>Ga0105046_10005215_pt1 | contig 20570 bp, 18 predicted proteins | sample MAT03_FD_78385 | JGI IMG/M metagenome (GOLD analysis project Ga0105046, IMG submission 78385) | Freshwater microbial communities from Lake Fryxell liftoff mats and glacier meltwater in Antarctica - MAT-03 (megahit assembly) | ecosystem: Environmental > Aquatic > Freshwater > Ice > Liftoff...
AGTTGCGGCGTTAGAAAACTATCCGCATCCGATATCGGTCGCTCGAAGGGTTCTGGAGAAAACAAAGCATGTCCTGTTGGTCGGAGCGGGGGCGGCTGACTTCGCAAAAAATCAAGGATTTGCGGCTCATGATATTTTGACGAGCGAACAGAAAAAGAAGTGGGAAAAGTGGAAGGCAGAACAAGCCAAAGCGAAAGCTTCCGACAATTCAGCTCCGCCTAACCACGACACGATCGCGCTTGTAGGCATGGATTCTACCGGGCATATTGCAGGCGGATGCTCGACGAGTGGCTTGGCGTACAAATTACCAGGTCGAGTCGGAGACAGTCCAATCCTCGGAAGCGGGCTTTATGTGGATGGCGAGATTGGAGCCGCAGGCGCGACAGGCATTGGCGAAAACGTCATGCGATACTGCGGTTCGTTTCTGATTGTCGAGCTTATGCGATCTGGTATGGATCCAACGTCGGCTTGTCGGGCAGCCATCGAACGCATCGCAAAAACAGAAAAGAAAAAGCCTGCCGATTTGCATATCAACTTTTTGGCAATCGACAAGCAAGGACGTTGGGGAGCGGCGGGTACCGACGAAGGGTACGAAATCGCCGTCGTAACGCCTGAGTCGGCTCGATTGGAGAAGCCGTTCCTGGTTGTTTAGGAATTGTCCCGAAACAAAATTCGGTTTTTGCGTGAGCAACAAAATTCCCAACCCGAAGCCTGAGTGAGGGATTTTACTGCTGGTCCCTCGCTTACGCTTCGGGTTATGAATAATCTGGGCGAGCCTTGCGGTTCCGCGCCGACTAGCGGACGCTCACCGGACGGCTTACGCCCAATGGTACTTACTTTCGAGTTGAGTGAACCGACGGCGCTAGCCGCGGGCTGCAGTTTAGTTGACTTTTCCATCAATTCAGGCCCGAAGCTAGCGCTTACGGTTCACAAAGTGAGTGCCATTTGGCTTACGCCGTTCCGCTAACAAAAGTGAATGAGGTCCCAATTTTAGGTTGTAGAATACTTAGGTAGAATGTTGCTACGATCGAAAGGAAACATGGATGCATTCTGAAATTGCTCAGTTTTTACGCTATTTGGACGTTGAGCGTAACGCTTCCGATTTGACCATCAAATCGTATCGCGAAGACTTGATGGATTTGGCGGACTTTCTCACCGAAGAAGGTCAGAAAAAAGTGGTACCTCGGGATGTCGATGCATCGCATCTCCGGGTCTACGTTTCCGCATTACATGACGCAGGCTACGCTCGTACGAGTATTGCCCGCAAACTCGCCTCGCTCCGCAGTTTTTATCGATTTGCCCAGCGTCAGCAGATGGCGGATACCAATCCAGCCAAGCCGCTGAGAAATCCACGCGGACAGCGAAAGCTTCCGCATTTCTTGACGGCCGAAGAAGTCCTCACCTTGATATCTTCGCCAGACTCAAATGATGCAATGGGCTTGAGAGATATTGCCATCTTTGAGGTCGTTTACAGCGCGGGATTGCGAGTTAGCGAAGTCGTTGGCATGAACGATCGCGACTTAGACTTCGACGAAGGGTCGGTTCGCATTCGTGGAAAAGGGAAAAAGGAGCGGATCGGCTCGATCGGAAGTCACGCTGCCAAGGCGTTGCATTCTTACTACGCTGTGCGCAAACGCGCGGACCATGGGGACGCAAAGGACCTGCCTACTTTTACGAACAAATTTGGGCAACGGCTTACGACTCGCAGTATCGCTCGTATGCTGGAGAAACATATCAAGCAATGCGGTCTAGATACCCGGACAACTCCACATACGCTCCGGCACAGTTTTGCAACGCACTTGTTAGATCGGGGAGCAGACATCCGCAGCGTTCAAGAAATGCTCGGTCACAAGAGCCTTGTCACGACACAAATCTACACGCATGTGAGCACCGCTGCGCTGAAGCAAGCCTATACCAAAGCGCATCCTAGAGCATCAAAAAAGCCAATCGTGCCGTCCAAGGTGTAAGGGGTTTGGTTGAAGCTTCCACCGACCCTGGTCGAATGGCATGGATTTAACGTAGCAGAACTTGCCAAGAGTTTCGGTTTGACTGACAATTCGCCGAAAGCCTACGCGGCTTCCGCTAGGAGTTTCCCTAAGTTCATGCCATTCGATACGGGGTCGGTAGAGAGCCGCAGGCTTGCCGTTCACTTTACCTACGGTCTTGGACGCAGCAACTGCAGAATCGTACTTTCCGATTCTGTATCCGGCATGTTGTAACCGGCTACGCGTCGCAACTCTATGTTCTTCATAAGACCTTTGTGGCGAGCTTCGCCACGTTCCTCAACCCAACGCGGCCCCTTGATCGCTAGCAACCGACGGAACTTGTGCCAGTCTTCTTGAAGCCACGCGCATAGTCGCGAAAGTGGTCCAACCGCCCTTGCTGTCAACGTGTCGTAACGAAACTCCTCGAGGACTTTCTGTACGCTCAGCGGGTACACCGGGATTTTTAGTTTCAGGTGATCGATGACACGAGTCACCACCGTCATCTTCTTGGCAACGCTATCGCACAAAGTGACTTGAACATCTGGTCGGAGGATAGCGACGAGGACACCAGGTACACCACCTCCAGCACCGATATCCAAGATCTCTTCGTCTGGTTCAAGCAGTTTTGCTAAATGCCATGCGTCAAGTAGATCGCGTTTGACGAAAAGTTCAGGAGTTGTGTGCCGAGTCAAATTGATGCTCTGGTTCCAAGACCAAATTTGGAGGCAATACTCGGCGATACTATTCCATGCTTCCGAGGAAATATCGGTTATTTCCAAGGAAGTCGCGTAGAGTTGCAATTGCGGCAGCAGATCGGCTGCATCCCCTTGGAACATGGCCGGCTTTTTCTTTAGCTGAGATTCTAAACCGCTACCCTCAACCAAATCCGCATTGTCTTCTGTAGGTTGGTTGTTTTCGTTAGTAGATAGTGAGGGCTGATTTGAATTCATGCGTCCTTTTTAATTCTCCAGGTTAGACAAAATAGTCTCGAACTTGCAATATGCAACAAAACGTTCGATTTCAAAGCAACCTAAAGTGTAACTTAGAGGTTGATAAGGTGATACACTAACCTTCTAGAACCTAGCAAAACCAGTATTTCCCTGCTCCCAAAGTCGCCCGACGAACCCTTTTGAGCTCAATCAGAAATCGGAACGTTCAAATGGCAAGGCTCAAGTTTTTATGTTTGGCCAGCGTTTGGGCGTTCGTTGTATCTTTTGATGCAGAATTGTTGGGTCAACCACGAGATCAGGCGAGATTGGCGGTCGATGTCGTTTACCTCAAGGATCAAAAACAGGTCCGAGGATTTGTGTTGAGTCAAGGCACCGATGAATTGCAAATCGCTGTCGCCAAAAATTGGTTGGAAAAGGACGATCGAGGGACGTACCTTAAGGCGGTGGAGTCTTCTCAAAAGGCAGCCACTAATGCCAAGTTGACTTTAAAGGAGCGTATTCAAAAACTTCTAATTGCCAATACACACTTAGATGGCCAGCCCGATGCGAGAAAGGGGGCGTTTACTTTCTTTCTCGGCAAGGAGGCGGAACGAATCGACTTAGAGTTAGAGAATCCACAAGATGAGCCGTATCAATTTGTTGTGCTCAAAATCAAACCCGCCACTCTTTCACGAGTGAACATCGCAAGCGATGCTAATCGCAAACTGGCTGTTTGGAGTTGGTCGGAAAGACTTGTCGATATCGAGACGCGAAAGCCTAGCAGTCTGATCGAGGAACTTAAGAGCAAAAAAGTCGATCCGACTTTAGTCCCCCCAGATCTTTCGGACCGATTTTTCCCAACCGAAGAAGGCGAGGAACAATGGGCAACTCGCATTGCAATTGTCTCGCATCGATTGGACAAGTCGATTGAGTTTCAAGGATCCGGCGACGTCATGCTGCTCATCGACTCAAAAGACCAAAAGCTTGATCTCTCATCAATGATGGGGCAAATCATGCAGTCTCAGATGAATTCATTGCTTCAGGAACTAACCGGAACTGGAAAGAAGTCTTCGCGAACAGCTTCGGAAGATAGCGATTGGATCAAGAGCGCAATTTCTAAGGCCGAGAAAATGCAGTCCGGTTATTTTAGGGCGACCAATGTTCGAACGGATCTTCTGGCAGATACCTCCACCGTGGAATCAGCATTTCTCGTTCTGCAAGCAAATGGAAAATGGACGATTGCATGGCAAGCCACAACTGTCCAATTCATGGCTGATCAGAAACCTGACGCGATGATTCAAATTTTGGACGACCCTCAAGTCAAAACGATAAAGGCGCAGCTTGAAAATACAAGTCTAAGCGGCGGCTCTATAGACAAAGGAATTCGAGCAGGCGCCGCGACCATGGTGGCCCAGAAAACAGCAAACAACGAGTTCCAACAGTTTACGGACAGGTACTTAAAGAACTTGAGTCAACCGCCAGTGCTGTTGCCTTCGAAAAAACAATAAAAAAGGTCGTGGTATGCCGCTCCATCGTCACACCACGACCATGATGTCGGCCGATCAGTTTTGCAACTGACCCGACTTCCCAATCCGTGCTTGTCTAATCTTCGGCAAGCTTCGATGGGGAATTACGACAAATGTGGTTGAGAAGGAGTATTTTGCTCAACCTGCAAAGTCAGGTATGATCACTCCGAGCATTCTGCTTGTCGTAACCCAACGCTTCCGGATTTTGGCAATCGCGCCATTCGGTTGATATTGTTTGACGCAAACCTACTAAATCAACAAACTGCTTGGTCGCTGTAGAGCTTATAGCCTATTCCTTTGCCTGGGCACCTTCGAAAAATACTTGAAGCGACTCTTCTACATGTCGCTTGATTTTGGAAGTGCTCAATTTTTTCTCAAGTCCCAATTGCTGCTTAAAGAGCCAAGTTCCTTGCCACAATGCGAGCAGTTGAGCCGCAGCCAGAGACGTATCGTGGAATTGACACCAACTTCGATTTTTACCGATCTCTAGGAGTTCGATCAGCAGTTTTTCCGTCTGCATGGGTCCCCAATCGTAAAACTGCTTGGCCATTTCAGAATGGCGTCCAGACTCGCTGATCATGATGCGTCCAAGTCCGACGATAGCTGGGTTGGTAAGCAAACCAACTAACCGCTCACCAAATGCCTTAAGCCCAGCAATGAATTCCATTTTCGTCGAAATCTCCGAGTCGGGGAATCGAGGACGCAATCGTTCTCCTTCCTGTTGAAGCACTGCGGCTAGCAACCGCTCTTTGCTTTCAAAGTGACTGTAAACGGTTCGATTCGACACTTTAGCGGCGGCGGCGATGACGTCCATCGCCACGGTCTGAAAACCATGCTCTAGAAAGAGATCGCGTGCCCGTTCGAGAATCCGTTGCCTGAGTACCGTATCTTTAGGCCGTCCCCTCGCCCGCGCGGTCTTAAAGACAGAGAGCTCGCTCCCAGTTTTTTCGGAAATTCTTTTGGAAAGTGTCATCTGATGTTTTAGAAAAACCGTATTATGTAAAAAATCGGTGTAGTATTTGTTAGTCTAGTGGATTCTGAGAACGCAAGCAATATGTGGCGAATTGCATTGAAAATGCTCTTCAACGACCAAGCCAAGTATATCGGCCTTGTGATTGGTGTTGCATTTTCGACGCTTCTCATCAACCAGCAAATGGGGATTTTCCTGGGCCTGCTTTCGAGAGCAGGGGCTCTGATCGACGATATTCCTGAAGCCAACATTTGGGTAATGGACCCCGGCGTCAAAAATCTGGATACCGTTTTCCCACTTCGCGATATGGAGCTGAGTCGCGTTCGTGGCGTCGAGGGGGTGCAATGGGCTGTGCCTTATTTCAAAGCGAATGCAACGGTGCGAACCCAGACAGGACAACTGGAATCTGCTTTGCTGGTCGGTGCGGACGATCAATCCATGGTCGGAATCCCCTCGGTTTTTGTGTTGGGTTCGGCAGACGATCTGCGCAAGCCCGATTCGGTCGCCGTTAACGAAGATGGTTTCAGCAAAGTGTGGCTAGGAGAGAAGATCTCCCTAGGCAATACCGTCGAACTGAACGACCGAAGAGCCGTTGTCGTCGCCATTATCAAAGATTCCCCCAAGTTCACTTCGTCAATAACGTTTTACACTCGATACTCGCAGGCGCTGGCTTACACTAACAACGGTCGCAACCAACTGTCTTTCGTCCTGGTGCGCACTTCTCCGGAGTATACCGAGAAACAAGTGACAGAAAACATTACCTCCCAGACGGGATTGATGGCGCTGTCGTCTGCCGAATTTCGTGATAAAGCGGTTCAATATGTGATCGACAACACTGGCATCCCGATAAGCTTCGGTACGGTGATCGCGTTAGGGATCATAGTTGGTGTATGTGTCGTCGGCCTCATGTTCAATCTGTTTGTCCTTGAAAATCTGAAGCATTTTGCAGTCCTCAAAGCGATCGGGACTAGTAACTTTCGACTGATCGGAATGGTTGCTCTACAAGCATCGGTGGTCGGATTTGTTGGCTATGGAACTGGGTTGGGGGCTGCTGCGATGTTCTTTGAGTTTGCTGGGCGCAATCCTAACTTCGCAGGCTTCTTTCTACCGTGGCAAATCGCAATTGCGTCCGGTGGAGTCGCAGCCGCCATCATCGCCCTGGCATCAATGGTCGCGCTTCGACGCGTGCTATTTATTGAACCTGCTATCGTGTTCCGAGGATAAGGTCCATGTGGCAGACAGAGAACAAAGACCAAGCGGTCGAAAGCCCAACACGACAGCAAACTCTTGCGGTCCAATGTCATGGAGTCGTAAAGGAATTCGGGTCGGGGCAAGCTCGGATTCAAGTGCTTCGCGGAATTGATTTGGAAATCTATGCGGGCGAAACAACTTTTTTGGTTGGCCCCAGCGGTTGCGGAAAGACAACGTTGATTTCTGTCATTGCTGGATTGCTGCGTCCAAATGAAGGTGTCGTATCGCTTTTCGGTGAAAAAACGAGCCAACTGCGAGCTGGAGCTCTCGTCCACTTCCGAGCCATGAATCTTGGCTTCGTTTTCCAACAATTTAATTTGCTACCTGCCCTTAACGCGGCTGAAAATGCTGCAGTCCCCTTAGTCGTTCAAGGGATGTCGCTCTTCAAGGCTGTGCGCAAGGCGAATGAGCTGCTCGAACGATTAGAAATGGGCAAGCACAAGAACAAGTATCCAAATCAACTTTCGGGAGGTCAGCAGCAACGCATTGCGATCGCGCGAGCCCTGGTCCACAATCCGCGACTGGTTATCTGCGATGAACCGACAGCATCCCTGGACGCGCAAACCGGACATGCTGTGATGGAAATGCTTCAAGAGCTTGCAAGCGCGCCGGATCGAGCAGTAATCATTGTGACACACGACTCGCGAATCTATTCCTTTGCTGACCGCATCGCATCGATGTCGGATGGACAAATCACATCCGTCAAATCAAAACAAGAATCCCAATTTACGAAGGACGGGAGTTAGGAACATGACAGCCTTGTTCAAAAGACTATTTGCCATTGGAACGGTTGGGTTAGCGATCGCAATGTTGATTTGGGGCGTGATACTAATCCAAAAGAACTCGCCAAAAACTAAGGAGGTCGACGTTCGGTTTTCACCGCCAACGCAACCCAGCAATCTGTCAACAGGAAATGTCAAAAGCAATCGAGTCGGTCATTCCGATGGAACGCAACCACGCTTCATAGGCGGCATCGGTCTTATCGAACCCGCCTGCGAAGCCGTCTCGATTGGCTCTCAAGTGCCTGGCATCGTAACCGAAGTATTGGTTAAACCGGGGCAACAGGTCAAAAAAGGAGATCGGCTCTTCGTCATCGACTCACGTGCATCCCAAGCAAGCCTAGTGGTCGCAAAAGCCGACCTCGCGGCCCAGCAAGCGAAACTGTTAGAGCTCAAAGGGCAAATCGCGCCAACCAAAGCGAGATTGGATTCCTCTCAAGCATTGGTGGATCAATCGAAAGCTTCACGCACCAATGCACGAATGGAGCTTTCGCGTGCGGAGAAGATTGGCGGTGCGGGCCTTTCTCAGGAAGAGATCGAACTGAGAAGATTAAACGTGTTGCTTGCGGATTCTCGAGTCAGCGAATCTGAGGCAAACTACCGCGACGCGCAAGGCAAGCTCGATCTGCTCGCAGGCAAAGAATCCGCTCCCTCACTTTTGGTCCAACAAGCAGCCGTGGATCAAGCGACTGCAAACGTTGCAAAAGAATGGACTGAACTGGAATTGCGAACTGTGGTCGCACCGACGGACTCCACCGTGTTGCAGGTCAAAATTCGAGTTGGTGAATTTGCTCCGACAGCGGTTCTAGCAACCCCGCTAATGATACTTGGCGTGACCAACCCACTGCATATTCGTGTCGACATCGACGAATCCGAGATTCCTCGCTTCCACCCAAACGCCAAAGCCTACGCATCCGTTCGTGGGCGGCCAGACGTTCGAGTTGCAATCCAGTTTGTTCGCTCAGAACCCTATGTCATCCCAAAAAAGGCACTCAATGGCGGCGTCAGCGAACGCGTCGATACACGAGTTCTTCAAATCATTTACTCCGTTCTTCCCACGAATATTGACGCAATAACCGGGCAGCAAGTCGACGTGTATATCGAAGAGGAATCTCACAAATGAGACCGGGGCTAGCGCCCGTCGGCTAATTGTTGCGATTGCGTCTTCGACCAAATCAACAAGCCGCTCGTCTCGCCGGGGACATAAAGCTAATCCAAAATCTCCAGCTTTTCCAGGCCCCGTTTAATCAGACCGATCTCCTGGGCTCTCTCCGACAACTCCTTCAAAGCCGATTGACCGACTGCCCCTAACTGTAACGTCCAATCGTTGACATACAAATCGACGTGCTGCATGAGAACGTTATCTTCAAACTCCTGCGCGTAGTGATGCATCGTTGGTATGGTCTCTTCACGATTGGCTAAACCGTAAGTCAACGAATCATGAATAACCGACTGAACTGTTCGCAATGTTTTCAGCCCGAGTGAACGTTGGCCAACGATGCCGCCCAAAGGCAATGGGCACTTTGTTTCTGCTTCCCAGCGAGTCCCAAGGTCCTCGACCAAAAACAGTCCTTCACTCTGCCAAGTAAATCTTCCTTCATGAATGCAGACTCCAAAACTAGCCTGCTTGCTCTTCAGCCTAGGCATAATCTCCGAAAAAACGACCTGCTCAAGTCTCGCCGTTTGTGGATAAAACAACTGAAACAAAAGAGTGGCTGTCGTATGCTCCCCTGGGCACAGCGTGACCTGCAAAGAATCAGTCGGTCGATCACCCTCCTTCGCCGCCAAGAGTAACGGTCCAACACCGAATCCCAATGCGGACCCACTCGGCAAAACTAACATCTTATCGGCCAGAAACAAAGCTGCATGAAAGCTGACTTTAGCTATTTCAAGATCGCCTTGAAACGCGCGAGAATTCAACTGCTGGATATCGAGCAACTCGATTTGAAAATCAAGCCCCCGCCAATCTACTTTGCGATGCATCAAAGCGTGAAATGAAAACGTGTCGTTTGGGCATGTCGATATCCCCAGACGTATCCGCTGAGTCATACCCAATCCTCTTGTGAAATCATTTTTTCGACGGCCAGCATCGCTTCCCGAAGCCGCCAGTTGTCTTTGTTGCGATCACCGGCGCGATTCGAAATCCCACGGACGATCCTCAGCGGCACTACCGCAAAATGACAGGACGCCGCAACCGAGAATCCCTCCATGTCCTCCGCAACCGACATTGGAACCTTCTCCAATCGCAATCGGACGTCCCTATCGTTAGCAGAAGCAGAACAACAAGTCAAAAGGCCAATACGTTTTGTCTTCATGTCGTTCCCCAGCGGGATCGAATCCGCAATCTCGGTTGCTCCGGGCCATTGCTTCCATCCCATTTCACTCGCCGAGACATAACCATCGCCCGAGCCCGCCCCAATCCCATAACAAACGACTTCACTGAACTCAACCGCCTCTCCCACCAACACTCCCGGGCTCAAACCTCCCGCGACACCAAGTAGCAAGACTCGTTCCGGAGCAAACTCAGCTATCAACTGAGTCGTGCGAATTCCCGAGACCACGACGCCGAATCCACACAATTCGATTCGACCATTGGCTTGCTCGATGAACTTACTGAAGCTCTCTGAAAGACAGTCCAGTTCCATTTGCGTCGGCACAAGGATTAGTGTCGTAACCACGGTGGCTCTTTGGAAATAGAACTTCGAACTCAGGGGACGACCGTAAATGATCTACGTTAACAAAATTTAACTTAAGGGAAACTCGTAGCGGAAGCCACGTAGGCTTTCGGCGAATCGCAAGGTAAACCGAAACTCTTGGCGAGTTACGCTACTGTAGGATAGTCGCTTGGAATTCTACTTTGCAAGCGGACAACGCATTTTGCATGACCATATCCGCCTGTTCGCTCGTCAACGTTTCTGTCGGGCTTCGCAAGTGCATGCTCAATAGCACTCGCTTCTTGCCGTCCCCGTCTTTCTTGGTATCCCGATAGATTTCTCGGAACAAGACGTTGATGCACAGAGGACCTGCCGCCTTTTGAATGGCTTTCGATATGGACAGCCATTGAGTCGCTTCACCCAGGATCAAATTCAAATCGCGTTCGATCGTCGGGAAAGGAACAATAGGTTGCAACTGCGGCACCAATCTCGCATGCTCGAGCAACATATCCAGATCCATTTCGCCCACAGTCGCAGCGCAGTCCAATTTCATCGAGTCCACAATTGCGCGATTTAGTTGCCCTACCCACGCAATCGTTTCCCCGCCGATCTGCCAAGCGATTCCGCTGAGTGGAGCTAGATAGTTCCATGAAACTAGGGATTTGGAAAGTTTAGCTTGAATGAAATCTGGCCCGCAAACGCGATGCAAGATTTCTTCAAACATTCCAACGACGCTCCGAATATCGGCGAGTCCGATGGCACCTAAATTGAATTGCTGGCCGGGTAAGCCGGAAGTGCGTGGCAAGTAAACATTGGCGGTTTCAAACAACTGCGAATCGCGGTTCGTTTGCGATTGGTTATAGAGCCTCGCAGCGATCAAGCTCGGAATCAGCGAGCGACGCAATTGATTGGCCCCTTCGAGCAAAGGAATCAGCGTCGACATTGGCTCTTGGTCAGTCCATGGCGAGATCGTCGACATCAGCGATTTGCCTATCAAGCTCGGTGTCATGGTCTCATCGAATCCAGCGGCGCAGACAACGCGACGAACCGTGTCCATCACCGTATCTTTTGGGCGTTTGGTGGAGGACACAAGCGGTACCGCCGCGTCCTCCGGAATTTGCTCGTAACCATGGATACGGGCAATCTCTTCGATCAAATCGATCTCGCGTGTCAGATCCATTCGGTAGCTAGGCGGAACAACTCTTGCGTCCGAGTCGCTTTGTTTGCCTGCGACTTGGCAACCGAGGTGCTCCAGTATTTCAAGTGATCTTTCCCAAGGAACATCGATCCCGAGGACACTAGCGATCTTGCTTTCCCGGAGCAATATCGGTGTCTTATCCATCGGGCGTTCACCTGTGTCCGCTGAGCCCGACAAAAGTTGTCCGCCAGCGGTTTGCAAAATGAGTTCGCAGCAACGGCGCGATGCCCAATCCATGTTTGCATGGTCGATTCGCCTTTCGTATCGGTACGAAGAGGGCGAATGAAGCTTTAGCTTGCGAGCAGTGCGCCGAATCGAAAGGGGCATAAACTCAGCCGCTTCCAAAAGGACGTCAACCGTACCTTCGGAAACTTCGCTTTCAACGCCACCCATTACGCCACCGAGCGCGACAGCCCGTTCGGCATCTGAAATGACCACCATCTGCGAATCCAGTTGATAGGTTCGGTGATCGATAGCCACGAAAGTCTCTTTATCCCTCGCTGGCCGAACGATGATTCGTCCGCCTCGAATGTTGGCGAGGTCGAAAGCGTGCAAAGGTTGGCCGCACTCAAACATCACGTAGTTGGTCGCATCTACGACGTTATTGATCGGCTTGACTCCAATGGCAATCAGTCGTTTCTGCAGCCATGCTGGGCTTGGCCCTACTTTTACGCTGCGTATCACGCGACCGCTATAACGTGGACAAGCTTCCTCGAACTGGTTTTCGATCGCCAGCACCTTGGACGTGGGTTCATCCGAGGTCTTCAGTTGGGGCAATGGGATTCGAAGCGGGCTTTGTAATAACACCGACGCCTCCCGAGCGATCCCGATGTGGCCCAAGCAGTCGCCTCGATTGCTGGTGATCTCCAGATCGATCACGGGCACGCCGTCGACGATAACTGTGCTCTCATGGTTAAGGCCAGTTAGTGCCCAACGCGCAGCCATGTCTTCGTGACTGACATCAATGTCAACGTAGTCCGATAACCATTCCCAAGAGACTAACATGAACTTCTATTCCCCGTCGTATGTTCTCAACTAAACTGTCGCAAAAAGCGAACGTCGCTGCGGTACAGATCGCGAATGTCCACGATCCCGAATCGCCTCATACAAAGTCGCTCAACTCCTAGGCCAAAAGCAAAGCCACTCCACTTTTCCGAGTCGATGCCTAACGCTTGAAATACATTCGGATCGACCATTCCAGCTCCACCAAACTCGATCCAATTGTTGTTCCACCAATAGTCGACTTCCACGCTCGGTTCGGTGAACGGGAAGAAAGACGGCCGGAAGCGAACCTTAACATCGCTGCCGAGATAGCTCGTTGCGAATAATCGCAGAACGCTTTTGAGCTGCGCCATTGTGACATGCTTATCGACCCATAAGCCTTCCATCTGATGAAACATTGGGAAGTGCGTCGCATCGGGCGCGTCAGGCCGATAGACTCGACCAAGCGAGATGATTCTCAAGGGTAACGGCTGCGTTTCCATGACCCGAATTTGGACGGTGCTCGTCTGGCTTCGCAGCAGCATCGCATCGCGGTCCGTCGAATTATGCATTTGTTTGCTGGCGGTCGCCAAATAGAAATTATCGAGCGGATCGCGGGCTGGATGGTCCTCTGGGATATTGAGGGCCATGAAGTTATGCCAAGTGTCTTCGATCTCCGGGCCTTCGGTGATACTGAACCCCAATCGGCCCATGATATCCTTCAAGTGCTCGATGGTCTGCGTGATAGGGTGCAACTGACCCAACACGGGCCGAATGCCTGGTAACGTCGGGTCAACGAGTTGTTCGTTAGGTACTTTCTGCAAACCACCTCCGAGCCTTTCTGAAGCGGAATCAAGTGCGGATTGGATCGCATCGCGGACTTCGTTGAAACGTTTGCCCGCAGTAGGCCGATGTTCCGATTCGATCGCTCCCATTAATTTCTGAACGGCCTTGAGTGCACCGTTCTTGGCGCCAACGAACTTGACCCGCTGCTCTTCTAACTGCTCAGGCGAGGCCGTGGTTCCGATCGACTCTTTGGCCCTTTTAAAAAGATCATCGAGCGATGTGATAAAATTCTTATAATTGTCAAGGGACATAGTAGGTTCTCTGACTCTGTTGTCACACTATGCAACGAGCCCACGACTGCTAAAGTCGCGGGCTCGGGATATCGTAAAGTGCCGCACCGCACTCCGTGTTCCTTGTCTAAAACTAAGCTGCCGCCTTGGCCGCAAGAGCACTCTTAACAGCTGCGACAACGACACCGAAACCTGCCGCATCGTTCACAGCCATCTCAGCAAGCTGCTTTCGGTCGACTTCAATCTTAGCCAAAACCAAACCATGAATTAATTCGCTATAACGCAAACCATGCATCCGGGAAGCTGCATTCACGCGGATGATCCAAAGACGACGGAAATCACGTCGCTTGCGGCGACGATCTCGGTACGCAAACCGTCCAGCTCGGACAAGATTTTCTTTGGCTGTTCGGTAAAGGCGGCGGCGTCCGCCGACGTAACCCTCGGCCCGTTGAAACAATCTTCGCTTGGCCTGCCGACGAGCTGAGCCTTTTCTTGTTCTCATGACTAAACAATCTTCGATTCAAATGGCGTTTCAGGTCATCGCAAAGGGCTGCTACGTAAGCAACAACGGCCCGTAAAATTTGGACTTCGCGACTGTTAGCACCCAAACGCCTGGTGATTAAAATGGGCCAGGTGATTCATGACGCTTTAGTAGCTATAGCCACGCAAAGCGTCATGGACAGCTCGCTGGAAATTGGGTTCAAGCACTTTGGTGCCACGCAATTGTCGAATCTTCTTCGCCGATTTGCTGATGGCTAAGTGGCTAGTGCCCGCCTTGCGGTGCTTAACCTTGCCAGTCGCAGTGAGTCGGAATCGCTTCTTTGTGGACTTGTGAGTCTTTAGTTTGGACATTGCAGCACTAAGGCATTCTAAAAAGTCGGTTTATAAGCAACGTTAATAACGACGTCCATCGTCGTCACTCTCGGTACGGTTCCGAAAATCAGGGGGCGGCAAGTTTAACGGTCGCACCCGATTCGTCCAAGGCTAAATCGGTCGTTTATTCTCCGATTCCTTAGTTCGAAGTTGCTGAGGAGCGATTCGGAGCTGGAAAGCTTAGGAATTATTCAATAAACGAGAGAGGTTTTGGTGAGTCGACCATTAAAGATGGTGGTTCGATGGTAGCGGAAGCCGCCAAGGCTTTCGGGTACTTCACCGCAAAAATTCTGAATGTATACCGAAACTCTTGGCGAGTTCCGCTACCACAAAACAGCGCTTTTACCTGATCTAGATTTTGTTTGCAATTTTCCCTAAAAGCGATTGTATGCAGGAATTCACAATCCAACGAAGCTCGCGAAAATGCCACAAAGGGGACCGCCCGTTCGAACCGGGTGAGCGGTACTACTCTGCCGTACTTGAGCGAGGAAGCGAACTCGTCCGGCAGGATTTCAGCAAAGAACATTGGTATGGTCCTCCTGAAAAAACGGTCGGTTGGTGGGTTAGTCAAATGCCTGCCAAGCGAACTGGAAAACTAGCATTGGCTCCGACTCTCGTTCTGCTCGATGCCTTAGAAAAATTGTGCGAACAGCCCGAAGAGGCCGATCTCGCTTACTTGCTCGCGGTCCTTTTGATTCGACGACGATTGCTCACCGAGCTGCCGAGCGATTCTTCCGACGAGGAACCTAATCATCTGCAATTGACCTATCTTTCCAACGGGCGCGAGTTTCTCGTTCCCGCTCAAACGCCCACTTCCGATCGCGCACTGCACCTTCACCAGAAACTGATCGATTTGCTTTATTGTGAAACCTAATCCGCCTGATATCTCCTTCGGTCCAAAGGAGCCTAAATCGTGGAAAGCATTGCATTGCATGGCAATTATTCTTTTGACGTTTATTACAGGCGGAGCGACGTGCATGCCCCGGCGATCCATTCCCGAGTTTCAGCCAAAGCCATTGTTCACCAGTGCTCCAACCTTGAACCAACTTACCGAAGCGATCAATCGTTCTCGCAACGTCCAGTCGCTCCAGTCCAACTCAGTAACCGTCAATGTCAACAACGAACGTACTATCAACACCAATGTTACCTGGGCTCGCGAGAAGCGTTTCCGAATGACAGCCAGTGTTGCTGGCGTTGCAGGTGTCGATATCGGCAGTAACGATGATGAATTCTGGATGACCATCCGCGCAGGGCTAACCAAAGATATGTTCTATGCTCGGCATATTGAATTTGACTCCCAGCCCAATCGGCCAGTCTTGCCCGTATCACCGGTCTGGCTGATTCAGGCGATGGGCGTTTGCGATATAGACATTATCAAGGTGATCCAGGACCCGGTCACACGGGCAGATAGTATGGTCGAACTGACAACACAAGAACCCTCACCCATCGGAATTTTCACTCGGACGTTGGTTGTCGACCCAAAGTTTGGTTATAGCCGCCAAGTTTTCTTGCGTGATCCTTCAGGCCGTTTGGTCGCCAACGCAACGCAGTCCAAGCACGAATACTACTCGTCTATTCAATCGTGCCTACCGCATCTCGTTAAAGTTCAGTTAATGCCTGCCGGAAGCGACGTGCTGGAGCTTGAAATTTCCATTGCGTCGTACGTCGTCAACAGCTTGGCCGCTGACAACATGACCCAGTTTCAGTTGCCAAGCACGAATGGCTACAAAGTGATCAATTTGGGGCAAATAGGACCGCAGGCCATTACTCCACAACAAGTGGCACCGCCTCAAGCCGGTTATCCACAGAATTCGTTTCGCGGCGTCTCATCGGAGGGATTGCTTCGTCGCTGAGGCGAGACAATGCATTTTCTCCCCCTTGCCCCTCTCCCCTGAAAGGGGCGAGGGGAGCAAGCACAAAGCGGCAAGTACGGAATAAAGTGTAATCATGGGCATACCTTGGATTTCGAAATCAACGATTCGCAAGAAATTGCTCGTTTCTATGGTCGTGCTCGGGCTTGTCATCGCTGTACTCGGATACAGTAGCTTTCGGGGCGTATACGCCTATCGCGATCTCGCGACGACGTTGAGCAGCCGCGCTTCTGAAATGCCTTTTACGGCAGAATTGACTCGGTCTATCGACGATCTTCGGCTTGCGTTTCAACAGATGGATTTGAGTGACGAGACGGAGTACGTGGTTTCTCCCAAGCAATTGGACATAGGGCTGCGTTTAATGGAAGCGATGCAAAGCCAACGCCTGTTCAGCGAAAAATTGCATCACGTCCGCGTCGTTCTCGCGAGGTACAAATCGCGTTTAGAACAATCCGATATCGACGACCCGTTCTTGTCTGATTTGACTGAGGAATTTGCGAAGTCAGCCGAGTTGACCGAAATCCTCAACGCAATCTCGCTCCAGCATCTGATTCTGCTTGAATCGCACAAGGTGGACAAAGCGTTGCAGCAGATGCAAGACCTCGAACGACTCTCGAGGCTAGCGCACAAGCTGCCGACGTACTTTGGCGACCGTATGGCGAGTTTTAAGGAAGAAGTCCGTTCTCGTTATCGAACTTGGATCGTTCTAGCTTGGAGCAGCGCGACCTTGGCTACGTTCTTGCTCGTAGGACTTATTCTCTATGCTCGAATCGCTGTCATTAAGCCTTTCAAAGAACTCCTAGCCGGATCGAGACGAGTCGCGGCGGGAGACTTCGCACATAGAATTAATATCGATAGCAGAGACGAACTATCTGAATTGGCTGATGCAATTAATTTGGGGGCAGCAAGTTTTTTGAGCATTCAGCGCGATCTCAACGATCAAGTGCGCGAGAGATCTCAGGAAGTCATCCGCAACGAACAGCTTGCCAGCGTAGGTTTCTTAGCGGCGGGTGTGGCTCATGAAATAAATAATCCACTGGCTTCGATCGCTTGGAGTGCCGAGGCGCTCGAGTCCCGACTCCATCGCATCCTGCACCCGGTATCGAATGAAAATCGGAGATCAGACGAAATGCCATCACCAGGTTTCGATCTGGATACTTTGCGGACCTATCTGCGCCGAATTCAAGACGAAGCTTTTCGATGCAAGGGAATTACCGAGAAGCTGCTGGACTTTTCTCGACTTGGGACCGAACAACGCAAGCTTTCGATCGACATGAATGAGATTGTGGGCGACGTGGTGGATATGGTACGACATCTTGGTCAGTTCCGAAATCGAAGAATCGAATTCCAACCGCGTCCGATGCCGATGATCGCGTGGGCTAGCCCTCAAGAAATGAAACAAGTCGTATTGAACTTGCTCACGAACTCGCTGGAGTCCTTGGATCCGGCTAGGAATGATGGGTTCGTTTCCATAACGCTCGAGGCTCTGCACGACTCGGTTCGATTGGTGATTGAAGACAATGGATGCGGGATGACCGAAGAGGTTTTGCAGCATCTTTTCGAGCCGTTTTTCACTCGCAGACGGGATGGTCGTGGAACGGGACTCGGTTTACCCATTACCAGCCGGATCATTGCAGACCACGGTGGCCGGATTACACCTAAAAGCCAAGGACAAAACTGCGGTACTCGATTTGAAGTAATTTTGCCCAATCAACCTGCCAGCAACCAGACCTATGACAATACCAACGAAAAAACCGCAGCCTAGCCAGCTCTCTATTTTGTTTGCCGATGACGAACCATCGCTGCAAGAGTTGATGCGTATGGAGTTGCCGCATTTGGGGCACCGCGTCACCGTTTGCCCAGACGGGTATACTGCGGTTGCCGCTCTCGAACGAGAATCGTTTGACTGTATTATCGTCGACTTGGATATGCCAGGGATGAATGGGATCCAAGTGATCGAGCGAGCCGCAACCCTTTCTCCGAAAACCGAAGCAATCGTGCTCACCGGCAAGCAGTCGCTTGAGTCGGCAGTGTCCGCACTGCGATTTGGCGTTATCGATTACTTAAGCAAACCTTGTCGGCTGACCGAACTACAATCTTTGTTGCAACGGGTCGCAGCGCGGCGCGAGCTCAAACGCAATTCCGCAGCGCTCGACAAGCAATGCGAATCCTCGCCATCGGGTTCCCCAAAGCTAATCGGCAGTTCAAATGCGATGCAAGAAGTCTTGACATTGATACGCAAAGTCACCCGCACTCAGAGCACCGTTCTGATTCGTGGCGAAACTGGCTGCGGTAAAGAGTTAGTGGCTCGAGCTCTTCACGATCAGAGTACGAGAAGCGGTAACGCGTTCGTCGCCGTCAACTGCGGTGCGTTGCCAGAGAACCTGATCGAAAGCGAACTCTTCGGGCACAAAAAAGGGGCCTTCACCGGGGCCGATGTACAACGCGAAGGGCTTTTTGAAGTCGCCAGCGGGGGTACGATTTTCTTGGACGAGATCGGCGAGTTGCCACTGGCCATGCAAGCGAAATTGCTTCGCGTTTTGGAAAGCGGTGACATTCGTCGAGTCGGAGACAATCAAACCTTTCATGTGGACGTTCGAGTGGTGTGTGCGACGCACCGCGACGTAGAAACGATGGTGGAGTCAGGGGCGTTTCGCGAAGACTTGATGTTTCGAATCAATGCGTTTGAAATACACGTCCCATCGTTGCGAGATAGGATGGAAGATGTGATGCCGCTCGCACGTCATTTGTATTTGCGCCATCGACCTGAGCATGCCTCGATTGCAAATATCTTTGCCGACGAGACGATCGCGGTTTTCAAGCAACATCCTTGGCCGGGCAATGTGCGAGAATTGGCCAATGTGGTCGAGCATGCGACCATTCTTTGCGATCAGCCACCGATCTTGCCCGAGCATTTGCCGCGTCACTTCGGCGACAAACGAGCGAAGCGAGAGATCAAGGCCACGTGCATTTCTTCGAACCCATTGAGTCTTAGAGAAATGGAGTCGCTCGCGGTCCACGAAGCAATCCAACGTCATCAAGGGAACAAGCCAGCCGCCGCCGAAGAGCTTGGTATCAGCCTCAAGACGCTTTACAACAAACTAAACCAAAGCGATTTGGCCAACAAAAAAGCTGGGTGAGGGTTGGCTGATATGCTTCCTTTGCTAAATTTCAAGTAGCGGAACCCACCATGGTTTCGGCTTTTTCTTGGAAATCACCGAAAGTCTTGGCGACTTCCGCTACGGTTTCAATTGGGACACGCTACGGTTTCACCCGGGAAAATCGTCCTTGTTTGTGCTGGAATGCATGGCATATACTGGATGTTGCGCCGTATTTGCAATTTGACGCCAACATTCACAACTCCTTTCTTCAAAAACGACTTATGACCTCGCAATCTATCTTGCCTGCTCTCGACGCCACGCGTCCACTTTTCCTGGGAATCGACGTTGGCGGAACCGGTATGAAAGTAGGAGTCGTCGACGATAACGGGGAAACGCTTGGATTCGCCTCGATTCCGACCGAGGAGCCGCGTGGTCCGGTCGATGCCATGCAACGCATTGCTTCGGCCTCTGCTGAGCTCCTCACTTCGATTGGACTGTCACAAAAAGACATCATGCGCGTCGGTTTAGGAACTCCGGGCAGCCAGGATATCCCCAAAGGAATGCTCATCGAACCGCCCAATCATCCGCATTGGCACCATTTTCCAATCGTAAAGTGCTTGGAGGATGCGATTGGTTTGCCTGTCTCTTTCGCAAACGATGCCAATGCCGCCGCATTTGGCGAATTCTGGGTCGGGACTGGCGCCGTTTACAGTAGTATGGTTCTGCTGACACTGGGAACCGGCGTCGGCGGCGGAATCATCATCGACAATCAATTGGTAGTCGGTCACAACAGTTTCGGCGGCGAATGCGGACATATGATCATCGACCCTAGCCCTAACGCTAGGCTCTGTGTGTGGGGCGGAGGTCGCGGTCACTTAGAGGCGTATGCTAGTGCAAGCGCCGTGGTCCAACGAGCCAAAGAAGAACTTGCTGCGGGCGCGATAAGTTCCCTTGCCTCTGAGGCAGCAACGTTTACGACCAAGAAGATTTTCGAAGCTGCCGTGAAAGGTGACATATTCAGTCTGAAGATTATTGATGAAACGGCGGACTATCTGGCTCTCGGAATCGCGACCATCGTTCATACCTTGGACCCTGGCCTGATAGTGTTGGGTGGAGCGATGAACTTTGGAGGTACACAATCGCCCATTGGAATGCGGTTCCTCAATCGAATCGAAGGAGCCTTTCGAAAACGCAGCTTTGAGTACGTGGCTAACGGCACCAAGATCGAGTTCGCAACGTTGGGTGGCGACGCTGGCTACCTCGGAGCAGCCGGTATCGCTCGCATGGAATTCAAGAAGCTGGCAACCTAATTGCAAATCCTTGCAATCGATCCATAAAATAGAACGAAAAAGAGTACTAGGATTTACGCATGATCA
>Ga0105046_10005218_pt1 | contig 20563 bp, 13 predicted proteins | sample MAT03_FD_78385 | JGI IMG/M metagenome (GOLD analysis project Ga0105046, IMG submission 78385) | Freshwater microbial communities from Lake Fryxell liftoff mats and glacier meltwater in Antarctica - MAT-03 (megahit assembly) | ecosystem: Environmental > Aquatic > Freshwater > Ice > Liftoff...
AAATTGGAAACTTATTTTGACACCGTTCCTTAAAGTTCTTTGACTAACAAACTTCGTATATTCTTTCTCATCCAAAACGCAGCGTGTCATGTTGAGCGCAGCGAAACATCTGGATACTTGCTCTGATTGGAGGAACATGGAGGCCTCTCGGTCCCGAATGATTGAAGTTTTTTTTTAAAACGCAGTTATCATTTTTTTACAATAAGTTGACAATCAAATACTTGTGAATAATTTATAAGTGCGTTTTAAAAAACAACTTCAATTACGCCGCCGGTAAAAGGCCATTTATGGCCGTATTTATTGAATTCAACGGCCATAAATGGCCTTTTACCGGCGGCCTAAAGGCCACGCTACCATTGAAACACCCACCTTAGGGACTACGGAATTCAAAGGTAGTTAGTTGCTCAAAGAACTATAAACCGACTATTGCAAGTCGTGGCATAGGATTAGCCTCTAATCTCATGCCTCACTTGCTAATCGCAAAGTTCGCCCGAAAACCCGACTTCTTCCCAAAAAAAGGCAGGCCGGGCATTTCGCCCGGCCCACCCGATAAACGGGCCACGATGAGCGGATTATCGTCGCTGCGGTCATCGTTTGCGTTGATTAAAGAAGGAAGTATAGCTCGTTCCGGTCACCGTTGTTTCGTTAAAGAAATTACTGGGGTTGTTTTGCTCATCTTCAATTTCCACATTGTACTTGCCGGCGCCCGGTACGGCGTCCCAGCTCAAGGTAGCGGAGCTGTCCGTGATGTTGCCGGCAACCAGTCCGCCGGGCACGTCGCAGGCGAGCAGGGAGAAGGGGTGATACTCATATTGAAGGCGCCGAGCAGGAAAAGTGCTGTAAAGAGGATTGCTGTTCGCATGACTTAATAAATTTGGCTGAACGATAAATGATTCGAATTTTATCCGGCTGTTGCGCCGTTTCTGTTCCAAAAGTGTGCTCAGCCTTGGGACGCTCACAATTTTTTGTGGCCCAACGGGTGTGAAATGACCGCCCAATCAGTAAAATTCGGGACTGTGTGAAAAGTGATCTGGAGCGTTTTGCCCAAAAAAACATGGGTCATCCGAAATTTTCGAACATGGTTTTCTGACATAAAATTCGAAGCGCTGTCAGTCTTTCAATGAACGCTACGATGACACGCGTTGGCTGGCGCTGCTAAAACATTCATTTTAAACGTTTTATAAACAACATGAGTCATCGCCGATCCGGGATGACTCATGTTGTTATATTTCGGTCTTCATGACCCTGATTTCTTTATTAATGCCCTTAATTTCCTTCCTCCTCCTTACTATTCCGCACCGTACCCGTGCCTTCCACGTCGATCTTGCTGCTGCTGTCCGCTTTGGTCACCGCCTCCCGATTGGCGAACACCCGCGCCTTGGAGCCGTTCGAAGCCGAAATGTCGGCCGATTCCGCGCGCCAGTTTACCGCTTCCAGGGTGGCGCCATCCGTGAGGCTTGCTTCCAGGTCGCCGCCGTCTCCGGTAAGGGACACCGTACATTTGCCGGATAAAGCCAGCCGCAGGTTGCGCACATCTAAGTATGCTTTAATGTGGGATGTACCCCGGGCGGAAATGGAGGCGTTGTCTTCTTCAAACCCGCGTATGATCACTTCGCCGGTGTTATCGGTGTGTAAAGAAGTAAAAACCGGCGTTTCTATGATGATTTTCACCAAATCGCTAATCGGTTTACCGTCCGTGGTAAAGGTTATTTTTCCGCCGGATCGGATGGTTTTTATCTTATCGCGTTCGCTTTGCGGGCCTTCCATTTGGATTCTGAAATCGTCACCTTTGCGGATTTCTGTGTTAAAATCTCCTTCAAGGATGAAGTTTTCGTAGCGGGTATCGCCGCGGTAGTTCCGATCGCCGAATTGCGGGCAATCGGTGCAAACCAGGCCCCGGTCGGTCATCCGGAATACGCGGTCTGGGTAGTCGCGGATATAAGGTCCGTCGCCCATATCGGCATAATCCGAACTTCTGGCGTGGTCGTTGATGTATTTTCCGAAAACGATGTTCTTTCCGGCCGGCACGCCAATTTTTATCTTCACTTCTTGTACCCGCCACTTTTTGCCTTTCAGGATGCTGTATCCGGTCGGGATGCGCAATACATTTCCTTGAGAGACGATTGTAAATTCCGTCTGGGCGGCATTTTCCGAAGCTTCTGTGCCGGAAGCGCCCTGCGCTTTGATCGTCTGGGTACATTCAAACCGGCCCGATTCGCTTGGGTAAACCATAATTTCCACCATCCCGTTCATCTCCAGGCGGTTCTCGCTGAATTTGACTCCTTCCTCGTGAAACCACCAGTCTTCGTCGTTATCGCTCGGAATACTGGCCGCTTCAACTCTTAAGGTATCGGAACGCAGGCCGGAGAGATCGATGTCCGTGGTCACACGTCCCGCCTGCCGGTATTCTCTGGCCGCTAACCCGACCAGCACCACGCCGCAAACCAAGTTGAGTAACCAAAACAGTCCCAAACTGCTGCCTAACCAGCCGGGCGTGCGGACCTTGAACAACATCCGGGAAAATACCAGGCAGATTCCGATAAGCGGAATGCCGAGCAGGAAAAACAGGTTGGCAAAACCGAGCCAGGTTATTCCATTCGAATATGGACTGAAAAAATCTACATAAGGCGCTGCGGCAAAAAGGCTCCAGATACCGGCGACCCACGACACGGTAAGCGCAATAAACAGGGCAATTCCTACCAGAATGGCGATCAATGCGCCGAATTTAACCACGAACCGCACCGCAAAAGCAAAGATTTGCCCAATGGCGGTTACTATGGTGCTAACGACGTTTTGGCCGCCACCAGCCCCCTTTTTTTTTACATCGGCCCCAATTTCATTTACTTTATGACTCAGTCGATCGAATCCATCTTCGATTTCGCGGGCGATATTGTCTACATTGACCGGTTCGCCGCGCATGACCAGGCGATCGGCTGCCGTGCGTGCCGGGGGAACCAGCATCCATAGCAGGAAGTAGGCCGGGACCCAGAAACCTGCGGACAAAAAGGTCAGCAAGACGAAGATGAGCCGCATCCAAACCGGGTCGCTGATGCCGAAATAAGCCGACAAACCGGAGCATATTCCGCCGACCACGGAATCTTCTTCATCGCGGAAGAGGCGTTTCCCGGTGCGGAAAGTACCGCTGCCGCTGCTTTTGCTGCTGTGGGTGCTGCGCTTGGGTTCGGCTGTTTCGCCGCCGAAATCTTCGGGCTTACCCATCACCTGCACGGCCGCTTCCACGTCGGGCAGCATCACGATGGTACGGGAGCCCATGTCCTGTGTGATGAGTTCGCCGAGGCGGGTTTCAATATCGTGGATAATGTCGTCGCGTCCTTCGCTTTCGCTGAAGCGTTTGCGAATGCTTTCCAAATACGCCAGAAGGTATTCGTAGGCGTCATCGTCTATGGTAACGGCGTAACCGCCAAGATTGATATTCAGAATCTTATTCATTATCAGTTAGTTGTTAGATGTTGGTTCTCCGTTCTTGGTGCTAAGTTCCAAGTGTCCGAATGGATTCTTATGAAGGTTGATCATCAAAAACGGAGTCCGGCCGTTTGCCGTTTTGCAGCGTTTGGTCCACGGAATGAACGAGTTGCTGCCAGCTCTGCGTCAGGTTTTCGAGTACCTGACGCCCGGAATCGGTGATTTTAAAGTACTTTCGGGGCGGTCCCGAGTTGCTTTCCCGCCAGGAGTAATCGAGCAGGCCGTCGTTTTTCAGGCGCGTCAGGAGGGGATAAATCGTGCCCTCCACGACGATCAGCGAGTTCGCTTCCAACCGTTTAATGATGTCGGTTGTATAGACCTCATCTTCATCGATGAGGGCCAGGATGCATAACTCCAGCACCCCTTTGCGCATTTGCGCTTTTGCATTTTCCAGATCCATATCTTCTTTTAGTTGTGGGTGGTCGTTAGTTGTGGGTTTGGTTCGACCAGCTCCCGGTAAGGTTCTGCTGGCCCTATTGGCGCTTCTTGCACGCTCGTGGACGCTGCCGGAATCTCCGCGATGTTGATCTTCGAACTGATGTTCAACACATTGGAGGCAACTGTCAGCACGCTGGAACCACTGAATGGAGCGTTTACCCGGTTTTGACAGCTGCTCCCAAGCATGGCCACCGTAAAGGCAAGCAGGATAAAAGATGTTTTCATAGCCAAATTCATGTTGTTTTTGTTTGGATCAAGTGATCCGCTTGTTTTCATGATACAAAGATAAGGTAAAGGATGGTACTATGCAACACATAGAACTACTTTTAACCGGGTACTATTGTAAAATATTATTCCTTGTTTTGCAAAGTAATTGATTATCAATGCTTTAATTAAATGTATTAAAAATAAAAATATTTAAAATATTTTTTACGCTTGGTCTTTTAGAAATACGTTTACTAAACTTTCAAAGTTTAGTAAACGTGGCACTAATACGTTTACTAAACTTTCAAAGTTTAGTAAACGTGGCGCACGAAACATGGCGGTACGAGGTATATCCCGAATTTTGAAATCCCCGTTTTTCTATGATAAAACCTGATGCGGAATGACAGGCGTTGGGGAGGGCAAAAACATTCAGCCGGATGGCTCCTGTTTTTTGGGGGCAACTCAAAATTTAAGTCGGGATATTCAGGCTGGAGGATCTTGGTCCGAAGTAAGTCCGACACTGCCAGGTCTCGACGCTGGCAGGTCTTGCATTCTGTGAACGCTTGCGCGGGCACCCCGTCCGACGGCTTTTTTGCCGTCCGACGGGTAAGCGAAGCACAAATCATCCATATCCGCTCCATCTCTTTTCGTCATCCGAAGAGGAAGTACATCACAATTTAACGCAAACAAAAAGATAGCAACTAACGGTAGATTGCGTGCTACTTTACCCGTCGGACGGCGAAAAGCCGTCGGACGGGGTGCCCTGTGCTGAACATCCATCCTATGCAAAAGCAGTACCCACCATAAGCATCGAAGACCTGGCTGTGTCAAATTTTGAACCTGATGACACCCCTCTAAAAATAAATTCTCCGTTTTCTTCGCCCCAAGGTTTGGCCGATTCACCAAGGCGCATTACTTTTGCAGCCCGAAATTCAAAACGTTGTGGCAATGGACGCATTTGTCGCGTATTCCATCCCTGTCAAAGGGCTTAATGTAGGGATACATCATTTTAAGTATACGATTGACCCTGCGTTTTTCAGCCGGTTTGAAGGAACGCCTATCGAAAAAGGGGAGATTCAGATTGATCTTGTCTTCGACAAACGATCCAATATGATCGTTCTTGATTTCGAATTGGCGGGGTATGCAATGGCCGAATGCGATCGTTGCACCGCACAAATCAAATTGCCGTTGGAGGGTACGCAGCAGTTGATCGTAAAATACACCGAGGAGGAAGACCTGCAGGAAGAGGAAGACGATGAAGTCATATTTATTTCACGAGATACATCGGCAATTAATATGGCAACCTATTTGTACGAATTTGCGGTGTTGGCTTTGCCCATCACAAATACGTACGATTGTGAAAATGATCCGGCGCCGCCCTGCAATTTTGAAGTGTTGAAATATCTTGATCAAAATCCCGATCAAAGCGATTCCAGTAATATTTGGGATGCCTTGAAAGGGTTATAATAATAAACATGAGGCTGTTTGAGCGGTAGGTTTAGAAAGTTTAGAGGGTTTAGAAGGTTTAGAAAAATACTCATTTCGATGAAAATCAATGATTTGAGCATAACGCCCTAAACCCTCTAAACCACCTAAACCCTCTAAACTAACTAACCAGAGCCGCCTCGTAAACATTAAAATTAATTAAGTCATGCCAAATCCAAAATGGCGGCATTCCAAACGACGCAAACGCGCCCGCCGTACACACTATAAGACTGAAGTTCCGCAAATCGCGACCTGCCCGACTACCGGCGAACAGCACCTGTTCCACCATGCTTACAAGGTGAACGGCGACCTGTACTACCGCGGTCAGATCCTGATACCCGGCAAAAATAACGCCCAGACTGCCGAGGCATAAGTACTCGGTTGTCAAAATTATTGAGGAGGCTCCAGTTCCGCGTGCGGGACGCTTGGGGCTTTTTCTATTAGGGGGAATCGACAACCAGCAATCAAAAAGGTAAGGCGGTTTAGGGACTATTCTAAACCACCTAAAACATCTAAACCACCTAAACCACCTAAACCATCTAAACCAACTCAACAATGAAACAAATCATCAACACCCCCAATGCCCCTCTTCCAATCGGCCCATACAACCAGGCTGTGGCTTACCAGGGCTTGCTTTACATATCCGGCCAGATCGCCATCGATCCGGCCACAGGTAATCTGGTGCTCGACAACATCGAAGCGGAGACGCACCGGGTTATGCAAAACCTTGGGGCCATCCTTGAAGCCGCCGGCTCCGGTTTTGAGCAGGTGCTGAAGGCTACGGTGTTTGTGAAGGATATCAATCAGTTCAGCCGGATCAATGCGGTGTACGGGGAATATTTTAAACCCGAATTCGCACCGGCCCGCGAACTGGTGCAGGTGGCTGAACTGCCGCGTTTTGTCAATATTGAAATCTCCGTCATCGCTGCCAAACCGAACTAATCTTCTGCGTTTGAGGGTTACATAACCCGTACATTTTAAACCATACCGCTCTCTATGAAAAACGTCCTATCCTGTATCCAGCCCACCGGCGATCTGCACATCGGCAACTACTTTGGCGCGGTACAAAACTGGGAGCGTCTGCAATCGGAGTACAATTGCTTGTTCGGCGTGGTGGATTATCACTCCATGACCATGCCGTACAACCCCGGGGACTTGCGCGAAAACACCTGGAAAATGGTTTTTTACCTCCTGGCTTGCGGAATCAAGCCAGAGAACCTGTTCGTGCAGAGCCTCGTGCCGGAACACGCCGAATTAGCCTGGATTCTGGGTTGTACCACCTCATACGGCGAGTTGACCCGGATGACCCAGTTTAAGGATAAAACCAAACAATTGGAAGAAAAAGAGGGGAAAGAGGTGTTTATCAGTGCCGGACTATTGTACTACCCCGTGCTTCAGGCGGCCGATATCCTGATTTACCACGCCGATTACGTGCCCATCGGAAAAGATCAGGATCAACACCTGGAATTGTCGCGCAACATCGCCCAACGCTTCAACTATCAGTTCAATCAGGAATATTTCATCCACCCCGAACCGTTGTACACGGAAACGCCGAAAATTCTTTCGCCGTCCGATCCGAATAAAAAAATGAGCAAAAGCCTCGGCGAAAAACACTACATCAACCTCTTCGGCGAGGAAGACCGCGTCCGCAAACAAGTCAAGTCTGCGGTGACGGATACCGGGGATACACCGGCGGGAGACATGAGCGCCGGGGTGCAAAATTTGTTCGAACTGCTCCGCGCGACCAACAAAATGGAAGCGCATAACAGCCTGATGACCGACTACGGCGCCGGCGCCCTGAAATACAGCCACCTAAAAGAAGCCGTGGCGGATGCTCTGGTAGAATTGATCAATCCTTTCAGGGCCAGCTTATCCGAACTGATGGCCAATAGAAATGCCGTGGAAGAGCGGATTCAGGACAGCAGTGCGGTGATCCGCAAACGCGCCCAACAAACGTTGCGGGAAGTGCGGGAACTGACCGGTTTGTTGCCTTTGCGGTGATTTAAAAACCTCGCCGATTTGCATCAACGAGGTACTTTCTCTGAAATATAACCAAATCAAACTTTACTGTTTATCCTTTCCCTTTCACCCGACGCCCTTCGTCTTCCAGGCCGGTTTTGCGCTGTCGCGAACCTTTTACCTCCGCGCTGCCGAAGCGATAGGAAAAGTTCAGGGTAACGGTGCGGCTTTCCCAGTTACCGCGGGCGATCATTTTCAGACCGGGGGTGAACAGGTTTTCTCCGTTCCATCCGGCCGTATGCAGGATGTCGCCGAAACGCAGGCGCAGGTCGCCTTTACCATCGAAGAGTTTCTTTTGAATGCCGAAATCCATCGCGCCTTGTTGTCCGCTGCGAAGCGTTCCCCAAAAAGCGCGGCTGTTGTACCATCCCGATAACTGCACGCTAAAGCCTTTCGGCAATTTAACCGTCTGTTCGCTGTACAGGTTGAAAGCGTTATACGATTGATCCACCGTAAAATCGGAGCGGAAATTCGCTTTGAAATGACTGCGGAAACCGGTTACGCTGACAAAACCTTCCCACCATTTGGCGATGGGTGTCGGAAAGTTCAGGCTCAGGGTGTAGTTCTGCTGATCGGCGATGTTCTCCTGCGTGATGAACATGGCGCGTAGGTCGGTGGTGTCGAGTATCTGCGTAAACACGTCTTTGGTTTGGCTGTATCCGACAGTTATCACCGGGTAGCCTTGATAGGTTGGGCTGAGTTCAATGCTGTTGGTAAATTGTGGGCGCAAACGGGGGTTGCCTTTCTGATAAGTCAACTCATCCAGCTTATTTTCGAATGGGTTCAGGTCCTGGTAACTCGGCCGGTCGATGCGGCGGCTGTAGGTCAGGTTCAGACCCATTTTCGGGTTAAACGTGTAGGTCAGCGCGGCGCTTGGGAACAGTTCGGTGTAATTTTTTTCCACTTTTTGACCGTTCTGTTCGTTGTTGGCGATCAAATCACCCATATAATCGGTGTTCTCCAGGCGAAGGCCAGCCTGAACGTTCAGTTTTTTACCGAACATGCGGTTATAATTCACGTAACCGGCGCTCGTCCGCTCTTTATAAACAAACTGGTTGCTCACATCCAGGTCTTTTACCGGCAGTCCGTCCACTTCCTGGAAGAAATCGAAGGTGTTGTCGGTGCGCACGTCGGCTATTTTGGCGCCCATGCCGAGCGTACCGTTGAACAGGCGTTGTTCATAATCGGCTTTAACGGTGAAAATGTCAATATCGGTTGGCGTATTGTTGCTGTAAATGCGCTGGTTCAGCAATTCCTGGCCATCCGCCGAGCGGTAATAGTTGGGCTGATGACTTTGGCTGCGGATACGGTAAAAACCCCGGTCGATGTCGACGTTAAAACTATGGCCGCTGGTATCGGCAAAACGGTAGTTCAGGTTTCCGTTAAAGTCTTTGCGATCGCCCATGACGTCGTTGCCCGCAATGAGCAGGGAATCGATGGCATAGGGTGTTTCTGTGCGGCTGATGCGGGTCTCCCCGTCGCTATACCAGTTTCCGGGATTCAGGTTCCCGCTCGCCAGAATGCCGATGGTGTGTTTTTCATGGAGAAAAAAATCGGCGCCGGTGCGGAAGCTGTGCCGGCCAGTTTCATCGTATTGCGTGGTGGCCTGGTCAAAAACCAATCCGTTTTGTTCGCGCCGGAAGAAATTGTCGTTGTGCCAGTTGCCGTATTGGTTGCTGTAAGTGCCGAAAAGATTGGATTTTTCCCCGCGGTGGTTGAGGCTCAGGTTGGCGCCACCTTTGAGGGTTTTGCTGTAAATACCTTCCAGGCCTAGCGTACCGTTTGTGCCCAGGGCTTTGTTTTTCTTCATGCGGATGTTGACAATACCTGCGTTGCCGGAGGCATCGTATTTAGCCGAAGGATTGGTAATGATTTCGATGCTGCTGATATCGGCAGCCTGGGTACTTTTCAGAAGGGCCGCCAGGTCTTTGCCGTCGAGCGGCACATCACGGCCGTCGATCATCACCCGGACGGCGTGTTTCCCTTTTATGTTGACGTTGTCATTGTTGTCGATCGTAACACCGGGGGCCTTGCGGAGCAATTCCAGGGCGTTTAAGCCGGTGGAATTGACCGTGCCTTCCACGTTCAACACCGTTTTGTCGGCTTTTACTTCAATGGCCGGACGGCGGGCGGACACCGTAACTTCAGATAGTTCCTGCGCGCTTTCCTGTAACTGAATGGTTTCCAAGGTTTTATTTGAACCATTATATTCAAATGCAGGCGTTACAGCCTGACCCGAACCGATCAGATTGGTTTTCAGGAAATACGAACCGGCAGGTACATCCCGGAATTCGTATTCGCCGCTTTCACCAGACAAAGCGCCTTTAATCAGCGTCGAATCTAAGGAGAAATGCAAGGTCACGGTCGCGTATCCGGCAGCGGACCCATCGGCCTGCATTACTTTGCCATCAATTTTCTGGGCCATCGCCGCCGTTACGGATAAAAGAAGAAAAAAAGAAAAGAAGAAGATTTTCATAGCGCAATGAATCGTTGTGTTTTTGTGATGGCTTCGGGGTAACGGCACAAAGTTGTGGTAGTTTTATAATACCATGCAATACAAGGAACCGGCTTTAACATAGAACTTTCTATTAACAGGCACTTTTCTCCGACAAATGTGCCGGTAGGGTAGTTGAACGTTCCTGTGATTTCGGTTGAACCTTCATATTGGCTGCTTGAAGTGTTTACCCGCCGAAGCGCACAGCGTGCAGGAGGGTAAGACCAGTCCATAGACAAAGAGGTTACCGGCTAGCTGCATGCAAACGGCCAAGTATATGGGAGCATAGACCAAGGGTGGGAATAGCACGACAAGCGTGGTAACTTTTAAAGATGGCGTCGGCGTTAGTCCTCCACTTCTGGAGGGGCCGGGGGGAAGACAGGCAGCGATGCAATCCCCAAGGGACCATTCAAAAACCGCAGGGAATTACCTCAACCATTTGATCTCCTTCACCTCGAAAGTTTCCTCCCCCGATGCCGTTTGTATACGTAAACGGCCTTCTTCCGTGACCCCCCGGACCACCCCGTTGAAGATTTCACCGGTACCGGCGCGCATATATTGCGCTGCTTCCCCCAGGCGGTAGAGATGGCTTTCGTATTCATGGCGTATCTCTTCGAAACACCGGGCTTTTAATTGCAGGTAGCGTTGTTCCAGGCACTCGAACAAGGTTTCAGCAACGCTGTCCAGGTCGAAGGAATGGCCGGCTGCAAGCGCCAGGGAGCCGGGATTAGGTACATCGCTGTGAAACTCCAGTTGATTGACATTCAACCCGATACCAACAATGGAGGATTGAATATTTTTGCCGGAAATCGAATTTTGGATCAGGATTCCGGCTATTTTTTTATCGGCAATGTAGAGATCGTTCGGCCATTTGATGTTGGCCACTAAAGCGCCCGTGTTGTGCGGGAAGGCTTCGATGGGTACCGTGGATACATGTTGTAAAATCCGGTCAATTGCATCGAAAACCCCAAGGGCTACGGCCATACTCAGGTAAAACTGGGCTGAAACGTCGAGCCACACCGGATACAAAATTACGCTCAACGTCAGGCTATTGCCGGCCTCACCCTCCCATCGACTGCCAAACTGTCCGCGTCCGGCTGACTGGCTGGCAGCCCGGACCACCATACCTTCCGGTGGCGTGCTTTTTGCATTTGTTTTTCCGCCCTCCGCGATTAATTCGGCTGCGTAATCGTTCGTAGAGCTTAGTTCGTCGAAACACAGGTAAACTTTTCCGATGAAAAGAGTGTTTGGCATTTTTAATCAGTTGGCAGTGTTGTAGCAGGCAGTCGGCAGTCGGCTGTGTGTAGTAGCAGAGCCGAGAGCCGACTGCCCACTGTTTTGTGGTAACGGCGAAGGTGCGTACCTTTGAGGAAAGTTTCCAATTTGGAACGACACATTTTTTGCATATCGTACGTTAATACAACATGTTTTTGAACGAAACGAATGCTGTAGTATATTGACAATCAACACTTCTAAATTTTTAAATTTGAATTTGACAGCATCCCGGCGGACGAAAACCCGCTCCCCGCAATCCGAAGAGATCAATCACCTGATCGTCGAAGGCATCCTTGATAAAAAAGGAAAAAACATCATTCAATTAGACCTTCGGAAACTCGGCGATGCCCCGACCGATTTTTTTATTATCTGTGAAGGAGACTCCAATACACATGTCAAGGCGATCTCCGACAGTATCTACAAAAAGGTAAAAGAAGGTTTGCTGACCATGCCCTCCCATACGGAAGGCGCCAGCAACGCGAAGTGGATCCTGATGGATTACTTCAACACTGTTGTGCATGTGTTTTATCCTGAAACCCGGCAATTCTACGAAATTGAAAACCTGTGGAGCGACGCTGAAGTGACGGAGTTTGGCGAAGTTTAGGCACTTGATATCCTGTATCTGAACATTCGAAGGTTCAAAGGGTTCTTGTTATTTTGCATACCTGAACCTTCCAACCGCAGCGATCCCAAAGACCTCTAAAACAAAAAGATGAGTCAAGAACAAAAAAAGCGCAAAAAGCGCGACGATAATCAGGACGAGCGCCCACCTCGCAACGATGAAAACGGCGGCGGCGATGGTATGCCGCGCTTCAGTTTCATGTGGATCTATATCCTCGTGGGTTTGGCGTTGCTCGGTTTGCAGATGGCGAAGTTCATCGGAACCACCCAAAAAGCAGACTGGGCCGATTTTGAAAAATGGGCCCGTAAAGGACACGTCGAGCAATTGGTCGTCGTGAGCGATAAAGAGGCCAATATCTACATCAAAAAAGATTCGCTCGGTTTCGGCGACCATAAAGAAGTCAATCCGAATGAAAAACGATTCGGCGGCGAACGGTTCCACTACGTGATGAATATCGGTAAACCCGAGGTACTGGAATCCAAACTGAACAAACTGAACGAGTCGCTGATCAAGGAAAAAAAGCCGATCATCACCTCTGAATACAACCCGAGCTCCAATTGGCTGACGAGCATTCTACCCTACGCCCTGCCCTTTTTGCTATTTGTCGGATTGTGGATTCTCATTATCCGGCGCATGGGTGGAGGCGCAGGCGGCCCCGGCGCGCAGATTTTTAATATTGGCAAATCCAAAGCCACCCTGTTCGACAACACAACCAAGGTCAACATCACCTTCGCCGATGTAGCCGGACTGGATGAGGCCAAGGAAGAAGTGATGGAAGTCGTCGATTTTTTGAAAAATCCGAAAAAATATACCGTATTGGGTGGTAAAATTCCCAAAGGCGTGCTGCTGGTCGGTCCGCCGGGTACGGGAAAAACCTTGCTGGCCAAGGCCGTAGCCGGAGAAGCGGAGGTGCCTTTTTTCTCGATTTCCGGTTCGGATTTCGTAGAAATGTTTGTTGGCGTGGGCGCATCCCGCGTCCGCGACCTCTTTCGACAGGCCCGTGAAAAAGCGCCTTGCATCGTCTTTATCGACGAAATCGACGCCATCGGCCGGGCACGCGGCCGGGGCGCTATCCAGGGTGGCAACGACGAGCGGGAAAACACGCTCAACCAACTGCTCGTGGAAATGGACGGTTTTCCCACCGACAAAGCTGTGATCCTGATGGCTGCCACCAACCGGCCCGACATCCTCGACCAGGCCCTCATGCGCCCGGGTCGCTTCGACCGGCAGATCGGCATCGGCCGGCCAGATTTGAACGGCCGCGCGCAGATATTCGAGGTGCACATGAAAAACATCAAGACCTCCCCCGAGGTAACCGCCATGGCCTTGTCGGAAATGACCCCTGGCTTTGTAGGCGCCGATATAGCCAACGTGTGCAACGAAGCGGCCCTGATTGCCGCCCGCCGCAACAAAAAAGCAGTGGATCTCGACGATTTTAACTATGCCCTCGACAAGGTGATCGGCGGTCTGGAGAAGAAAAACAAGATCATCAGCCCGGAAGAAAAGCAGATCATCGCTTACCATGAAGCGGGCCATGCTATATGCGGCTGGTTTCTCGAATTCGCTCACCCACTGGTTAAGGTGACGATTGTGCCCCGCGGCCTGGCCGCGCTTGGATACGCGCAATATTTGCCGAAAGAACAATATATCACCCGGAAGGAGAAACTGCTGGACGATATCTGTATGACCCTGGGCGGAAGGGCCGCCGAATCGGTGGTGTTCGACAAGATCAGCACCGGCGCACAAAGCGACCTGGACCATATTACCCGTTTGTCGTATGATATGATCGTCAACTACGGATTGAATGAAAAAGTAGGTAACGTGTCGTATTCTTCCATGCTCAATGACAGTTACAGCCGCCCATTCTCGGAGCAAACGGCCTATATCATCGATCAGGAAGTGAAAATTATGATTGATGAGCAGTATGTGCGGGCTAAAAAGTTACTGAGCGAAAAACGCAAGGAACTGGACGCCCTCGCACATGCCCTGCTGGAAAAAGAAGTGTTGCACCGCCGCGATCTGGAGGAATTGATCGGGAAACGTCCTTTCACCGATCCTTTACCGGGAGAAAGCGCCCGTATGCCCGAGGTGCAGCCGTTGCCGACCGAAGAATAAATTGGGTTTAGAAAAGTTTTTACGGATTAGGAGCTTAGAAAATTATTCATTTCTTTGAAAATCAATGATTTGATCTAAACCCTCTAAACCCTCCTAAACCTCCTAAACCAGCTTTTAAAAAACATGAGTCAGCACCGAAACCCGGGATGGCTCATGTTTTTCTTTTTAGCGCCGCCGTCATGTATTCTTTTACGCTGCTTTGCCGAATCGGTCTGGTTTTCCTGGCGGGTTGCCTTGCCTGCCCTGTTTTCGCGCAGTCGCCCGAATTGACTTCGGTGCGCGGCAAGGTAATCGATGCCCGCTCAGAAGACGGTTTGCCCTACGCCTCCGTGCAGTTTGAAGGTGAACAGCTCGGCGCCCGAACCGACATCAACGGCAATTTTTACCTGGAATCGGCCGGAAAACCCAAAAAAGTGCTCGTTTCTTATGTGGGTTACCAAACCGCTTCCGTCGATATCAAAACCGGCCGGCGCAATGAGATCAGCGTCCGTTTAGCGGAAGGCAACGTCGACATCAAAGAGATCACCATTCGTCCGCAAGAATACCGCCGCCGCAATAATCCTGCGGTGGATCTGATCGGGGAAGTGTTCCGGCACAAGGACGCCAACCGCAAAGAAGGACTGGATTATTACAGCTACGAGCAGTACGAAAAACTCCAGTTCAGCCTAAACGGTATTACCGACAAATTCCGCCGCCGTTGGTACCTGCGCAAATTCCAACTCATTTTTAACTATGCGGACACCAACCGCGTAGATGGAAAAGTAGCCCTGCCGCTTTACCTTCGGGAACGCCTGATAAATGTGTATTACCGAAAAAATCCGCCTTCCGGAAAAGAATACTTGCTGGCGGAAACCCAAACCGGGCTCCGCGAGGATTACGACGTGGACGAAGACGGCGTATCGGCTTATCTCAACAACATGTACCAGGACGTGGATATTTACGAGCCCACGATCATGTTGCTGAATACCCAATTCATCGGACCGCTCTCCGGGGCCGCCCCCACTTTTTACCGTTTTTACATCGTCGATACGGTGGACATAGACGGAACCAAATACGCGGACGTTTTTTTCGCCCCCAAAAACAAAAACGACCAGGCCTTTATGGGCAATCTGCTGGTGGCCCTGGATTCCAGTTATGCCGTGCGCAAGGTGGAAATGGGCATATCCAAAGAGATCAACCTGAACTGGATCACGGCCCTGCACCTGGAGCAGGAGTTCGAGTTTTTCGGCGAAGGACCAAACCGCCGGCTCTTGCGCGTGAAAGACGCCGTGACGATGGATTTCAACATTTTAAAAAAGGCGGAAGGCCGCAGTTTGCTGGCGCGCAAAACGGTGTCATATAAAAATTACAGCCTCAACCAGCCTTTACCCGACAGCCTGTTCAAGACGGCGGCGCTACTGATCCGCGACACGGTTATGGTCAAGGAGGGCGACAGCCTGCGGATGGTTGAGGGCCGCCACAGCCCGCTGACCCGGCAGGAACAGGGCATCAGCGACATGATCGACAGCATTCAAAACGTGCGGGCTTTTAAACGAATGGTCGCTGTTTCCCGCTTGCTGGGGACGGGCTACCAGAAGTTCGGCTGGCTGGAGATCGGTCCCATTGCTACATTTTACAGTTTTAACGACATCGAAGGTTCGCGTTTCCGGATCGGGGGGCGCACGAACAGCAAGCTGGTGAAAAACATGCTGCTGGAAGGCTACACCGCCTACGGCCTGCAAGACCGGGGCTGGAAATATTATGGCGCCGTGACCTATGCGTTCAAACAGGGCAAGCCGCGGGGTTTTCCAATGAACCAGATCACGTTCTCGTACCAACGCGACCTGCGTATTCTGGGGCTGGAACTGGACAACTGGCAGCAGGACAACTTTTTTTTGTCGGCCCAACGCGGCGCCAACGACCGGATGGTATCCGATCAGGTTTTTCGCAGCGAATACATGCGCGAATTTCGCAGCGGATTCAGTTACAACCTCGCGTTCCAGTACCGTGGCATCAAACCGGCCGGGGCGCTGCGTTCGGGGCAGGACACGCCGGGTAATTTTAATTTCCTGTTGAATACCTGCGAGACCGGCTTCGGCCTGCGCTACGCGCCCAATGAAAAATTCTACCAGGGTAAGGCCTACCGCCTGCGTATGCTGACCAAATTCCCCATCTTTTCACTCTCTTTCCGGACCAGCTTTAAAGGTCTTCTGGGCGCCACGTACAACTATCAGCGTGTATCGGCGAACATCCGTAAAACCTTTTTTGTGGCGCCCTTTGGCCGCTCGGACTGGACTCTCGAGGCAGGAGGGATATTCGGAACGGTATCTTATCCTTTGCTGGAGATCCACCGGGCCAACCAGAGTTACCTGTTCGACTGGAATTCCTACAACCTGATGAATTTTATGGAATTCGCCAGCGACCGGTTTGCGGCCCTGACGGTACACCATAATTTTAACGGCTTCTTTTTCAATAAGATACCCCTGGTGAAAAAACTTCAGTTGCGGGAGATGGGTAGTTTTAAGGTCTTATACGGCAGCCTGCAGGAGCAGAACCGGCCAACTGTAGCCAACGGCCTGCTGCCTTTCCCGGTGGATAAAGCGGGCAATCCTTTTACCCGCCCCTTCGACGCCCGGCCGTACGTGGAAGCAAGCGTGGGGCTGGGTAATATTTTTCACTTTTTGCGGATTGATTACGTGTGGCGGCTGAGTTACCGGGATTTGCCGGGGGTGAATACCTGGGGGGTGCGGGCGTCGTTTCAGGGTGGGTTTTGAGGCAAGGAGGTCATTGTGTCTCAAACCCAAAGCAGGGTGTCATGTTGAGCGCAGCGAAACATCTGGATACTTGCTCTGGTTTGGATCACTTTATGAGGCCCACGTCCCGAATTCATTCGGGATTCGCTGCGCTCAACATGACACGTTGCTTTTTACTTGGAGAAAGAATTTAGGAAATTAGTTATTCAAAAAACTATAATACAATTTTCATTCCGCTGATTTACTGCGATACGGCGTGCGGCTGTGCTTGCCCAAGATTTTCTCTTCCGTAAGCTCCTTTTCTTTCCAAATCCTATGAGCCAAATCCGATGCCTTGTCTGCAAAGTACTGGCCCAACAGACGCTTGATTTCCAGCAAATCCTGTTCATCAAAAGTGCGGGCGTAAATTTTTAACAACTCTAATTGTAAGTTAGTAAACGGTTGCGGTTTGGCTTCAGCAGCGGCATAAGGATAAATCTTTTTGCAAATAAGGAATTGCACGAATTTTCTCAACCGGCTTTTCGCAATGTTTGGTCTTATAGCCGACGCAAAGTGGTTTTGAAGGAAACGGAATTGCAACATATTCACAATCAACATTCTAAACCATCTAAACCCTTCTAAACCACTCTAAACCGACTATAAACTGTTTGCAAAAATAAGGATATTGCCCTTCCATTCTTTGGCGTAAAATAGCGAAAAGGCCAGTCGACGCGAAAAACTACCTATACTTGCACACTCAAAGTAGGGTACGCTTATCTCCTCCTAAGTTAAAGCCATCACCGGCCGATATGAAATACCCGATCCTCCTCGCCATGTCCATCCTCTCCCTCCTCTTCGGCTGCAACCCTAAAAAAACACCCCCCAAAGCCGAGGAATGGCCCCGTTTTCCCGAAACGGATAACCCGTACATAAAAATCGAACCGGTACAATTAGACAGCGGTTTCCTGGCCAGGTCTTTTTTTATCCAGCAAGACAAGCAACACGTGTACGTACTGGGCTATAAAAAGGATGCACGACGCAATCCGGACGATCCTTCCGAAAGGGAGACGTCGGATTTCCGGCTGTATGCCATAGATACGGAAGGGCGGCCGAAACGCCACCTCAATCTGATGCGGATCGACAGGTACTGGGGCGGCTCGTTCGGTATGCTGGATAACCAATTGATGATCCGGCTCGGAGATTATTTTTTGGTGCTGGATATAGCGAAGTTTACTATTCAGGAGAAAATATCGGTGTACGACAAGCAGTTTTTCCCGTCCAAACAAAAAGTCGAACTGATGACGTTCGACGAACAGCGGGACGCCTATCAAGCACTATTCGACGAGATGCTCGAAAAATGTACCGGCTGCAAATGGTTAGACTGGACGCCCGGAGGAGAATACTTAGTCTTTGTACCAGGCCCCGCCGGCAAACGCTCCGCCTGGTCGCCGATGAGTTACGAAGACGAACTGCTGGCGGACCTTAAAAGCCGTTTCGAGCTGATTTCTGTACCCTTGAATCCCCAAACCAATAACACCCAAGACGGCAGCGAGATGTATATTTCGGATGCGGGCGCAAAAATCCGGGAAGCGGAATACCTCTCGGGCGGCACGGAATTAGACTACCCGAATTACAAAAACCGCTCGGTATTGCAGTATGAAATGACATTGGGCGATAAAAAACTGCATTTTTCCACCACCGATAAAAAACGCCATGACCTGCGGCTGAGGTTTTCCGACAACGCGATGCTGTCGACTGCGGATGGAGCCGCCTGGGTGACATACGAGGGCGTGTTGTATCGCATCGAATCTGCACTGAAGTAATAAAAAGTGAAGCCACGCCAGTTTTAGATTTGACTTTTTTTTTCAGGAAATGCGAGGGAATATAAGGTTACTTTTAGTCTTCCTTAATATTTATCTCCCTGAAAATCGACCTGGATGAAGCGACCGGCGTCCGTTTGGAAATCACGGATGTCACCGGCCGGGTCCTTGGAAATCACGCTTATCAACTACAGGCCGGGACGAATACGCTGGACCTATTGGGCGAGTTATTGCCGCATACCGGCGTGGCGTTCTATCGTTTATATGCGTCGGGGTGGAGCGCGGCGGGGAAACTGATCCGGGAATGAGGGTCTTTTTAACGCCCTTATAGTGTTTTGGCGACAAAAAAAATCCGAACGCTAATCGTTGAAACAAATACTTTTACACCGCGAAAATTCTCTGGATAAGCGTATTTGTACAATTGCATTTGTCCGGAGGGTAAAGCGACCAAATCCTTACTGTTCATCTTTTAACAAGCGCTTTTAATCATGATCAAAATGCATTTCCTTTCCCTTCTTGCGGCCCTGCTATTTGTCACAGGTTCTTCTTATGCCCAACAACGTTCCTGTGCCGCCAACGAGGTACTGGCCCGCCAGCTGCTGGAAAACCCGCTTCTGAAACAAAAAATGGAAGACATCGAACGCCACACCGCCCAATACATCCAGTCGGGTGGCGTAAACGATCGCGTTGTGGTAACCATTCCGGTCGTTTTTAACGTGGTGTGGAATGTCGCCGGCGATAACATCAGCGACGCGCGCCTGCTGTCTCAACTGCAGGTGCTGAACGACGATTTCCGCCGCCTGAACGCCGATGCGTCCAATACCCCGGCCGGTTTTCAGGGAATTGCCGCAGACTGCGAAATCAATTTCTGCCTGGCCACCCAGGATCCGGGCGGCAATGCGACCACCGGTATTCGCCGGCAGCAAACCAGCGTCACCTCCTTTTCTACCAACGACGCCGTAAAATTCACGGCGCAGGGCGGACTCGACATCTGGGACCGCAACAAATACCTCAACATGTGGGTATGCGACCTCGGCGGCGGCTTGCTCGGCTACGCCCAGTTTCCCGGCGGCCCTGCGAATACGGACGGCGTGGTGTGCGATTATGCCTATTTCGGCACGAATGGTTCCTCCCCGCCTTTCCACCTTGGTCGAACGGCCACGCACGAAGTAGGCCACTGGCTCAACCTGTACCACATCTGGGGCGACGACGGCACCTCCTGCAGCGGTTCCGACCTCTGCGCCGATACGCCCAACCAGGCCGACGAAAACTACGGTTGCCCGGCTTTCCCGGCTATCAGCTGTAGCAACGGTACGAACGGGGACATGTTTATGAATTACATGGACTACACCGACGATGCCTGCATGAACATTTTTACCGCCGGACAAAAAACGCGCGTTCAATCCCTGTTTGGAACAGGCGGTTCGCGGGTTGCCCTGCTCAGTTCGCCGGGTTGTCAGCCTCCCGGCGGTGGCAGTTGTGGTACGCCTTCCGGCCTAAATGCTACCAGCATCACCCAAACCAGCGCTACCTTAGGCTGGAGTGCCGTCAGCGGTGCAACCACCTACACCTTGCAATGGAAACTGTCGACTTCCGGCACCTGGACGACCGTCAGTGGACTCACGGCCACTTCCTACGGCTTGGGCGGCCTGACTGCCAACACAACGTATAACTACCAGGTACAGGCCGTTTGCGGCGCTACGAGCAGCAGCTATTCCACAGCGGCATCGTTTACCACCTTGCCAGCGGGCGGTTGCGCCGATCAATACGAGGCGAACAATACCCGCACGACGGCGAAAGTGATCCCGGTCAATACAAATATCACTGCGCAAATCGCATTCAACGGGGATAATGACTGGAATAAATTTGCCAACACGACTACACAGCGCCGGATCAA
>Ga0105046_10005219_pt1 | contig 20561 bp, 15 predicted proteins | sample MAT03_FD_78385 | JGI IMG/M metagenome (GOLD analysis project Ga0105046, IMG submission 78385) | Freshwater microbial communities from Lake Fryxell liftoff mats and glacier meltwater in Antarctica - MAT-03 (megahit assembly) | ecosystem: Environmental > Aquatic > Freshwater > Ice > Liftoff...
ACGATCGCCCGTTGTGAGCGGGAGCTGGCTGCGCTGGTCCTGGCCTCGTCGGGCCCCCCGGCCGCGCGGTGAACTGAAGGGTGTGGAGGTTGTCCGAGGGAGGGAAAGGAGTTTGTGGCGGAAATGAAGGAGCACGCTCTCACGTGCCCGGTTCGACCGCACCGCTTTCGACTTGAAGCGAAGATGTCCGCGTCGTTTTCCCGTCTCTACCCTTCGGCCGGGATCAAGCGTGCAGTCAGTGGAAGTCCTGACTCCGGTCAAAATGCCACGCCGATGGTGGTGCCGGCGGTGTCGTTGACAAGGGAGACGGCACGGGGAGTCCGATGTCATCACGCCTTGTCGCGCCGGCACCGGCCGGAATCAGCGCTCGTTGGAAGCGTAGTAATTCAACCGCTCCTCATCGACCTCGACTCCCAGTCCGGGAATCTTGGGCACGGTGGCAAAACCGTCCTTGATTTCGATCGAGCGTGTGAACAGTTGCTCACGGAAGGGATTTTCCACGTGATCAAGCTCCAGCATCGGCGTTTCCGTCGTGCGTCCCCATGAGGCATCGGGCAACAATGCAAGATAATGCACGGAGGCCGCGATCACCAGACCGCCCGCCCAGCAATGGGGCATGCATTGGATGCCCCATAACCGCGCCATCTCGGCCACGAAGAGACACTCGCCGATGCCTCCCGCAATGCAGACGTCCGGCTGGACGATCGCCATCGCCCGTCTCGAGATGGCTTCCTTGAACTGGGCGCGGGAAGTGAGTCCTTCACACGCGGCAATCGGGATATCCAGCTTGCTCGTCAGCACCTCGTAGCCCGCGTAGCCTGGAGAGCTCTGAGGCAACGGTTCCTCGAACCAGTAAAAATCCTGCTGTTCCAGCTCGCGCCCCATTTTCATGGCGGTGCCCAGCGAATACGCACCATTGCCGTCGGCCATCAGTTTGACGTCCGGTCCGACCGCCTGACGCACGGCCTTGATTGCCAGCAGGTCATCCTTGATCGATTGTCCGCCGATCCGCATCTTCATGGCGCGGAATCCACGGCCCATCAGCTCCGTCGCCTCACGCGGGTAGTACTCCGCAGGATTCTCTCCCTCGATGTAATTCATCGCGGAGGCGTAGGCGGGCACGCGCTCGCGCAACCGACCGCCGTAGAGCTCGGCCACCGGCAGATTCAACGCCTTGCCGCGCAGATCGTCGATCGCGATGTCAACCCCGCCCAAGGCCATGCCGTTGCCAAAATTCTGTCCCCACAACTCGCGCCACAATGACCGGTGCATCAGCGGATCGCGTCCGATCAGGATGGGGGCGTATTGCTGCTCGATCAGCTCGCGCACTCCGGTGAACGCCACGGCCTCGCCCCAGCCTGCGACGCCTTCGTCGGTCTCGATCTTGACGATCAGGGTGGTGCGGACCCGATAGTAAAAATTCGCCGGCCCGGTGGGGCGCGACATGGGATGCTTCAGGAGGTACGTCTTGATTGCCGTGATTTTCATGGGAAACGAGGGAGTGGGCGGTTGGCTGGGACTAAAGGGGAGGGGGGATGGCTCCTGCGTCACGCGGCGCCGAGCAGTCCCGGGAAACGCATTTTGATTCCATTCTCGCCGGTCACGCCGAGAAGCTGTGAACCGATCCGCACAAAATGTCCTCCCGCGAGGCCTGTGGGCAACTGGCCGACGGTGTCTGCCGTTCCGCCCGGGACATCATAGCGGAGGATGCCGCTCTCGAACTTGTCGGTGTAACCGCCAAAGATCAGCAGCCCGCTTTCATCGGCCAGCCCGGAGCCGGCGCGGTTGGCAAAGGGTAAGCGGCCCAACACCGTCCAGTTATCGGTGGACGGATCGTAGGCGATCACTTCGTCGAGGTTCCTGACCGAACCGTGTTCTGGGGCACAGCCTCCGGCCACGATGATGCGTCCGCCCACCACCCCGACAGAGAGGTTGAAACGGCTCGGCCCGGGCATCGGTGACCGGGGCTCCCAACGACCGTCGGGCTTGGCGGCCCACACCGTCGACGTGGCCAGCGAGAACTCACTGCCGGTGCCGCTCAGGCCGCCCAGGAGGTAGAATGTCCCGTCGATTACGACTACGCTCGACGAACGCCGGGGCGCGGGCAGCGCGAGATGGGCCGGTGCCGTCCAGAGGTTATCGCGCAGGATCCACACGTCAGTCGCGGCGGCACCCTCGGCGCCTCCCCCGAACACATACAACGCCCCGGCATGCGCCAGCGCCGCAGCGTCACCGCGGGTCCGGGGCATCGGCGACCGGGCGGACCACTGGTTGACGACCGGGTCGAAAGCGTCCACCCGCTCGCTCCAGAACTTCCGACCCTCGTGCCAAAAGGTTCCGCCGGCCACCACGAGTTCGTCATCGATGACGCCGACGGCACAGCCGGCGCGCGGCAACGGCGGCGGGGCGAGTTCTTTCCAGACAGACAAATCGATTTTAGGCATAAAGGCGGGGTCAGGTTGCAGCATTCAGGTGTGATCCTTCACGGCGTCCTGTTTCCGGACGAGAGAGTTGACGACCCAAAGCAGAAAGCCGCACAGCACGGCGCCAAAACCTGCGGCGGTCAGGATAAAACTGAAGCCGATCTGCGCATCGCGCAGGGCCCCGACTCCGTAGACGGCGAGCCCTCCGCTGACGGCGGCAAACAGGTTGAGCACACCCATGGCGGTGGCCCGATAGCGCGAGTCGACCATCAGACAGGTGATTGGCATCATATTCGCACCCAGGAACCCCATCGCGAGACCCCAGAGGCTCAGGCTCGCCAGGGTGAAGCCGAGCATCGGCGACCACCCCGTCAGCCAGAAGGCCGGGGCGGCGCACACGATGGCGACAGCGGGTATAAAAATTCGGGCGCGCGGATTGCGGAGGCTCACGCGATCCGTCCAGTAGCCGCCGGCCAGGAGACCGACGATCTGGGCAAAATATAGAAACCCGAGCGCGGAAAATCCCGCCGCGCCCTGCCCTAGGTTGAACTGCTCCCGCATCTGCGTGGGCATCCAACCAATGATCGTCCAACTGACCGCGCCCTGCACCCCCACGCACGCCATCATGGCGTAAAAGGGTCCCGGACGCCCGAGGAGGCTGCGCAACGCTCCGCCCAGTCGGACCGGCTCCGTGGTCCCGCTCGAACCCTCGCGCGGTGGATCGCGCAACGTGAAGTAAAGCAGGATGCCGAGCGCCAGGTTCGGCAGGCCGATGACGACGTAGGCATGGCTCCAACCGGACTCCGCCGCCAGCCACCCGCCCAAGCCCCCGATCGCCGAGCCGCCGATCAGGCCGGTCGCATGAAGTCCCGTTGCCAAGGAGCGGGTCGGCCCGCGGTGATAATCGACGATCAGCGCGACCGCGGCCGGGATGTAGCACGCCTGGCTCAGGCCCAGCAGGATCCTCAGCGCGAGAAACTGTTCGAAGGTTTGCACGTAGGCGGTGAGCCACGTGATGGCCGACCACGCGAACAGACTGACGATCACCACCAGCCGGCGGCTGAAACGGTCGGCGAAAAACCCGGCGAAGGGACTGGCGAAGGCATAGACCCAGAGAAACCCGGACGTGAGCAGCCCGAACTGCGCGTCCGTCATGGGAATCTCCTCGAGAATCGAACCGCGCATCGTGGTCAGCATGGTGCGCGTGAGATAGTTGGAACCTCCCGCCAGCCAGAGCACCGACACGGCGATCCACGCTGCGGCTGGCAGCGGCAGGCTCGAGGACACCTGTTGACTGGAGGTTTTCGGCATGGTCACGATGGAGGCGCTCAGTAACCGAGCCGCTTGTTGGTCCGATTGAGCAGCGGCCGTCCCTCGTGGAACCGACGGAGATTCTCGGCGAAGAGATCCATCATCGCCGCCCAGAAGCCCTCGAACGCCCCCGCCATGTGCGGCGTCATGATCAGGTTGGGGGTGTCGTAGAAGAAGTGCCCGGGCGACGGCGGTTCCTGCTCAAAACAGTCCACGGCTGCGCCGCCAATGTGGCCGCTGGCCAGCGCATCGGCCAGCGCGCGTTCCTGCACGATGCCACCGCGAGAGATGATGACGACCCGTCCGCCCGGTTTCATCAGGTCAAGTTCCGCTCGTCCGATCATCCCAGCCGTCTGCGGAGTATACGGGGCGGCCACCACGAGCACGTCGCACTCGCGCATCATTCCGGCCAGCTCCGCCGGTTGGAACCAGCGCTCCGGGAGCGAACCCTCCGCATCCCCCGTGCCGGGCCAGCGATTGTAGCCGTCATCGCGCCGGGGACCGGGGTCGAGGGCGACGATACGCATGCCCAGCGCATGCAGCTGTCGCGCGCACTCCCGGCCGATGCTGCCGTAGCCGAGCACCCCGGCCGTCAGCCCGCGCAGCAGCGTTCCCCGGAATTCCCAGCGCGATTCGGGCCAGTGGCGCGACCGTTGGATCTCGCCCAGTTGCGGCATGCAGTGGACCAGCATGAGCAGGTTACCCATGACAAACTGCGCGATTGGCACGCCGTGGAGTCCGCTGGCGGTCGTGACCACAATGTCACTCTCCGCGATCGCCGTCTTCGTCACCTGATTGGCGCCGGCGGAGACCAGTTGGATCCACTTCAGCTGCGGACAGTCCCGCAGGTCCTTGGGAACTTGCAGGTCTGTCATCAGCACCGAAACATCTCCGAGATCCGTTTCGGCGACCGCGTCGTTGCCAAACGCCTCGACGATCTCGACGCCGGGATACGCCTCCCGCAAGGTGGTCAGCTCCTCGCTGCTGGGGTGATAAGACACGTCCTTTTGCAGGAGAATCTTGAGGGCCGGGGTCTTTGAGTTCATGTATCCGTTCGGCGAAGTTCCACCACGCGGCCCGACTGGCTGGACGTAAGCATGGCCAGACAGGCGGCTAGGCCGGCACGACCGTCGGCCCCCGTAGCAACTTCGGACGGCTTGCCATTGAGCCCGTCGATGAAGGACTGGATCTGGTCGATGAACGCCTTCATGCGCCCGATTTTGTAGGCTGACTCCGGGTCGTCCGCCATCACCGGCGGCTGGTTCGAGACGAGCCGCCAGCCCTTCTCCCGGTCCGTGAGGTGCATCTCGCCAAACCCGTCCATGTCGAGGCTGCCACTGCTGCCACAGACCATCAGACGGGCCATTTCGCCATGGAAATCGCCATGCGAGGCGATCGTGGTGTGCACCGAGCAGATGGCGCCGTTGGAGAACTCGAGGATGCCGACCGTGGTGTCCTCGATCGGACGCCCCGGCGAATACGTCCGGCTGAAACCGGCCACCCGGGTGACCTCGGCGCCGGTGGCCCAGCGCATGGCATCGACCCCGTGCGGCAGGCCGTCGATGACAAAACCGATGGTCTCCGGCTGGTTGACCCAACCCGTTTTGTTGCCGCCAAAATTGCCCGCGTTGGCGAGTTGCCGGATCATGGAGAAATGCATGCTCTGCACCTTGCCGATGGCCCCGGCGGCGATCAGCTCCCGCATTCGGGGCAGATTGATCCGGAAGCGCAGGTTGTGGGCGACCGCCGTCACCAAGCCGTGCTTGGCGGCCGTGGCCAGAATCAGGTCGCAGTCCTCGAGCTTCGTGGCCATGGGCTTTTCGATCAGCACGTGCTTGCCACCCTCCAGGGCCAGCATGACCTCCGTGACGTGGCACGGGTGCGGCGTGGTGATGACGATCGCATCGATGTCTTTGCGTTTCATCAACCCCTCCAAAGTGGGCTCGAAGGCGGCGCCACAGCGCTCGGCCAGGCCGGCGGCGCGGGTGCCGCCCCAGATGGCGACGAGTTCCGCCGATCCGCTCAGATGTTTGATGGCTTCGGCATGGGTGCGTCCCATGTAGCCGGAACCGGTGATGCCAAAACGTATTTTTTTCATATTTTTAGGGTTGGGATTGAGAGAAGCGTCAGGAAAGTTTGCAGGCCACCTGGGCTAAAGGCGCAGGAGGACGAGCAACACCGGCCAGGGTGCCAACGCCGCGCCAGAGTAGGCCGCCAGCACCCAGGCCGGCTTGCCACGGGTGGGCCACAGACTGAAGAAGCTGCTGCCAATGATTGTCGTCACCAGAGCCACCGGTGAGATCCATTGGAAACTGAGCCGCGCTCCGCCCGTGATCACGTCCCAGTAACCCACGAGCGCAGCCGCCCCGAAGCTGTAAACCAGGCCGATGACCGCACCAAAGGGCGTTGCGAAGGGAACGCAGAAGGCGAGAAAGAAGAGGCCGAACAACGGACAGAAAAACAGGTTCAGCGTCTTGTTGCCGACCTCCATCAGGTTGCCGGGCACCGCCGCTACCAAGGTGCTGCCGGCGATGGTAATCAACCCGAGCCCCAGGGCGAGCCAGCGCGCGGTCCTCAGCCGAGCGGCATCCGTGCGAGGAACCTCCGGACGGAAGGTGTCCGCAAAATCCTTCGAGAGGACGGTGACCGAGGAGTTGATGCCGGAACTCAGGCTCGACATCGCCGCCGCGAGCACGCCCGCGACCAGCACGCCGGGCAGGCCGGTCGGAAGAAAGTGGCTGATGAAATGCGGAAACATGGCATCGCCGTTCTCGGTCAGCGTGAGATGAGCTGGAAGCGCCTCAGGATGTTTCCGATAGAAACCGAGCAGGGCGAGCCCCACCAGACAGAGCGACACCGACACCACGGCACCGGCGACGCTCTTGTGCCAGAAGGACCGGCGGGCCGCCGCCACGTCCGGCATGGTCTGGTAGCGCTGGACCGCCATCTGATCCGACGAGGTGAGACAGATCCACAGGATGATGCTGCCGAAAAATGTGCCGACCATCGTCACGCGCACATGCGGATCCGCGCTGAAAAAGGGCTGAGGCGCCCAGTGCGGCGCCCAGACGGCCGGCCACCACTCGCCGACCCCTCCCATGAGATAGGTGATGTAGACCACAGTGGCCACCGCCCCTAGCAACATGACAAAAAACTGCAGCACATCGGTCATGACCACGCCCTCGATGCCGCCTGACAGCGTGTAAACCGTTGTCACGAGGCCAGTGACGATCGAGATCGGCGTCACCCAGCCAGGATCCCAGCCCATGACGGTCACCAACACGAGGGACGTCGTGTACAGCATCAGCGCCATCCAGAGAACGCGCGTCACAATGAACATCCCGGAGCCCAGCAGGCGTACTCGCCGGCCTAGGCGGGCTTCCAGGAGCTCGTAGGCGCTGGTGACTTTCATCCGCATGATCACTGGGATGATTCCGTAACCGACGATCAGGTAGACGAGCGGGACCGTCGCCAGGTTGACGGCGATAATCACGGGACCGTTCTGCACGATTTCGCCCGGCGAGCCGAAATAGCTCAGGGTGCTGTATAAGGTGGCGAACAGCGAGATACCGACCAGCATCGGCGACAGTCGCCGGTTGCCGACGAAGTATTCCTCGGCCGTGGTCTGTCGCCGCGAATAATAAAACCCAATGCCGATCAACGCGGCGACGTAGACCGCCAGGACCAGCCAGTCGGCGCCGCCGAAGCCTCGCGGTACGGCCTCGCCGGATACCGCGGCGACCGCCCACGAAGGAAAGGCCGCCCACAGAGCCAGGAGGCCGAGCCCCAACCCAGCCTTTCGCCCCGGAGCTTGCGAGGCCGACGGCCCCGGCTCGCCGGAACGGAACAACGTGATTGGAGTGACGAGAAGCATGCGACGGCGAGCCTACGCCGGTTTGACGGGCCGGGTTTCCTGCGACGACGTGACCATGGCCAGACAAGCCGTCACCCCCATGCGTCCGTCGGCCCCGCTAGCGACCTGCATCGGGCGGCCGTGAATGCCATCGATGAAGGACTGGATCTGATCGTAGAACGCCTGCATTCGGCCACCCTTGAATGCTTCGGCGGGATCGTCAGGCAGCACCGGGGGCTGCGTGGTCACCAGCCGCCAGCCTTCGGCCCGGTCCGTCAAATGCAGATCCCCAAACGAATCCATGTCGAGGCTGCCGGCGCTCCCGATAATGCTGAGCCGGGCCATCTCGCCCGGGAATTCTCCGTGCGCCGCGGTCGTCGTATGCACCGAGCAGATTGCTCCGTCCGAGAATTCCATGATGCCCACGGTGGTATCTTCGTTCATCCGGCCCGGCGTGAAAGTCCGGCAAAAACCGACCGATTTCGTCACCTCGGCCCCGGTCGCCCAACGAATCGCATCGATGCCATGGGTGAGTCCGCCAAGCACGAACCCAACTGACTCCGGCAGGTTGACCCAGCTCATCTTGTTTCCACCAAAGTTTCCCATATTCGCCAGTTGCCGGATCATCGAGTAGTGCATGCTTTGCACGCGCCCGATCGCTCCGGTCGCGATCAACTCCCGGGCGCGGGGCAGGTTGTTCCGGAACCGCAGGTTGTAGGCGACCCCCAGCACCTTGCCCTGCCGGGCCGCGGCGGCGATCATCCGGTCGCAGTCCTCGACCGTCGTCGCCATGGGCTTCTCGACCAGGACGTGTTTGCCGGACTCCAGCGCCATGACCGTTTCATTTGCATGGAGATGATGTGGGGTCGTCACGACGATCGCATCAATGTCCCGGCGCGCCATCAGAGCCTCAAGGGTGGGTTCACACGTCACCCCCAGACGCTCGGCCAGGCCGGGAGCGCGGCTGCCGCCCCAGAGCGCGACGAGTTCCGCCGCGTCGGCCAGGTGCTTGACCGCCTCGCCGTGAGTGCGGCCCATGTAGCCGGATCCCGTGAGGCCGAAACGAATTTTTTTCATCGTGAAAACAGCTCGATCGCCGGGTGGCTGGGACGATCAGGCGTGCCGCCCGAGTAGGACGGCGACACCTACCCAGGGAAGCAGTGCGAGCAGGGTGTAGCCCGCCAAGATCGGCGCCGGCTTGCCGCGAGTCGGCAGCAGGCTGAAGAGACAGCCGGAGGCGATCGACACCGTCAACGCCATGGGGGCGATCCACTGGAAGCTGACGGCCGGACCGCCGGCGAACACGTCCCAGTAGCCGACCAGCAGGGCCGTGACGAAGCTATAGAGGAAACCCACGATCGCACCAAAGGGCGTGGCAAAGGGGACCCAAAGGGCCAGGAAGAAGACCCCGAACAATGGGCAGAGGAAAAGGTTCACCATCTTGCCGCCCAGCTCGACCAGATTGCCCGAGATGAGATCGGCCAGCAGACTGGCGGAGATGGCTGCGATCCCGACGCCCATCGCCAGCAGGCGGGCATGTTTCACCCGGGTGGATTCCTTCCGGTGTTCGTCGGGCGCCAGTGTTTCGATGAAATCCTTGCTTAGGACCGTGGCGCTGGAGTTGATGCCCGAGCTGAGGCTCGACATCGCGGCCGCAAGCAGGCCGGACACCACCAGACCCGGCAGGCCGATGGGCAGGAAGTGGCCGACAAAATGGGGAAAGAGCGTGTCGCCGTTTTTTGCCAGGGAGAGATGCTTGGGCACAAAGTGCGGATTCGTCTGGTAGAAACCCAGCACGGCATAACCCACGAGGCCGAGGACGACGACGACGGAGCCGGCGGCGATGCAGTTGTGGAGCAGGGCGCGGCGCGCGGCCGCCACGTCGCGGGTGCTCAGGAAGCGCTGGACCGCCATCTGGTCGGACGTCGAGGTGGCGACCCACCAAATGATCGCTCCGGCGAACGTGCCGACCATCGTCACCCGCACGTGGGGATCCGCGCTGAAAAACGGCTGCGGGGCCCAATGCGCCGCCCACGGCGCGGGCCACCACGCCCCGACCCCGCCCATGAGGACTGTGATACAGATCACGGTCGCAATGGCCCCCAGAAGCAGGATGAAAAACTGTAGCACATCGGTGATCACGACCGCCGAGTATCCGCCCACGAGCGAATACGTCGTGGTGATCAAGCCGGTGATGACCGAGATCAGGGGAATCCAGGCGGTGTCCCACCCCATCACCGTCACCAGGATCAACGACGTGGTGTAGAGCATCAGTCCCATCCACACGAACCGCGTCATCAGGAACGCTGCCGAGGTCGCGAGCCGCACGGGCAGACCGAGGCGCTCCTCCAGCAATTCGTAGGCACTGGTGACCTTCAGGCGCATGATGAACGGGATCACCAGATAACCCACGACCAGATAAACGACCGGAAACGCCACGAGTGTCGCACCGAGGTAGACCGGTCCATTCTGCACGATCTCCCCCGGCAGTCCGAGGTAGGTCAGCGTGCTGCAAATGGTGGCATAGAGTGAAATCCCGACCAGGAACGGCGACATGTTGCGGTCGGCCACGAAATAGTCCTCCGCCGTCTTCTGCCGGCGGGAATAGTAGGCGCCGATGCCGATGAGCGCCGCGGCGACGCCCACGAGCACCAGCCAGTCGACCGCCCCCATGCCGCGCAGCGGCGCTTCGCCGGTCTCCGCCGCGAATGCCGTGGCCGGCCCGGCGGCCGAAGCCAGCAGCCACACCCCCGCGCGAAACCCGGTCGGCCCTCGCCAGCCACGCGGTCTCAACTGACGGTTACTCACGGAGGAGGGCCGAATCATTTCCAGAGAATTGACCGGTCGATCGATCCGATGCTGGGACACCCGAGAAGGGACATGGCCATGAGCAATTCCTGCTGGAGAATCTTGAGCACATGCGTCACGCCTTCGGCCCCCCCGGCGGCCAGGCCGTAGACATAAGGCCGCCCGATCTGCACCGCGGCGGCACCTAAAGCGATGGCCTTGACCACGTCCGTGCCACGCCGGATGCCGCCGTCCACAATCACCGGCACCCGGCCGGCCACGGCCTCGACCACGCGGGGCAGCGCGTCGATCGTGGCCGGTTGAGTGTCGAGGCACCGGCCACCATGGTTGGAGACGATGATGCCTTCCGCACCGGCTTCGATGCCGGTCTGCGCATCGGCGGGGTTCATGACCCCCTTGAGGAGCATCGGCACCTTTAGGAAGGAACGCATCCATTCGATATCCCGCCATATCAGATTGGACGGGCGCACGAGTTCGATGGTCTGTACCGACCCCGGCTCCTTGATGCCCACGTAATGGGGATAACCTACGCCTGGCGGCAGCGTGAACGGCGTCCGCATCTGCCGGTTGCGGGGCCCGTCGAGCGGACTGTCGACCGTCACGCAGATCGCTTTCGCGCCGGCAGCCTCGACGCGTTCGATTAACGCCCGGCTGAGGCCACGGTCCTTAAAGATATAGAGCTGAAACCACACCGGATGCGAAGCGACCGCCATCACCTCCTCGATGCCCGTGTTCGATCCGGAGCTCAGGACCATGGTCGCCCCGAAGGCACCCGCCCCGCGCGCGGTGGCCAGTTCGCCTTCGGGATGGGACAGCTTTTGACCCGCGGTCGGCGCGAGCAGAATCGGTGTGTTCATCTTCTGGCCCAGGAGCGTCGTCGAGCAATCCAGCCCGGACAGATCCCGGAGCACCTGCTGCTGAAGGCGGATGTCGCGGTATTTCTCCCGGTTCCACCGAAGGGTGATTTCATCCGCCGCGCCGCTGGCCACGTACTCGTAGACCGAGGGCAGCATCACCGTGCGCGCCAAGGCCTCGACATCGTCGAGGTTGAGGAGCCGATCGAAGCGCGCATCCGGTCTGGCGGGGGAGGAAGGGGACGGTTTGGCATCGGGGGCTCCCTTGAGCGCGCCCATGGCCACGCTGCTGGCGCCCAACGCGGTGAGAAACGCTTTGCGGTTCATCGGGGGGTTCATTTGAGGGTTTTGAGGTAGGCGATCAGATCGCGACGCTCGGTTTCATCGGCAATCCCAGGAAAGGGCATCGTGTTGCCCGGCAACGCCGCTTGGGGATCGGCGATGAAAGCATCGAGCGTGAAGTCCGTCCACGAGCGCCGGGCATTGCGCAAGGCCCGGCTGTAGCGGTAACCGGGCACGCTGCCGGCCGGCCGGCCGACGATTCCCCGCAGGTCCGGGCCGGGATTCGGCACGTCCGTGGCCCGCTCACTATGACAGACCATGCACTGGTTGAACACCTCCCGTCCCCGGATCGCATCACCGGTTTCTGTGGCTGTCTCCCGATCTGTGCCCGTCAGCCGGAGTACACCTGCGCCACAATGGAGAAGGGCGATCGCAGTTACGGTGGATTTCATGTGAGCCGGCCAGGCTGTTCTAGATAACGCACCAGGTCGTCGCCGAGCCGCAGGGCCAGGGCCGCTACCGGGCCGGTGGGGTTGTGGCCGGAGTTGTGCGCAAACACCGAGGCTCCCGCGACAAACAGGTTCTCGGCATCCCAGTGCTGCAGGCGCGGGGAGACCACACTGGTCGCCGGATCCGCGCCCATCGGGGTGCCGCCGGTGATGTGCGAACCCTGATAGAGCCGGACATCGAAAGGGGCCGAGCGCGGCGCGGCCGGACCGACCAAAGTGGCACCCATGGCCCGCGCGATGCGTTCCGCCTGCGCGGTGCAGAAGGCGGAAAGCTTCTGCTCGTTCTCGCGGAAATCGAAGTTCATCCTGAGCAGCGGCTGGCCAAACGCGTCCGTGTAATCGGGATCGAGATCGAGGTAGTTTTCCCGATGCGGGTAGCAGCTGCCCTGCACGCCGACGGAAAAGGTGTGCGCATACCAATCGGCGTTCGCGCGTTTCCACGCGGACCCCCAGCGGGGGGTGCCGGGCGGCAGCCGGCGGGAGTTGATGGGCCGGCCCGAGCCGACATTGACGCCGATGTAACCGCCCCCGAGGAAACCCAGGCCGGTATGGTCGAAATTGTCGTCGTTGAAATCGTCTATGATCGTGCTGGTGCAGCCTGCGGAGAGAAACGGATTCATCCAACGTCGGGGCATGAAGACCGCGAGACCGGAGTTGGCCTGGAAACAGAAGTTGCGGCCGACCACGCCGGTGCCGGTCGCCGGATCGTAGGCGCGCCCGATCCCGCCCGCCAGAAGCAGACGTGTGTTGGTCATCGTGAAACCCGCGAGCACGACGGCGTCGGCGGACTGGAAGTATTCCTCCCCCGTGGTGAGGTCGAGGTAGCGAACGCCGCGCGCCCGGCCCGCCGCAGGATCATGGTCCACGGCCAGCACGTGGCTGTGCTTCCGCAGCTCGAAACGTGGCTGTCTCGCCAGCCAGGGAAAAAGCAACAGGTCCGGCGTGCCCTTGGCGTTGGCCTCGCACACGAAGCGGTCGCAATGCCCGCAATACTGGCAGGCCCCCATGCGCATTCCGTCGGGATTGAGATAAACGCCGGTGGAATTGGCGGCAGGGGAGGGAAACGGATGATAACCGAATTTACTCACCACCGTTTGTTCGAAAATCAAGCCCGCCTCCGTGGTTTCCAGGGGAGCCTGCGGATAGGGATTCTGGCGCGGAGCTTCAAAAGGATTGCCGCCCGGCTGGATGACGCCGCGGAGATTGCCCGCCCGGCCCGAGATGCCGAAAAGCTTTTCGAATAAATCGTGGTAGGGCTCGAGCTCGGTGTAGGTGACGCCCCAATCTTGCAGCGGCATATCGGCCGGGACCGCCCCGGAGCCGTAGCGCTGCTCAAACCGCGAACGCAGCGCCATATTATAGTCGGTCCACCGCCACGTCTGGCCATTCCAGTGGCTACCCGCGCCCCCGACGCCCGTGCCCGGGAGAAACGCCGTGAAGCGTCGCATGGGTCGCGCCGCGTCACTACGCGACCGACGGAAGGTGTAGGTTTCTTTCGCGGCGTCCTGCATCAGCCCCGCGCGGATGTCCCAGCGCATTTCGTCCCGCTGTGTCGGCAGCCGTGCCTCGGCCCCGCCCTGGCGATCTCCCCCACGTTCGAGCACGACCGTATCGATCTTTCGCAGTGCGAGCTGCCGGGCGATCAGTCCACCGGCGACCCCGGCCCCCACCACCACCACGGAGCGATGTGGCAACCGTTTCATCTCAGCCAAAATCCTCCATCGACAACGGGGCCGCTGCGCCCGGGAAAGGTTTGCCGCGGTACTTTATCATGTTCAGTCCGTTGACCGCCGGCAGTCCGGGATAACCGATCATCTTCCAGAAAACCTTGTCGCGATTGCCGCCATACACCGGATCCGAAAAACACGCCTGCGTGAACAGCGGATAAACCGTGTCGTTGAACCAGGCATCCAGCTGCACCTCGGCCGAAGCGATTTTGCCATCGGCCACCGCCTGCAAAAATAAATCGGCCGCCGTCATGTCCAAGGCGGCAAAAGCGCGACCATGCAGCTGCACACACGCCCGGTCGGCAGCGGCCAGGCCGTGTTTGAAATACTGCGCCGGGGTCATCGGCAATTGGTAACCGTCTTCCGGCCGGCCGGGCCGCCACGGCCCCTGGAGATAGAGCCGTTCCCCCTGGCCGAATGCGCCGGCCAGTTGGCGGTCGATGAAGATCGCGAGGCCACACTCCACCCCACCCGGCGTCAGCTCGTCGGGCGGGCACATACGATCGACCAAGGCCTCGACGAACTGGGCTTCATTTGGGCTCAAGCACAGATAGAAATCCTCGGGCGCGCCATCGTCGGGCGGACTTGCCGACCGGGCGGACGACGGGGGAGCTTCGGCGCTCTTGGCTTGCAAACCGATTAACGCGGTCGCGCCGGCGGCCGCTTGGCGGATGAAATTCCGCCGGCCCTGAGCCACTGGAGTGGTTGGCTCGGAGTCATGCGGCGTGTTCATGGCAAGGAGCGACGGTTTAAGCGGCCGGTGGGGTCCTTACGCCAATCCGCCGGTTCTACGCCGAAAAAGATACGGCGCAGAAACCGGCGGAAAACAGGTAACCCGAAACGATCAGAAACGATAGGAACCCTGGAGGCTGAAGCTGCGCCCGATGTTAGTTTCAATCAGCACCGCATTGTTGATGGCCAACGGGCTGAGCCCGTCGAAGGCGTTGTCCAGTTCCAGCTTGAATGACCAATTCCTGTTTAGATTGTAGTTGGCGAAGAGCTTCACGATGGGATCCGAATCATTCGTGATGAAGGCGGGTTTGCCAACGTACGTGAGCGCGCCGGTGGCCGTCACTCGTCCGGTGGTGTTATAGCCGCCAGCCCCGAGGGAAAGCCCATTGGCCGGCCCATCGCGGAATGAATATTTGCCGACAAAGCCGATGGTGGATTCATAAGAGTCATCCACCGGGTTGTTGTTCTGATCCTTCACCGTGCCAGAATAGAAGTTTGTGATCAGCTCGAGATTCTTGGACACGCTGAGGGTGATTTCACCGTCAATGCCCTTGGCGCGCGTCTTGCCGATCAGGATGTTAAAACTGCGGCCATCGGCGCGAACGCCGCCAAAAACAGCCAAGCCGATGGTTTCGAGATCAAAATAGGAGACGGTCGCGTTGACCTTACCCTCGAACAGGCTGAACTTGATACCGGCCTCCGAGCCAGTGCCAGACGCACCCGGGACCGAGGTGCCATCTTCCAAAATAGCGGTGGGGCTGGGCGGCAATTGGGTGTTGGCCGTCATAGCGTAGAGAACCAGTTTCTTGTTCAGAAACTGACCGACCACGCCGAACCGGTGGAGATTGGCGTTCACCTTGGCCAACGTGGCGGAGTTGATCGTGATGTTCGTGGCGTTGTTAGTCTCATCCTTGAACTTGGCGTAGCCGCCGATGAGGAGGAGCCGGTCTTTGATGACCTCGACATTCTGCTGGAAGTAGTAGTTCGAAAATTCGCTCCGGACACGACTGCCAGGATTGGCGGGCCTCACGTAGGAACCCTCGGGCAGCACGGGCAGAGTATTGATATTGGGATTGTCGATGGGGCGGACATTAAACCGTACACCCGGACCACCAAAATTATCGTTCGCCCAAAGCAGGTTGGTCGCTTTTTGCACCGTGATGTTGAGCCCCAAAGTGCTCTGATGTTTCATCCCCGCCAGTTCGTAGGTTCCGTTGGTGTCCAGCGCTATGGATGCATTTTCCAGCAACAAGTCATTGCGGCGATTGAAGAAGCTGATCGTGCGGTTGTCCCAATTGACCCCACCGGTGGGCAATACGACGCTGCCGACGCGGTGCATCTCGTTCCAGTCCAAGCCGATTCTGGTTTCCCAGTTGCGGGAATATTGATGCACCACACTGCCCCGGAAACCGTTATGTTCGTGGGTCTCGGATGCGCCTGGGGGAAGGAAGAGGCTGTTTTCACGGCCTCCGCCAATGTAAATTCTACCGTTGGGTTTCAGCACACCCGTGGGATTCGAGGGCCGGGTTATCTTTTGATAATCGTACGCCATCATGATAGTGGTTTTCTCGTAATCCCACTGGAAGGAAGGATGGAGCATTCTCCGATCCTCTTTCGTGTTGGTGAAATAGGCATCACCCCCCATGTACCCGGCCAGCACGCGGTAGTTGAGCTGGCCAGCCCCAACCTTTCCGATCGGGCCGGTCGAGTCGCCGACCACCCGGTAGAGGCCGTAGTCCGTGATTTTGGCTGTGATCGAACTCATCGGCTTTGACTGCGGACGCCGGGTGGTTTTATTGATCACCCCGGTTAATTGGGAGTTGGGGTAAAGCAACGCGGCTGGCCCGCGGATAATCTCGATCGAGTCGATGAACAGGTTGTCCATGTAGACCGTGCGGGAGATCATGCCATCTACCACGGGGTAGGTCGAAAACGCATTGCTCCCACGTAATTGGAAAAGTTCGCCGCCAAACTTGGGCACACCGCCCACGTACGTCAGCACCTTGGCCAGATCGAATTCCCCAATATCATCAATCGCGTCGCGCGTGACCACGGTGATCGCCTGCGGAATGTCTGCCATATTCTGGCGTGTCTTGAACGGAGTCGCGCTGGTGGCTAGATAACCTTGGTCTTGGCTCGATGTGACGCGGAAAACCGATAGTTGGATCGCCTCGTCGTTTTCCTCCTTGGCGTTAGTGCTAGCGACAGAAGGTGTGGTTTGCGCTTGAGCGGAAAGCGCCACGACGAGCGTGAGCGCGGACAGGATCAACTTGCTCTTCAATTGAGTTACATCAGTTCGGAGGGTACTCATAGTCTTTTGGTGTTAGGAGAGAGTCTTGCGGCAGTGAATACGGGTGAATCCGGCAGAGAAATTATGTCAATAATTTTCCGAAAGACGCATCGTACTTTTTACCTAGGTTTTCCGCTATTCCTAGAGCCTGTCCCGACTTGCCGTTTTCCAAAACCGGTCGCAGTTTCGGGCGTGATTCCGGCCGCCGATTTCTCGGCAGTTAATCGGTTTTAGCCAACGCTTGGCTTCACTGGGTCGGTGTTTGCCGCCAGTCCACGCATCGTCGAGCTGAACTCTCGCGACCTGAAAACTACGCTAGGCCTCGAAGTACTGACCGAACCGCGTGCCGAGATGCGCGTAGCTCAATCTCGGAGATAGAAATGACGAAGATGGTCTTTAACCAAGTGTCATTCGGGTCGGGCTTGTCTCGTTGCAGCGATTGAGATCCAGCCAGCGCGCGATCTTTCCCTTCGATTACACGGGGAAAAAAATTCCTGACCGCTTCGGCCCGCGCCGTATTCGAACTTGGAACTGCCTGAAGGCAGGCCTCCGAACTCGAATCGGCACCCTCGACCCGAACTGCGAACTCGATCGCGTTCTGACAAACCGCAGTCGTCCGCTCAGCCATCGGTAGACGCAACCAGGGGCCAGAAGAGGGGGACGAGGTAAAGCGCGAGCGCGAAGAGGACCACCACAAGCGGGCCGCCCACTCGCACGAAATCCATAAAGCGATAGCGGCCCGCTCCGTAGACCATGAGGCAGGCGGGTTCGAGGGGAGTGAGGTACGAGCAGCTCGCGGCGACCGCGATCGCCATGGCGAAGGGACGCGGATTCAGGCCGAGTTGGGTGGCGGTGTGGAACGCAATGGGGAGCACCACCGCGGCAGCCGCCTGGTTGGACATCGGCTGGGTCAAAGCGACGGTGAGCAGGAAAAAGCCTCCGAGCAGCCACCGCGGGGATAGGTCGACGGTGGCGCGGGCGACATTGTCGGCGAGGTACTGTGCTGTTCCGGTGGAAGACATGGCCTGGCCCAACGCGAGCATGCAGGCGACGAGGATGACCGCCCGCCATTCGATTTCGCGATAGGCATCGCCTGGCGTGATGCAGCGGGTCAGGAAAATGCAGAAGGCGCCAAGGAGGGTCGCCACCGGCAGAGCGACGAGTCCGGTGGCCGCGAGGACCAGCGCGCCCATGAAAATTGCGATTGCGCGCGCCGCGCGGGAACGGTTGGGGCGCTGTTCGTCGACGGCGTTCAACACGCTGACCAAGCCCTGTTGGGCGAGCTCGCCAATCCATTTTTTTCTTCCTTGCACGAGAAGGACGTCGCCCACGCGAAGGGTGGTGCGGCTGAGTTTCTCGAGGAGATTCCGTCCGTGACGATTGATGCCGAGCACCTGCAGGCCGTATCGTTCGCGGAAACCGATGCCGTGCAAGGTCCGGTCCACCAACGCGGAGCCGGGCACGACGAGTGCTTCCACCAAAGACGAGTCTTCGGAACGCAGATCGGGATCGGAGAGCGCGACGTCGGCGCGGATATCGATGCCCGCGGTGTCCTTGATCTTGAGCACATTCGTTCTGGCGCCTTCGACGAGCAGGACATCGCCCGCCCGCAGAATTTCCTCGCCCCGTGGAAATAATTTTTCGTCCGGCTCCCGCAGAATTTGCACGATGTTCAGGTCGAGTTCGCGGCCGAAACGGGCGGTCTCGAGTTTTTTTCCCACCAGCGGGGATTTCGGGAGGACCAGCACCTCGGTGAGGTAAGAGCGAACGCCGAAGGTTTCGAGCAGCCCACCGGCCGGTACGCGCTCGGGGATGAGGTGTCGCCCGATGAAATACATGTAGGCCAGTCCGACGATCGCGATGGGGATGCCGGCGGGGGCGAGTTCGAACATTCCCATCGGCGCCATTCCGGCATTCGTCATCAACCCGCTTACCACCAGATTGGTCGACGTGCTCACGAGGGTGACCGAACTCGAAAGGATCGACGCGAACGCGACGGGCATGAGGAGGCGCGACGGCGAGACTTTGGACTTGGCGGCGAGCCCGAGGACGACCGGGAGAAAAAAGGCGGCCGCGGCCGTGTTGCTGATGAAGGCGCTCAAAGTGGCGCAGGACAGCATGATCACCAGCAGCAGAGTGTTCACGTTCGTGCCGGCTTTGCTCAGAATTGCCCGTCCGACGAGATCGACGACCCCGGTCTTGATGAGCGCGCTCGTCATGATGAGCAGGGTCAGGATCATGATGACCGTATCGCTTCCGAAGCTCGCAAACGCGTCCTTGGACGGAAGCAGTCCAGTCAGAATGAGCGCGAGGAGCAGTCCCAGGCCAACGATGTCGGCGGAGACCCATTCGAAGGAAAAGAAGACCAGCGCCACGAGAATGAGGCCGATCAAAAGTGCGATTTGGGGAGTCACCGAGGCGGAGCGTGAGCGGGCTCTCGGCGCATTTCCACCCTCAAGATCACAATCGTCGCCCGAGCGCGGACCCGGATTCGACCGGATTCTCCTCGCGCTCGTCCGGCACGATGGACATCGTCCGCTCACCCTCCATGGCCGCTGGATTTCATGACATCGGAATCGAATGTCGGCAGCCTCCCTCGGTTGGACGCAGTTTGACGTATGAGAGTCCGATCAATTTGACGGCGGGAAACGTCTTCGCCGGCGACTGCTCGGTGGGCGCGTTCTCGTATTTCAACGGATCGAGCTCGTTTTCGAATACGAGCTTCGGTCGCTATTGCTCGGTGGCGGAAGGCGTGTGTACCGCGCCTGGACAGCACGAGACGGCGGGTTTTTCGACCCATCCGTTTATCTACGACCCGGAGGATGGCACGGCGCGACTGGGCCATTTCCCCGCGTATCGCGCGATCCTGGGCAAGGTAAAGCCGACCTTCCTGGCGGGAAGCCGTCGCTCGACGGCCGCAGCGACCGTCTCGATCGGGCACGATGTCTGGATTGGAACCCGCGCAATTATTCTCAATGGAGTGTCCATCGGGCATGGCGCGATCGTTGCGGCCGGTGCGATCGTAACGAAAGACGTCGCTCCCTATACGATTGTCGCCGGAGTGCCGGCGCGGGCGGTCCGCACGCGTTTCGACGCTGCGACGATCGCGGAATTCCTGGCGTTCGGCTGGTGGGATTACGATCTCTCCACCGTCAGCAACCGGGTCGATTACGGGAAACCGTCCGAGGTCCTCGCCTTTATGCGGGAGGCGAGCCGCGCAGGAAAACTGGCGGCCTTCCATCCGCCGCTTTGGAAACTCGAAAGCGTCGACGGAAAAGCGAAGATCACGCGTTTGCGGGCCTGATCTCGCGAGCGGGCGGAATCGCGGTCTCAGCCAACGGCCTGCGCATTCGGCCCCGCGTATTTGGCGAAGAGCGATTGGGCCTGCTCGCGACGCCAGTGATTCCACTCGGCTTCCATCGTGGGCATGCGCGGATTGAGATTCCGCATCTTAGTCGAAAACAGCGCCAGTCGCTTGAGTTCGTCTTCCAGTTTCGCGCTCGAGCTGAAGCTGGCGCGCGCTTCGGACACTCGGGCGCGGGCAAATTGACGCGGTGAGAAAACGACGCCGGAGAGACTGGGAAGGGCGTGATTGATAAAATAGTCGGTCTGCGGCCCCAAGCGCGTGTCGTATCCGCCGACCGCATGAATGGCCGACGTGCGCCAGAGCGAGCTGATGCCGGGAACGAAAAATCCCCGCTCAAGAAAGCCGCGGAGAAACGGTTCCGGTGCGATGTACCCAGGCGTCGCCCTTCCCATCAGTCCAAGATCG
>Ga0105046_10005220_pt1 | contig 20561 bp, 20 predicted proteins | sample MAT03_FD_78385 | JGI IMG/M metagenome (GOLD analysis project Ga0105046, IMG submission 78385) | Freshwater microbial communities from Lake Fryxell liftoff mats and glacier meltwater in Antarctica - MAT-03 (megahit assembly) | ecosystem: Environmental > Aquatic > Freshwater > Ice > Liftoff...
GGGGAGGCGACCGTGGCGGCATCCACGAGGCTGGAAAACTCGTCGAGCGAAGTAACGGGCTGCGCGCCGTATTGGCTGGCAAGTGCCTTGGCGACCTCAGTGTTGGTGTCGTAGATCGCGGTGAATTTTGAGTTGGGCAGTCCGGCGAGGATACGGGCGTGGTTTTTGCCAATGCTGCCGGTGCCGACGACACCGACTCTGAATGGGGTGCTGTTACTCACGGGGCGACTCCGTAGATGGAAATTTTGTATTGGTGAGCGAGATCATAAAGTTGTTCGCGTTCGAGCAGGAGCGTAACCCCGGCTTGCACGGCGATGGCGCGGATGCCGGCTTCCTTTGCCGTTTCGAGTGTTTGTGTGCCGATCACCGGAACGTCAAAGCGGAGATCCTGATTTGGCTTGGAGACTTTCACGGTAATGGCGTCGCCGCGCCCGAGCGAGCCGCCGCGCTTGATTGCCTCGTTGGTTCCCTCGAAGGCTTCGACTGCGAGCACCGTGCCGTTTTTCACCACGACCGTCTGGCCGATATCGAGACGGCTGACTTCCTTGGCGATTTCGTAGCCGAAGTGAATATCGTCTTCGATGCGCTTCGAGATTTTCGGTCCGCTAAACAATCCACTTGGCGCGACGTAACGATCCATGAAGGTCGTCGCGAGCAGGAGCGTGACGCCCGCCTTCTGCATTTCATCGGCGATAGCTGCGAAAATCGTCTCGGCATTTCGGCGCTTTAGTTTGGCGAGCATGAAAAGCGCTTTGAAATCGGGACGCAGGTCGAAGAGGTTTTTCGGAGCGATTTGTCCGGCCATGACCGCATGCTTGGCACCGCTTTTTTCGAGGAAAGAGATCATTTTCCCGAGCTGCCCGACTCGCACCCATTCGATCTCGTCCACTTCCTTGGCGAGATCGGGATTGGTTTCGTTTTGAAACGCACAGACGAAGATCCGCTTCACACCCGCCGCCCGCGCACCTTCCACCATGGCGAACGGATAACGTCCGTTACCGGCGATGATGGCGAGTGTTTCGGAGATTGTTTCCATGGGGATTAGAAGCTCGCGCAAAGACGCGAAGACGCAAAGATGAAGACGGGAGACTTTACGATCATGGAGCTACTTTTCTCGTAAGCTTCCTTGTGAGGAAATACATCAACGAGCCAAGCGGAATGAAAATGATAATTAGAAGCCAGATGATATTCATATTGTTATCTGGTGTCTCCTTTTCTGCGAGTCGATGACCATCCATAAAAAGAATCCCAAGGGAATTATTCCACCGATAGCGAGTACAGCCGTCTTATCATAAGAAGTGGCGAGGCTGTGCAGATACAGATTCATAATCGCGGCGTTTAAATTCAGTGGGCCTTTTCTAGAAGCTGATCAATCCCATCCAGGCAAAGCTGGCTCCATGTCTCGAGGTTTTCGCGGCGGTTGCGAAGCTCGGAGATTGGGAGCAGACCGCTTTCAGTGATCACACCCTCGCGTTTGCGGACATTGGGTTGTTCTAGGTTGAAGATGTGAACGACGCCGAGATGTACTTTGCCGACTTCGTTGGAGTCGTCGTTCAAAAGAGCGACGATGTGATTGGTGTAAGGGCTTTCAATGAAAACCTCCTCCTCCACCTCGCGCTTTACGGCGGCGGAGTAGGCGTCTCCATCCAAGGCAAAAAGACCTTCGTCGCCGTCGTTCATATGTCCGCCGATTCCGAGACTGCCTTTAGCCACCAGGCGTTGTTCGCCGGCTTTTTTGCCACGGACGTAATGGAAGATCTGGTCGCCGTGCATGATCAGCACGTAGGGGATGATTTGTTTGAGGGAGGGGTTGGTCTCGGCAGGTGAGCGCGGGGTGAAATAGTTGTTTTCACGGGCAAGCATCACTGGGAGATACTTTTCCACTTCGAAGCACAGTCCCTGGAACATGCCCAGCTTTTCGATCAACTCGCGCTTCACGACTAAAATGTTTTCGTCAGTCATCCGCAACGGTTTAGCGAGCCAGCGCAGGCATTGCAAAATGATTGTCTGCTGAAAGTTTGCCATCCCCGTCGGGATGGATTACGCGATGGCATGTTTCAAAGACTGAAAGCGCTGACGCAGGAGATGTTTTCGAAGATAACGGTGCATTACCGGGCGGAGACTTCTGGGAACGGGATGGCGATGTTTACGAACGACGAGGAGGTGTATCGTTTCCGCTGGGAGGATGTGGTGAAAATCGATGCTTATAAGCGCGATCTTCGCAATTCGCATCTAATATGCCTGAGCTTTCATACGGCTGACTCGGAGCTCTATTATTCGCCTCATGAGGAGGTGGAAGGTTTTGATGCCATCTGCGAGTGTATCGCCCGTCATTTCCCTTCCGTTGATATCGGCTGGAGAGAAGATTCAACCCTCCCACTAGAGCCGAAGTTCAGAGTCTTGTATGAAGTGAGTGAAGCGTAGTCGCAGGCGCAATAGCGATTACTGAGTCGTAACTAACTATGCAAAACTGGAAAGCGGAACGCGAAGACCGGAAAGGACATACAGACACGTTGCTGCGGTTTTAAAGCATAACGGATTCACTCATTGTTAGGTGAGCTCATTCCGACTCCTCACTCCTCACTTCTCTGCCTTTATTTTCGCGTGTTCCGCGTGTTTTGCGGACAACTCTTTTCGTGCCTGTCTTTCGTGGATCAGTTCTGAATAGTTAGTTACAGCTGAGTTGTAACGTCGTGGCCCATCCTACAGGGACTGATTTCCATGACTCACGCGCGATGGAACCATCCCAAACCAATCCGCATTCACTCAAAAATCCTATTGATAAGCAGTCGTTGATTGTTGATAGACGCACATCGCGAATCGAGTGCGTTTCGTGGTTTGAAAAACTCCTCCCGTTTTAATCCTCCTTGAATCTCACCGTCGAACAGGTCGTGGCAATGGCTCCCGATGATGCATCGCTAAAGGCAGGGCGCGGACTGATGAATCCAACCAAGTGGCCGACGCTCGGAAAATCTGAAACTGCACTGTGGGGGGAATGTCAGGGTAGTGGCAAAAAGCCGTATCAGGTTTCCGTGGATCCTTCGGGTCCGGCTTTCAAGTGCACCTGTCCCAGTCGCAAATTTCCGTGCAAACACGGGCTGGGTCTCATGCTGATCCTTGCAGAAAAACCAGCCTCCTTTAAAGCAGGTGATCCTCCGCTCTGGGTGGCCGACTGGCTTGTTTCCCGCAAAGACAAGGCGGAGAAAAAAGCGGAAGCTGCCGTGGAGAAGCAAGCTGCTCCAGCCGACCCCGCTGCCGCTGAGAAACGCGTGGAAAAACGCCTGAAGCGTATGAAGGAAGGAGGAGAGGAGATGGAACGCTGGCTGTCAGATCAGGTCCGCAATGGCATCGCCACATTTCCCCAACTGTCGTCCTCCCATTTCACTAGTCTCTCCTCCCGTCTTGTGGATGCGCAGGTGCCCGGTCTTGCGAATGAAACCGCGCGGCTCGAATCACTCGTGCACAGCGGCGAAGGCTGGCCCCGTCGCGTTCTCGCTCAACTCGGTAGAATGCAGTTGCTTGCCGAGGGACTGAAAAATTACGACTCCATTCCCATCGGCCTTCAAGGCGATCTCCGCGCCTATCTTGGATGGTCTTTTGAAAAAGAGGAAATCCTCGCTTATCAACCCCATGTCCAAGACGAATGGAGTGTCCTGGGACAGACCTTCATTGAACACGAGAGGCTTTGGGAAAGACGCACCTGGCTTTTCGGGTCTAACGGCAAGGCCGCCCTCCTGTTGGATTTTGCGCATGGTAGCCGCACATTTCCCGTTCCATTAGTGCCCGGAATCCGCTTCAAAGCGGCGCTCGCGTTTTACCCGGCGGCTTTCCCACTTCGCGCATTACTGGCCGAAACACCAGCCAGTGCAACCGTCGTCAGCACGCCTTTTCCGGCGTATCCAGATTTCAATACGGCTTTCGAAGAGATCGCAACCGCGCTCGCAGCAAATCCATGGTTGTATAATATACCGCTCGCTATCGAGGGCGTCACACCGGTTTATCAAAATGACCAATGGCTCCTGCGCGATTCCAAGGGCGCGATTATTCCCCTCGCATCCCAGCGCCTCGACGCCTGGGAGCTGCTCGCGGTTTCGGGAGGAAAACCGCTTCGCGTTTTTGGCGAGTGGAATGGCGACAGCCTCCACGTCATGAGTTTCTGGGCGGATCACTTTCATACTTTCTCCACGACATGAGCTCGATCTGGACCGACATGACATCCGCCGCACTACTTGGCTCCAGCCGGGGTGTCGTCTCCGTAGCACTGCCCGGCTCGCTGGATGCACTATTAAGAGACACGACCGATGAAACGCGATTGCTCCGGGCAGCAGGTATTCTGGGTCTGGCGCAAACTGCCGCCATGGTGCCGCCAGTCTCCGAGGCAATTCCTGAATCCGCGCCCGAAGACGACACGGCCGTGGGCAAGCCCGAGCTTGAATCGCTGATGGGCCGGATCATCCAGAATGCAAATATTGATCTCTTAAAGGAAGCATGTGCGCTTTTAAAACAGCGGGGATTTAATCTTCCGGCACGGCTGCTGCCTCGTGCACTGGATATGGGTCAGAAAAAGACCGTCCTGCGCTCCCCCTTCCGCGACGTGCTTGGAAAACGTGGCGCGTGGCTGGCCGCACAAAATCCGGAGTGGAAGTTTGCATTACTCGCAGGAACGGAAACCGCCGACTCCCGTATCTGGGACGAGGGCGACGTTACTCAACGCGCCGACTGGCTCGCGCAGCTTCGTTCCACCGATTCCACAGCGGCGCGTGAGCTCTTGGAGAAATCGTTCGCAGGGGAAGCTGCACGCGATCGCGCGCTTCTGCTACCGGCGCTTGGGCAAAATCTGTCTGCCAGCGACGAGCCTTTCCTCTCGGGAACACTCTCGACCGATCGCAGCAAGGAAGTGCGCCAGATTGCCGCTGGATTTTTATCGGCCTTGCCGGAAAGCGATTTCGCAAAGCGGATGATTGCGCGCATTGTTCCCTGCGTGCAAAGCGCGAAAAAGCTACTCCGCAACGGAACTGTCATCGAGCCGCCACCTGCCTTTGAAAAGGATTGGAAGAACGATGCGCTCGAGGAGAAACCGCTTCCCTCCCACAAGATCGGCGAGCGAGCCTGGTGGCTGCAACAGATTACACAATTGACCCCACTCGGTTGGTGGGAACAGCATCTCAAGCTCGCGCCAGATGAAATTCTCGCGGCTGCCTCGAAGAGTGAATGGAAAGACGCACTGCTCGCCGGATTTCGCGAGGCGATCAAATGCCAGCCTAGTCACACTGCTTGGAAAACGGCACTACTCTCCATGGCCGGATTTTCCAGCGAGGACGCGGCCAATCTCGCGTTGGAACTGCCCCCTGCCGAATCCGACGCCGCACTCCAGCGCATTTTAAAGCAGGGAGACAATTGTGTCGTCTCTGCACACATCATCCAAAACGCGGATTACGCATGGAGTCAGGAACTGTGGCTCGCGCTCCTTCAGGCACTCCCGAAACTCCTCAAGATGCAGGACTGGCGCTTCCGTCCCGCAATCGTGACACTCGCCTGCCGTATTCCTAAAGCTTTGTTGCATGAGGAAATCCAATGGCCGGACATCTCCCTATTCAGCGAATCCGTCGCCGATTTTACCCGCACTCTCGAACAACGCCGCACCCTTCATAAACTTTTACCATCATGAGCAACACCATCCGACAGCACGCCGAAATCCAGTTCGCACAGGAGCTGGATGAACTCAAAAAGTTCGACAAAAAACAGCGCCCGCCAAACTGGCTTCTCAGCCCTTGGGCGGTTTCCACGTATCTCCTCGGCGGAAAGCTGGAGAATGGTTTTGAAGTCTCCGCCAAATACATTGGCAGCCGTCGTGTGATCGAAATCGCCGTCGCCACGCTCGCGACCGATCGCGGCCTGCTGCTTTACGGTGTTCCGGGCACGGCAAAATCCTGGGTTAGCGAACATCTCGCGGCGGCTGTCTCCGGAGATTCCACAATGCTCATTCAGGGAACCGCAGGCAGCAGCGAGGAGCAGTTGCGTTACGGATGGAACTACGCGCTGTTGCTCGCCAAGGGCCCTTCCCGTGAAGCACTCGTGCCCAGCCCGCTCATGCGTGCGATGGAACTCGGCAAGATTGCCCGCGTGGAGGAACTCACCCGCATTCCGAGCGATGTGCAGGATACGCTCATCACGATGCTTTCAGAAAAGTCGCTCCCCATTCCCGAGCTCAACGGCGAAGTTCAGGCGACGCGTGGTTTCAATGTTATCGCCAGTGCAAACAACCGCGATAAAGGCGTGAATGAACTCTCCAGTGCTTTGAAACGGCGTTTTAATACCGTCATCCTTCCTCTGCCTACGGACGAGAATGAGGAAATATCCATCGTGCAAAAGCGGGTCGCTGAGCTTGGCCGCGCACTGGAACTGCCATCCGAGCCGCCCGCTCTCAAGGAGGTTCGTCGTGTCGTGCAAATTTTCCGCGAGTTGCGCGGTGGAATGACTGCCGACGGCAAGACGAAGCTCAAATCTCCCACCGGCACACTCAGCACTGCGGAGGCGATTTCGGTGATCAACAGCGGCATGGCTCTCGCCGGTCACTTCGGTGACGGCGCACTCAAGGCAGGCGACATCGCTAGCAGTCTCCTCGGCGCGATAATCAAAGATCCCATCCAGGACGCCATCGTGTGGCGCGAATATCTAGAGACCGTGGTGAAGGAACGCGACGACTGGCGCGATCTCTACCGCGCATGCAGGGAACAAGCGTAACTACCTTTTGAAAACACTTTGAATCATCCCGTATCCATTGCCGACCTCCACAGCAGACTGATTGCGGTCATTCCCGATGGCTATCTGTGTGACTCCGAACACCTGCATGACCTCGCTCGGCGCTGGTGTGAAAAGCAGCGCGCATGGCACGGACCAGGACATCTACTGGCAATGCTCGACGAGATCCTCGCCACTTCAAAGGGGGAGGAGAAAGACACATTGCTGATAGCCGCGCTCTATCACGACGCAATTTACGATCCGCGCGCATCCGACAACGAGGAAGTCAGTGCATGTCTGTTGGAATCACATGCAAAAGACACCGTCTCGTCTGTCATCTCAAAAGCACTGAAATTAATCACAGATTCAAAATGGGATGCTCCACCTGAGGATAAACTTGCTGAGCTGTTTTTCCATCTCGACTCCCGGCAGCTCGAAGACGATTGCACTCCGGGTGAACGGCTTTGCTACGAACGCGCGGTTTTTCGGGAATATCAATTCGCATCGTGGAGCCTCTATAAAGACAAGCGGCGCGCCTTCCTCAAAGGCTGGGCGGAACGCCATCCACAACACCGCAAAGGCGCGGCAGAATGCATCGGACTGCTTGAGGGGCTGGAACCCAGGGTTGCATTGTATCCAGGCAGTTTTAATCCATTTCATCTCGGACATCTCTCTATTCTACGGCAGGCGGAAACTACCTTCGACAAAGTCATCATCGGCGTAGGAATCAACCGCCAGAAAACCGGCGCTGTTGAAACACGGGCGCTCCGCGAAAACGAACTGCAATCCAGATTGCGCTTCCATGAAGTCGCGACATTTTCAGGTTTGCTGACTGATTATATCGGGAAACTTGATCTACCAGTCACGATTGTACGCGGCGTGCGTGACGGCACGGACCTAGAGGCCGAATTGCGCTACACCCGCTTTCTTAACGAACTGCGCCCCGGCACGAACGTCCTCTGGATCGCGTGCGAACCGGAACTTCAGCATCTTTCATCCAGTGCAATTCGTGAACTGGAGTCCATCAAACCGGGCGCCGGTGCACGCTACATTCCCGACACCATAAAAATTTACGGGCTGGCCGCCTCATGAGTATTCACCTCTTCGGCATTCGACATCACGGACCCGGCTGCGCCCGGAGTCTTGCACGAGCGCTCGATGACCTGAAGCCGGACTGCATTCTTGTGGAAGGACCACCGGAAGCCGATGAGCTGATCCATTTCGCCGCCGAGGACGGGATGGAACCTCCCGTTGCTCTATTGCTGTATGTGCCCGATGAACCGAAGCACGCCGTGTTTTATCCGTTCGCTTCTTTTTCGCCGGAATGGCAGGCTATCCAGCATGCGCTGAAGAACGGGGTGAAAATCCGTTTCATGGATCTGCCTCAGACGCATTCCCTCGCACTCAGAAAGGAACAGGAAACCCTTCCGGACGCTCCTCTGAACGAAAACGAGACTGATGAAACAGCGCAGGAAGCCGGTGAGACAGAGATTCAGGATGGTGAAACCGGACCGTTGCCATCCGACATCCGGCGCGATCCACTCGGCTGGCTCGCGCAGGCAGCAGGTTACGGAGGCGGCGAGGAATGGTGGGAGCATATGGTGGAGATGCGGCAGGATGGATCGGAATTATTTATGGCTATTGCCGAAGCGATGACCGCCGTACGTGCGGAGTCGCCTGCGCCGGATGATGCATTTGAAATACGGCGCGAAGCATTACGTGAAGCGCATATGCGAAAGACGATTCGCACCGCACAAAAGGAAGGTTTTGAACGCATCGCCGTGGTTTGTGGTGCCTGGCATGTCCCCGCATTGGCGATGATGCCTGCTGCGAGCGCTGACAATGAACTGCTCAAAAATCTCCCAAAGCTGAAAGTCGAAGCGACCTGGATTCCGTGGACTTATGAGCGTCTCTCTGCGGAAAGTGGCTATGGCGCAGGGGTCGTTTCACCTGCGTGGTATGAGCATCTTTGGACACACAAGGGTCAGACCGACCCCACCACATGGTTCACACGCGTCGCCCGGCTTTTAAGGAAGGCCGATATCGATTGCTCCTCGGCTCATGTCATCGAATGCGTCCGCCTCTCCTACACTCTGGCAGCGGTTCGAGAGCGTCCCATGCCCGGCTTGGCGGAGATGACCGATGCCGCCCGCACCGTTCTGACGACAGGCGAGGACGCACCCCTGAAGCTGATCCAGCGTGATCTGATCATTGGTAACAGGCTCGGCAGAATCCCGACGGACGTTCCGACGGTTCCACTCCAGCGCGATCTGGAGCGTCTGCAAAAATCGCTCCGGCTCAAAGTCAGCGCCACGCAGGAAATGCTGGAGCTCGATCTCCGGAATAACAACGATCTACTAAGAAGCCATCTCCTCCACCGCTTGCGACTGCTCGGGGTAAACTGGGGCGAATTCACAGAATCGAGTAGCAAAGGCACGTTCCGTGAAATCTGGAAGCTGCAATGGCAGCCTGAATTTTCACTGACCATTATCGAAGCGGCACCGTTTGGAAATTCCGTCGCCGAGGCATCCACTGCATTCGTGATCCGCACCGCAAAGGAAACCTCCAATCTCACGACGCTCGCCGGGATGATCAATCATCTCCTCCTCGCCGATCTCCCATCCGCGCTGCACGAGGTCATGCAGGAACTGGAAAACCGGGCGGCGGTCACTGGAGACATCCCGCAGTTGATGGCGGCGATCCCCTCGCTCACCCGCGTGCTGCGATATGGAGATGTGCGCAAGACCGATAACTCCCAAGTTGCCCATGTGATCGATGGATTGATCGTCCGCGTCTGCATCGGACTGGGCACATCCTGTCAGTCGCTGGATGACGACGCAGCTGCCACCATGGCGGGACTCACCAGTGAACTGCACAGCGCCATCAAGCTCGTGGAAAAGCAGGAGCAGCTCGTCTCGTGGCTCAGCACACTCGAACACATCGCCGACGTCTCAGGCGTGCATCATCGCATGACCGGACTCTGCGCGCGCATTCTTTTTGATGAGCACCGCAGCCCGATTGAAGACACGGGCAAGCGCATGAGCCGCTGCCTCAGTCGTGGTGTCGCTCCCGAAACCTCCGCCGCATGGCTGGAAGGCTTTTTAAGCGGAAGCGGAATGGTGTTGGTGCACGATCAAACGCTGCTGCATCTGGTGGATGAATGGGTAAGCGGTCTGAGTGCGGATCATTTCACCGGCGTGCTGCCATTAATCCGGCGCACATTTTCCACTTTCCCTCCCATGGAACGCCGACAGATCGGAGAACAGATCAAACGGGGCCAAAGCGCGCCGTCCGTAACTTCTCAAAGCGGAACCACAGGGGACAGCTGGGACGAAAGCCGGGTTGAAAAACTAATACCCGTCCTCAAAACCATTCTCGCCATCTCATGAACAACGATCTCGAACAGGAACGGCTCAGACGCTGGAGACTTCTACTCGGAGGAAGCCAGGCCGACGGCACCGGCTGCGGGTTGCAAGGTGCGGATATCGAAATCGATCGCGCGCTTGCCTCACTTTACGATCTAGATTCCGGCGATGGCGGCGATTTGAGCCGGTCGGGTAGGCGTGGCGGCACGGAAGCATCCCGTCCGGGCATCGCCCGCTGGCTGGGCGACATCCGCAATTACTTCCCCGCGACAGTGGTCCGCGTCATGCAAAAGGACGCGTTGGAACGCCTGAAGCTGAATCAACTTTTGCTCGAGCCCGAAATGCTGGAAGCGATCGAGCCGGATGTAAATCTCGTCGCTAATCTCCTGACGCTACAGGGCGTCATTCCTGCCAAAACCAAGGAGACCGCACGTCTCGTTGTTCGGAAGGTCGTGGATGAACTCATGCGCCGCTTGCAGGAACCATTGCGCACGGCTGTTGCCGGAGCACTCAATCGCGCCGAACGCAATCGTCGCCCACGCTTTTCCGAAATGGACTGGCCGCGGACCATCCGAGCCAACTTGCGCCATTACCAGCCCGATTACAAAACGATCGTCCCGGAAACCCGCATCGGCTTCGGTCGCAAACGCCAGCGCACCCAGCGACAGGTCATCCTCTGCATCGATCAGAGCGGTTCGATGGCGGAATCGGTGGTGTATTCCAGTATTTGCGGTGCGGTAATGGCGAGTCTTCCAGCGGTGAAAACAAATCTCGTCGTTTTCGATACGGCTGTCGTGGATATGACTGAGCATCTCGACGATCCGGTGGAATTACTTTTCGGGACCCAGCTTGGCGGCGGAACTGACATCAATCGCGCCATCGGCTACTGTCAGTCGCTCATCCAGGATCCGGCCAACACGATCTTTGTTTTGATCTCCGATCTCTTCGAAGGCGGCGTGGAGGATGGGCTGCTCCGACGCGCCAACGATCTTGTGCAAAGCGGCGTGCAGTTCATCACCTTATTGGCTTTGTCTGATCGGGGAGCGCCTTGTTACGACCACGAACTCGCTGCCAAACTCGCGATGTTGGGTGTCCCCAGCTTCGCCTGCACCCCCGATCTCTTCCCCGACATGATGGCCGCCGCCATCAAGCGTGAAGACATCGCCCTGTGGGCCGCGCAGCACGACCTCGTGACATCCAGAAAAGGCACATAATTTTGCTGGGTGGACCGTAGGATCAACGACAGTCATCCAAGGAAAGGGAAGGGAAGCGGTCTGTGGAAACCGTGCGTTTCGTGCAATGGTGCGTGAGCTGGAAACTCGCGCACCATTGGGCGGCTTCGCCACCACTTTACTTACTTACTCAATTGCACTCACTTTTAATCACACCCGTAAGGAAATTCGTAGAAGCTTTCTGCTCCTTCTTTTCCCGTGTTCCTCTGTGTCTTCCGTGGATAAGTTTTGCATATTCATGGCTGAGAACGCCACAGCTTCAAACTTACGTTACTTTTTGACATCGCCTGGCTGCCAGGGACGTGAGGTTTTGTAAAAGGTCGCGTCCAGTGCATCCGCCCACATTCTGGCGGCTTTGATCTCGCCGAGCGGCCCAAGGTGGATCCCGTCTGGGCGATCTTCCGGCGCGAGCTTGTCGTAGTCAGGACCCGGAAAGCAAAACGGCGTTTTGACCATCCGCTCCTGCGCTTCGCGGATTTGTTTGCTGGGGTTTTTGGGAATACCGGGAGTCTGGCGGTTGACGACTACCGCGAGCTCTGGGTAGCCAAAGTCGTCGCGCGCCTGTTTCACACTTTGCTCGTAGTATTTCAAAACGATACTGGCGTCCTGCTGACCGGCGTCATTTTGTCCCTGATCTGCCAGCAAGGCGCGGATGCCGGTGACCGGGATATATTTTTTAAGCGTATTATAGAGATTGATGTATGGCATACGGATCGGAGCGCGTACGAAGCCGTGTTCAAACTGGATACCTTGTGAGGACTTCGACCAGTGTTCGAGACTGGTGCCACCGAAGGCTGCGTTGAAAATCAGGACCGGCACGTTCTGCTTTTGCGCCACGAAGTCGCCGAACCGAGCCCAGAAGTAAGTGCCGTGGCCAAAAGGGGCGGGCTTCATTTTTTCGCCATAGTGGGCAAAAATCAGGCCGGGTAGCAGATTTGCATCGGCTGTCTTTTTGTATTCGGCAAAGTCGGGCGATTCTTCCTCGAGGGGAACAATGCTGACGCGATCATCTTTCGCGAACTCATTGGTATCGCCGCCGCCTTGCGCCACGGAATGCCCGATGATGACGAAGACCTCGCCTACACCGACTCGCTCCAGTTTGGTCTCTGCGACGATCGATTGACCTTCGAGCGCCCTGACTTTCAGATCATACCAGCCGCCTGTTGCGGTGAGGGTTCCAGAAAACGCGCCTTGGACTGGCGCGGATTTGAGCGAGGTCCATTTCGTGGAAATCCCGCCTTTATCCCTGGCAACGATCATCGCCTCGATTTTCGTGGCATTCGCTGGGCATTGTCCGCTGATGACAATGTTCGCCTTATTGGCGTGATTGCGTTGGTAAACTATCCGGGTGACGGGGGAGGTCAGTGTGATGGCGTTTTTTGCAGGTACGGGCTGTGTCGTTTCGGCAAAAGTGACCGTATGCGTGGCGAATAAAGCGATGAGAATGGGGAGGATGCGAGGCATAGGTTTGGAGATGTTATGGAATGGTTAGGTCAGCGTTTTAGCTGCACTTTCCAGGTTTAAAAACCGCGTCCGGCGAGTTCCTTGTCGAGTGCGAGCTGGAAGCTTTGCACGTCGGCTGGAGACGGACGGTATCCCTCCTCTTCGGCGGTAACCCCGAGGCGTCCTGTCTGGTCGAGATACCAAGCCGCCTTTTTGCCATCGCTGAAAACCACGCTGCCACTGACGATTGTTCCCGGCTTTGCGAGCATATCCACGGTGAGTTGTAAATTGCCGGATGCTGGAGCAGCGGCTTCATCGGGTGCTAAAGCGGCTTCACCTGCGGGAGCTGTCTCCGTCTCCTGCACGGGGGCTGGCTCTGGCTTTGGCTCCTCGGGGGCGTCCTTGGGAGTGAGCTTTAAGTCATCCACCAAAAAGCGCGTGTCCATGTAGGTGAGATTCAGTTCAAAGTCCGCAACGATCTGGCGCTGAATGTCTGCGAGAGACATTCCTTCTTCAATCCAGACGGCGACTTTTTGCTTCTGTGTATCGGTCAAATTCATGCGCTCATTTCGCGTCAGTTCCGGGCCGCCTTGCAAGCGTGGAGTTTAAGAGGCGCTTGAAAAGGCTCCAAGAGGGTTTAACCACGAAGGGCACGAAGCACACGAAGGGAAATGCAGATATACAAAGGAGTGTGTGGAAACGGCGTTTTGCGGGTGCGGGGCGTTGATGACCATCCAATCCGCAATCATCAATCCAAAATCTGTCCCGCCTCATAATTCGGATTCCAGTAACCGTTGTTTGTCGCCGGACCGAACCACCCGATTTTTGCCTTCTGATCGTTGCCTTTGTAGGAGTTGATCGTTCCTAGGCGCGTGGGTGCTTCGGCGGTGACGTGTCCGTCGCACCAGCCGACGTTTGCTTTTCCGGCGTGCCGGAAATGCACGCTGGGGTCGGGTTTCCCTGGGAAAGCCGGCCAGAACCACGGTTCGGCGAATGAGTATTCCTGAACGCCGCTAGCCCGGGCGAGTGCGGTGTCGGCAAACATCATCGTCTGCTCGGGATTGGTGATCGCCGACTGATATTCGGAGATAAACATGAGGCCATCCCCGGTATCGCCCTCGTAGCGTTCGGGTGGTCTGCCTCCGACATAAACCGCGTTGTAACCGTAGCCGCCCGTTCCTTCCTCGAAAGTCTGTTTGCCTTTGAGATAGTTTTTGAAAGTGGGACACATCTTCATCCGGCTTTCGGCGCTGAGATAGGATGCCAGCGGGCTTTTGGTGAAATCGAAAGGCTTTTTAGAATTGGGACGCGTTCCATGCCAGCGGTAGTTGTTATCCTTCCGATCCTGGGCGGCGATGAACTGTCCGCTGTTGTCTGCCGCGTAACGCACGTTTGCCGAAACGAGCTGACGCAACGTGCTCATACAGGTGGCGGCGTCCGCATTATTCCGGGCGGATTGCAGCGCCACCATGATCAATGTCGCGAGAATGCCGATAATCACAATCACCACGATCAGTTCGATCAAAGTGAATCCACCGGCTTTTACCCGCAGGGTTTTCATTGTCGCCGTCTTCTCCATCCACAGAGTGCGCCGATTCCGGAGATTGCCAGCAGCGCCACCGTCGGCTCGGGCACCGCGTTGATCACACCGACTGCATCCAGATCAAACCCGCCGGTGTCAAACGCCGTGGGCCAGGGATCATTCACGATATGACCTTGCGAATCCATGCGGGAGCCAGCTCCGCTGAATTTCCCGATCACGTCAATGATCCGCACATAAAGGATGCGTTCCAGGTCGAAGTCGGTGTCTTGAAGCGCCGCGAGGTCTTCCAGATCAAACGGCGTTCCGTAGCCCCTTGTATGTTTGCCAGCGAGGTTGTGGAGATCGGTCGGATCGAGGGAGTCGTAGCTGTCGACCTGCAAACTGGTTTGCGTAAGAGAGACGGAGGGAAAGCGTTCGAAGCGCAAGCCGTCGGAGCTGACCTCTACAAATGCGAGCTCCAGAAAGTCGTCGGTAATGCTGTTTTCAAAGACGGCAAAATCGGCGCCGATTCCGTTGGTGATGGGATTGGCAAAGGCGAGGGTGATCATGCCGCCGTCTCCAAGGCTGACGACAGAAAGGGAGTCGTTGTCCTCTGCATCAGAGGCGCCGAGCGCGTTGTTGCCGCTGCCGAAGCTGACATTTCCCAGACCGGGATCGCTGATGTTCATGGGGCCGCGCACGAGATTGGTGAAGCCGGTAGCCCAGCCGGTAAAGAGGGGGGAGTCGTAGGGGATGGCCAGTGACCCCGTTTCTCCAGCGGCTGGATCATACGGTCCTGCCGCCGCCGTGAGCGGCAGCAGGAGCGATGAAATGAGAAGAGGATAACGAAACGGGTGCATGGATCAGCGTCTGCGGCGTCGGAGCAAAAAGCCCGCACCTGCAACACCCAATAATAACACACTGCCCGGTTCCGGGACAGTCTGCACATTATCGATGGCTGCATAAGTGGGGGTATTGATACCGAATGCGCCGGTGTCTGAAGATTCAAAGGTCAGCTTCAGCGAACGGGTGGTAGTAGGTAATCCACTCAAGTCCACGGTGTTCCAGTTATTGATGATGTAGTCTTCAGAGTTATCGCCAAAACGAAAGTCAGCCAGGTAGAAGTCGATGAATCCTAGCAGCGCGTTACTTTGGTCGTAGCCCGAAATAATGAGTTTAAACCAGTCCGGATCGTTGCCGGAAGCGCCCCCGAACTGTTTGGCGGAAAAATAACCATTCTGCATCGAGAGTGCTGCATAAGTGGTGTTGGTGACCTGCATGCTCAGTGGGTATTCGCCTGAGGGGAGAGTGATCTCGGGGATGTAGCCTGCAAAACCAGTATAGGGAGCTGCAAAATAGGCGACGCCATAGTTGCTGCCGGGAACGACGCCACCAAGCGCATCGGCACCGCCGCCGGTAAAAGCGCTATGGGGGGCGTTGAAGTTTAGGGTAGTGACATCGGTCTTGTTGGAATAGGCAAAGCCCGCCTCCCAATAGCCCGGATAGGAGTTGTTGAAGGTTACGCCTCGGCTGTCAAAGCTGCCTGCAGGGCTCAGTGTTGCTCCGTCTTCCGCGCTCTCGGGCGCAAGAGTCAGGTCTTCAAAATCCACGTAGATCGCGGATTGCATGTTGGTGGTCAAAGCGCCTGCAAGGAGCATGGCCAGGTAGGATGTTCTCATTTATAGGTGGTCTCGGTGGATGGTTAAACGACGGGAGACCAGGGCACGACTTGGGGCGAATGCCGCCGGAGCCGGGCTTGTCTGGCACTCTCAATCTTCTTTCTCGCGAAGAAGTTTTTCGTGAACCGCAGCGAAGCGGCTCACGCATGAGCAAGGTCGTGGAAAATATTCTGACTTCTGGCTTCCTGCGCACGGGGGTGAGCCTGTGCACAATCCTTATTTCCACCTTCGCCCCCACTGACGCAGGGACTGGTTTTGGAAACTCGTATCCAGTTACAGCAGCGCGACTGTCTCCGACTTACACGGAGTTCCTTTCGCACGACATGGACTCAGACTCGCAAAGAACAGGCGCGGAAGCTGGCTTGCGATGGTAGATAGCACAAGAAAAAACCCGGGAGAGAGCTCCTGCTGGGCGTGATTGGAAGTGGTGAGAAAGCCTGACGAAGTCGGGTCATTGGTTTCGGGTAGGGTGTGGCATCCCCGCCCGCCTGCGAGGGCATCCTGCCTGAGTGGTTTCTGACTCGGTATCGCACAGCAACCAGCCACCTTGCCGACAAAGTGATGCTCTGCATTATGGAGGGAGTCTTTGGCGAGACGCCAAAGACGGCGGGCGAGACGCCGGCGAGACGCCCACCCGATCCCGTGAATTTCGGTTTCGCCGATGCGCTTTCTTATCACTTTTAATCACACCGCTCCTGCTGTCCGCGTGAATCAGGGTTCTCACGTTGTCCATCCGCCGACACCGTGCATGGTAAGAATTTAAAATTGCTCCCCAACGGGGTTCCGTCATCCGGCCTAGGGTTGTTCCGCAGCGGAACTACCCTGGATAAAATAAACGATGTCATTCAACCCTGAATGGGTTACGGCAAACACACGAGCAACTGGTCTATATTTTTTAGCTTGAGTGAAGTAATCGGCGAAGTCGGATGTACGTGACCATGTGCTGTAATCGATGACCGAGAAAAAAAGGGTTGGTGAGCGAGCCGCCACAAACTTCGAAAGCATAAGGCATAGCAGCCTCCATTTTTCCAACGTCGTGATGCTCCGCACTGAAATTTCAGAGTCTCAGGCGAGTCGCCAAAGACTGCCCGCGAGTCGCGGGCACTCCCCATTCGCGTCTTTCGCCCTCTCCGACCCTTCTCCGCCGAAATCAATCATTCCCCCGCAAAATCTCCAACGGCGGATGCTTTGAGACTCCCCTACCCAGCAGCAATCCGCTGATCACCGAGACCCCAGTCGTTACCGCAAAGGCGCTCAGCAGTAAAACCGGATCCGGCCACGGCGACGCCTTGAACACCCCAACCGCCAACGCTGCGTTTGCCGCAACCGCCAGGACCAGTCCGGTCAGCGCGGAAAGCACGCCGAGTGTTGCGTATTCGATCAGCAAAATCGTCTGCACCTGACGCGACGACGCGCCCAGCGTTCTCAGAAGCACACTTTCCCGAAGCCGCATATCGCGACCGTTAAACATCGTCCCAATGAGAATGGGCAATCCCGCGAGCAGAGTAAAAGCGGCGAGCACCGAGACCACTTTGGAGATTTGAGAAAGAATGCTGCGCACAGTTTCCAGAATCAGCGTGAGATCGATCGCCGAGACATTTGGAAACTGCTTCACGAGATCGCGCTGGAGATCGCCGGAGGAAACTCCGGACCCGACCCTCGTGGTGATCACATTAAATCCGGGTGCGTCTTCCAGCACGCCGGGCGTGAAAACCATGAAGAAGTTCAGATTAAAACGGCTCCAATCCACCTTGCGAAAACTGCTCACCCGTGCGCGCACCGGCACACCCTGGACATCCAGCGTGATCTCATCCCCGAGCGCCACGCCAAGATCCTTGCCCAGTTTCTCCTCCAGTGAAAGCGGCACCGGACCGTCCGGATCTGCAATACGTGTCAGCCATTCGCCTGCGATCAGCGTCTCCGTGGCGTTCATCGTTTCACGATACGTCGAGCGAAATTCACGGCGCGCTACCCACTTTGGGATTTTGTTTTGCCGGGCCAATTCATGAACTGGAACACCGCGCACCGATTCGATCCGCATCGCCACCATTGGCGCACTCTCCAGTAGCGGCAGCTTCTTTTCCGCAAGAAGCGATGTCACTCCGGCTACTTGATCAGGCTGCACATCCACGAGATAAATATTCGGGCTTGTCGCGGTTTGAGAAATGGAAAGCCGCTCCTTGAGTAGATTTCCAGCGAGGAGAATCGTCATGAGCAAAAAAGTGCCGAGACCAAGCGAAAGCAGAAAAAGCAGCGTCTGATTCCGTGGCCGGTAAAGATTCGAAATGCCCTGCCGTAGAAGGTAAGGCCATCCTTGGCGAACAATGCGCCGGGTAAAAGCCATCAGCGCGCGCGCCACTCCGAACAGCGTGCCGAAGGCGACACCAAGACCGGCGGTCAACGCCAGTGAACGTTTCCAGCTAGAATCATTCAACACCGACAGCAACACGAGCAGGGCGATGAGAACCAGATAAACGGGCAGCGCGCGAAAGAATCCGCCTTTCTTTCCCTCTAGTACCGCGCCATCGCGCAAAGTCGCCGCCGGTGAAATACGCCGGATTTGCAAAAGCGGCAGCAGTGCAAAACCGCAGCATACGGCAAAACCAGCGGCCGTCGTTTGAGCAACCACGAGCCACTCAGGAGATGCACTGACCGCAATGGGCAGGCTTTGCTGAAACGCAACGAGGACGCCGGTATGCAAAGCGATCCCTACTGCGGCACCAAGCAAGGCGCCAACGAATCCAAGCACACCTGCCTGCACAAAATAGATTCCAAAAGCCAGATGCCCAGGACAGCCAAGACAGCGCAGAATCGCAATGGTGGGCACTCGACGACTCACATGAGAATGCACCGCCCCGGCGACACCGATTGCACCCAGCACGAGCGACGACAACGCGATAATCCCGAGGAACTGCTGAAAGTTGTCCAGCGCGTCGCCAAGGTTTTCCCGACGCTCATCCGGCGTCTCCAGTCGCCACGAAGCTTCAGGATAGTTTTTTCGAATCGCCTCCTTGGTCTTCCTTCCATCCACGCCAGCAGGCAGTTCCAGATGAAGTAGATGAAATCCAAGGCTGCTCGTTCCCAAGAGTCCCGTCTGCGCAAGATCCGCACGACGCACATAAACCTCGGGAGCAAATCCGCTGAAGCGATTGCTTCGAGGCGCGGGTTTATCCACCACACCAATCACCGTTAGCTCTATCGCACCAAGCTTCAATCGGTCGCCAATTTTCGCCTGGAACTGATCCAATAACGCAGGTTCCAGCAAAATCCCCGGCTCGGAACGCAAGCGCTGCCAGGCATCCGCAGGCGTTGTCTCCACCTTTCCGTAAAAAGGATAATCCCCATCCAACCCGCGCACCTGCACCAGCTTGGCGGCATCTGCTGTGGGAAAATACAGCATCGAGGAAAAACTCGTCTCGTGGCTAAACCGCGTCGCGAGCGCGGTTAGTTTCGCTACGTCTTCAGCTGAAATAGGCTGGCGTGATGAAATCTGAAGATCCGATCCCAACAGTGATTTCGCCTGCGTCTCGATTCCAGTCTGCACACTCGCCTTCATAGAGTGAATCGCCGTTAGCGCTGCGATTCCCGAGACGATCGCGAGTGAAAAGACTGCGAGCCGGATCCGCTGCGAACGGCTGTCGCGCCACGCCATCCGCCAGGTCCACGGATGCAATAACGCCCTCCAGAAACCGCCCGGCAACGGTTTGACGTTAGCGGGCATGAACCTCCTCGGAGACGATAGCTCCTGCGCTCATTTTCACTACCCGACCCGCCCGTGCGGCAAGCGCCGGATCGTGAGTGACCAGCATTAACGCTGTGCCTGCCTCACGATTCAGACGGAACAGCATCTCCACGATTGGACCGCTGGTCTCTGCGTCCAGATTCCCCGTCGGCTCATCGGCAAAGAGAATTTTCGGACGATGAATAAATGCACGCGCCAGAGCCACGCGCTGCTGTTCGCCGCCGGATAGCTGCAACGGATAATGATCCAGCCGTTTCCCCAGGCCCACCTGCTCCAGTAAATCGATTGCCTCTTTCTCGCGTCCAGTCTCGCCCTGCAGCTCCAGCGGGATGAGTACATTCTCCAGCGCAGTGAGCGTCGGGATGAGTTGAAAACTCTGAAAGACAAACCCCACGAGCTTGTTTCGCAGCGCAGCGCGGGCGTCCTGATCCAATGATTCCAGCGGCGAGCCACCCAGCCGGACGGTTCCGCTCGTGGCGTCATCGAGACCTGCACACAAGCCAAGTAATGTCGTCTTGCCGCTACCGGAAGGTCCGATAATCGCGCAGGTGTCGCCCGCGAGCAGCGTGAGACTCACGTCGCGCAACACGGTCAGTTCATGATTTCCACTTCGATACGTTTTCCTCAAATCGCGGACCTCGAGGATCGGCGCTTTGACAGGATTGCTGTCGCTGGATAGGTTGGTTGGTATTGCTGAATCTGCTGATGACATTTTTAAGAGCTCTTTTACTGACACTGTGGACAGGCGTTTCACTATGGACGGCTGAAATTCCAAATGCAAACCGTGCCGCAAGTTCTCCGGGACGCATCATCATTTTAGGAGACAGCATCACAGCA
>Ga0105046_10005222_pt1 | contig 20558 bp, 12 predicted proteins | sample MAT03_FD_78385 | JGI IMG/M metagenome (GOLD analysis project Ga0105046, IMG submission 78385) | Freshwater microbial communities from Lake Fryxell liftoff mats and glacier meltwater in Antarctica - MAT-03 (megahit assembly) | ecosystem: Environmental > Aquatic > Freshwater > Ice > Liftoff...
CACCCAACACCACCCAACGACTCACACTGCGTTGTAGTGCATCTTCACTTCCGAGTAGCGGGTGATGGCAACCATCCAGAGGTCCTCAAGCCCATCCTCCGTCAGTCCCAACCGCTCAATCACCTCGGGATCAATGTCGGGTTCGTACCGCCGGCCATCCAGTTCCGCTTCGATTCGCAAGGCGATATGGTTCGCCACGTACGTGAGATCGCAGATCGCGTCGTGTCCAGCTCCGGGGGCGTGGTGGTGAAAGATCGTTGACGGCCCGAATCAAATCACCCGCGTTCACGCTCGACGTTCTCATACATCTTCCCTGCCCCGGCCGAAGGACCGGTCCCGTCATGCGGCATCCGCATCATCGCATTCTTCCGGATTCTCGACCCGCGCCCCGCGACCGTACTCGTGCAGCTTGTTGCGCAGCGTCCGAATACTGATGCCTAGCAGCTTCGCGGCATGGGTCCGGTTGCCTCCCGTGCGCTCCAATGCCTTCAAAATCTGGACCTTCTCAATCTCCGCCAGCGACAGCAGCCCGTGGGGCTCCACGACCGAACCATTCTCCGGGGCCGGAACCTCGGGAGCCGCCGATACAAGGGGCGCCTCGACCACCACAGACTCCGCTGCCACCCGTGGCACCAAGCCCAGGTGCTCCGTTTCAAGACGACCGCCGTCACCGCACAGAATCACGGCCCGTTCGATCACATTCTGAAGCTCGCGGACATTGCCCGGCCAGTCGTGAGCCCTCAGGGCGCCGAGACATGAATCCGCAATCCCATTCACCCGAACACCGTGTTTGCGGGTGAAGCGATGCATGAACTGTTCGGCCAGTTCCGGAATGTCGACCCGGCGTTCCCGAAGCGGCGGGACCTGGATCGGAACCACATTCAGCCGAAAAAACAGGTCCTGTCGGAACTCCTTGCGCTGGACGCTCTGTTCCAGGTTTCGGTTGGTCGTCGCGAGGACCCGGACATCCACCTTGATGGTCCGGTTTCCGCCAACCCGTTCCAGCTCCCGTTCCTGCAATACCCGCAGGAGTTTAGCCTGCACCTGGGATGAAACCTCGCTGACCTCGTCCAGCAGGATCGTCCCACCATGGGCCAGTTCGAACCGGCCTTCGCGCTTGGTCACCGCCCCCGTGAAGGCTCCCTTCTCGTGGCCGAAAAACTCGCTCTCGATCAGGTTTTCCGGGATCGCGGCGCAGTTCACCTTGATGAACGGGGCGTTGGCCCGGGGGCTCTGCCGATAGAGCGCCCGCGCAACCAGTTCCTTCCCGGTGCCGCTTTCCCCCTGGATCATGACGGTCGCCTGGGTCGGTGCCACCTTGCGGATCAACAGGCGCAGCGCCTCCATCGCCGGGCTCTTCCCCACCAACTCAAATCCTGTGTCCTCGGTGTCCTCGTGGCTCAGGTAACGGTTCACCCGCAACAACTGCCCGAACTCCTCCGCCTTCCGCAGGGTCACCTCGATCTGATCGGAGGAGAATGGCTTGATCAGGTAGTCGAAGGCTCCTCCCCGCATGCAATCCACCGCGGACTCAACCGACCCGAATCCGGTGGTGATCACGACCATCGGCCGCTGCGGTCGCGTCTGAAGTTCCCGAAGCAGATCGGTGCCCTCGCCATCGGGAAGCCGAACGTCGAGGAAGATGAGGTCGAAGGTGTCCCGTCCCAACAAATCCTGCGCCTCGCCCAACGTCGCCGCCACGGACACCTCGTAACGACGCTGCCGAAGCTGGGCCTCCAGATTCTTACGGAGGATCAGATCGTCCTCCAGAACCATGATTTTCTCGATCGGCATGAAGAGTGGGTGTCCTCGGTCAATGACCCGACTGGCGCCGATACATCTGGGCGACGAAATGCGGGCGTTGTCGGTTGACCGAAGGCAGTTCCCGCGCCGGCACCAAACCGTGCCTCAGCAACGCCTGCTCGTTCTCGCGGTCCAGCACGAGGATCTTCATCAAAAGATCCTGATTCTGGCGCATGAGAACCCCGATCTCAGGATGGCTTGACCGAGTCGAAGGTTCCATCGACTGCCATACCTCCCGGGCGGAGACCAAGCAATCCAGCGACTCCCCCAATCGTGGAAGCAAGTCCTTTTTGGCCTCGTACGTCCCCGCCCGAGAACCCGGCGATTCACCATGCAAATGGTCCCGTTCCGTTTGCACGATCCGCCAGAGCTCGCCATACATCGCCAGATTTTTCTGCAGTACTTCCGTCAGATCCCGATCATTGCTCATTCAACTCCTCCCTTCGACGACGTCATCACCAGGGGTCGAAGCGTCGCGACATTCGTCGATGCCGATTGCATCCAGGCCAGGTTGCCCCGGCGCCATCGGGCCATCTCCAGCACCACCATCAGATTCGCCGCCCCGGCGTCCCCCTTCACTTCGGCCTCGCGCGCGGTGATCTTGTCGTAGGCCTCCGTGGCCCGGGACGACTGCTCCAGCCGTTCGTAGACCAGCCCGACTTGATACCAGACCGGCAGCTGCCAGCCCGCCGACGAGTCCAGCTCAGCCAGCTTCCGATAAATCTCCAGCGTCCCCACGTAATCCCCCTCGCGGTACAGCTGATTGGCAATGTCGTTGCCCGCCCGCTTCTGCCAGTACATCCACTCTTCGGGGCGTTGCGCCGCCGACATCTTGCCCGCTTCCAGCAGGCGCATCACCTGCTCCAACGATTCGCTGTTGCGGCCAAGCTTCTTGAGCGCCGTGGCGAGCACGAACCGCACTTCCGGCAACTGGCCGGCCTCGGGGTAGGTCTCCACAAACTGTTTCGCCTCGGCGGTCGTCTGCTCGTGCCGCCCCAGCTCGGACAGCACCCGCACGAGCTTGTAGTGGATTAGCATCTTCGTGATGCGCGGCGTATCCAACCGCATCACCCGCTGAAAATACTCCCGCGCCTCATCCCATCGACCAATGAGGTAGTAGGTGTCGGCGATCTCCGTCTGCGCCTGCAACACCAGCCGCCTGTAGTAGTCGAGTTGGTCAAAACGCTGACTCAACGCACTGGAAAACACGCCGTGGAACTTCGCCAGCGCCAGCTCCGTCGCTCCCATCTCCCGATACAACAAGCCCTGCCTCAGATACACCTCCACCACGCTCGGATGCTGCGAGAACAGCCGCGTGTACTGCGCCAGGATCTGTTGCGCACGACCCGCCTGCCCGGAATCTTCCGCAATCCCCGCCATCTCCAGAAGAGCCGGCCGCTTCACATCGTTCGGAGCCGAGGACCTCAGAATTCCGATCAGGTCGCGGATCGCCCCCTCCTGACTGCCATTCCTCCGCTGGCGCCGCGCCACCTCCAGCCGGCTCTCGAAAACCGAGCGATTCTCGCCGCCTTCATTCGGTGTCTCGCCGTCCAGCAATCGTTCCCGGACCCAATCCGGCTTGGCGGCTGGCTTCGCCGCCCCGGATGCCTCCACCTTGCCCCCATGGGCCGAACCAGCCGGTTCATGCCCGCCCTCCTCGTCGCCCCCTGCCGTGCCCGTCACCGCCGCGGGCTCGCCAGCCGTCGGATCGCCATCGGTCGGCGCCTTCCCACTTCCTCGCGTTCCGGGATCGTCCTTCGTCCCGCCATGCTCTGCGGTCTCCTCAGCGGGAACCACCGGCTTCGCGGAAGCTTCGACCACCGGAATGGCCGACGGGGTGATCGGCGGATCAGCAAACGCCGGATCGGAGTGGGCCAATCCCCAGCCCACCGCAGCGATGGCGAACCAGGCAAACCTCCCCAGGGTCCGAGAGGACCTGGCGTTCGTTCGGGGAAGGTAGGTGGTAGAGCTCATCAGTGATCAACTTTCCTAGGGTACCTTCCGGTACGTTGCCCGACTCGAACCGGACGCCGCGGGCTGCGGTGGCACAAAACTCACCGGTACCAGCACCACGGGATTGACCCCGTTGGTTCCCGGCGAACCGAAATAGCTCAATAGAGTCTGCGGCGTCACCGACAGCCCCGGCGCAACGGTGGGCGGCATCAGCGCGGCGGGCGGTATCAGGATGGGCTCGGAAGGCGGCAAGATCGCGGTGCTGGGAGGCATCGGCCCCATCTCCTGGAGCTCGGCCGTCGCCGGCAGCGGATCGGTTTCCGTTGTCGCACCGGTGGAGTCCGAGGTATCCGCCGACGCCATTTCCAAACGGGGAAGGATGATCTCTTCGACTCCGGGCTTGGTGCGACTCATGAAACGCAGCGGCGGCGGCCCCTCCATGGCGAGGTAACTGCCCCCGGCAGCGGATCCGACCGCCGCGGCACAAAGGCCCGTGGCGATCCAACCTCGACTGCGCGCTTTCCATCTCATGTTGGTTGTCTGACGACCCATGCCACCCCGACGAATGGAACCGGCCGGCCCCGACCGCACACTGTGGCGGCTGGGGACCCCGCCTGGGTCTCTTCGTCTTTCATCGGCACCACCCCCCTGGACTTAAGCCAGCGGTCTGGCAATTCCTTAAGGAACAGTTCAAGTTCGACACCAGCCTGCCGATCATCTCCTCTGCATGACCGACGTCTTGACGCCGATTCCGACCGACCTTCGACGGTTGGACATGCCACAAATCGAGAGCCGTGTCGCTAGCTGTCCTCGCCTGCCTTCTTTGAGTACGGTGAATGTCGCATTGCGGGAAATTCTAAGCGCGGACAACAGGTACACCTCCCAGATCGCCGAGGTCATCCGTCGTGACCCCAGCCTGACGGCCCGCTTACTGCGCTTCGTCAATTCCGTCTACTTCGGCTTCTCCACGCCCATCAACAGCATCGAGGAAGCCGTCTTCTACATCGGCATCCGGCAGATCCGCCGCTTGGCGATGATGACCCCCATCATCGACGATTTCCAAATGCTGGCCGGAACGGCCAAGTTTGCGTGGCGCGGCTTTTGGCAGCACTGCATCGGCACCGCGATCCTCACCCAGGAAGTGACCGGCATGTTCCAAGCGGGGACCGACGACTCCGACTACGTCGCCGGGCTGGTGCATGACGTCGGCCGGATCGCCATGGCCGCAGCGTTCCCAGATCATTTTGCGATCATCCATCAGATTCACCAGGAGACCCAACAGGACCTGTGCGAGGTGGAACGTTCCGTTCTCGGCATCGACCACACCGAACTCGGCGCCCTGTACCTGCGGAACCACCGCCTTCCGGAAGTGCTCATCGAAACCGCCCGGCACCACCACCGTCCCGAGGGAGCAACCCGTCACGCGCGAATAGTCGCCGCCGTTCAGGTGGCCGACCAGTTGATCCGCCATTCCCGCATCGGCATGAGCGGTAACCGGGCCGAAGTAAGCCTCGAAGACTGGAAGAACGCCTCGGGTTGGCAGGTGATCGCCAGGAGCCGACCCAGCACCGACATCGCGGCGGTGCAATCGCACATGCTCCGCGGAGTCGACCGCCTGGCCTCCATCCTCGACAGCCTCGTCTGAAGGGTTCAGGGCCCCCGGTTTTCCAGCGCGTGGCGTCGGGCCACCGCCGCACCAACAGCCACCAGGATCTCTTCCAAGCGAATCGGTTTCGGCAGAAGAGTCACCCGGCGATTCGCCGCCTCCGATGCGGCCGTTCGCAACGACGGAAGGCCGCTGATCGCCACGATCTCCATCTCCGGGACCAGCCTCCGGAACATCCGGATCGACGTCGCGCCATCAATCAGCGGAAGCATCATGTCGATCACCACCGTCGAAATGTTGGCGTGATGCTTGCCGTACACGGAGATCCCCTCAGCGCCATCCGTCGCCGTCAGGACACGGTAGCCCGCACGTTCCAATCCCGTCTGGATCAGCTCCAGGATCGCGGGCTCGTCCTCGATGACCAGCACACATTCGTTTTGCCCGGTTGGCACCGGCGCGGCCTCCGTGAGCGACGGGGTGTGCGGCTGGTTGGCAGCCACCGCCAGGTACACGGCGAAAACCGTCCCCCGCCCCACTTCTGTCGTCACCTGAATAAAGCCCCGGTGGCTTCGCACGATTCCCTGGACCGTCGACAACCCCAGCCCGCTGCCCATTCCCGGCGGCTTGGTCGTGAAGAACGGGTCGAACATCTTCTCGAGCACTTCCTGGGGAATCCCGATCCCGGTGTCCCGAACCGACATCATCACGTAGCTCCCGGGCCGAGCTCCCTCAATGGCCTGCGCGTCCGCTTCATCAAGGTCCCGGTTCTGCGCCCGGACCAGGATCACGCCGCCGTCCGGCATCGCGTCCCGCGCGTTCACACAAAGATTCAGAAGCACTTGATGGACTTGGGTGACGTCGCCCATCACCGGCCGAAGCTCCTCCGGAATCACTCCCCGCACCTGGATGGATTTCGGAAGCGTTCCGCTCAGAATCTTGACCGTCTCTTTGAGCAGACTCTTGAGATCCACGGACGAATGCCCGCTTTCGTTGCCGCGCCCGAAGAGAAGAAGCTGACGGGTGATCTCCCCTCCCCGAACCGCGCTCCGCACCAGCAGATTCAGGAATCGTTCGCTGTCCGTTCCCCCCACCGCGGGCCTCAGGAGTTCCGCCGCCATATGGATCGGCGTCAAAACATTGTTCAGATCATGGGCAATCCCGCACGCCAACGTCCCCACGCTCTCGAGTCGCTGGGCCCGCAATAGCTGCTTCTCCAACTGACGTTTCTCGGTCAAATCCGTGGCCACGATCACGATCGAAGCCGCACCCGCGTCCCCATCCCGCATCACCCATGCCCGCGCCCGAACACTCAGTGCCTCCTTCTTCCGGCTGAACGGCTCCAGATCCCCTTCCCAGTTACCTTTCTCCAACAGGATCCCCCTAAGTCCGCTCCAGATGTAGCCTGCACCACCGAAAATCACGTCCGATACCGAACGATCCAGCGCTTCCGACGCAACCCAACCATAAAGGCGTTCCGCTCCTGCACCCCAAAACCGGATGCACCCCGAGAGATCGACGATACAGATCGCGTCCTCGGCCGCCGCCAGGAGCATCGCCTGTTCGCGCAACCGATCCTCGTTCCGTCGGCGTTCCGTCACGTCCTCGAGGCTCACGAGGCGCATCGATCGCCCTTCCCGCTGGACCGGGGTCGCCGACACCAGCAGCCGGGCTTCGTAGGAGCCCTCCCGCCTGGGCATGATCTGCAGGACCTCACGGCGATTCATCGTCTCGCCTCCCCCATGCGTCTCCAGGAGTGTCGCTCCCAACCCGCACCGGTGACACCGGACTTTCCCACCGCACAGACCGGTTCGCGGGTCTCCCTCGGGACACGGCAGCAGTTCCGCCAGGGTCTGCCCTTCCAACTTCCCTTCCTGGCGGTCAAACAGCGCCCGCGCCGCCTGGTTCGCCCGCCAAATCCGCCCTTCCGACAACAAAAGAAAGGTCGGAACCGGAGTCTGATCGAAAACTGTCTCCCATTCGAGTTGAAGAATGGGCGCGGGGGATCCGTCCTCCGCGACGGAAACGCTCGGCGACACCCTCGCCGTGTAGCCCGCCACAACGCCATCCGGCCGCATCAGGGTCGCCACCCGCCATTCGCACGCTACCCGCTCACCTCCGGGACCGTGGTGCTCAAGGACGGCGGACGTCGACAATCCCGCCACCCCCGCCTGCCGGTAGATGGACTCAAAATCGTTCCAGGCTTCCTGTGGAACCAGACTGCCTCCAGGGGTATGCCCCAGGACTTCACCCAACTCGCGCGAGAAGAGACCCCGTGCCACCTCGTTCCACGCCACCATCCGGGACTCCGCGTCCAGAATCACGCATCCCACCTGCATCCGCTCGATCACCGGCTCCAGTCGTTGAACCAGCGCCTTCCATTCCTTGCTGTCGCGGGATTCCGTGGAGGCGGAGCCGACGAGGCGGGGCTCTCGCCCTCGCGCCTCCAGGCACCCATCCAACCCGCCGTACTGTCCACTTGCGAGGATCAGAGGGCGATCCTCCATTTTGAAATCACTATGGGGCGCTTGGTTTGGCATACAACTTGGCCGAATCGGCACCGATACCTCGACTCACATTTCTTCAGACCATCAACGCGACTTTTCTTCACTCATTCTAGTGCCAGAGATGGGTGTGTCTTGAAAGGCCAAATCCACTCGGAAGGGGCAATTAAGTTGGCTAAACACAACCTACTAGCGCCGGACTCCCTGGGTGAATGACGGACTATACAGTCCCACCTGTCGCGTCGTTCTATCTGAAGTGTCTCATCGAATTCACTACCCCGGCGATGCACCTAGAGAAATCAATGACTCCAGGTGATGCCCACTAAGAGCTTGCCTCCCCTACTCCATGCCCGGGATCGTCGCCTCAAAACCCGACGCGTCCCCCAATGTCCTGCCCCGCGACGCTTTGCTCCAGGCACCGGACCGCCTCCAGATCGAATGCCGTCCCCGCACGCTCCCGAATCCGGGCCAGCGCCGCCTGGCGATCGCTTCCTCCTTCGACGTAGGCGACAGCCACGGCGAGCAGCCGCCCCAACCTGGGAATGGACTCCCCTGTCAGGCCCTGTGGCGTTCCCGAGCCGTCCTGGCGCTCGTGATGGACTTCGACAGCCGCCCGCACGTCCAAGCCAAATCCAAGCTCGGCCAGCAGTTCTCCGGACCGCCGCGGATGTGCCTCCCACTCTCGCCTTTGACCGGCATCCAGGTTCTTCAGCAATTCCGGTCCGATCCCGGCCAACCCCCGTTCCATGCCGAGGCACCCGAGGTCATGGTACCAGCCGGCATCCTCGAGGGCGTCCTTCTCCGCCGGGGCGAGTCCTGCCGTCGTCCCGAGCGCGCGGCAGACCGCCGCGACGCGCCGGGTACGTTCCCCCAGGATCACGTCATAGCGACTCAACATCGCCTGTGCCAAAGCCCGGGTTCGGTCCCGATCCGCGGTTGCGCCACGGCGGGCCGCCTCGAGCTGTTCCATCAACGCCTTCGAGCTCAGCAGCAGGGCGTCCCGCTCACGGATGGCGTCCTGCGCCTTCCCGTACTGAAGCGCGTGCCCCGACACCAGCCGGTACCGTTCGACCGCACTGGTGATCGCGCCGAGGAATTCCTCGCGCAACCAGGGCTTCACGATGAAGCGGTAGATTTCCCCCTGGTTAATCGCCTCGATCACCGTTCCAAGATTCAACACCGCCGTGATCAGAATGCGGGTCGTCTCGGGCCGAAGCACCTTGGCCTCCGCCAGAAATTCGAGCCCCGTCATGCGTGGCATCTGCTGATCCGTGATGATCACGGCGAACCGCGTCGTCCGCAGCGCCTCCAAGGCTTCCCTCGCGTCGTTCGTCGCCATCACCTCGTAACCCGCCCGCATCAACGTCTCCCGCAATGCGACGAGCACGATCTCTTCATCGTCCACCACAAGCAGCCGCCGCCATCCCATTTCGTCCACGCTCATTGCCGGATTAGCCATGCGTATCAGGGGTCAGGGTTCGCCGCAGAGTCGCCAGCATGTCGGCCTGCGACAACTCCGGAGTCAACACTCGGTCGGCCAATCTCACCATCCCAACGTCCAAGTCGTCCCGGTCCCGACCCACCGGACGCAGAATCACCTTCAAACCCCGACGCTCCCTTCGCCACGCCGCCACATCCAGTTCCATCGGGAGATTGCTCGAATCCACCAGCAACAACACCCCCTCGTAGTCGTATTCCCTCGATCCCAGGATCTCCAGCACCCGGTTCGCACCCTCAGCCGTCGCCACCTGATACCCCTCCGTCCGCAACAGCTCCGCTTCCGCGTCCAAAAGAACCCCCGGACTCCCGCACAAGAGAATCCCCACCCGCTTTACCGGCTCCCGTTCTCTCTCGGAGAAGTCCGCCACCGGAAGGCAAACGTGGAAGATCGATCCCCGGCCCGGCTCCGACTCCACCCCGATCGCTCCCTGATGCTTTTCGGCAAACAGGCAGGCGTTGTACAATCCCAGCCCGGAACCTTTGCTCCCGGATTTCGTGGTGAAGAACGGGTCGAAAATCAGGTCGAGGTGCGCCGGCTGAATCCCGCATCCATTGTCCTCCACCGACAAGACCGCGCTCGGATAGCGCCCCACCGTCCCTCGCATTCGGGCCGATTCCATGGGCTTCGCCTGCCCGGAGGTCCGGAACACCAGGCGCCCCCGCTCGGGCATAGCATCCGAGGCGTTCAACGCCAGGTTGATGATCACCTGCCGAAACTCGAAGGCGTCCACGTACACCGGCAACGAATCCTTAGACGGTTCGCTTAGGATCTCGATCCGGCGGGGAATCACCTTCCGGACCAACTCCAGCAACTCGGTCACGATCTGGTTCAGATCGTGATAGTTGCGCTCACCTGGTTTTCCCAGGTGCAGGTTCACGATCCGATGCACCAACTGGCTCGCCTGGAGCGCGCTCGTCATGATCAGGCCCATCCCTTCCCAGAACGGATGCGTTTCCTCGATCTCCTTGTGGAACGATTCGCTCAGCGAATGGATGCCAGCCATCACGTTGCTGAAATCGTGGGCCAAACCCATCGTCACGACCGCCAGCGTCTCCTTCCACGCCGCCGAGGTCAGCCGCTTCTCCGCCAGCGTCTGACGGGTCACGTCAAGCCATACCCCCTCGTACCCCAATACCAACCGCCCACGGCTCACCACCGGCCGTCGATGTTCCAACACGTAGCTCACCCGGCCCGTCACCAGGTTCTTCACCCGGTAGGTCGTCGTCAGGGTCTGCCCGTCCCGCGCCGCCTGGGCAAATTGATGCTGCAAGTCGTTCGCGTCCGCTTCGTGCACCACGTCCCAAAAACGCCTCGGCTGATGCTTCCATTCCTCCAGCGACAATCCCGTCAGTTCCTCCATCCGCCCGCTCACATAGCTGAAGGAGAAATCCGGGCGCTGACTGAAAATCACCCCGGGCCAGTGCTGTGACACCTTCTCCAGTTGGGTCTCCGCCCGCAACAGACGCACAAACATCTCCCGCCCCGCCGAGGCCCCTTCCATATGCAGCCCCCAGCCCGCCTCCGACAATTCCGACGCCGGCGGTAAAATCGACCCCAACCGCACATGGCTCCCACCCTCATGCCGGGCCAGTTCCAACCGGTACCACGAACTCCCCTCGTCCCCCGATTTCCACCCCAGCTCCTGCGTCGTGAAGGGTTCTGTTCCATTCTCCAAACGCTCCACGTCCGCTTGCCACGCCGGACATCGTTCCTTCAGGCGACTCCAGAAACTTCCCTCAATCCGCGGCTCGTCCCCCTCCACGCCCATCCGCAGCCATGCCGACATCGCGGGGTTCAACACCACAACCCACCCTCGCGCGTCCAGGACCGCCTGGCCCCCGTCCAGCCACGCCGTTGCCACCGTCGAGGCCAACTCGGATACCGCCTCGATTCCGGGATCCCCGTCGAGGGTCCCATCCTCCCCCATTATCTCAGCCGTGCGAATCGGTGGCATGGTCTTGTTCGGATGTCAGCCTACGCTACAAAATCCGCCCGCTTGTGTCTCGCTACAATTGCCCCTTGATCTCGCTACGCAACCCTGCGGATCGATGCTCTCGCCTGCGAAGTCTTGCTCCTCGATTTCCTTAGACCCCTTCCCATCGTCTCATTCCGATACCGCACCTTCAGATTTCACCCCGTCGCGCCGATAGACCTCATTATTCCTATGAGTGACCCGGATCGCCTCCCAGGACTTCTGGATGCGCTTGGAATGGAAATCGTCTCGGCCCAGGCCGATTCCACCCAGGGCCAGTTCCCAATCCTGGATCTCCTCGGCAATGTGCGCGACGTCGTCGCCGGCCAACCTGAGTTCACCGAACTCGCCACCTGTTGCGGTGAGGCCTGGTCCCGCATGGTCCAGCTCGTCGAATCGGGACGATCATTCCAGGCGTCCGATGTGGAATGGCTCCACGGCTTGCTCATCCAGATCCAGGCTCTCGCCCAGGCCTCCCCGCCCGGTACGCCTCGTCCCACGCCCGTCTTGGCGCCTCCACCCCCCCAGCCACCTTCGGAACCCGCCATCGACACCGACAGCCTGCCCATCGTCCTCAATCTCTCCGATGACGGGGATCTTCTCCGTGAATTCATCACCGAGTCACGGGAACACCTGGACAACATCGAGCAGGGCGTGCTCGTTCTTGAAAACCAGCCGGACGACGCGGAAACGCTGAACACTGTCTTTCGCGCCTTTCACTCGTTCAAAGGGGGCGCCGGTTTCCTCAACCTGATCCCGATCAACCGCCTCGCTCACGTCCTCGAGTCTCTGCTCGACCTCGCCCGCCAGCACCGGCTCTCCATCGACGGCCCCGTCATCGAACTCATCCTCCACGGCCGGGACGTGCTCAAACAGTTCATCGACGAAATCGACGGCCAAATTAGCGGCAGTCGTCCCAGGTCCCCCATTGGCATACCGATCGCCGACTTGAAGGCCCAGGTCGCCTTGACCATCGAGCAAACCACCTCGGGCGGCGCCTCGGCTCCTGTCCTTCCGGCTCCGACACCACCTTCGTCTTCAGCGACGCCGCTGGCCGATCTCTTCGCCCTGCCCACGCCCACGCCCACGCCCACGCCCACTCCGTCCCAGAGCGGAGATCGTCCGGCCAGGCCCGAAGCGCCCGCCGCCGACGCCTCGCCCGCCCCACGAACCCCTCCCAGCGCGGAAGGGTCGGGGAACAAAAACGCCGACCAAGGTGCGCTGATCAAAGTCGACACCGTCAAATTGGATTCGCTGTTGGATCTGGTGGGCGAAATGGTCATCGCTCAATCCCTCGTGGGTCGCGATCTCAATCAACTGGCCAGCCTGGACCCTCAATCCGCCCGCAACGTCGCCCAACTCGGTCGCATCACCCGCGAACTCCAACGGGTCAGCATGTCGCTCCGCATGGTCCCCATCCGGGGTCTCTTTCAGAAAATGGCCCGCGTGATCCGCGACATTTCGGCCAAATCCGGCAAAAAGGTGCAGTTCGTCACCGAGGGCGAAGACACCGAACTCGATCGCAGCCTCGTCGAGGAACTCGCCGACCCGTTGCTGCACATGGTGCGCAACTCCATGGATCACGGCATCGAATCTCCAGAAGCCCGCCAGGCCATGAGCAAGCCGCCCGTCGGCATTCTCACCCTCCGGTCGTTCCATCAGGGCGGCAACATCGTCATCGAAATCGAGGACGACGGCGCCGGCCTGAATCAGGAACGCATCCTGCGCAAGGCGATCGAGCGCGGCCTCACCACCGCCACCACCGTCAACACCGAGCAGCAGATCTTCGACTTCATTTTCGCAGCCGGCTTTTCCACGGCTGAAAAGGTCACCGACCTCTCCGGACGCGGTGTCGGCCTCGATGTCGTTCGCCGGAACCTGGAACGTCTTCGCGGCTGCATCGACATCTCGTCCACCGTCGGCCACGGCACTCGGTTCAAACTCACCCTTCCGCTCACCCTTGCCATCATCGACGGCCTCATCGTCCGCGTCGGCGAGGAACGCTACGTCATCCCGACCCTCTCCATCCGCGGCATCTTCCGGCCCCAGGCCGACATGGTGTCCCGCGTTCACGGCCAGGCCGAAGTCGTCAATGTCCGCGGCCGGCTCGTTCCTCTCCTTCGCCTGCGCGAGTTCTTCGGCGTCGACTCCGCCACGGCCGGCCCGGACGACGGCATCGTCATTGTCGTTCAGAACGGCACCACCCAGCGCTGTCTGCTCGTCGACGCGACCCTCCACATCCAGGAGGTCGTCATCAAGAGCCTCAACGACATGATGGCGCGGAAGAACAGTGCCCTCGCTGGCGCCGCGATTCTCGGCGACGGCCGTGTCGGGCTCATCCTCGACGTCAACGCCCTCGTGCAGCTCGAAGGCGAATCCCTTTCCGAAGCAGCGTAAGCCCGATTCCTATGCAGCCGGTTTCAGTAGGTGGCACCACGAATCCTTAAGAATTCCGCTCCACTTGCCGATAAACAAAATGTGTCAGTCGACGATGATTCTCAGCGCTCGGCTTCCGTTCGAAGTCTAAGTCATCCCGCCAGTGGGCCCCGGACGATCGGCCCGTACTCGACCCATCCGATTCAAACCGCATCATGAGCACTCCCTCCGCCGCTCCCGCCTCACAAATCGCCGTCTCACTCGCCGGCAAATACCTCACCTTCGTTCTGGGGGACGAATCCTACGGGATCGCGGTCCTCAAGATCCGCGAGATCATCCGGCTCCCGGACATCACCGCCGTTCCCCAGATGCCCCCCCACATCCGCGGCGTCATCAACCTTCGCGGCAAGATCATCCCCGTCGTCGATCTCCGCGCGCGCTTCGGCCTTCCGCGTGCCGAGGCCACCGACCGCACGTGCGTCATCGTGATGCAAGTCAACACCCCGAACGGTGCCTCGGTTCCCATGGGCCTGGTGGTCGATGACGTCGAAGAAGTCATCAACCTCGCTCCCGACGACATTCAAGAGACGCCGGACTTTGGCAGCCACGTCGAGACTGACTACCTGCTCGGCATGGCCAAGATCAAGGGCGTCGTCAAGACGCTGCTCGATTTCGACCGTGTCGTTACCGAAATCCCGACCCTCGACGGAACCCATCTCGCCGCCACCCGTTGATTAATCCCCTTTTCCCACCGCTCGTGGTTCGGACCCACCCGTCCTGCGAGCCGCTAATCAGAGTACCAAAATCATGAAACTCGGAACCAAACTCTACCTCGGATTCTCCGCCCTCGTCGCCATCGCCCTGCTGCTGGGAGGACTGGCTGTCTGGCAAATGAACCGCGTCAACCGCAATGCCACGCTGATGGCCAAGGACTATGTGCCTGCGGTCCTAGTCGCCAACAACGTCGAACGCGAATCTCTCAAGACGATGTATGAGGTCCGAGGCTACGCCTACACCGAGGAAACCAACTTCCTCGCGCGCGGCACTGCCAACCTCGCGAACGTCCTGAAATTTCTCAAGGACGCCAAGACCCTCGCTGGCTCCTCCTCCAGCGGTTCCCTCGATTTCCTTCGCCAGGCCGCCGACAAGGCGGATTCGAAGGCCCAGGAGTACGAGCTATTGCTCCAACAGACAGTGAGTGTCACCACAGCACTCGGCAAGGACCTTGTCGCGATGCCCAAGGCGGCACAGGAGTTCGTTACCAGTTGCGATGTCTACATGGCCAACCAGCGAGCCAAGATTGATGCCGCCTTCTCCGTCTCCTCAGCCTCGGCGACGCCCACCGCGGCCGGAATCGAAGACGCTTCCAAGGCTCCCGGTCTCCAGGTGACCGAAATCCGGGATCGCGTGCTCAAGCTCTTCCTGGGCAACGAAGTCGTCGACGTGTTCACCGCCATCCGCGTCGGCAACTTCAGGGCGCAGTCAACTCGTAATCCTGTCCTGTTTCAGGACACCCAGAAGCGCTTTAGCGAGATCACCTCGAAACTCGACGAGCTGAAGGGCATCACCAAGCTGGATACCGACCTCAAGCAGATCGAACTCTGCCGCACCGCAGCCCAAGCCTACAACGACGCCATGACCAGTTACCTCAAGAACTGGCTCAACCGGGAGGAACTCGGCCGTAAACTATCCACAGTCGGCGATGCGGTCCTGGCGGAAGCCCAGTCCACGGCCATCACCAGCGCGGATACCACGGCGAAGATGGCCACCGCCGCCGCATCCTCCCTTTCGTCGGCATCCACCATCATGGTCACCGGTCTCACCTTCGGCGTCGTGGTTGGTGCCCTGCTCGCCTTCTTCATTACCCGTTCCATCACCAAGCCCATCAAGGCCCTGGCCGAAACCCTCGCCGCCGGCGCCGAACAGACCGCGTCCGCCGCCGGGCAAGTGTCCTCCGCCAGCCAAAGCCTCGCCGAAGGCGCCAGCGAACAGGCCGCTTCGCTCGAGGAAACCAGTTCCTCCCTCGAAGAAATGGCCAGCATGACCCGCCGCAACGCGGAGAACGCCGCCAAGGTCAAGGACCTCGGCAGCCAGGCCCGTCACGCAGGTGATCAAGGCGTCCACGACATGGCCAAGATGACCGACGCCATGCAGGCCATCAAAGCCTCCAGCGACGATGTCGCGAAGATCATCAAGACGATCGACGAAATCGCCTTCCAAACCAACATCCTCGCCCTCAACGCCGCCGTCGAAGCCGCCCGCGCCGGTGAAGCCGGTATGGGATTCGCCGTCGTCGCCGACGAGGTCCGCAATCTCGCCCAACGCGCCGCCCAATCTGCCAAGGAAACCGCGGCCAAGATCGAGGACGCCGTCCAGAAGAGCGCTCTCGGTGCCGAAATCAGCGGCAAGGTCGCCACCAGCCTCGAGGAAATCGTCGGCAAGGCCCGCCAAGTCGACGAACTCGCCGGTGAAGTCGCCGCCGCCTCCCGCGAACAAAGCCAGGGCATCGAACAGGTGAACTCCGCCGTCACCCAGATGGACAAGGTCACCCAGTCCAACGCCGCGAGTGCCGAGGAAAGCGCCAGCGCCGCCGAGGAACTCAACGCCCAGGCCGAGAACCTCAACGAAGCCGTCGACCAGCTCCTCCGTATCATCGACGGCAATCATCACACCGGCCGCCAGGGTTCGGATCACCGGTCCCCGGCCCGCTCCCGGTCGTCCGGTGCGAAACCGACCTGGAAAGCAGCGCCTTTTTCCGCTTCTGCTCCCCAGGCGCGCCGAGGCCAGACTCCAGCCACTCACTCCAGCTCTTCGGATGGAGGACATGAAGCCGCCCACGGCTCATCGAACGGCGCCGCCACTGGCAAGCGCGCTACTAGCGTGACCGTCTCTTCCGGCTCAGGACGTAAGCCGGGCGGCGATGGGTTCATGGACTTCTAGTCCATCGCGTTTCACCAACCGCCGGGGCTCACCGCCCCGGCGGTTCTTTTTTGGGCGCTTCCCATCCACCGTCTGCCAGCCCTACGGCGTTGCAAGACGGCCCGGATTAGCCTGAACCTCAGGCGAGTTCATGCCCTACACCCGAGTAATCGCCGACACGGGGAGTCATCCGCTGGTTCCGGGTGCGATTCTCGCGTGTCTCCTCTCGCGAGGATCGTCCACCGCGCCGGCTCCCTCCAACGCCGCGGAGGCGGAGGGTTTGAATCGCCGGGCGTGGCTGGACGTCGTGCAGCAGTACCAGCGGACCGGTGGCGCTTACGAAGAATCCGTGGCCCGGCTGATCGAAACCGACTGCGACTACGTCCGGCGTTTCGAGGAACTGCGCCGGTACATTCCCGAGGTCGCCGACGTCACGGCCTGTCACGAACTCAGCATCGAGCGCCTCGCGCGGTCGCTGTTCGCCTTTCGCCTTCTAGCAGACTATCTCGAGATCCTCACGCCCCCGCAGATGACCTATGAGCGGACCGCCCAGGGCACCGTCGATATCCTGGCCGGATTCTCACAGGCGTTCCGCCGGATGATCGGAGCCACGTGGTCGGTCCTCTTTCCCATCGGCGAGATGTCCCTGGCGGCCGACGCCGCAGCCCAGTTCTGGGTGGCTTGCCTGCACAGTTCTCGCCCGGAAGAGATGGTCGGCGGGTTCGTCGGCTATTTCCGACGCCAACACCGGGACCGGTTCAAAACACTCAATGAAGGCTATGTTCCCGACCGGACCATCCGCGTGCGCGACGCCATCAGCGAACACATCGATTCCGCCAGCGACCGCTTGCAGAAGCTGCACGAAGCGGTGACCGAGAGCGTGAAGGAGGGACCCGAACGCCTGTTCGTCGAGATGATCCGGCTGGCTTCGAAACTGGAGTTAAACCCGATCGTCATGCACTTCGTGCATCATGTGGTCCGTGAGGCCTGTGATGCGCTCGCAGGTCTGGACGGACGCCTGACCGCCCGCGAGAACCGGTTCCTCCAATACCTTCTCCAGCAAACCGCGCGCGCCATCGACGAGTACGGCGCCCTCGCCAACGCTCGACCCGATCTCTCGGCCGACAACGTCACCGCGATCCTCCGCGAACTCGACGCCTTGGTGGGCATCGATGACGTCAAAAAGAAGATCCGCGAAGTCGCCAACGTCGCCCGCCTGCAACAGATGCGGGCCGCCCAGGGCCTGCCCGCTATCGCGACCAGTTATCACGCCGTCTTCAGCGGCAATCCCGGCACCGGCAAAACAACAGTGGCCCGACTGTTGGGACGCATCTACAAGGCCCTCGGCGTGCTGCGCAAAGGCCACCTCATCGAGTGCGACCGCGCGGCGCTGGTGGGCGAATACGTCGGTCAGACCGCACCCAAAACCAACGCGGTGATTGATTCAGCACTCGACGGCATCCTCTTCATTGACGAGGCCTATGCCCTGGCCAAGGAGCGCGAAGACTTCGGACGCGAGGCGATCGAAACCCTGCTCAAGCGGATGGAGGACAATCGCGACCGGCTCATCGTTGTGGTGGCCGGTTACCCGCGCGAGATGGAGCGCTTCATCAACTCAAACCCGGGATTGCGCTCCCGATTCAACCGCTTCATCGAGTTTCCCGATTATTCTCCTCTCGAGCTTTGCCGCATCCTGGCGCTCATGTGCCGCCGCAACCGTCTCGTCCTGGCCCGTGAACTCAAGGAACGCGTGATCGGGTACTTCCATGCTCTCCACGCGGTTCGTGATGCCCACTTCGGCAACGCCCGTTTGGTGCGCAACGCCTTCGAAGGCATGGTGACCGCCCAGGCGTCCCGTCTCGTCAACGGCCCACCCCCGGACACCGCCACCCTGGTTCGTCTCACCGTCGAGGATCTTCTCTGGCCCTCGGAATTGCAGGAAGTCCTGCCACCCCGCGAACAACGGCGCTACCAGGTCCGCTGCGGCTGTGGCGAAGCCTATTCCTGGACCCCCGAGATGGACCTGGTCGACGCCCAATGCACCCAGTGCAAAGCCATCTACGACGCCACCTTCGGCGATGTGTGGACCGGCTCCCAGGTTTCTGCGGGTTGAACCCCAGCCATCGCCGCTGCCATCGCCAGACGCCATCGCCGGCCGCGACACGGCGATGACCCCCGGCTAGCCGCTATCCCGGGTTTCCACTCGACACTCCCGAGCCTTTTCTCTACTCCAGCTCACGGTCAATCCCAGGGACCGGTCGTCCGACGCTTCAATCGCAACCGGTTCGAGGGGGAACGGCCTTGCACCATGCAATCTCCCCTTCTCCCACCCTGGCTGGGCCGGTTCGCTTCTTGCCTGGCTCTCGTCGTCGTGCTGCTACCGGCCCGCGCCCACCACTGCGGCGAGTCCCCCATCACGGTCGAGGTCGGCCGGACCATTGCCTACCGCATCATCGCGGATCTCAGTGAACGGGAGGAAAGCCGATACGAACTCTCCATCAACTCCGATCTCACCATCGCTCTCGCTTCGCCAGATAACTTCACGTCTTTCAATTACGGCGAGTTCCGCATCACCGGTGTCAGCCCCGGCACCAATCGGATGGTGTTCGAATGGTCTTACGCACCCACCCCCGCCAACGACTTCTGCGTCGTCGACGTCATCGTCGTACCCCGAGGTCAACAACCCCAGACCGCCGCCAGTCATCCCAAGTCCGGTCATGACGGCGACCCGGTCAACACGTTCACCGGCGAATTCCTGCTCGCCGAGGAGCCCGACCTCCATCTGCTCGGTCCCATGCCGCTCCACTTCTCCCGCTACTACGCGTCCGGCTTGCTCGCGAGCGGGATTCCCCATGGCAGCCTCGAACCCAATTGGCTCCACAATTTCGATCACCGCCTGCTCCAAACCGGCGATCGGGTGGACGTGCTCTCCGACCGCGGACGAGTGACCCGGTTCCAACCCGTTGGAGATCGTTGGGAACTCGACGGGCCACCCCATCCCCCCTTCCAACGGGTCCAGGAGGCAGACCTCTTCCTGTTCGGCGACCCTCTCGCAGACCGGGTTCTTTCCTTCAATTCCGCGGGACAGTTGTTCCGTATCGAAGACGGACGCGGCAATGCCCATCAGCTCAACTACACCAGCAACCGCCTGACCTCGGTGAGCGACGGCTTGGGTCGCGAAATAGCCTTCACCTACTTCGGGTTGCAGCACCTTCTCTCCATCAGCGCCGGGCCACGCCAGGTCCAGTACGGGTACGGCGCCTCCGATCAACTCACGTCGGTGCGGGACTTTGGCTCCGCCACGACCACCTACACCTACGCCCCGAGTCGCCATGCCGGTCTGCTCGCGAGCCGCCGTTTCCCCCTCGGCAACACCCATTTCACCAACGTCTTCGACGAACTCGGCCGAATCCAGGCCCAACGCGACGCCTTCGGAAACACCCACGCCTACGCCTGGTCAACCAACGGAACGACGGTGATCACGGATCCCCTTGGATTCTCCACCCGCCACGTTCACAGCGCCCTGGGCCAACTGCTGGCCGTGCATGACGAGGAAGATCGCGCCATCACAATGCGCTATTCCGACGTCGGCCAGCGCGTTGCCGTCACCGACCGGGCGGGTGGCTTGACCCAGACCGCCTTCCACCCCTTAGGGAAACTCGCGTCGATCACCCACGCAGATCTCACGGTCACCCGATACACGTACCAACCTCGCTTGTTCCGCGGCATCGTCTTTCACGACCTCTCCCGCATCGATTACCCCGATGATTCGTTCGAAGCCTTCGCTCGCGACGGTTCGGGGAACACCACCTCCCACACCCACCGCCACGGCGGCGTTTCGACCTACACCCACAATTCCCGTGGACAAATCCTCACCGCCCGCAATCCCGCCGGCAGTACCGAGAGCTACACCTACCTCGCCGACGG
>Ga0105046_10005223_pt1 | contig 20556 bp, 19 predicted proteins | sample MAT03_FD_78385 | JGI IMG/M metagenome (GOLD analysis project Ga0105046, IMG submission 78385) | Freshwater microbial communities from Lake Fryxell liftoff mats and glacier meltwater in Antarctica - MAT-03 (megahit assembly) | ecosystem: Environmental > Aquatic > Freshwater > Ice > Liftoff...
CACTAAGTTCGCGTATCGCGCGCGCCGCATCGGCCACGCGCCGCTGGCCCCACCCGACCTCTCCCAACATGTCCACCACAGTCACGCTCATCCCCGGCGACGGCATCGGTCCCGATATCACCGAGGCGACGATCCGCGTGCTGGCCGCCGTCGGCGCGGATCTGGTGTGGGATCGACAGATGGCAGGGGCGTCGGCCGCCGCACGCTTCAACGATCCGATTCCGGAAGCGACGCTCGACTCGATCAAACGGAATCGCGTCGCGCTCAAGGGCCCGCTGGAGACGCCGGTCGGTGAAGGCTATCGATCGGTGAACGTGGCGATGCGCAAGACCTTCGACCTGTACGCCAACGTTCGGCCGGCACACGTGATCCTCCACGGCGGCCGGTTCGAGAAGGTCGATATCGTAATCATTCGCGAAAATCTCGAAGGGTTGTACTACGGCGCCGAGCACTATATCCGGATCGGCGACGATCCGAAGGCGGCGGCGGAAAGCGTTGCCTTGATCACGCGGTACGGGTCTGACCGTGTGATTCGCTATGCGTTCGAGTACGCCGTGAAGCATGGCCGCAAGAAGGTCACGCTGGTGCACAAGGCCAACATCCTCAAGTTCACGCAGGGGCTGTTCCTGGATGTCGGCCGCGAGATTGCCAAGGAGTATGCGGGCCGCGTGCAGTTCGAGGACCGGATCATCGATGCGATGGCGATGCAGCTGGTGCTGAAGCCCGAGAACTTCGATGTGATCGTGACGACCAACCTGTTCGGCGACATTCTCTCCGACCTCGTGTCAGGATTGGTCGGCGGCCTGGGGCTGGCGCCGGGAGCGAATATCGGACCGACGGCGGCAATCTTCGAAGCGGTGCATGGCACGGCGCCGGACATCGCGGGGAAGGGCGTTGCCAACCCTGGGGCGCTGATCCTCGCCGCCTGCCTGATGCTCGATCACCTCGGTGATACGACCCGCGCCGAACAGATCCGTACGGCGCTGCACACCGTCATCGACGAAAAGCAGGTGCTCACACGCGATCTGGGCGGCTTGGCGAGCACGCAGCAGTTTGCCGACGCCATCATCGCGAAACTCTAGGCGACCTTCGTCCGTGACACGAATTCTGCACGTCTCCGACCTGCACTTTGGTCGGCCCGCGGTGCCGCTGCAGATCGACGCGATCGAGGCGCTCATTCAGGACGAGCAGTTCGACGTGGTGGCGGTCAGTGGTGATGTGAGCCAGCGCGCGCGGTCGGGGGAGTTTCAGCGTGCCCAGGTCTTTCTCCGTGACGCCGGGCGTGCCAGCGCAACCATCGTCGTTCCCGGCAATCACGATGTCGCGTGGTGGCATGCGCCGATGGGTGTCGGCGATACCGATGCGCTCTACGCTGACTACCGCGCATTCATCGGCGCCGATATCGAACCGGTGCTGGATGTGCCCGGGGCGCGATTGGTCGGGCTGAACACGAGCCACGGGATCACGCGCCGAACGCTGACGTGGAACATGCGCGACCTGAGCGTGATCGGCGATGTGACACGGGCACAGCTGGAGCGGCTTCGCGTGCGCATGGCGGCCGCACCGCCCGGAAGCGCGCGCGTCGTGGTCATGCACCACAATCCGGTGCGCGGCGAGCTCAGTCAGCGCCACGGCCTCAAGCACACGAAAAAGGTGCTTGGGGCGTTCGCCGAGATGGATGTGGATCTGGTGCTCTGCGGGCACGATCATCAGGAAGCGATCCACTTTGTCGAACACACGAAAAAGGGCACCGTGATCTCGACTGCCGGCACGGTGAGCAGCCGGAGTCGCGGCGGACGACCGTCGAGCGTGAACTGCATCGATCTCACCGACGACGAGATTCACATCGTGACGTGGATCTGGGAGCCGACGGCCCGGCGCTTTGCCCCGGGACCGGTGAAGGTGTTCGCGCGCTGATGGTGTGGGCGGGTGCGCCGCCCACGCTCGGCGATTGATCAAGCCGGCGACGGGCCGCAAGGTCATCACGATGCACACCCCGATGGCGTCCGCTGGTGCTTACTCTTGCAAATGAAAGAATCTGGAGATATTCTTTCACTGCATGAACGTCCTCGCGACCCTGCGTCCAGCGCCCGAGCCAGCGGCGGTGGTTGCCAAGGCGGCACTCTCCGCCGCCGAACGCCTGGGGCTCACCAACCGTCAGCTGGCGGCAGTGATCGGGTCCAGCGAGGCGTCGGTGTCACGCATGCAGCGGGGCCGCGGCGTGGACCCGGCCAGCAAGGAGGGCGAACTGGCGCTCATGTTCGTGCGCCTCTTCCGCTCGCTCGACGCGCTGGTCGGTGGCGACGACACGAAGGCGCGGGCATGGATGCACGCCATGAACGATCACCTGGGCGCCGTCCCTGCCGATCGAATTCGAACCGTCGAGGGATTGGTCGATGTCGTCCACTATCTGGATGCAATGCGCGGGCGACTCTGAGCTTCGTCCGCTGCGGCTGATGCCGTGGCGCGTTGTCGAGTCGCAGCATCAGGTGTCCACCCGCAAACTGGTGGACTCGGCGGCGGAGCAGGAGTTGTTGGAGGCGCTGATCGAGGTGGTCAAGCCGCCGGTGCCGCTCGGGGGTCGGCTGCACTATCTGCTCTTCACGCCCTTTCGCTATCCGCCTCTCCGCCACGGGTCGCGCTTTGGCGGGCGGCACGAGCGCGGCCTCTGGTACGGCTCGGAGCAGCAGCGCACGGCGTTCGCCGAAGTCGCGTACTATCGCCTGCTTTTTCTGGAAGGAACACGCGCGGCGCTGGAGCAGGTCGCCACGGCGCTGACGGCGTTCACCGTGCGAATGCGCAGCGCGCGCGGCATCGACCTCGCTGCGCCACCCTTCGATGCGTTCCGGCACGCGATCGCGTCACCAGTGTCGTACGCGGACTCGCAGGTGCTGGGGCAGGCGATGCGTGAGGCTGGGGTCGAGCTGTTCCGGTTCCCCTCCGCGCGCGACGCGGAGGGCGGCGCAAACGTGGCTGCGTTTACACCGGCCGTCTTTCATGCGGCGGCGCCGCAGCACTTTCAGCGTTGGCACTGCATCGCCACTCGCGAGGTCGTGGACTTCACGCGTACCGACCTGACCGGCACGCGCGAAACGCATCAGTTCCTGCGCGCGCAGTTCGTTATCGGCGACCGCCTGGCATCGCCTGCCCTGTGAGCGCATCCGGCTGGGCGGCGTGTCGGTGCGTTACATTAGCCCGCGCATGATGCAAACCGCCTCTTCCGACGATGACGAATCGCGCTGTGGCCCCGGCCCGGTGATGGTGTTCGCGCGATGATCGCGTGGCTGACGCGCCGGTTCTCGCGCGATCCCGGTCAGCTTGGTTTGTTCGAAGGCGCGACGCCCACCCATGAGCTTCTGACGCTTGCCAAATTGGTGCCAGCGCCGCCGCCGCCGCCGCCGCCGTCGCGCCTGCCGCAGATGTTGCCAACGCGACTGCCAGCTGAATCATGTGTTGCGCCGGGCGCGCCATCACGCGCTGCGGCACCCGATGCCGATGTTTTCTTGAACCAGTTGCGTTCCGCTGGCCTGCGTGGCGTGGATCGCGTGGTACTCACACGGAACCGCCGCACGATGGTGAGCCTCGCCGGCGGTGTGCTGCGTGTGCACGAAGGATTCGTTCAGGCACCACAGGACGTACACTCGGCGATCGCCACCTTTGCCACGTCGCGCAACCGGGTGAAGCGCACGGCCGCACGCGCCGTGATCGTGGCGTATCCGGTAGCGGTCCGTGCGCCCTCACGGCGACCCGCCGCGCAGCACCCCGATGACGCCCCGATGGCGGCGCGGCTCACGACGCTGCACGCACAACTCAATCTCGAGCATTTCGGTGGTGCACTCACCCACCTCGAGATTGTGGTGTCCCGCCGCCTCGCGCGACGGCTCGGCCACTACTCACTGCGCTCGCACAATGGCGGCCGCGGCGAGATCGTGATCTCGCGACGCCACGTGCGTCGTGATGGCTGGCCCGAGGCGATCCACACGCTGCTGCACGAGATGGTGCACCAGTGGCAGGATGAAACCGGACGCCCCGTGGATCACGGGCCGGGATTCCGCGCCAAGTGTCGGGCCGTGGGCATCGAACCCGCTGCAACGCGCGCCATGGTTCGGGACTGACGGCTGGTGTAGTGGCTTGACGACGGCGCGCCCGATGAGGAGTGTTCCCTGCTGCATTGCCGGACAGCTCCCTCCCCTTTCAGGTCAACGCCATATGCGCCGTTTGCCGCCCGCTCTCCTCGCCGGGTTTTTGACCGCGGCTTTCGTGCCGTCGCTGGCTGCGGCGCAGCGCGCCGTCGCCACCACGGCGATCCACGACGACATCGACCGTCGCCTCGCACTCGTGATGCCAAAGGTCGTCGCCTGGCGGCGTGACATTCACGAACACCCTGAGCTCTCGGGCGACGAAGTGCGCACGGCGGCGCTGGTGGCGGCGCATCTGCGAGCGCTTGGGATGGAGGTGCAGACGGAGATCGGTGGCATGCACGGTGTGATGGGTATTCTGCGCGGTGGCAAACCCGGGCCGGTGGTGGCGCTGCGCGCGGACATGGATGGATTGCCGGTGGCTGAACAGGTGGACCTGCCATTCAAGTCCAGGGTGCGTGCGAAGTATCGCGGCCAGGATGTCGGCGTGATGCACGCCTGCGGTCACGACAATCACGTGGCGATTCTGATGGGGGCGGCTGAAGTGCTGGCCGGCATGAAGGCGACCCTCCCCGGTACCGTGAAGTTTCTCTTTCAGCCTGCAGAAGAAGGAGCGCCAGGCGGTGGCGGTGGCGCAGAACCGATGATCAGGGCCGGCGTGCTGGCGGGTCCGAAGGTCGACGCGATCTTTGGCCTCCACGTGTTTCCGGGACCGGTCGGATCGGTATCGTACCGCGTGGGTCCGCTGATGGCGGCATCGAACTCGTTCGCCGTCACGGTGCGCGGCAAGCAGACGCACGGCGCGGCGCCGTGGGCGGGGATCGACCCGATCGTGATCGGCTCGCAGATCGTGATGGGACTGCAGACGATCATCAGTCGCCAGATCGACATCACGAGCGTGCCTGGGATCGTGACGGTCGGAGCAATTTCTGGCGGGATTCGCGAGAATATCATCCCCGACAGCCTCGTGATGATCGGGACGATCCGGACCTTCGACCGCACCCAGCGTCAGGAGGTCTTTGCGCGACTCCAGCGGACCGCTGAGCAGATCGCCGCCGCCAGTGGCGCAACCGCCAGGGTGGTCATCGACAGCGGGTATCCGGTGACAGCCAACGACACCGCGCTCACCAATCAGATGCTGCCGACCCTGCGCTGGGCGTCGGGCGCCGCCGGGGTGTCGATCCGGCCGTTGGTGACCGGCGCCGAGGACTTCTCGTACTTTCAGGAGCGGGTGCCGGGCGTCTTCGTGCTCCTCGGCGTGACGCCAAAGGACAAGGACCCGCGGACGTCGGCGGCCAACCATTCGCCGTATTTCTTTGCCGACGAGGCTGCGCTTCCGACTGGGGTGCGAACGCTGGCCGGTCTGGCCGTGGACTTCCTCGCGTCGGGCCGCGTTGGCGGAGCAGTCTCGGGCACTTCGGGGCGTTAGCACCGCTTGATCGTCAGGAGTAGGCGAGGTGGCCGCGTTTCAGCGTGCGGCCGCCTTCGTTAGCCTTATGGGATTCAGGGCGGCCGATCGGGCCGCGCCCAACCGACCTTCCCTGGCGGAGACCGTGCCATGGCCATTCATATCGAGTCCGAACCGTCGCTGCTGCCGTCTGGCCACCTCATGCCCCGCGATGGCGATCTGTTCAACATCGACGCCGCGCTGACCGAAGAGGAGCGCGCGATTCGCGATTCCGTCCGCCGTTTCGTCGATGAGCGGATTCTGCCGATCATCGGCGACTGCTACATCGACGGCAGATTCCCGAAAGAGCTGATTCCGGAGATGGCCGAGTTGGGCATGTTCGGCGCCAACCTCCCCGAGGAATACGGCTGTGCGGGTTTGAGCAGCGTCGCGTACGGGCTGATCATGCAGGAGCTGGAACGTGGCGACAGCGGCATTCGCAGCTTCGCCAGTGTGCAGGGTGCCCTGGTGATGTACCCGATCTTCGCGTTCGGCAGCGAGGCGCAGAAGCGCGAGTATCTGCCAAGGATGGCGAAGGGTGAAGTCATCGGCTGCTTCGGGCTCACTGAGCCCGATGCCGGCTCGAATCCCGGGGCCATGATCACCCGCGCGCGTCAGCAGGCCGACGGGTCGTGGATCATCAATGGCTCCAAGATGTGGATCACGAACGGATCGCAGGCGCATGTATCCATCATCTGGGCCAAGACGGCCGATGGTGACGAGACTGGCAAGTCGGTCCGCGGTTTCATCGTGCCGACGAATACGCCGGGCTTCACGGCGAAGGACCAGAAAGGCAAGCTCTCACTGCGTGCCAGCGACACCAGCGAACTGGTGCTGGTGGATGTGCATGTGCCCGCCGACGCGATGCTGCCGGAGGTGCAGGGGTTGCGCGGCCCGCTCAGCTGCCTGACGCAGGCGCGCTACGGCATCTCGTGGGGCGCGATGGGTGCGGCGATGGCGTGCTACGAAGAAGCGCTTTCGTATTCGAAGACGCGCATGATGTTCGACAAGCCGATCGGCGCATTCCAGATCCAGCAGGTGCGACTGGCGAACATGATCACCGAGATCATCAAGGGGCAGCTGCTTTCGCTGCACCTCGGTCGGATGAAGGATCTCGGCACATTCAACTCGAATCAGGTCTCTGTCGCGAAGCGGAACAACGTGAACGTCGCGACCGACATCGCACGCGAGGCGCGGCGGCTGCTCGGTGGCAATGGGATTCTCGCCGAATATCACAGCATGCGGCACATGGCCAACCTCGAGAGCGTCTACACCTACGAGGGCACGCACGATGTGCATTCGCTGATCATCGGCAACGCGATCACCGGATTGCAGGCGTTCAAGTAGCGGGCAGGCGGTCAGGTTCGGGTCACCGACGATGCGATGTTGTACATTGTGGCACGGCCTCTGCAGACAGTCGGAGCATCAGCCGTATGCGGACCACAACACTTCGGAGCGTTCGCTGGCTCAGCGGCGCTCTGCTTTGTTTCTGATATTTGTCTCGCCGTTTTGAGGAGCTCCTGATGGGATCGCTGGTGCAGTTCGTCTGTTTTACAACCGTGCTGCCGCAGGACGAGTTTCTGGTGGCGTGGGAGCCCTTTGCCTCGGGCTTCCTGTCGCGAGGCATCGAGCGGATCGTGCTGTCGGAGAACGTGGAACGCAGCACCGAGGCGGCGTACGACTACATCTCGCGGAATGTGTGGAACGAGAGTCGCTTTGAGCGGGCGTTCCCGCACGGTGTGCGCGGAAGCGGTGGGCTTGGGCCGATCGGTGTGCTGCAAGCCGGTGGCTTTCGTCTCTCGGAATCGGTGAATGTGGACCTGACGGCGGGCCAGCGCGGCGATGCCAAGGTCATGGCGCTGCTCATGACGCGCAACGGACAACGGGAGCTGGCGCGCAATGCCGTGCGAAGCGCGCTGCAGCACCCGGGCGTCTCGGGGAGCGCGATCTTCCTCAAGGACGGTGACGCCCGTACCGACCGTTTTGATATGGTGGTGGAGGTGTACTGCCGCGATGGTGCGACCGACGGCGTGGTGGATGCCCTGAGGGCGGCGACCGCGTCGCACGTGACCGCTGCGCCGGTGATCGTCGGCGCGTATCAGGAAGTCGCTGAGATGGGTGTGGAAGTGAAGCGCGCCTGACAGAGCCCGCGCGCCGCGCCGGTGCGCCCCACACATTCGACGGATTCCGGAGCGCGATGACCGGAGCCCGTTTTTTACGACACGGTCGTCCGGCGGGTAAAGGAGCTATGGGCGAAGTTCCAGCGCCCACTGCTCCCGGAGGAACTGTTCGAGGACCAGTGCAGTGGCGTCGCCGAACCGGTCGCGATTCGACGGCGTGTCACGCACTCCCGTGAAGTTGGTCTCGATCTGCACGCCGCAAACGTTCCCGTCGGCGACACCACTGAGTGCCGTGGCGCCGCTCCCGCAGGTGTGGCGCGCCGTATTGTCGCCGCCGTTGAAGTAGGGGGCACCCCGGGGCGACGGATCGCCGGCACTGGGGATGGATGGGAAGCCCGCTGCGGCGAACAACGACCCCAGGCTGCGCGGTCCACGCAGCGAAGCGGAGAACGGCGCACTGGCGTCACGCGAGAGCGTGTTCAAACTCGAACTCCGTTCGACCGACGCTGCGGAATCCAGCGTCGCATCGGACGCATCGAGTTGCGATGCACTCAGCAGGTACCCCAGCTCGAGGCGCTGCACCGGATGCCCGTGACCGTGCATGTCCATGTACCACCCGCGTGACGATGACGCGAGCACCCGCCGCTTCGCTTCGTCTATGAAACCGTGCCACTCGGCCAACGCGGCGACCGCGTCGGCGTTACCACAGGCGGCTTCAGTGACGGTGCGGTTGGCGTCGAGCTTCTTCCGTGAGAGTCGGACGATCACCACGTGCGGGTATCGCCCGAAACGTGCGAAGTAGCGCGCCTGCATCGCGCGAACCAGTTCGTCGGTGTTCGAGTCGGTGACCGTCGTCGCTGCGCCACCGCACCGTTCTCCGGCGCGATCGGGGATCGTGGTCGGCACGAGCGCGCCGCCGTGCGGCGCGGTGAGAATCACCGGTGCATCACCGGCGATGTACTCGATGTATCCGTTGGCGCCAAAGTAGGAACGGCCGGCAACGCGCGCTGGCTCTGGTGTCGGTTGTGTTCCGGCCTCAGTCACTGCGCGACCACCGCCGCACGCTGTTGCGGCGAGCAGCAGCGCGGCGATTGCCACCTGAGCGCGAATGATCCAGGTCGGGACGGTGTGTGGCATGATCAGTCTCGCTTGTAGACGTCGCGCGTCAGCAGTCGCTTGATCCAGAGCGGCAGGTGACGGGCGAGAAACACCAGCACTTTGTACTGCGTGCCCGGGATGCAGATCACCGGCCCGCGCGCCTCGATCTGTTGCAGCGACGTGCGCACCACATCGTGTGCATCCAGCCACATCCATGATGGCGCCCGGCCGTGCTGATCGTCGGACATTCGATCGTGAAACTCGGTGAGTGTAAAGCCGGGACAGAGGGCCTGCACCCGAATGCCAAGCGGCTCGCACTCCAGCGCCAACCCCTCGCTGAAGCTGCGCTGATACGCCTTTGTCGCGCAGTAATTCACGTTCCCGGTGCTGTTGACGAAGCTTGCCACGCTGGACACGGTGATGATGGCGCCTCGCCTGACCGGCTTCATGTGTTGAAGCGCCGCCTGGGTGAGCCGATTGACCGCGACCACGTGCAGTTGCAGCATCTCGTGCTGGCGCGCCACGGCGGCGTCGGCGAGTTGCCCCTTCGTCCCGAAGCCGGCGTTATTGACCAGCAGATCGAGCCGGCCGGCGGCCGCGATCGCCTCGACCGCCGTCTCCTGTCCTCCGGCAGTCGTCAGGTCGGCGATGACGGGTGTGGCACGACTGCCCACCCCGTGGAGTTCAGCCGAGAGGTCTGCGAGGCGCTGGGCGTCCCGTGCCACCAGCAGCAGGTCGTACCCCCCTTCAGCGAGCTGCCGGGCAAAAATGCGCCCGATCCCCGAGCTGGCGCCGGTCACGAGGGCGAGCGGGCGTGTTGTCATCCCGGAATAATGGCACCCGACCGCAAATCCGTCCTGCGCCGCCGTCGGATTCCGGCTAATTTCACCGTTCGCTCTGTCCTTGGTTGTTTCACACATAGTGGAGTCCCAGCGGTGAAGATCGCCGTGTGCATCAAGCGCGTTGCCGACATGGGCGCGCGGTTTCAGATCGGCGCCGATGGCGCCTCGGTGTCCGACGCCGGCATCAAGTTCGATATGAGCGACTTCGACGAGTGGGCGGTTGAAGCGGCGCTCCAGCTGAATGAGAAGCACGGCGGCGGTGAAGTCACCGTCATCTCCCTCGGTCCCACCGCGGCGCAGGAAACCATTCGCAAGGCGTTGGCCATGGGCGCCGACAAAGGCGTGCACCTGAGCGTCGACACGATCCCGTTCGACGGCTTTGCCATTGCCGAAGCGCTGGCGGCGGAGCTCACGGGTGGCGGCTACGACCTGATTCTCTTCGGCCGAATCGCCGTCGACAGTTCCGCAGGTGTCACGGGAGCGATGGTCGCCGAACTCCTCGGGCTGCCGTGTGTGACAGCCGTCTCGAAGCTGAGTGTCGATGGCGGCATGGGGTCGGCCGAACGTCAGGTGGAAGGGGGCGTGGAAACGCTCTCCTTTCCGTTGCCTGCCCTCTGCACCATCGATCAGGGGCTGGTCACGCAGGCGCGATATCCGAGCCTGAAGGGCATCATGGCGGCGAAAAAGAAGCCGATGGAAAGCAAGCCGGCGCAGCTCGGTGCAATTTCGGTAATCGTACGCAGGATGGAACTGCCGCCTGAGCGCGCTGCCGGTCGTATCGTGGGTGAAGGCGCTGCCGCGGTTCCCGAACTGATAAGACTCCTCCAGACTGAAGCGAAGGTGCTCTGACAATGTCGAACAACATTCTGGTGGTGGCGGAGGCGCGCGGTGGTGATGTGCGCAAGGTGGCGTTGGAAGTGGTCACGGCAGCGCGCGCACTCGCCGATGGTCTGGGTGGCGAGGTGCACGCAATGGTGTTCGGCGGTGCAGGGATCGCATCGGTCGCACCGCGTCTGGCGGCGGTGGGTGCCGATGTGGTGCTCGTCGTTGAGCACGAGGGGCTGGCCACCTATAACGCGGAGGCAGTCGCTGCGACGGTCGCCGCGCAGAGCACCGCCGGTGGGTACCGCGCCGTTCTCTTCGGCGCGAGCGCGATGGGGCAGGATCTCGCGCCGCGAATCGGGGCCAAGCTCCGCGTGGGCGTTGCGGCTGACGTGGTCGCAGTGATGGCCGATGGTGGCGATGTGGTGGTTCGTCATCCGATGAACACCAACAAGATCATTGCCACGATGGTGCTCAGCGCAACGCCGGCGCTCGTCAGTGTGCGACCCGGTGCGATCACCGTTGGCGCCGCAGCCAGGGCGGGCGCGGTGCAACCCGTTACGCCGGCGATCGATCCTGCCGCCGGTCGCGTGAAGGTCACGGGCGTGACCATGGGTGGTGGCGCCAAGCTCGATCTGGCGGAGGCGCCGGTGATCGTCAGCGGTGGCCGCGGGCTCAAAGCCGCCGAGCACTTTTCGCTGGTGGAAGATCTCGCGTCGGCGTTCGGCAATGCGGCGGTCGGTGCGACGCGCGCCGTGACGGATGACGGCTGGCGCCCGCACAGCGATCAGATCGGACAGACGGGTCGGCAGGTATCGCCCGATCTGTATGTGGCGGTTGGCATCAGCGGCGCCATTCAGCACATCGCCGGGATGCGCAACTCGAAGACGATCGTGGCGATCAACAAGGACAAGGATGCCCCGATCTTCAAGGTCGCCGACTACGGAATTGTTGGTGATGCGTTCGAGATCGTCCCTGCGCTGGCTGCGGCAGTGAGGGCCGCCAAGGCGCAGCAGTAGTCGGTCTGCGCAGGTGCGCGGCACCGGCGGGCGCAGTCGCGATGACTGCGCCCGCCGTTAGCTTTTCAGAGTCTGGCCGACCGCCGTTCTGCTCGGCCTCCCCGCTCGCATCGAACTGGATTGCCCATGTCCGGACAGAACATCGCGTTCCTGATCGTCCTCACCGCTGCGCTGGGATTTTTCAGCTACAACATCCAGCGACTGGTCAGCTACCTCCGGCTCGGCAAGCCGGAGAATCGCGTGAACCATCCGGGGCGCCGCACCTGGAACCTGATCACGATTGGTTTTGCCCAGACGAAAATTCTCCGCGAGTGGGGCGCGGGGCTGTCGCACGCATCTGTCTTTTGGGGATTTCTCGTGATCACCGCCGGTACGGCGGAGATTCTCCTGCACGGCGTCTGGGCAGGCTTCAGCTACGAACGACTGTTGCCGCGCCCGCTCTGGCAGCTCTTCATGCTCAGTCAGGAGCTGTTCGCCGTCGTGGTGCTGGTCGCGGTAAGCTGGCTGCTGTGGCGGAGACTCGTCGCGCCGCCCAAGCGGCTGCAGGGCAAGGAGGTTCACGGCACCGAAGCGGTGATCATCCTGTCCGTCATCGCGGCGTTGATGCTCACGCTCTACACCAGCGGTGCCTTCGAGTATGCCGCTGACGTGGCGGTACGCGAGACGCAGTTCGGATGGTTCCGCCCAATCTCATCGCTGCTGGGGAGCACGTTCGCTGGTGCGTCGCCGGGCGTGCTGCATGTGGCGCACGACGTGAGCTGGTGGGCACATGCGCTGCTGGTGCTCGGTTTCCTGAACTTTCTCCCGTATTCGAAGCACCTGCACGTTGTGAGTTCACTGATCAACGTCTGGTTCAGCGACACCAGCGGGCCGGCAAGAATCGGTGTCATGCGCCCGATGGATCTGGAGGCCGAGGTCGAGCAGTTTGGTGCCAGCGACGTCGATCATCTCACATGGAAGAATCTGCTGGATGGGTACAGCTGCACCGAGTGCGGGCGCTGCACGGCCGCCTGTCCAGCAAGCATCACCGGCAAGGCGCTGAGCCCGCGCAAGATCGTGGTCGACACGCGACGCCGCCTGATGGAGAAGGCCCCCCTGCTCGTCGGCGAGTTGGATGTGCCGGGAAGTGCGGCGCTGTTGATGACAGTCGACGGTGCCAGTGTCGCGTTCGGCAATCAGTTGCTGGACAACTACATCACGGAAGAGGAACTCTGGGCCTGCACGAGCTGCCGCGCCTGTGTGACCGAGTGTCCGGTGAACATCGACCAGCTGGACATCATCAACGAGTTGCGCCGTGGTCTGGTGCTCAACGAAGGGCGCTTTCCCGAAGAGGTGCAGCCGACCTTCGAATCACTGGAAACGAACGCATCGCCGTGGGCCTTCAGCCCCGCTGATCGGGCGCTCTGGTCGGAAGGGTTGAACATCCCCACCTATGCCGAGGCATTCGCGGCGGGAACGCGCCCGGACATTCTGTTCTGGGTCGGCTGCATGGGCAGCTTTGATGACCGGGCGAAGAAGATCACGGTCGCCTTCGCACGAATCCTTCAGGCCGCGCGCATCGACTTTGCGATCCTTGGCCAGGAAGAGACGTGCCACGGCGATCCTGCGCGCCGACTCGGCAACGAGTACCTCTATCAGACGCTGGCGAAAGGCACCATCGAGACGCTCGATCGCTATGAGGTGAAGACCATCGTCACATTCTGCCCGCACTGCTTTCATCAGATGGGGAACGAGTTCCCGCAGCTCGGTGGCAACTACGAGGTCATTCATCACAGCACGTACATCGAGCGATTGCTGAATGCGAACCTGATTCCGCTCACCACGGAACATGGCAAGACGCTGACGATGACCTATCACGATTCCTGCTATCTGGGCCGCTACAACGACATTTACGATTCACCGCGTGAAACGCTCAAACGTGCGTTACCGGTGCTGACGCTCGTCGAACCGGAGCGGACCAGGAGTCGCGGGCTGTGTTGTGGCGCCGGTGGTGGACGAATGTTCGTGGACGAGAACGTTGGCAAGCGCATCAACCTCGAGCGCACCGAGGAGTTGGTCGCGACGGGCGCAGACGTGATCGCCGTCGCCTGCCCGTTCTGCATGACGATGATGACCGATGGAGTGGCGAAGCTCGAGAAGGACGTCGCTGTGCTCGACATCAGCGAGGTCGTTGCGCAACAGCTCGCGTGACGGGGTGACCCTCCAGCGTCGCTCTACCTCGTGATGCGGTAGAGACTGATCGTGTGCTCGCGCCCGCCGGCCTCGATCTGCACCTTCGTGGCTGTTTCGCAGTTCAGCGCGTGGCTGATGCACCAGTCGGGAAACCCCGCCGATCCGACGCGGCCTGGGTCGGCGAGCCACCCCTCACCGTTGGGGCCCAGCGACTGCGCCATCACGCGCGCAATCAACGGGGCGTTGCGCTGTTCGTACAGCACATCCGACGCCACAACCAGATCGAAGCCGCGAATGTCGGCGGGCCAACTGTTCCAATCAGCACAGCGTGCGGCGATGTCAACCTGTGTGTTTCGCCGCGCATTTGTCCGCGCAAAATTCGGGGAGTCTTCGTAGTAGTCTGTCGCAGTCACGTCAAAGCCGGCACGGGCCGCCGCCGTCGCGACAACGCCACTGCCACAACCGAGTTCGAGCAGCGTGCGCCCCGAACCATGCAGGCCGCGAAGGAAACGCGCCAACACGACACTCGCGGGCCACAGATCGGCCCAGTACGGAAGGCGATCGTCCTTCGCGAAATCCTGCTCGGAAATCAATTCGTCGGAGTCGGCGGGATGCAGAATCTGCACGACCTCGTCCACCGCAATCGTCACCGGTGACTCGATGGTGCGAAATCGGCTGCGCAGATCCAGCTCGAGTGCGTCGGGAATCAGAACGTCCAGGGTACCTCCAGAGAGGGAGGGGTGGGCGAGAGCAGCACTGCCCGCACGGTTGTCCCGGCAGCAACATACGACACGTGGCTTGGAATGATGACGAGCGCGGTGGCGGCGTGCATCGAGGTCAGCAGTCCCGATCCCTGCGGACCGGTGAGATGTGCCATCTGGTCTGCATCCACCACGGCGCGCAGAAAGTGCGTCAGATCGCCGCTCGTGGTGACGGCTTCCGCGAGCGTCACGTCAAGCGCGGGACGCCACAGCGGACGCAGTCCCATCTGCTGCAACGCCGGCCGCGCGAAGACCTCGAATGTCACGAGCGCCGAGACGGGATTGCCCGGCAACCCAAACCAGGGGCGATCATCGAGCACCCCAAACCCGAACGGCCCGCCGGGACGCATCCGGACCCGCCAGAAATCGAGTCTCGCACCGAGTCGCTGAACGACATCACGCGTATAGTCGAACGCGCCAACGCTGATGCCACCGCAGGTGATCAACGCGTCGAATGGCGGCGCCTGCGTAATGCGTTCGGCGATTGCAATCGGGTCGTCGGGGGCGATCCCCAGATCGATCGGAATGCCTCCTGCCTCCTCGACCGCGGCGCCGAGGGTGTAGCCGTTGGTGTTCACGATGCGATGTCCCGCGAGCACTGACGCGAAGTCATCGACATCCACCAGCTCATTCCCCGATGTCAGGATCGCGACGCGTGGCTTGCGAATCACGGGCAGCGAAGCGTGCCCATTCGCCGCCGCCAGTCCTATCCCCGCCGCGCGCAGCAGCGTGCCACGCGCCAGCAGCGATTCTCCCGCCTGAAAATCTTCCCCTCGCGGACGAACGTTGCGTTGCACATCACGATCGGCATGAATGCGAACGAGTGACACACCGGCGTCCGTGTCTTCGACGCGTATCACGGTGTCGGTGTCATCCGGTACCGGCGCCCCCGTCATGATGCGCCATGCGGTACCGGGTAACACAACCGCAGGCGGTGCATCGCCAGCGGCGATCGTGCCAGCCACCTGCAGCACGATCGGAGCGTCTTCGGCAGCGCCGCGAATTTCCTCGCCGCGTACAGCGTAGCCATCCATCGCGCTGTTCCGCCAGGCGGGGTGAGTGTATCGCGCCGTAACGGACGCGGCCAACACCCGACCAAGGGCCGCGCGCACTGGAACATGTTCTTCGGGCAGCGGCGCAACCGCGGCAAGAATTCGCGCGATCGCCTCTTCCACCGGCAGACGCAGCGGACGGTTCACGGCGTGGTCTGTGGCATGGCCAGCAGCCGCGCCACGATCAGATCCTGCACCCGCTCGATCTCGCGATTCGGAACGGTGTGATTGTTGGCGATGATCGAAAACAACAGCAGCTCTCCCGCATTCGTCGTCACATAGCCAGAAAGGGCACGTGCCTTGTCGATGGTCCCGGTTTTGGCGCGTACGCGCCCCTGGGCCACGTCGCGCAGGCGGTTGCGCAATGTACCGTCCACGCCGGCGACCGGCAGGGCATCGTAGAACGTGCCAAAGTCTGACCGCTGACGCATCGCCTCCAGCACCTGCACCACGGTTCGCGGAGAGAGGTAGTCGTGGCGCGACAACCCGCTGCCATCACGCACCGCGAAGCCGTCGCGACGCGCGCCCCACGCGATCAGCTGTCGCTCCACGACGGCCCGCGCGCTGTCCGGTGTTCCCACCCCCGTCGCCTGCAGCCCCACGCTGCGGAACAACACTTCGGCAATCTGGTTCTGTGATGGTTTCTGCATTGCAGCCAACACCTGCTGCAGCGGCAGCGATTGCAGCACCACCACCGTGTCCGTCCCGGCAGCACCGGCCGGCCCGTACTGTGCCGTGATGCCCGCGCGGCCGAGCGCCTCGGTCAGCGCCGCGACATACGCGCTTCGTGTCTCGGGGTGCGAAACACTCAGTGCGATCGAATCACCTGTCACGATGTTTCCGCGCACGACGATGCCGGATACCGTCGCAGAATCGCGCCAATATTCCAGCGGTGCAGTGGTCGTCCCAGCGGCAACGACCCGGACATTCCCCCGAACGACCGGTGAGGTGAGGGCCGGCGATGTCGTGATGCAGGCCAGGCCACTGAGCGACACGCAGCCGCGTACGACGATGTCGGTGAAGGCCTCGTTGAACAGCAGCTCGCTGACGCCGGCGCCGTACGGTGAGTCCAGATCATCCCACTCCCATCCAAAACCGAGCGGGCTTCCGGGGAACGCAGGCGTGCTGCTCGGTCGCACCAACCCCTCGACGCGCGTGACACCGCTCGCCTTGAGCGCTGCAATCAACGGAGCGAACGCGGTGAGCGGATCGCCGCGCATCGCGGCCGACACGCTGGGATCACCGGTGCCCGCGACCACCAGGTCACCTCGCAACACGCCGTTCGTAATCGCGCCGGTTCGCGTGATCGTCGTCCGCCATTGGTAACCAGGCCCCAGTTGTGAGAGTGCGACGGCACCGGTGATCAACTTCATGTTCGACGCAGGCATTACCAGACGATCGGCGTTCACCGCCGCGAGGGTGTCGCCACGTTGCGGCGCCACGATCAGCACGCCCCACTGCATATTGCCGAACTGTGGCAGCGCGACCAACGAGTCCACGAAGGCCTGTGTCACCGACGGTGACACGGATGCACGGACACGATCTGTGTTCAGTGGCGGTGGCGTCTGCGCGGCCTCCGCCGGCCCACGCGACGTCGGGACGCGAATACATGCGCAAAGCGTCAGACACACGCCAGCAAAGGCCAGCTGGCGAACAGTCAGCATCTGAGAGTCTCCGGGTTGGTCATCCAGCGCTCGGCGATCTGCAGGTCGTGGCGCGTGTTGACGTTGAAGAAGGTGTGCGCGTCGTCCGCCGCGGCACGCGTTGACCCAATGGTCATGACGCAGCCGTCGGTGGCTGCGACGAGCGCCTGCGCGCGACGCTCGCCCGTCTCGAGCAGCGACACCGCCGCTGCATGGCATTGCGGGCCGTAGACGGCACACAACGGCTCGAGCCTGCCGTCTGCACCCTGCGGCACGGCACAGCTCGCGCCGTCGTCGACAGCGGAAATCAGCTCGCGCAGTACGGCTGCCGTGACCATCGGCATGTCCCAGGCGCAGACCACGAGCAGGCGGCCGTTCGCGGCGCGAAGAGCGGTCTCCAATGCGCCGAGTCCACCCAACCCCGGCAGCAGATCTGCCACTGTGCGATGGAGCGGGAACCATGTAATCGCATCGGGATCGTTCGCTGCCACGAGCACCTCGTCGCAGACGGCAGTCAGCGCGCGCAGTGCATAGTCGCCCAGCCGATGTGAACCGAGTGGGGCGAGTCCCTTGTGGCCGCCCTCAAAGCGCTCACTGTTGCCGCCGGCCAGCAGTACGCCGCATCGTGGCAGCGGGGCGCTTGTCACGCCGCTTCGTACGTCGCGCTGAGCGTCGCGTCCTCGGCAGCGACCATCCGGATCACGCACGACGGAGCTGGCAGTCGCGCCTGTACCCGCTCGGCGATGAAGCGCGCCAACTCTTCACCAGCGGGAACCAATCCGCTGCTCTCGTCAAACTCTGCGACATCGAGGTTGAGGTTCCGGTGGTCGAAGCGATTGCGCACTTCGTCCAGCAGGATCTGATCCAGCAGGCCGGGATCGATCATCATCCCCGTCTCCCGATCCACCGGCCCGCTCACACTCACGTCGCACACGTAGCTGTCACCGTGATAATTCGGCCGCGCGCAGAGTCCGAACGTCGCCTCATTGCGCACATCGTCAAACCACGGCCGTTGGTAGCGGTGTGCGGCCGCGAACTGCACGCGGCGCGTGAGTGTCGTGCGCCCACTCATCGGCGTCCGATTTCGCGCACGAGTCCGAGCGTGAGCATCGTGTTACGCGTCCAACTATTGTTCACATTGGCTCCCACGACGCGGGGCACGTTCGGTGTTGTATCCCGAAAGCCCTGTGGGTACGGCACGCTGTAGAAACGATTCGTCAGGTCGGCGCGAACCGTCCATCGGGAGCGCAGCGGTGCGTACTTCAATCCCAGCCCAAGGGATGGCGCGGGGCGATTGCCAAATCGGAAGCGCGAGGAGTCAGTCACCGCCTTGTTATCGGTGACGAGGCCGACGCCAAGCGTCAGGCTCGGCACGAGTGACCGCCAGCTCTTGTTGCCGGTGAGCAGCAGCGTCATCCCCAGATCCACCATGTACAATGGCTGCGACACCGTTGCGCCGACACGGTTCGAAAGCGGTAGTCCCGGCTGCAGCACGTCGCGCGACGCAGCCTGGCGCAGAATGCTGCTGGTGAAGGCGATTGGACTGCTGCCCAGCTTCACATCGTAGCGCACGCCCATGGCAACGCCCCCGCGCGGGGCCGCCCCCGCGTTGTCCTTGCCGCCGATGCTCGGTCCAAACAGGAACGTGAGATCCTGCCGCTTCTCGACGTCACGAAACGGGCTCTGCTCAGGCGTCGTGCCAACCTGTGCGAACAGTGCTGAACTCCACAGCATGCTCAGTGGTGCGAGAGCAATCATCGTGCGACGTGCCATCTGTCCGCATGCACTCATGCCGGGACCGCCGTCACACGCAGTGAGCGGCCCGTCATCTCGGGAGGAATCGCCAGCCCGAGGAGCTCCAACACAGTAGGTCCAACATCGCAGAGTGCGCCGCCGGAACGCAGCGGAGCAGCACCATCAGGATCGACGATAGCCAAGGGAACGGGATTCGTAGTGTGAGCCGTGTGCGGTGCGCCCGTGACCGGGTCGACCATCACATCGGCGTTGCCGTGATCGGCGGTGAAGATCACGCGCGCGCCGCCGAGCGCCGCCGCTGTCACGATGCGCCCGATGCAGGCGTCGACTGCCTGTACGGCGGCGATGGCGGCGGGGAGGGAGCCGGTGTGTCCAACCATGTCACAGTTGGCGAAGTTGCAGAGAATGAAATCGTATTGCCGACCTGCCAGCGCTGTGATCAGACCATCGCAGATTCCGGCGGCGCTCATTTCAGGTTGCAGATCGTACGTCGCCACCTTGGGGCTTGGCACCATCCGGCGCTCTTCACCGGCGAACGGTGCCTCGCGTCCGCCGTTGAAAAAGAAGGTGACGTGCGGATACTTCTCCGTTTCAGCAGTGCGAAGCTGCGTCATGCCGGCCGCCGCAATAACCTCGCCAATCATGTTCGTCAGCTGCGTTGACGGAAACGCGACCGGATACGTGAACGTGGGATCGTACTCCATCATCGTCGTGACCGAGAGCCGCGGCCGCCCGTCAATGCTGAAACCGTTGAACGTCGGAGAAGTCAGCGCATCACAGAGCTGGCGCATCCGATCGCTGCGGAAGTTGAAGCAGATCACAACGTCCCCATCACGCAGCCGCGGTGTTGCAGTGCCCGTTGGCACATGGAGTACCATCGGTTCGATGAACTCGTCGGTCACCCCGCTGGCGTATGAACGCTCGAGCGCAGCCGATGCGTCATCAGAGCCGATGGCGCTTCCCACGCCATCCACCATCGCGCGATACCACCGTGCGGTGCGTTCCCACCGATGATCGCGATCCATGCCGAAGTAGCGGCCGCCGAGTGTGCTCAGTACGGCGCGCGACGGATACTTCGCGATCTCCGCCTGCGTATCGATCAGGAAATTGCGCCCCGAAGTCGGCGGGGTGTCGCGACCATCGAGGAGGCCGTGGACCGCGACCCTCGGAACCCCCTCGCGGTTCGCCATGTCGAGCAGCGCGAAGAGATGCCTGTCGAGTGCATGAACACCGCCGTGACCCAGCAGGCCAACGAGGTGGAGCGTCACACCGCGCGACGCCGCATCGCGGCACGCAGCCACCAGCGTCGGATTCGAAAAGAACTTCCCCGTCTCGATGGCGGCGCCGATGCGAACCAGATCCTGCTCCACCACGCGGCCGGCACCGAGGTTCATGTGACCCACCTCGCTGTTCCCCATCTGCCCCTCGGGCAATCCCACCCGTCGCCCGCTCGCTTCGAGCAGGGTGTGCGGGACGGAGCCCATCAGATGGTCCCAGTTCGGCGTTTCAGCGAGCGCGACCGCATTGGCGGACGCATCCTCCCGGTACCCCCAACCGTCGAGCACGACGAGGCAAACGGGGCGCACGGAGGCCTTGGACATGGATGCGGGGTGGCGCAGGGTAGTAATCTCGTGGATATGACGTCAGCGCAATGTACCCCTCGCCGATGGACGCTACCATCGAGCG
>Ga0105046_10005225_pt1 | contig 20553 bp, 19 predicted proteins | sample MAT03_FD_78385 | JGI IMG/M metagenome (GOLD analysis project Ga0105046, IMG submission 78385) | Freshwater microbial communities from Lake Fryxell liftoff mats and glacier meltwater in Antarctica - MAT-03 (megahit assembly) | ecosystem: Environmental > Aquatic > Freshwater > Ice > Liftoff...
AACCGCAATACCAGATCGATCAGTTCGTCCTTCGAAAGCCGCTGCAAATCACCGCGTTCCATGCCGCCATGGATTCAGGATTTCGGTCCGATGGCAAGGGGTGAGTAATTACAGGACGACATGGCTCTAACTGATGAGGAGAGGTACGACCTACGAACTCAGACCAAGATAGAAATGCTTAAGGAGCACCTCAAGCTTCATATGAGCGAAGATTACTTATATACACCTAAAAACAACCACGCCGGAAAGCTGCTGACCCTTCTAACGAGCAGGTCTCCGAAATTGGATGAAGAAGAGGCGGAGGCGCCGAAAGCGTAGTGATCGGGCAATGGTAAATCAGGTCGCTGCGGTACGATTGGCACCGACAGGGATTTGTAGGCCGCAGCGTCCTCATCCGGATGCGGGGTGCTCCCCCGCAAGGGGAGAGATGAGGCCCTCACCCCACCGCCATACACTCAATCTCGATGTCGAACTCCATGAACCAGCCCGCCACCGGCACGAAGGTGCGGGAGGGAAAATTGTCGGGGAAGTGCTTCATGTAGACGCGGTTGATGGCGTTGTAGAAGCCGGCGTTGGCGGCATAGATGCGCAGCGTCACCACGTCCTCGAATGACGACCCCGCCGCTTCCAGGCACAGTTTCACCGCGTTGAGCGAGGCCTCGGTCTGGACCTCGATGTCGCCCTTGACGATCTTGCCTGATGTCATGTCGACCGGCGGCGTCGCCGCCACGAAGACGAAGCCGTTGGCTTTTGTCACCGACGAGCAGGGCACGCCCAGCGCCCGCATCATCGGCGACAGGACGGGAACTTCGATGATCTGTTTCTTCACGCAATGCACTCCATGTTTTGGGGGGAGAGCGTAGCCCAACGCGGCGCGGTTCGTCGCGGAAAAGTGCCCCTTGCTTTCGTCATCCTAGGGCGGAGCAAGGAGCGCAGCGACGCGGCGCAGACCCTAGGATCCATGCCGTGACGTTTCGGCAGTTCGGATACGGTCCAGGACACCAAATGTCTTCCAACAGTCGCGGTCTTTACCGGCGTCACGGAATGGATCCTCGGGTCAAGCCCGAGGATGACGAAGCGGTTAGGGCGTGGATACACATTTCCCATCCCCCGACCGTGAATAAATTTCCCGCCTCACACATCCTTTTCCGTCCTGAAATCAGCCGCTTACCCGATTTCCACCCCTCCCCTCCCCCCTCGCTTTATCCCCGCCTCTCCCGCCCCGCCCTAGAATCCCGCCGCAAGGAGCGACGGCGATGGACTGGAACATGGCAATCGAGAGAAACCACGGGGCGCTGAAGCGCATCGTGGCCGCGCTCGTCGCCATGGCCGGGCTGGACGCAGATCCTCATCCTAAGGTGCTCGCCTCCCCTGAGCCTGTCGAAGGGCAGCCTCGAAGGACCCTCACCCGCCGTCTCCACCGCGCGATCCTGCGCCTGCTCCGGCCGGCCGAGTCCGCCGTCCGGCGGCTGATCATCGTGGCCGCGCGTGGGGTGACGCTGCCGCCGCCGCGCCCGCGCAAGGCGAGGCCCGCCTCGATCTTCCTGCGCAAGCCCGGCGGCACCGGCATCTATCTGCCGCCGGGCGTCCGCCTCTCGGTGTTGCCAGCGCGGGAGGCAGGCCGGAGCGCCCTGCCGCTGCTCGATCCGCTCCGGCGATCCTTCCGCCGCCGCTATCAGGCACAGACCAGCATTCCCCGTATCTCGTTTCCCGGCGTCACCGCGCCTTCGCCGATAACGCCCCGCCTGCCGCCCGCCCCTGACGATCGGCTCGACGCCACCCGCCTGGCGCTGCGGCTCCGGGCGCTCGGCGCCGCGCTCGACGACCTGCCCGGACAGGCAAAACGCTTCGCGCGGTGGGAGGCCCGCCGGCGCATCAAAAGAACCCGCCGCTCCTGGCCGCTGCGACCGGGCCGCACGCCCGGCCAGCGCCCCGCCAACCGGCGGCGCCACGAGGTGTTCGAGGTGCTCGGCGACCTCCATTGGCTCGCCTTCGAGGTGCTGGAGCACCGCGACACGTCGTGACGCGGCCGACCGTCTTGGCGAATTTCGGGGAATGAAGAGGCCAGATGCGAAAGCAGGCGCGGCGGCGATGGAGCGCGCTCCTCCCTTCTCCCCTCGCCCGAGCCGCTGCCGTTTTCCACGGCGCGCGATTTCGTGCTAGGCTTGCGGTCGCGGTATCTTCAGGAGGAGGCACGCATGGAAGCGCAGATTTTCTGGATCGTCGCATTCGTTTTCGTCGCGGCCGTCGCGGTTCTGTTCTACGCGCTCGGCACGCGCGCCCAGGTCGCCGTCGCGGGCGGCGATTGCGAGGTGAATTCGTTCTGGTTCCTCGGCTGGTATGTCGAGTGCAAGGGCGGCGCTTCCTGCCCGTCGGGAAGCTGCAAGCTGCAGTACCGCTCGGCCGGCATGGACCACTGGGCCGACGCCGACGCCACCAGCATGAAGTGGAGCAAGGGGTCGTCCTACCGCTGCGTCTGCGGCTGAGGTCCCCGGCAGCCGTCCGGTCGAGGCTAGACGCTCTGGCGCTTGCGCCGGCGGTCCTTGCCGAGGCCGGTCTCCTCGAGCAGGCCGCGCCGCTTGGCGTCGTAATAATAGCCGCGCGCGTAGAAGCGCACCGACAGGTCGTGGTTGCCGTCGGCCACGATGTAGGCGCCGCGCAGGTATTTGACCGCGTATTTCAGGTTGGTCTCGGCGTCGAGCAGCCCCTGCGCGGTGCCGCCGTAGCCCATGCCCTTGGCGGTCTGCGGCAGGATCTGCATCAGTCCCCAATAGGGCCCGTTGCGGGCGCGCGGGTTGAAGTTGCTCTCGCGCTTGACGACGCGGCGCACCAGGCTCTCGGGCACCTCGTACAGCGCGGCGTATTTGGCGATCAGCCGGTCGAGATCGCCACGCGGCGTTCCGGCCGGCGCCCACACGATGTCGGCCTGCGGCTCCTCGGGCGTGCGCGCTTCCGGCGCGTCGGGGAAGACATCGCGCGCCGGGTTGCTGTTGGGCCCGTCCGACGGCGGCAGCGATGCGAGCTGCACCATCTCATCGGCGGTCTGTCCGTCTGTCCGCCCCCCCGGCGTGCGCCCGGCATAGGAGCTTGGCACCGCCACCTGGTCCGGCAGAACGATGGCGTACTCGCTCGACCGGGACAATTCGTTCGACGCCGTTTCCGAGCCGAGCGCGGACAAGGGTCTGATCGCCGGTTCGGGCGCGAGGGACCCCCCCAGCCGGGCGGTGGAGCACCCCGCAAGCATGCCGGCGCAAAGCACCAGTCCGATCAAAAGGCCGTTTTTCAATGCCGGCAAAACCAACGCTCTGGGTTCAATTTCGGTGTCGCGCCCCTGGCACCGTCCTTACACCAGCCCCCGGTGACGGGCAATGCGCGCGGGCCGCCCGCATCGATCACCGCATGTTTCGGGTGGCGGGCCGGGCCGCTTCCCGGCGCCGGTCAGTCGCGCCCGAAGCGAAAAATGATGTCGTCGTCGGGATCCCTGTACTTGCACTCGCGCACGGCGCACGACTTGCGGTCGGACGATGGCACGTAGGATGTCTCCGCCCTTTCGCCGCTGCTGCAGAAGCGCCCGTTGGCGACGAAGCGGCCGTAGCGCTGGATGCCGCTGTTGCCGCGCCAGCGCAGGATGACCGCGCCTTCCGCGCGCACGACCGCCTTGACCCGCTCGCAGCTCATCGACGTCGAGTTGTAGCGCGAGATCGCCTGCGCCTCGGACGCCAGCAGCGCGAGACCCGCCGCCATGATCAGGATTTTCTTCATCGTTGCCTCCGTCGCGCCGCCATCGTGGAAAAACGCCTGCGGCGGCGCGCAAGTTTCATGGAGTGGAAATTAGGCGGTCTTTGGGCGCTGTCCAGATCGTGACGAAGCCGGCGAAAGCGCATATGTTGCGTGCCGTCAAGAAGGAGACAGGCATGGCTTTGGATCGCGTGGGTTTCGTGGGCGTCGGGCTGATGGGCCACGGCATGGCCAAGAACATCGTCGAGAAGGGCCACCCGCTGACCGTCATGGCGCATCGCAATCGCGAGCCCATCGAGGACCTCAAGAGCCGAGGCGCCAGGGAAGCGGCGACATTGCACGAGCTCGCGGCCGAAAGCGACATCGTGGTGCTCTGCGTCACCGGCAGCCCGCAGGTCGAGGCGATCCTGACCGGACCCGGCGGCCTCGCTTCGTCCGGCAAGCCGCTGGTCGTCTGCGACTGCTCGACCTCCGATCCATCCTCGACGGTCAAGCTCGCGGCCGTCCTTGCCCCGCAGGGTATCGCGCTCGTCGACGCGCCGCTGTCGCGAACGCCCAAGGACGCCGAGGCCGGCACGCTCGACGTGATGGCCGGCGGCGACGATGCCCTGTTCGAGAAGGTCCGCCCGGTGCTTGAGAAGTTCGCCGGACGCATCGTGCGGACGGGGCCGGTCGGCAGCGGCCACACCATGAAGCTGCTCAACAATTTCGTGTCGCTCGGCTATGCGGCGCTCTACTCGGAGGCGCTGACGCTCGGCGCCAAGGCAGGCCTCACGCCGCAGGTCTTCGACAGCGTGATCCGGGGCGGCCGCATGGACTGCCCGTTCTACCAGACGTTCTTCACCTGGGTCCTCGAACGCGACCCGAACGCGCACCGTTTCTCGATCGCCAACGCGCTGAAGGACCTCACCTATCTTTCGGGCTACGCAAACGCCGCCGACGTGGCGAACCCGCTGGGTGCCGCCGTGCGCAATTCCTTCGCCTTCGCGGCGGGTGCGGGCCGGGCAGGCGATTTCGTGCCGATGCTGTCCGACGCGGTGGCCGACATGAACGGGGTGAAGCTCACCGGCAAGTGACCGCTGCAAGCGGAGGCTTGTGTTTTTCCACAGGCGTGCCTATATCAAGATATTGAAATTTGGGCCGATTGAACCTGAGGCCGCGATTCCGCGTTTGCTGACGTCTATCTCCAAAATCTCGATACCAAACGGTGCAGCTTGTTTGCTCACCAAACACAACGTCGCAACGAAGGAATACCAAGATGGCGACCGGAACTGTAAAGTGGTTCAACGGAACCAAGGGCTACGGCTTCATTCAGCCTGACGCGGGCGGACCGGACGTGTTCGTCCACATCTCGGCTGTCGAGCGGGCTGGCATGACCAGCCTGGCCGAAGGCCAGAAGGTCAACTTTGAAATCGAACAGGATCGTCGCACCGGCAAGTCGGCCGCGGGATCCATCTCCAAGGCAGGCTGACCTGCAATCGCGCGTTCCCGGCCAGTCCGGAGCGTGCGGCAAGTCACGGATGTACTGACGGCCGTGCCAGTGGCGCGCTAGGCCGCAAAGGGTCCCAAGGCTGAACAGCAGATAGCTGCGGCCCGGACCGGATGCTCCCGGTCAGTTTACCTTGGATGCGGAAGGCGGGGTTTTGGCCCCGCCTTTTTGTTTTTCCGGAAGGGTTTTCACTCGTTCGGCAGCCAGGCCATCGACACGTGGCCGGGATCGTTTTCGACGCGGCTGATCCAGGCGGTGACCGCGGGATAGGCGGACAGGTCGAACCCGCCCTCTTCAGCGACATGCGTGTAGGCGTAGAGCGCGATATCGGCGACGCTCATCTCGCCACCGGCAAAGAACGCCGCTTGCGCCAGGCGCTTCTCCATGACCCCAAGCGCCTTGGCGCCACGATCGAGCGTCTGCTGAAGGCGCTCCGGCGTGGCATCCTTTTTCCGGTTGGGGAAAGTAAGCAGCGCACGCCGCACCGCGATGTAGGGTTCGTGACTGTATTGTTCGAAGAACAGCCATTGATAGGCGAGCGCGCGTGCATAGGCGTCTTGCGGCAGGAGGCGCGTCCCCTCGCCCAGATGCAGCAGCATGGCGTTGGACTCGGCAAGCAGCCGGCCGTCTTCAAACTCGAGCAGCGGCACCATGCCATTGGGGTTCTTGGCGGTAAAGACCTCGGAACGCGTGCCGCCGTCATGCGAACTGACTTCCACATGGCGGAAGGGGCGACCGAGCTTGGCCATCAAGAGACGCGGCTTGTAGCAATTGCCGCTGTCGATCATTCCGTAGATCGTGATCATCCCCGCTCCTTAGGCTCTGACAGACGGGATAATCGCCCGGCGGGCGGCCAGGCATCCAGCGATTTTTGCTGACGCATCGATCAACGCCGGTGATGATTCAGCCGAACAGCGGGACGATCTTGCGCGCATCGCCCAGCCGCTGGACTATCGGTAGCGGATCGTGATCGATCGCGACGCCGGCCAGCCCCGGACGCGCGAGGTGATCGCCCTGGAAGAGATGCGCCCCGGCGCGCAAGGCAATTCCAAACTGCAACTCGGAAGCGATGCCCGAGACCAGGACCTTCGAACGCCGGTCGCGCAACCTTGCCACGACGGAATCGAAAAGCCTGGCCGTGGTGGCGTCGCGGCAGACCTGGTGAAACCAGCCGCCGTCGATCCTGACGATGTCGGGATCGAGGATGCCGATCTGCTCGTCGGTCCAGTGGCCGGCGCCGAAGTCGCCGATCGCCATACGCAGTCCCAGTTCACGGCATTGTTGGGCTAGCCGGGCGAGCTTGAGCCCTTCGGGTATGGTCGTGTGAGCAAGCGCGCAAAACACCTGGCCAACCTCGAATTCAAGATCCGGCTCGCGGTCGGCGATTTCGCCGGCCATGAAGGCGACACGCTCGCCCGGCGCACCGGGATCGGTTTCGTCAAACCGCGCCGAAACGATCAAATCCAGTCCGTCGACGCCCAGATTGTGCTGGTTGCGCAAGGCCAGGGCGATACTCATGCGCGCCACGAAATCGCGGTCGTCCTCGGTGATCGCAATCCTGAACATCTCGGGTGGGGCAACCTCGCCCGCAACGAAGGGTGCGACCGTCCCGTCAACCGCAACCATGTGCAGGTTCTTGCCACGCCTTTCGAAGATGGGCTGATAGAGGCTGCGTAGCCGGTACAGCCCATAGCCGCCGCTCTCGATGCCGATCTCGTCGACGATGATCGCGTCGTCGAGCCGGAGCGGCTCGGTCGCGCCCTTCTTCATGGCTGCTGAACCCTTTTGCCGAATGCCTTGGCGTGGCGCAGGTCACCCGCAGCCCGCAGTTGCGGGGCCTCGCCAAAGACCGGATCGTGCGGATGCGGTTCGGCGGGAGGTTCGGATTGCACTGAAGCCTTGAAACGGGCCGGCGCGATTTCAGGCTGAGCGAGGCCGAAACCCTGAACCATGTCGACGCCAGCGTTTTCAGCCAGCTGCAGTTGCTCGCCGGTCTCGATGCCCTCGAAAACCGTCTCGATGCCATGTTCGCGAAACGTCGACACCATGGTCGCCAAAAGGGCGTAGCCGGCGCTCGATTCCATCAGCCGCCGGATCCATTCGGCGTCGAACTTCACGATGTCCGGACGCAACTCGTGAATGCGGTTCATGTCGGATGCGTCGACACCGTAGTCGTCGACGGCTATCCGGAAGCCGTTGCGCCTGAGCGACGCGACGAGGCTGAACAGCGTGTCCTCGGAGATGGTTTCCTTTTCCGTGACCTCGCAGACGACCCTGTGCGGCTCGATGCCGGCGGCGGCAGCGGCAACCCGTGTCTCCTGCACGGCCGCGTCGGCCAATCTGGTCACGACAAAAACCGACGGATCGAAATTGATGAATATCGACGCGCTGTCCGGCAGGCAGGCTGCGGCGTTGACAAGATGAAGGGAGCGGGTGAGCGTCTCGACATGCTGCCTTTCGGAGGTCCGCAAGTCGTTAAGGAACGCCGCAGGCGACAACAGGGCGCCGTCCCGGAACGGTCGCAACAAGGCCTCGAAGGCGACAGGCCCCAGCTTGCCCTTGGAGAACCGGAAGATTGGCTGGAATGCGCTTTTCAGGACAAACGGAACCCACGTCGCCGTCCAGGCGCCGTCGTCCTCGCGGACGAGATGGGGGCCGCTGACACCGCTCACGCTACGCTACTCTCAACATTCAGCTCACGCCAATCTGGACGCGCAACGTTTACCGCCCGTTAACACAAGGGCGCGAGGCGCAGCGCGCTCTCAAGCTTCGCGCGAAACTCTTGCGATTCAGTAACGAATGCGACAAAGAAGGCCCGCGGTCGGCTGGCCGCCTAATCTCTCAACGGAGCCTGTATTCGTCATGGCCTTTCTTGCCGATGCCCTTTCGCGCGTTAAGCCTTCCGCGACGATCGCGGTCACGCAGAAAGCGCGCGAGCTGAAAAACGCCGGCCGGGACGTGATCGGGCTCGGCGCCGGCGAGCCGGATTTCGACACGCCCGACAACATCAAGAACGCCGCGATCGACGCGATCCGGCGCGGCGAGACCAAATATCCGCCGGTCTCCGGGATCGTGCCGCTGCGCGAGGCGATCGCCAAAAAGTTCAAGCGCGAGAACAACCTCGACTACAAGCCGGAGCAGACGATCGTCGGCACCGGCGGAAAGCAGATTCTTTTCAACGCCTTCATGGCGACGCTTAACCCCGGCGATGAAGTCATTATCCCGAGGCCCTACTGGGTCAGCTATCCGGAGATGGTGGCGATCTGCGGCGGCACGTCGGTGTTTGCCGAGACCAGCATCGACAATGGCTTCAAACTGACGGCCGAGGCGCTCGAGAAGGTCATTACGCCAAAGACCAAGTGGCTGCTGATGAACTCGCCGTCCAACCCGTCGGGCGCTGCCTACAGCGCGGGCGAACTCCGGGCGCTGGCCGACGTGCTGCTCAAGCATCCGCATGTCTGGGTTCTCACCGACGACATGTACGAGCACCTGACCTATGGCGACTTCGTCTTCAAGACCATCGCCGAGGTGGAGCCAAACCTCTACGAGCGGACGCTGACCATGAACGGCGTCTCCAAGGCCTATGCCATGACCGGCTGGCGTATCGGCTATGCCGCTGGAGCACTGCCGCTGATCAAGGCAATGGACATGATCCAGGGCCAGCAGACCTCCGGCGCCTGCACCATCGCCCAGTGGGCGTCGGTCGAGGCACTCAACGGACCGCAGGACTTCATCGCGAGGAACAAGGCGATCTTCCAGGGCCGGCGCGACCTCGTCGTGTCGATGCTGAACCAGGCGCGTGGCATCAGCTGCCCTTCGCCGGAAGGCGCCTTCTACGTCTACCCTTCCTGCGCCGGGCTGATCGGCAAGAAGACGCCCGGCGGCAAGGTGATCGACAACGACGAGACGTTCTCATCGGAACTTCTCGACGCGGAAGGCGTGGCGGTGGTGTTCGGCGCGGCCTTCGGGCTTGGCCCCAATTTCCGCATCTCCTACGCTACGTCGGAGAAGCTGCTGGAAGAGGCCTGCACGCGCATCCAGCGCTTCACAGGCTCGCTAGCCTAGGCTGCTCAACCTAGATGACTGACTGACCGACATTGCCCGGCCTCGCGCCGGGCCGTGAGGGGGCGGGCATTCACCGATGCCTAACCATCCCTGCCGGTTTGCCTGCAAGTTTAACCAAATGAAACTCAAAGCCCGTACGAGTTGCCGTCAGAGCCTCACCTAAATCCGGCAACTCAACGACCGGAAGGGATGCGGCTCCAGCAACAGGGACCCGCCCCTTGGCGGTAGTGAGGCATGAGCGTCAGAATCAGGGCTGCCCGGAAGATTGCCGGCAGCGGCAGTATGCAACCCGTCGCCGACAACACCTCGGTTGGACCGGATCCTGCCCATCCCCTAAACCTGCCCAGCGCGCCAGACGAGTTGCCACGGCAGGACGCGTCGGCGCTTCAGTCGCTGCTCGTCGATCGTTTCGTCGGCTCCAACAGCACTGAGGCAGTTGCCAGCGCCGAGCCCGCCCAAACGGCGCATGTGCCGCCATCCCATCTCAAGTCGCGGCTCATAAAGAGCGCGATCGGCCTTGCTCTCGTCGCGGCGGTCGGCTGGATGCCGGCGAAGCGTCTGTTTCAGGTTTCGAGCGTGGAAGCGGTGGTCAACGCGAGGCTGGTGACCGTTCGCGCGCCGATCAGTGGCATCGTCGCAGGCGGAGCGGACTTGCTGCAGGTCGGCGACGCCGTCTCACCGGGCAAGCCGCTTCTGGTGATCGAGAATCCGCGCATCGACCGCAGCGCGATCAACACGGCAATCGACAGGCTGCAGCAGGCCAAGGACGACCGTCGCGCGCTCGAAATCCAACTGGACAGCCAGAAGAGCCTGCAGCGCGACCTGCAGGCGCGCATCGAGGCGTTTCGCAGCAACCGCGTCCGGCTGATCGACGCCCAGATCAACGAGGCCGCAGCGCGGCTATCGTCTGCCCTGGCGATCGAAGGCCGCGCCGGCGCCAGCCTCGAGCGCCACACCAAACTGACCGGCCAGGGCTTTCTGTCCACGGCGACGGCCGACGACACCCGACGCGACATGAATGTGGCGGAGGCCGGCGCCGACGAGGCGCGCGCCCGCATGGCAGCGCTTACCGTCGAGGCGGATGCGTTGCGAGCCGGGCATTTCTTTGGCGACAGCTACAATGACGAGCCGCAATCGGCGCACCGGCTCGACGAGGTCAACCAGACGATTGCCACGCTCAAGGGCGAAATGACCCTGCAGGATCAGCGCATCGCCAGTGCCGAGGCGGCACTCCAGCGCGCCGAGGAGGCGTTCGCGGTCGCCAGCAAGGCGCAGCTTGTCGCGCCGGTCGACGGCCAGCTGTGGGAAGCCCTTACCGCGCCTGGCGAGCAGGTCGTCGAGGGCCAGGACCTGGCGCGCCTGCTGGATTGCGGCAAAACCGTCGTGACGGCCGCCGTCAGCGAGTCCGTCTACAACGGATTGACGCTCGGCATGCCCGCCAGCTTTACCTTTACCGAAGGCGGCGCAGCCTTGGCCGGCCGGGTGGTCCAGCTCAGCGGCGTTTCGCCCGCGTCCTCCAACTTCGCCATCATGCCCTCGGCCCTGACGAAGGAATCCTACCGGGTCGCCGTGGCGGTTGAGGGCGTGTCCCGGTCCGGATCATGCGAAGTGGGCCGCACCGGTCGCGTGGTGTTCGAAAAGCCATCGGCGTGATTGCATGAACCCGATTGTCTCGGTCCTGGTAGAAGGGGTTTTGCCCGGCCTGCTCGTCGGCGGCGCGCTGCTGGTCATCATGCCGTGGCTCGACCGCGACTCGGAATGGCGCGTCCTGCCCATCGCCATCGTGCTGGCGCTGACCGGGCGCTATCTCTACTGGCGGGCGACGGTGACCATTCCGCCGCTCGACAGCCCGGTCGACTTCGCGGCTGGCTGGCTGTTCTTCGCCATCGAATGCGCAGCCGTGCTGGGGTCGGTCATCTCCTATGTCACGCTGACCCGCACGCGGCAGCGTACCAAGGACGTGGAGGCCAACACGGGATGGCTGTTCAGCCATGCGACGATGCCTCTCGTCGACGTGTTCATCTGCACCTACAACGAAGGCGGCGACATTCTCGAGCGCACGATACTCGGCGCGACGGGCATGAATTATCCGAACTACCGGGTCTGGGTGCTCGACGACGGCGACAGGCCGTGGCTCAAGGAACTGGCTGCGGCGCATGGGTGCCGATACCTGGCGCGCAGGGACAACGCCCATGCCAAGGCGGGCAACATCAACCACGCCCTTCGCCACGTGTCGGCGCTGAGCGAACCGCCTGATTTCATCTCGATTCTCGACGCGGATTTCGTGACGGCGCCGGATTTCCTGTCGCGCGCCCTGACACTGTTTCGCGAGCAGGATGTCGGCATCGTCCAGACGCCGCAACACTTCATCAACCCGGATCCGATCCAGGCCAATTTGCAGGCGTCGGATGCGTGGCCGGACGAGCAGCGCTACTTCTTCGAGGTGCTGATGCCGGCAAAGGACGCCTGGGGAACCGCCTTCTGTTGCGGCACCTCGTCCGTCATCCGCAAGACGGCGCTCGACGCGGCAGGCGGCGGCTTTCCGACGGAATCGGTGACCGAAGACTACCTCTTGACGCTCCGACTGAAGCGCCACGGCTTCCGCACGGTCTACCTGAACGAACAATTGTCGCTTGGCCTGGCGCCGGAGGGTCTGCGCGAATACATCACTCAGCGCAGCCGCTGGTGCCTCGGCTTCATGCAGATCGTTCGCGGCGCCGACGGGCCGTTCAAGCCCCGCAACGGGCTGCAGTGGCGCGACCGCCTGGCGCTTTGCGAGACCACGCTCTACTGGTCGGCGGCCTATCTGTTCCGCGTTACCGGACTGCTGATCCCGATCCTCTATCTGCTGTTCGGTATCCATGCAGTCAACATCGACACCGCCGACGGCCTCGCCCACTTCCTGCCCTACTACGTCGCACAGATCATGGTGATGGCCTGGCTGTCGAAACAGCGTGTACTGCCTGTCATGACCGACCTGTCGCAGATTCTGGCGGCGCGCGAGATCCTGACGGCGGTCGGCATCGGGCTGTTCCGCCCCAAGGGACAGAAGTTCAAAGTGACGGCCAAGGGCGGCGATCGCAGCAAGACCGTCATTCAGTGGGGCATGATGTCATGGTTCGCAGTGCTGCTGGCGCTCACCATCATCGGCGTCGTCATGCACTTCGGCGGCAACCAGTCGTTCCAGGACTCCAGCGCCGTCGCGCTCTACTGGTCGTGGTACAACATGGCGATCCTGCTGTCGGCCATCGCCGTCTGCGTCGAGCGCCCGCGCAAGCGCCAGTCGGAGCGGCTGAGGGGCGCGCAGGCCGTAACGGTGACCATCGGCAAGCTGTCCCAAGTCTACACCACCGCCGACATTTCGGTCGGCGGCATGCGGCTCCTGGGCAATATAGACGCTCCGGTCGGCACCAGGCTTGCGGTGAGCGTCGGCCCCTCCCGTTTCGATGGTGAAATCGTCAGGCGCTCCGACACCGAGTTCGCGGTGAAGATACAAGAAAATGCAGGCACGCGAAACGCGATGATCCGCAATGTCTACTCGGGCGACTTCGACGCGGCTATCAGGCAGATCAGTTCCGCCGTCGTCGCACGCCGGGTGCTGGCGCGGCTGTTCAGCTAGGTCACCCGGAACCTCCGACGGCCCTATCCCGCATACTGCTCGTCGGACACCTTTTCCAGCCAGTCGACATGGACGCCGTCCAGCGCCTCGTGGATGGCGAGGTGGCTCATGGCCGTCTTGGCGCCGCCGCCGTGCCAGTGCTTCTCGCCGGCCGGAAAGAACACGACGTCGCCAGCCCGGATTTCCTGGATGGGATCTCCCCAGACCTGCGCGAGGCCGGCGCCAGACACGACGTAAAGCGTCTGTCCGAGCGGATGGGTGTGCCATGCCGTCCGGGCGCCGGGCTCGAAGCTCACCATGGCGGCGCGCACGCGGGCCGGCGCATCGGCTTCGATCGCCGGCGTCTGCAGCACCCTCCCCGTGAAATACGCCTCGGGAGGGTAGACGGTGGCGACGCTGCCGCAGGGGATGATCTTCATGGGATGGTGCTCCTTCCAAGGATAGTGCCGGCGCGACCTTAGCGGCATTTTACGGCCGCCGCGACCGGGCTATCGACACCCTGCCCTTGCCCTTGGCCCCAGCCCGTGTGACGATGCTTGCGGGCAGGTGGCAAAAGACCCCGCCCTGCGACGGTCGAAGGCCGGCCGCCGCTTCTTGGAAACGCCTGCGACGGCCGAAGGCCGGCCGCCGCTCAATGGTAAACGCCAGAGTGGAGGCCAGCATCATGGGAAATCGCGCCGGAGGACGACGCACGGGACCGAAATGCATCGCCATCGTCGGTCCCTTCGCAAGTGGAAAAACCACGCTTCTTGAAGCAATTCTCGCCCGAACGGGCGCCATCCCCCGCCAGAACCCGGTCTCGTCGGGCAACACCGTCTCCGACCATTCGCCCGAGGCGAAAACCCACGCCATGAGCGTCGAGGCGTCGGCCGCAACGATCGATTTCATGGGCGAAAGCATGACCTTCGTCGACTGCCCCGGTTCGGTCGAATTCGCCTTCGAGGCGGACGCCGTGATCGCGGGCTGCGACATCGCGATCGTTGTCGCGGAGGCCGACGAGAAGAAGATCCCTGCCCTGCAGCTTATCATGCGCAAGCTGGACGACCTCCGCGTTCCCCGCATCCTGTTCCTCAACAAGATCGACAAGACGGCGGCCGGCGTGCGCGACACGCTGAAGCTGCTGCAGCCGGCGAGTTCCGCGCCGCTGCTCCTCAGGCAAATACCGCTGCGCAAGGGCGACGCGGTGATCGGTTCGATCGATCTCGCGCTGGAGCGCGCCTATGTCTGGCGCGAACACGCCGAGAGCGAGATCGCGGCGATACCCGGCGACGAGAAGGCGCGCGAAATCGAGGCGCGGTTCTCGATGCTGGAGACGCTCGCCGACCACGACGACCTGCTGATGGAGCAACTGCTGGAGGAGAAGGAGCCGCCGCGCGACGAGGTGTTCGACGATCTGGCCGCCGACCTTCGCGACGGCTCGGTGATCCCCGTGCTGATCGGTACCGCCGAGAAGGGCAACGGGGTGCTGAGGCTCCTCAAGGCGATCCGCCACGACGCACCCGATGTCGAGATGACCGCCAGACGCCTCGGCGTGCAGGCGAGCAGCGGCGCGGTGGTGCAGGTGATGAAGACGATCCACACCGCGCATGGCGGCAAGCTGTCGATCTCCCGCATCCTTTCAGGCAGCGTCGCGGACGGCTCGGAACTCTGGTTCTCGCCGACCGAGAGCGCCAAGGTGTCGGGCATCTACCGGATGCTCGGCAAGGACCAGTCGAAGCTTGGCTCCGCCAAGACAGGCGAGACCGTGGCGCTCGGCAAGCTGGAGGGCGTGCGGACAGGCCAGACGCTGTCTTCCGCCAAGGGCGGCGCCGCGCAACTGGCGGCGCTCGAACCGCCGCAGCCGGTCTATGCCTTTTCGCTGCGGCCGCGCGAGCGCAAGGACGACGTGCGCATGTCAGCGGCCATCCAGCGCCTGGCGGAGGAAGACCCCTCGCTGACGCTTCGCCACAATCAGGACACCGGCGAGACCATCCTGTCAGGACATGGCGAGATGCACCTGCGCGTCACGGTGGAACGGCTGGAGGGCAAGAACCAGATCCTGATCGACGTTGGCCAGCCGGCCATTCCCTACCGCGAAACGATCCGCAAGGCGGTCAGCCAGCGCGGCCGCCACAAGAAACAGTCCGGCGGGCATGGCCAGTTCGGCGACGTCGTTCTCGACATCAAGCCGCTGCCGCGCGGTTCAGGCTTCCAGTTCACCGATACGATCACCGGCGGCGTGGTGCCCAAGCAATACATCCAATCCGTCGAAGCCGGCACCCGAGAATATCTGAAGTCGGGGCCGCTCGGCTTCCCCGTGGTGGATATCGCCGTCAACCTGTCGGACGGCTCCTACCATAACGTCGATTCCTCGGACATGGCGTTCCAGATGGCGGCGCGGGTCGGCATGAAGGAAGGCATGGCGCAGTGCTCGCCGGTTCTGCTGGAGCCGATCATGCGCGTCGAGATCGCGACGCCGTCGGAAGCCACGGCGAGGATCACCGCCCTGGTGCCGCAGCGGCGCGGCCAGATCCTCGGCTTCGACGCCCGCCCCGGATGGCCGGGATGGGACGTGGTGGAAGCGACGATGCCACAATCGGAGATCGGCGACCTGATCGTCGAACTGCGCTCGGCGACATCGGGCGTTGCCAGCTACAAGGCGACGTTCGACCACATGGCGGAACTGACCGGGCGGCTCGCCGACCAGGTGATGAACGCCCACGCCGGCGGCAAGGCTGCCTGAAACAAAATCCGTCTCCAGTGCGTAACAGTTGCGGGCTGTCAAACGAACGTGATGTGAGGCGGCTGGACATTCGCCTCAATCAGCGCAAATCGTGCCGCCACGGAGCAAATCAATGGTTTCGATTCATCATCGTCGTTCCTGGGAAATCGCCGAGCGGTTCGCGACGCCCGAATCCGTCTACGTCAACAGGCGGGCGATCCTGAAAGGCTTCGGCCTGGGCATGGCGACGCTTGCCGCGACCGCCCGGATGTCGGCGGCGCAGGAAGTGGCCGATCCGACTGCCGATCTATACCCGGCCAAGAAGAACGACGCCTACAAGCTCGACCGCCCCATCACGCCGGAAGAGATCAACGCCAACTACAACAATTTCTACGAATTCGGGACGAGCAAGGACATCGCTGCGAACGCCCAGAATCTGGTCGTCCGTCCGTGGGAGATCGCGGTCGACGGGCTTGTCGAAAAACCCTTCACGATCGCGTTCGACGATCTTGTACGAAAGATTCCGCTGGAAACGCGGCTCTATCGCCACCGCTGCGTGGAAGCATGGTCGATGACCGTGCCATGGGCGGGCTTTCCGCTGAAATCACTGGTCGACATGGCCAAGCCGCTGGCTTCGGCGAAATACGTCCGGTTCGAGACATTCCTCGACCCCGAGATGGCGAGCGGCCAGAACAGTTTCCTCTATCCCTGGCCGTATATCGAGGGAGCGACGATCGAGGAGGCCGGCAACGAACTCGCCTTCATCGTGACCGGCGCCTACGACAAGCCGGTCGCCAAGCAGCACGGCGCGCCGCTGCGGCTTCACCTGCCCTGGAAGTACGGTTTCAAGTCGATCAAGTCGATCCGCAAGATCTCGTTCGTGGAGGAACGGCCGGTCGGCCTGTGGGAGGCGCTGCAGCCCAGCGAATACGGCTTCTGGGCGAACGTGAACCCCGAAGTGCCCCACCCGCGCTGGAGCCAGGCGATGGAGCGCGTGCTGGGAACCGGCGAAAGTGTGCCTACCCAGCTCTTCAACGGCTATGGCGCGGAAGTGTCCAAGCTCTACACGGGAATGGACCCCTCGACGCTCTACATGTGAGAGCGTTTCCCCTGCCTTCAGGCAACAAAAAAGCCGGATCCAAGAAAGATCCGGCTGAGTTGATTGGAGTAGCCAGTAAAGGCTGAACCTCCAGAGGGGAACACTCACGGACGCTAATGGGAGGAGAACGCGTCCGAGAGATGATCAATTTATGTGCTTTTCCTGCACATGAAACAAGCAGACTTCCTGCAAAGCTCCCATGCAAAAAATCGAGGTCTGTGGACCAGCTTTCGGGGGTTCAGTAGGACCAGCTACGCGCCTTGGCGATGACGAAGTCGCGGAAGGCGTGGAGTTTGGCCTGGTCTTTCATCGCTTCCGGATACGTGAAATAGGTGTCGAACGACGGCACCTCGGTTTCCGGAAGGAGCTGGACCAGGCCTGAGTCCTTCTCGATGAGGTAGTCCGGCAGCATGGCTATGCCAACGCCGGTCTTGACCGCCCGCCGGATCGACAGGAGGTCGTTGATCTGCAGCGTTGGAATGCGCTGGCCGTCTTCGACGTCGCCCACGGTCTCGAGCCAGTTGAGTTCGCTGAGATGGGTCGGAACGGGCAGCCCGAAGGTGACGATGCGGTGGTTCTTCAACTCCCCGATCGAGGCGGGCTTGCCGTGCTTCGCCAGATAGTCCGGCGACGCGTAGAGATGGAAATGCACCGTAAACAGCCGGCGCTGGATGAGGTCTGGCTGCTGCGGCTGGCGAAGCCTGATCGCGCAATCCGCCTGCCTCATGGTCAGATCGAGTTCCTCGTTGGCGAGGATGAGCTGAAGGTTGATTTCGGGATAGAGGTCGGTGAATTCATGCAGTCGCTGGGTAAGCCAGCCGGCGCCAAGCCCGACAGTGGTCGTCACTCTCAATATCCCGGTAGGCCGATCCTTTGTCTCCGTCAGGCGGCTCTTGATGGCTTCCAGCTTCATCAGCACGTCATGCGCTGTGCGAAAAAGCATCTCACCCTGCTCGGTGAGCACCAGACCGCGTGCGTGACGGTGGAACAAAGGCACGCCGACGTCGTGCTCGAGCGCGCTCACCTGCCGCGAGATCGCCGATTGGGACAGTCGCAACTTCTCGGCGGCATGGGTGAAAGACCCCGCTTCCGCCGCGGCGTGAAACACGCGTAGCTTGTCCCAGTCCAGACTCATGACTTCCCTCGATCAGCCGGCTTTACGCGCCGGTCTGGTCCGCTACTCGGCGGCTTCGCGATGCGCTTCGATGCCGGCGAGATATTTTTCCGCTTCCAGAGCCGCCATGCAGCCAAGACCGGCCGCCGTGACGGCCTGGCGGTAGATATCGTCGGCCACGTCGCCGGCGGCAAATACACCCGGCACGTCAGTACGGGTGGAGCCGGGTTCTGTCCACAGGTAGCCGTTGGACTTCTGCTTCAACTTTCCGACAAAGAGCTCGACGGCGGGCGCGTGGCCGATGGCGACAAAGATACCGTCGACCGGCAGGCGCGAGACGGCCCCGGTGCGCGTATTGCGCAGGACGAGACCATTGGCCGACGGCGGCAGCGGCGCCTTGCCGGGAATGCCGGTGATCTCGTCGACCGCCGTATCCCACATGACCTTGATGTTTTCCTTCTGGAAAAGCCGCTCCTGAAGGATGCGTTCGGCGCGGAATTCGTCGCGCCGGTGGATCACCGTCACGCTCTTCGCGATGTTCGACAAATAGAGTGCTTCCTCGACCGCCGAATTGCCGCCGCCGATGACCGCGACATCCTTGTTGCGGTAGAAGAAGCCATCGCATGTCGCACAGGCCGAGACGCCAAAACCCTGATAGTGGCGCTCGCTGGGGATGCCCAGCCACTTGGCCTGCGCTCCGGTGGCGACGATCAAAGCGTCACAAGTATATTCGGTTCCGGAATCGCCCTTCAGGCGAAACGGCCTTACGTCGAGATTGACCTCGGTTATGAGGTCGCTGATGATCTCGGTGCCGACATGTTCGGCCTGCTTCAGCATCTGCTCCATCAGCCAGGGACCCTGGATGGGATCGGCGAAGCCCGGATAATTCTCCACGTCGGACGTAATCATGAGCTGGCCGCCCTGCTGCATGCCGGCAACGAGAACCGGCTTCATCATGGCGCGCGCGGCGTAAATCGCGGCGGTGTAGCCGGCCGGTCCGGAGCCGATGATGAGGACTGGCGCGTGTTTCACGGTCATCGAACTGCTTTCAGGCGCTGAAGTGATCATTGTGTCCGCGTCCATGTCGCGGCGTTCGTCCTAATTTAGGTGTTGCGGTCGGAGCCAGCAAGCAGGGGTTGCCAGCCATCCCCGGAAACTCGACCAGAGCAACGGCGACAAAAGGGCTGTCCAGAAGTCTAAAGTAGTTTAATTACACGAACGCGACAGATTCTTGCGCCAGAAAGCCCAAATGCCCCTCAAGGCCGACCTCGACGCCATCGACTGGAAAATCCTACGGGAGCTTCAGCAGGAAGGGCGCATCACCAATGTGGAGCTGTCCAGCCGCGTCGGCGTTTCGGCGCCGCCGTGCCTCAGGCGCGTCAAACGCCTTGAACAGGCGGGAATCATCCGCGGCTATCGCGCCATGCTCAACGCGCCTGCGCTCGGGCTGGACGTCGTCGCATTCTGCCTGGTCGGCCTGCACCACCAGTCCGAGGCGGAACTCAAGACCTTCGCCGACCTGACGCGCAACTGGCCGATCGTACGGGCGGCGTGGATGGTTTCAGGCGAATCGGACTTCCTGCTTCATTGCGTGGCGAGCGATCTCGCGGCTTTCCAGGGTTTCGTCATCGAGGAACTGACCTCGACGCCGAATGTCGACACGGTACGCACCGCGCTGACGATCAGGCAGGTGAAAGACGAAGGTCCGGTTGCAATCTGACGAATTTGACATTCGCATCCCATCTGACATCCCGCGGACTGAGCGAATGTCAAATTCAAAGTTCCACGAGAATCATATGCTTGCTAGTGGTCCTTCGATTCTGACATTTGCCCCAGGGGCCGGCATCAGCGGGATACAAATGTCAGAATCGGACCACTAGGTGCGGAGCATGCGGATCTTTTCCGTCCCCTACTCACTGAGGAAGCGAGGCCCGTTCTGGAAGCTGCCGCTGGACGCGCTGCGCCTGCATGAGGGCAATGCGCGCCCGGGCGAAACCGTCGCCGATCTCGGCCGCGAGGATCACCTTCTCACGTTCCCAGCGTCGCACGTGCTCTATTGGCCGCAACGAGGCATGTCCGGCAACTTGTCGGTACTTCTTTCGGAACCACGCGGCGGCCATACGCAGTTCTACCGCACGCTTCCTTTGTTGTGGTGGCGCTTCTTCCGCGTTTTCGCGCATGAGCCCCGCCTGCTTGGAAAGCTGCCCAACGGGCGCGCCCTGCCGTTTGGCACCACCTGGGTCGAAACAGACGTCGACCATCGCGGCACCAAGACGCGGCGGGTCTCGCTGATCGCATCCACGCTGCAAAAGATGCCCGGCCATCGGCTGCGGCATCGCCTCGCCGACTGGATCAAGAAAACCGGGCAGGATGTCGACCTGCTCGGCTATGCTTACCGGCCGCTGGAGAAAAAGGCTGACGGGCTGGCGCCGTACCGCTTCTCGCTGATCATCGAGAATTCCCGCGAACCGGGATATTTCACCGAGAAACTGCTCGACGCGCTGTTTTGCGACGCCGTGCCGATCTACTGGGGGGCGCCGGATATCGGCAGATATTTCGACACGCGCGGCATGATCGTCTGCCAGAGCGAGGCTGAACTGCGCGATGCCGCGGCGAGCGTGACGAACGCCGGCTACGAACGATACATGGAATTCATGCCCGCCAACCGGCAGAAGGCGCTTGCCTATGTCGACTATGAGGGCAATGCGGCCGACATTATCCGGCGCGA
>Ga0105046_10005226_pt1 | contig 20550 bp, 25 predicted proteins | sample MAT03_FD_78385 | JGI IMG/M metagenome (GOLD analysis project Ga0105046, IMG submission 78385) | Freshwater microbial communities from Lake Fryxell liftoff mats and glacier meltwater in Antarctica - MAT-03 (megahit assembly) | ecosystem: Environmental > Aquatic > Freshwater > Ice > Liftoff...
AACAGCGCGATGGATCGTAAATTCATTCAGCTGAGCGATAGGATCAATTATAATGAGCGGGCGCAATTGAGACTATACTTTTTTTATTCAGAACTTAATTATGAAACTCCCGGGGGCTTAACACTGGCTCAGTTTAATGAAAGTCCACGGCAGGCAAGACCTGCAACAAAGTTTGTTCCCGGAGCTATCGAACAAAAGGCAGCAATTAGAAATAGAACTTTTTTTGGAGGCGTAACAAACGAATCAAAAATTACGGATCGGATAAAATATGTTCTTTCTATTTTTGGATCGCAGACGGTGTTCGAAAATCCGTTTATCACCAACTACGAAGTGCGCGAAGAACGGAATTCAGGCGCGCGCAGCTGGCTGGAGTTCACAAATAAAGAAGAAAAGAAAGTACAGCTGAAATGGAATATCGGGGGTGAATTTCAGGAGCTTCAGTCCCGCATCAGCAACTATGGAAATCGCCAGGGAACTAAGGACACCGTGCAGGCCAGTGATATGGTGCATGCAAGGCAGGGATTTGTTTTTACACGGTTAATCGCTGACTTTAAAAATAAATGGATTACTGAAGTTTCTTTAAGCTATAATGCCAACCAACTTTTGTTCTCACGCTCAGCGCCAATAGTATCTGAAGATCGGAAAAAAAGACTGAGACCAGAATTTATGCCAAGAGCATCAGCGTCTTATATTGTAAACAATCTTATTTCCTTCAGAGGAATTGTAAGCAGAGGATATTCACCGCCCACGTTGCAGGAGATCAGATCTTCAGACAATACATTGAATACAACTTTACAGGCGGAAAGCGGGTGGAACTATGAAATTGGACTTCGCCTGCGTGATAAAACCAGCAGGATTTTTTGGGATGCCTCCGCCTTTTATTATGAATTGCACGAGGCAATAGTAAAACGGGTGAATGACCTAGGACAGGATTACTTCGTTAACGCAGGAATTACTTATCAACCCGGAATTGAATCGCTACTACGAATCGAGATCGTCAAACAGCGGAGCGAAAAATTTATTCGTGGACTTCAACTATCAAACGCGTACACATTTTGTTTGTTCCATTTTGGCAAGTATGCAACTGAAGTAGCGAATTATTCAGGTAATGAGTTAACCGGCGTGCCACGCCATGTGTTGGTTACGGGACTCACTGTAAATTTTCCTTTGAATTTTTATTTCTTCGCGCAGCATAATTATACGGAACGAATTCCATTGAATGATCTGAATTCGGAATATGCTTCTGCATGCAACCTGATACAACTGAAAGCAGGATGGCAGCTAAAAATGAATAAGCGGTTTTTATTGGATTTTAGTTTTGGCGTAGACAATCTTTTGGATAAGAAGTATAGTCTCGGTAATGATCTCAACGCGGTTGGAAATCGCTATTACAACGCGGCTATACCAAGGAATTATTTTGGTAGAATGGTAATTGGATTTTAGAATGCTGTGAAGATGCCGAAAGATAATCAGAGTTTCTTCCAGATTTTTTCTGCTCCCAATTGCTTAAATTTTTTCGCCACTTTCGAGAACTTAATTGTTTCCTTTTCGCCTAGTGCTAAAAAAGAGTTTGTACCCATACTGATGTCAAATAATTGAAAGGCGCGATCCTGTAGTTCGGTCTCGAAGTAAATCAGGACATTGCGACACACGATAAGATCAAAGCGATTGATGTAACCTTCGTTGGCGAGGCTGTGTGAGCTAAAGGTCATACGCGATCCAAACGCATCACTGAATTTTTCACCTTGTGGTGTAGTTGTGAAATAGGAGCAAAAATCTTTTTCCCCTCCCGCTAACAAATAATTTTTTTTATAAATCTGCGTCAGACTCACAGGGAAAATTCCTGCGCGTGCTTTGGTGAGCACATGAGGATTAATGTCCGTTCCATGAAGTTCCGATTTTTCTAAAAGGCCGGCCTCATGCAATAGAATAGCAACTGAATAAACTTCCTCTCCGGTTGAACAGCCTGCATGCCAAACCCGGATCACCGGCCTTCGCGCCAGTTCAGGAATAATGTCATGACGCAAGGCTTTGTAAAAATTCGGATCGCGAAACATTTCTGTGACATTCACGGTGATGCGGTCGATAAAATGATCGATGTAGTTTTTGTCTAATCTCAGCTTGGTTCTAAACTCATCAAACGACTGGAATTTTTCAAGCTTATACAGTCGGTTGATCCTTCTCTTAAAGGACTCGCGCGAGTAATAAGTAAAGTCGTAATAATAGAGATCCAGCAGGTCTTTCAGTATAATGTTGATCTCAGGGTCGTTAAGCATTGGAAGAGTGAAGCACAAACTTCAACAATTAATAATTAAACGGGTATTTTTTTTAAAGCAGAATTTTTATATTTGATTTGCCAATTATTCTAAAATTTAGTTTAGGTGATGCTCGCAAGCTAATTGGTTATCAAAGGTGTACACGTTTTTATAGAAATAACGGGAAGGCAAAAAATTACAATTAATTAATATTTCAAATATAATTAAGAGATGTGAATGGTTTAGTTTTGTATTAAGAATTCTGTAACAGCCTAAAAAGTATATATGGCACAGAATTTGCTCTTCTTTTAATGTTACCTTTAGTAGAACCTTTGCACTAAATACAAAGGCTGCATTAAAGGAAAAAAATATAACCACAAACCGACAGTAACGCATGAGCAACACTGGGATACGGCAGATCTAAATTGATCTTTCAACGGATCAAAACAAAAAACCACAGTAAAAACTTACTGTGGTTTTTTGTTTTTAAAACTATCTGATATTAGCGAGTATTACCTTCCCGGAAAGTTCCCTATTGTCTATAAGATTAAAGGAACTAAGGGTATATAAATTTGTGTTGCCAGTTGGAACGTATTCTCTCGCCGCAAAATTTAAATGGACCTTGCTTTTGATAAGGTTTAATTCTGCAACAGTCTCATCGTATTCTCTTAGAGCCTTTTTAAAATTTATCTAATAATTTGTTTATGCTTCTTTTTGACCGCAACATCGTTAAATTTTTCGACGTAATACGTCCATTATGTCTTCATCCCGATAACTATAGGGAGCCTCGTTTCACTCAAAAATAAACTATAAACAATTTTACAATATAAATTTAAACAGGCTCTTATATTAAAAATAAAATCAATCCGCTCTAAAACTAAATGACCCAATAACTTTTCCAACGCCAAATACTTTGGATTATTTAATATCCACTTATTTAGACTTAGTGAACGGCCTCCCTCTAACGAGTCAATGTGGTCGGTAAATATTAAAAATAATGTGCTGTCTTTTCTAAAATGTAATTCAATGTCTCCATAGCACCACACATCGTTTTCAAAGACAGAAGCGTCGACCGAATAATTATCAGGGTCAGGAAAATTGTTGAGAATCCATTCCTTTGTCTGGCCCAATTTAAGGTAATTAAACTTACCTGTCTTGAAAATCTCCAACAAGTCTATGTCAATTTTTGTTTTGAGTTTCATGAAAAACTACAGTTGACTTATTTGTAGATTGTAAGTTTAATGATGCGCTTTAAAATATTCGCAGTATTTGCTCACCACACAGTCATGGTGCTGCGGATGCTTTGGTCTGCATGTCTCACGGCCTAAAAAGGAAATCGCCATTCCAATTTCGCCCCAGTCTTTTTCAGAGATTACCTCCATAATTTGTTTTTCAATTTTTTTAGGATCTGTTCCTGTAGCAATGCCAATTCTTGGTGCTACGCGCACTACATGGAGATCAACAATCACGCCTTCTGCTTTTACACCGGCCCCGCGCAGGATCACGTTCGCAGATTTCCTGCCAATTCCAGGAAGTTCGGTCAGAGCATCCATGGTAAGTGGAATGTTCTTATCTGTCTTAACAATGCCTGCAAGCGCCATTAACCATTTCGTTTTATTTCCAAAGTTGCGCACTTTGCTGATCAACTTAAATAAAGAAGCTTCATCTGCAGTAGCCAGTGTTTTCATGTCTGGATAGACTTTAAAAAATTCGGGAGCAAGACTGTTGATGTGTTTGTCGGAATCCTGCGCTGATAAAACAACCATCACCACTAACTGATAAATATTCTTGTATTCCAAAGGATGTGTTTTTCCTTTATATTTCGCTATTAAAGGCTTCATTGCAGTTTCCCAATCTATCTTTGCCATAAGGTTAATTTTATAAAATAAAAATACAAAATATTAGTCAGGATTTTCACCATACATTTACTTCTGCTAAAAAATAAATGAAGTATATTTATAAAATAAATTTTTGTTCATGTTTAGGATCGTTTGTTACCTTTTGGTTTTGTTAAGTTTTACAGCATGTAAAAAAAAGAAAACAGTTAACCAATCTGCGAAAGATGAAGAGATTATCACAAATTATGTAGCGGAAAATAAACTCGATGCAAAGGCTACAGGCTCCGGCCTTTATTATGTTATCAGTTCGCAAGGCACCGGAAAACAACCGAACTCCAACTCTACGGTAATTGTGGCTTACAAAGGATACCTCACCAACGGAACTGTTTTTGATCAAAGTCAGCAGGGCGGTTATACCACAGCTTTAAAGAACGTGATCAAAGGTTGGCAGGAAGGCATTCCGTATTTTAAAAAAGGCGGGAAAGGAATCTTATTGATCCCATCATCCTTGGGATATGGCGCACAGGCTTCAGGTAAAATTCCAGCAAATTCTGTGTTGATCTTTGATATTGAAGTGCTGGAAGTAAATTAACTTAAAGTGTTTCTCCGTTAATATCGGTCGTCAGCACTTCGCTCATATAGTCTAAAAAAGGACGCATAGCCCGAAATGTTTCATTTACCTTTTTCAAAAAACCGGGAGCTAAAACTTCTTTATCACTAAAAGATTTCCTCACAAGAAATTGTTTGTAGCGCAAGAGATCGATGGCAGAGTTGTCGGCATCAAACCCTTTGGGAGTAGTTTTTAACTGTTCGCCCTTTAGATTTCCAAAATGGGTGACAAAGGATTTACTTTTTAAGATCTTGCGAAAAGACGTTGAGTCATAAGCAAATTCATCACGGATGCGCTTGAGATCAGCGTTCTCAGGACCCCAGAAACCCCCGGCTACAAAAGAATTTCCAGGAGTAAAATGAAAGTAATACGAGCCCCGGCGTAATTTGGTAGCACGCTTAAAGCCGCCACCCCAATGTGTGTTATAAGGCGTTTTGTCTTTTGAAAAACGAATATCTCTATAAATGCGGTGCAGACTTTTTTTGCCACTTACAGTTTCAATAACATCGTGTTTGTTCATCTCTGTTAAGAGAGATTCTGAAAACATTTCAATAGTTCCCAATTCACTGAGATAACGATCTTTGTGGGCGTTAAACCAATCGCGGTCATTATTTTTTTAAGCAGTTTAAGAAATTCTAAATTGGATGCGGTGAGCTTGGTTCTGGTCATATTACGGTTAGCCTAAAGAATACTTTTTTATCAGCGTTCGAACCATGGCAGTATAGATCTTTTTCGCTGAAAGTAAGTTGCCATCTTCTATTTGCGAACAAGCTGATTTTACTTCCGTATAAATATAGTTATACACCAGTTTTTTTTCTTGATCTTTTTCAATGTGCTGTACAATTTGTGGCGAAACTAAATAGTAGTCCTGGATAAGCTTCTTACCAGCATTCGTCGAGGCGAGGTAAGTGTCGCGGTAATTTCTCAGTGTTTTTAATTCATACCCGTTATCAGGAAGCGAATAATACTTCACGCAGGCCGTCGTTAAAAAACACATAAGTGTCTCCGGTTTTCTCTTTGCCTTTTTTGCAGCTTTCTCTTTTGGGCTTGACTTTGTCAAAAGCTTTTTCTTAACGGACGGCTTCGCAGTTTTTTTTGCCGCGACAGGTTTCAGTAGCTTTTTTGAAACACCTTTAGCGGCGGAAGCTTTCAGCCCCTGTTTAGCACTTTTCTTTGTACCTATCTTTTTTTGATTTGCCATATATAGATTTATTTAATTAAGCCAGTTGTTTATTTTAGCGCTGGATTTATAATCGGAGATCGTTCTGAGAATCTTGACCAATAGCTCAGAAAGAAAAAAATTGACAAGTTGTTGTGTACAATGTAATGTGGGATTTCTTTCGGCTGTAGTTCTATAAGTTGGCCATAAAAGCTCTGTGATGGGACAAGTGCGCGGATCATATTCGGCAGTGTTCTTTTTAAGAAGAAGGCTGCCAACAAAAATAAGTGCAAGTAAGGTGAAAAATAAAATCAAAAAGTTTATCGTCATAAAAACTGTATCTCTGTTTACTTCACACAAAGTACAAAGAAATTATGATAGTGAAAATAGTCAGACGATCGAAGGCAGATCGTCAGATTTTCAAGGCAAAATGCCCGCATTACTCTGCTTTTTCGACGAAAAGTTTTAACTTTTTAATAAAAGGAGATTTATTAAATTCGCTGTTTCAATACAGATTTGTACATTCGTAACAATTCAAATCCAGGTACCAAATGCACCAGGGTAGTTGAAGCTTAGTTTTGGCATGAAAAGATATTTTGGTTTAGTTATTGTTTTAGTATGTATTGCTTCTATTGGTTTTGCGCAGGCTCCAGCCTGGTCCTTACAACTCAGTAGCAACGTGGAATTAAGGACTCTTAAGCTCAGCAATAAGGCTGAACGTACAGAAAACGGATTAGGCGGCGCAAACATCGCGCTTTATCAGGGAGATAAATTGGTAAAAACCGTTAAAAGTACCGGTAGTGGGGACTTTACAATTGATGTTCCCGCTAACGGGGATTTTGTGCTGATCGTGTCCTATGCTGATTGCAACGCAAAAAAATTCTCCGTAAATACGATGGGCGTGCCACCAAATATTGGCACAGACAATTTTAAACCAACTTTTGGCATTGGTGGATTCTTAATGGCAAGGCCACTTCCAGGCATTAACTACAGCATCCTTGGTCAACCACTTGTTAAAGTAAAATGGATCGCGGATCGAAAAAAATTCGACCATGATGAAGGCTATACTGACCAAATCCTGGACGGATTGGGGAAAGTAGCTGAAACTGAAAACGCCCTGATCGAAAAATTTGTAGAGTCCAACCAGGCAGGCGATGATGCTTTAAAAAAGAACGATTGCCCCCTCGCTAAAACCTGCTATGAAAGAGCTTTAGGACTTATACCTAATGAGGCTTATCCGAAAGACCAGTTAGTAAAGGTTGGAAAATGTTTAGGAAAAGATGATGAAGCCAAGAAAAAAGCAGAAGCAGAGGCGGCGGCAAAGTTAGCGGCAGAAAAGGCAGCGGCAGAAAAAGCAGCAGCAGACAAATTAGCAAAGGAGAAAGCAGCAGCAGAAAAAGCAGCAGCAGACAAAGTGGCTGCGGAGAAAGCAGCGGCAGATAAGGTGGCCGGAGATAAAGCTGCAAAGGAAAAAGAAGCAGCAGATAAGCTAGCAAAAGAAAAAGCAGACAAAGAAAAAGCAGATAAGGCAGCCGCAGATAAATTAGCGGCAGAGAAAGCGGCAAAGGACAAAGAAGCAGCGGACAAATTAGCGAAGGAAAAAGTTGAGAAGGATAAAGCAGAAGCAGAGCGTGTTGCAAAAGAGAAAGCGGCGGCGGACAAGGCGGCGGCGGATAAAGCGGCAGCAGACAAAGTAGCGGCAGATAAACTGGCAGCAGAGAAGGCAGCAGCAGACAAAGCAGCCGCAGATAAATTAGCTGGAGAAAAAGCAGCCAAAGAAAAGGAAGTGGCAGATAAGATTGCGAAAGAGAAAGCCGAAAAGGATAAAGCAGAAGCAGAGCGCTTAGCAAAAGAAAAAGCAGCGGCAGACAAAGCTTCCGCCGATAGGGCAGCTGCGGATAAACTGTCGGCAGACAAAGCAGCAAAGGAAAAAGAAGCCGCCGATAAAATTGCGAAAGAAAAAGCAGATGCAGATAAATTGGCAGCTGATAAAGTTGCAAAGGAGAAAGAAGCAGCAGATAAACTAGCCAACGAAAAAGCAGCTAAAGAAAAAGAAGCAGCAGACAAAGCTGCAAAGGAGAAAGCAGACGCAGAGAAGTTGGCAGGAGAAAAATCGGCTAAGGAAAAAGAGGCTGCCGACAAAGCGGCTAAGGAGAAGGAAGCGGCAGATAAATTAGCAAAGGATAAGGCAGACAAAGAAAAGTCGGCGAAGGAAAAAGAAGAGGCTGATCGTTTAACAAAAGAAAAGGAAAATGCGGACAAGGCAAAATCTGCTAAGGAAAAAGAAGAAGCAGATCGTCTTGCAAAAGAGAAAGCGAATAGTGAAAAAGCTGAGAAGGCTTCTAAAGATAAAGCGGAAGCAGACCGCCTTGCCAAAGAAAAAGCAGAAGCAGATCGTTTAGCGAAGGAAAAAGCAGATGCAGAAAAAGCTGCTAAGTTGAAATCTGCAGAGTCACAAACAACGGCGCCTCAAACAACAACGAAAGAACCACCTGCTCCTAAAGATAACGGAACCACGCCTGCAAAACCTATTGAGCCAGAAGGTGATTCTGGTAAGCAGAAAAAAGGCAACTCTAAACGTACTATCTACCGTAAGCTTTAACAATGGATAACAGCAAACCTCTACCCGTATTAAGCAACGTTGAATTGCGTGTCCTTGGATCTCTGATCGAGAAAAGTAAAACAACGCCCGATTATTATCCCATGACATTAAACGCTTTGACGGCGGCCTGCAATCAAAAAACTTCGCGCTATCCGGTAACAGATTATGATGAAGAAAGTGTTGTACTTGCTCTGAATAATTTAAAAGGACAAAGTCTTGTAGCTACCGCTGTTGGTGGTGGAAGCCGAGTTGTGAAATACAAGCATAATTTCACCACTGTACACGAAATAGAACCTGAACAGCTGGCAGTGCTGTGTTTACTAATGTTAAGGGGTCCGCAAACTCCGGGAGAACTGAATACAAATTCTGCGCGCTTATATGAATTCCGCTCTCTCGAAGAAGTTTATTCGGTTCTGAATAAATTGATGAACGCTGAGTATCCCTATATAAAGGAACTTTCAAAAAAACCCGGACAAAAAGAAGCGCGTTATGTTCATCTTTTGGGTGAAGAGATGCAGGAAGATGTTGATGTGCAGAATGACCTTCCCCAAGAGCCGGCCAGACGCCATTTAAACGACATGGAGGCACGCATCATTGCTCTTGAAAAAGAACTGGCTGAGGTAAAAGAAACCCTGGCTAAAATCACAAAAGAACTGTTCTAAAAAATTACTCTGTCACGGATTTTCCGGCACTTAAATTTTTTTCTAGTTATTCGTAAAAAGAAGAACTTAAAATAATTATTCAGTACTCTGCGAAACCCATGCAATAGCCTTATCCAACTCAGCATGTTTAAAGCCTTTAAACTCACCGGGAATGACAACGCTAAAAGCATTCGTGAAAAGGCGAATGGAATCGAGATCACTCACAATGGCGGCTCGTTTCCATTTGGTAATGTTTTTTATTCCCATTAAAGTATCCTGCATCCAGGCACCGATAGTAAAGTTCTTAATAGAAGTATCCAGCACCAACAGATAATTTAATTCACCTGTTTTTTCGACGATCTTTTTTACTGCGGGGAGCACAGTGTCGGTAAAATTCTGTTCGTTAATCGTTTCTGTTGCGCGGAAGCCAACCATGTTAGCGGGTAAATTTTCGAGTTGAATGATCATTGTTTTAGTCTTAGAGCAAAGATCATGAAAATTTGATGCCAGTCGTATAGATCGCGCAACAGGAAAAGCAAAGAATTACTTGAAGTATTCGTAGCGAATCACGTATTCCAGTCTTCTCTCAGGTATTTTACTTCGCTTAGGTTCGGGATAATAGGTGTAATAAGGGTCCATAAACACTTGACGGAACTCGCTTTGGCAGCTTCGCCAGCTCGGCGGCGTAACCTGTAGTATAGGAGGATAATAGAAATAAAATACGCTGTCGTAAAGACCATTTTTGTCTAAAGTCTGGGTGAAGCCTTCGTAGCGGGATTCAAGGTTTTGCATCTGACCATATCCCTGAGAGTGCCTACAGAACATGGGCGGCCGTATATCGACGGGCTCGTTAAAATCTTCTCCATCCACAAATAGTTTTTGATCCATGTTAGGTCGGCGTGTTTTAACAGAATGGTGACGCTTTAAAAATTTCCTGTCGATCTCTATCCTACCACTGTCTTTATTCGCATAAACTTCGTCATCGAATTTTTTTTGCACACAGAAATAAGGCTTTCCATTATCGTAGCTTGTTTTTAATTTTTTCCGAAGATAAATTCCATCGAAGGTGTCAGTCTTAATAACCTTGCCTTTGTTATCAACCGTGGCAAGTACCCTGCCCAATTGACCCTCGATGTTGGATGGCTTGTTGTAGAATTTTTCGTTATAGTAAGTGTTTTGTTCGTTGATCACTTCACCGCTCTTATGAATTTTTATAAGGTAGAGCCTGAAATGCATCACAGTGTCTTTATTCTTATAAATAAACTGGGTCGTGTATGCGGTATCGCTTCTTACAAGTTTATTTTCCTTATACCGGTTCCGCGTTTCCACGTAAGTATTTTCATTTTCAGCATAACTGGTGCGTGCGGTCGAATAGTAGTTCCCCGGATAAACGCTGCCAAAATTTTCACCTGCCGTGTCAAGTTCAAAACGTTGAGCCGATTATTATAATAGACTTTAACCTTTTTTACTTTATTTTTCCTGCACAACGCTTTGTCCTTAAGATCTAGTAGGTTACATCGTTCAGACTGGAACCTGCTATTGTTAAAAGTGCTCATGTAATTATAATAGGAAAGCTGGCAGTTAGCGCCGGTCCAAAAATTTAATTGTTGCGCATGCATTTGCAGAACAAGAATAAAACAGAATGCATTAAAAATAAATTTATGGGTCATCTTTTGAAAATCATATTAGCATAAATTTACTACAAAAGACAAGTTCTTTTCCTTTGTGTTTTTAAGTGGTTGTTTAAATATGTTAAAGACGTTTGTAAAGACAATGTTTATAATTCTGAGCGAACAAAACTAAACAGCTATCTTTATAAAAATGGAGCAACATAAAAATATCACCATTCCCGGAAGTAAGGACAAACCTATTGTGCTGGATGTTTTTTATAAAGAGAATGGTGAAAAAAAACCAATCATCATTTTTGCGCATGGCTTCAAAGGCTTTAAGGACTGGGGGCATTTTGATTTTATGGCGGAACAATTTGCGGAAGCAGGATTTGTCTTCGCGAAATTTAATTTTTCCCACAATGGAACCACGCCTGAAGACCCTATAAACTTTGCAGATCTCGAAGCCTTCGGAAATAACAATTACACCATTGAACTTGATGATCTTAAAAAAGTGATGGACTGGTCCTTAACCTATCCGCCACTGAAAGAAGAAACGGACCAGAACAAATTATACTTGTTAGGACATAGTCGCGGTGGCGGCATTGTAATAGTGAAAGCAGGCGAAGACCCGCGCGTAAAAAAATTAGTCACCTGGGCCGCAGTAAGCGATCTTGTAAACCGTAACAAACAAAAGACAATAGAAACCTGGAAACGCGACGGAGTAGTGTATGCAAAAAATGCGCGTACCAAACAAGACATGCCTTTGTATTACCAATTCTACGAAAACCAACAAGCCAATAAAGAACGTTTGAATATTCATCATGCCGTAAAACGGTTCGAGTATCCTTTTTTAATTGTACATGGCACCGCCGATGATGCTGTAAAATTTCATGATGCTGAGGAAATTTTTAAAAGTGCAAAACATGCAAAGCTGCTCACTATAGAAGGCGGCGATCATACCTTCGGTGTGCGACATCCTTTTGAAGATGCTTTACCAGAACGAGCAAAGGAAGTTTTGGATAAAACGATTGCTTTTTTTCAGAAATAATCTGCTGCACTAATAAGCTTTAGGTGTTAAGGCGGTGCGGAGAGACCTTCAAAGTCTTTCCCAAATTTATAGGTTAGACCTTGAAGGTTTATACGAATTAAGGCGGAAGTTTCAATCCTGATTTGCAAGAACAGATTCCTCCTTCGTCGGAATGACGGCAAATCAGGATTGGCTGTACACAGTCTGATTTGGTCATTCTGAAGAATCTGTTCTTCCAAATCAGGCTTTACGAAAATTCACAATTCCTTACTAAGACATTGGACTTTCGACCGGCTTAACACCTATACCATCAAAATTGCAAAAATTAACGTCATTACGTTTATTAAACACGCATCTTTGTATATGAACTGGAACCAATTAACAACCATTGATCAACTCGCTAAGATTGACGAGCTTTCTGCTAGCAAGCCTGTATTGATATTAAAACACAGTACAACCTGCAGCATCAGTGGGGCAGCCTTAAACCGCCTTGAGCGCAATTGGAAAGAGGAAGACAGAACTTTTGTTGAACCTTATTACCTCGATCTTCTTTCGCACAGAAATGTCTCCAACGATTTAGCACAGCATTACAACGTCCGTCATGAATCGCCGCAGGTGCTTTTAATTAGGCAGGGAAAATGTGTTTATACAGAATCTCACATGGGCATTACTATGGCAGCGATTTTGAGTCATTTAGTCGGCTGATCGAGCCTGACAGGGCTCTTTAATTCAGTCATTAACCCGACAGGGTTAAATGCGCATTCATCGCCTTTTACATTTTCCATTACAGTTCAACACCCAAATTCCACAACTCATCGTTTTTCACTTCAGGAAGCACAAAGGCTGCTGTAGTTTTGACCCATAAAATCAAAACCACATGCAAAAAATTTTTACTCTTACGCTCATTTTTTTAGGCCTGTTTTCGGGAGCGTGGTCACAGACCGCAACAGAAAAAGGACCAACACAAACCATTCGCGGGGTGGTTATCGACAAACAATCACAAACAGCAATTCCCGGTGCCAATGTCGTGTTACCGGGACTTGATCCCATCAAAGGTTCAGTAAGCGATGCGGAAGGCCGGTTCAAGATCACCGATGTTAAAGTCGGTCGTTACGATCTCAAAATCTCTTATTTAGGTTACAAAGAAATCGTGATGCCTAACGTGATCGTCTCTGCCGGTAAAGAAGTTGTTTTAGAAATAGGCATGGAAGAGAATATTTCTTCTTTGCAGGAAGTTGTTGTGTCAGGTTCTAAAAAGAACGAAACACAAAATGAAATGGTGTCGGTAAGCGGACGTTCTTTTTCGATGGAAGAAGTGAACCGGTATGCGGGCGGCCGTTCCGATCCCTCAAGACTTGCGGCAAACTTCGCAGGGGTGAGTTCTCCTGATGATTCCCGCAATGACATTGTGATTCGTGGAAATTCTCCAACAGGGGTTCTTTGGCGCATTGAAGGATTAAACATTCCAAATCCAAATCATTTTTCAACGGTGGGAACAACGGGCGGTCCGGTAAGCGCCATCAATACAAATGTGATCAAGAACTCCGACTTTTTTACTTCTGCTTTTCCTGCTGAATATGGAAACGCAAACGCTGGTGTTTTTGATCTCGGCTTCAGAAGCGGAAATTCTGAAAAAAGGGAACATACTTTGCAGCTCGGTGCTCTTACTGGTCTGGAAGCCATGACCGAAGGGCCAATCAACAAAGAAAAAGGCTCTTCTTATTTAGTTGCCTATCGGTATTCATTTACAGGAGTAGCACAAAAGCTGGGCATTCCTATTGGTACCGCAGCGACACCTTTTTACCAGGATCTTTCGTTTAAGATCGCAGGTGGACAAACAAAGATCGGGAAGTTTACCTTATTTGGCCTTGGCGCAAAAAGTAAAATCGATTTTCTCCACACAAAAATAGATTCCACAGATCTTTTCGCGAACCCGATGAAAGATTCTTATTTTACAAGCGACATCGGATTGTTAGGACTCAAACATTTTATAAAAGTAAATGAGCGTTCTTACGTCAATACAATTATCGGTGCAACTTATAATGGAAGCAATTATCTGGAAGATAACGTGGCCACTGATCTGAAGCCCCTTGAGCGTTATGTAGAGAACAAAACGAATCAAATTCATTATTCCATTAATACATCGTATAATTCAAAAATAAATTCACGCTTGTTTATCAAAGCAGGAATTATTTCAGAAGTGATCGCACTGATGTTAGATGCGCGTGTGAGAGACTCTAATTCGGTTTGGCGCCAATACTGGGACTTCAAAGACAACACTTCCCTTCACCAGGCGTATGCTCAGGCTAAATACAGGTTCAATGATAAGCTGACTTTAAATGCAGGTATGCATACTCAATTGCTGGCACTCAACAATTCCACTTCGGTTGAGCCACGTGTTGGATTAAAATATCAGGTGTCACAGAAGCATACATTTAGCGCAGGGTATGGTATGCACAGCCAGATGCAACCAATAGACGTGTATTTTTACCGCACCCGTCTTGCAGATGGGTCTTATGCGCAGACCAATAAAAACCTCGGCTTTACACGCAGTCAGCATTTTGTAATAGGCTATGATGTTTTACCCTTAAAAGACTGGAGAATAAAATCAGAGATTTATTACCAAGTATTATCCAATGTACCTGTTACGGAGAGACCTTCGAGTTATTCCATGTTAAATGCAGGCGCGAGTTTTCTGCCTAACGAGCAGAGTTATTTAAAGAGCAAAGGGAGTGGAACAAATTACGGCGCGGAATTAACTATTGAGAAATTTTTCACAAAAGGCTATTATGCTTTGTTAACGGGAACCATTTATGAATCCAAATACAAAGGCAGTGATCGTATTGAACGCAATACGGGGTTTAATGGAAAATACGTTTACAATGTGTTGGCTGGAAAAGAATTTAAAGTCGGAAAAGACAAACGCAACGTGATCTCTATAGGCATTAAAATGACGCAGGCCGGTGGCCGGTATTACACACCGGTAGATCTAGCAGCTTCGCAAATATCACAGACACAGGTGTTACAGGGCGACGCGTCCGCTTTCAGTCAGCGCAATCCTGATTTTTTTAGATTGGATATCAAAACCGGCTTCACTGTAAATTCAAAACATTCTAAAATATCCCAATCTATTTTCTTCGATATTCAAAATGTAACAAACAATAAAAACGTTTTTGCGCAGCGTTACAATCCTGTAACCAATTCTGTAAACACGGCTTACCAGATTGGGTTCTTTCCTAATTTCGTCTACAAAATTCAATTTTGATTTCTAAAAACAAAATATAATCCATGAAAAAAATATTAGTCATAAACGGTCCCCCGACAAAAAACAGCTTCTGTAACGCTTTGAGCGACTCTTATGTTACTTCCGTGGCGTCTGCCGGAAATAAAATAGTTCTTTTAAACCTTTACGATCTTGAGTTCAGGATCAATTTTAAGAATGGCTATTCGAAAAAAGAGGAAACGGAAAAAGACATTCTTCTCGCACAGGAAAAAATTAAATGGGCTGAGCATATTGTGATTGTTCACCCCGTGTGGTGGGGATCTGTCCCTGCTTTGTTGAAAGGATTTTTCGATACGGCTTTGTTGCCTGGATTTACCTTTAAATACAGGGAGAATAGTCCTTTGTGGGATAAGTTACTAAGTGGAAGAACCGGGCACATTATTTACACTTCCGATACACCGATCTGGTTCTATAAATATATTTACATGGCTCCTTCCGTTGCGCAGGTAAAGAGAAGAACGCTTGGGTTTTGTGGGATCAATAATGTAAGAGTAACCAGAATCGGCCCTATCCGGAAATCAAAAGCAGAATTTCGTGAGAAGTGGCTCAACAAAATAAAAGAGCTTGGGACAAAGGCTGCTTAAATACCACGGTATTAATTATTACATTTAAGCAAGAATGAGAAGAAAAAAATCCAGATTTATTTACATGATCGTTGTGGGGGTCATCATTTCCTTTTTGCTGGAGGCGATAGGAATGAAAGAAGATCCTATAAACCGTTTTTTCGGATTTCTGACTTCGATCATGATCACAGTCTTTGTATGGGAAGGGAATTTGATCATTGACGATCTTCTAAACAAAACGTTTCCATGGGAAAAAGGCGCAGGTAGGCGCATTTTTGGTCAACTACCACTCACACTTATTTTTAGCAGCGTTACCATTTATGTTTCTATGTTGTTGTTTAATATGTACGTGTGTGAGTTGCCTGCAAATGCTAAGGACCAGTTTATCCAAGTTGCTATTATCATTGGGGTTCTGGTATCAATTATTTTGTTGTCCATAGAAATTGGCGCTCAGTTCTTTTCCAATTGGAAAAAATCTTTGGTAGAAGTAGAGAAGTATAAAACAGAAAGTCTGCAAGCGCAACTACAAAATCTAAAAGACCAGATCAATCCGCACTTTATGTTCAACAATTTGTCGGTGCTTTCGTCGCTTGTGTATAAGGATCAGGACAAAGCCGTAGATTTCATAAGTCAGCTGAGCAAAGTGTATCGCTATGCGCTCGATAGCCGCAACAGTGAACTGATCAGCTTAAAGGAAGAACTTACGTTTACGGAATCCTATAATTATCTTTTACAGATCCGCTTCGATAAATCTCTCATTTTTAGAATAGAAATTCCGGATGCGTACGAAAATTTGTTGCTACCTCCCATGGCGCTGCAAATGCTGATTGAAAACGCGATCAAGCATAACGAAGTTTCGACTGCGTTTCCTTTGACAATTGAAATAAAAATAGCCAACACTAAAATTGAAATAAAGAATAATCTGCAATTAAGAAGCAGTCCTGAGATCAGTTGCAAAACAGGGCTGAAGAACATAAAAGAGCGCTACAAGTTTTTCAGTGAAGAACAAGTAGAGATCGAGGAAACAAAAAATTTCTTCACGGTGCGATTACCTTTATTAAAAGCCAAATGAAAGCCATTATCATAGAAGATGAAAAGTTATCAGCAGAACACCTGATCACACTTTTAAAGAAGGTGGATGGCGAAATAGAAATAGTAGCCATTTATGATTCAGTAAAAAAAACGATAGAAGCGTTTAGGAAAGGAATAAAAGCTGATCTTCTTTTCGTGGATGTGCATCTAGCCGATGGCATTAGCTTTGAGATTTTTTCGAAAATCAAAATAGAGACACCTGTTATTTTTACAACCGCTTACGATGAATACGCAATAAAAGCTTTTAAGATTAATAGCGTTGACTATCTTTTGAAGCCTGTCGGCCTGCCCGATCTAAAGGTGGCGCTTGACAAGTACAAAAAACTAAGCGGCAAAAATCACACAACGATTCTTGAGAATATAAGCAACGCTTATCAGAATATTAACAAACAGTACAAGAACCGTTTTATGGTAAAGATCGGAGATACAATCTCTACCGTAAAGAGTGAGGATATTTCCTATTTTGTTTCTGAGGATGGCGTTGTGCTTTTGGTCACTGATAACAAACGTTACGTGATCGATCATACACTGGATAACCTGGAGATTTTGATTTCTCCGGATATTTTTTTCAGGATCAATAGAAAAGTGCTCATAAATATCAGCAGTATCCAAAAAGTTAGCTCTTACTTCAATAGTCGTTTAAAATTAAATTTAGGTTCACTCGATGAAGAAAACTGCATAGTAAGCAGGGAAAGAGTCAACGATTTTAAAGCTTGGTTAGATAAATAAATAAATCTGATTGATTAAATCCTTTAGTTTAGTAGACGAATAGCTGTTTTTGGTCGACGAAAAAAAGCTCACGGAAAATCGACGGAGGGCCCATTAATTGCGGTGAGTTTCACTTATCTTAACGTTTTTTTTTTGAGTTTGTGCGTATATTTGTAAACTAAACAAAGGAAAAATGACACTTGCGGAATTTAATGCACTCGATCTTGATCGCCGCTGCGATGCCATCTGGGAATGGGGGTTCTATATTAGTAGAAACAGAACGGGGAAAACAAATAAAGTATTATATTCATTAAACGGTTTTTTCGCCGAGATGATTTTTCAAATAGAGGATAACAGTATTGTAGACATAGTGGCTTTGAAAAAAGTTCCAGAAGTTGAACAAACAGGTTATTTTATTCAGAATGATAATCCATTTATAAAGGCAGTCGCATAGAACATTTCTACTCTTTACAGTTTAAAAATTAAAAGCCAGCGGCTCCGGTACATTTCTTTTTTTGGGTTTAAAGATTTGATGTTGTCGTTTTTGTGTGTAAACAATCGTCAATAGCGATTCTCGCACCGGAGTCCGCCTGGTTTTTGTGCTTATGCAGCCTCTACAAGTTTTTCCATGATAGCATCCGCAATACCATATTCTACAGACCCTTCAGCATTCATAAAATGATCGCGATTAAAATCTTTCAAAATTTTTTCAATCGACTGCCCGCAGTTTTCAGCAAGCAAACGCGCTCCTAATTCTTTGGTCTTCATCAGTTCAGTTGCCTGAATCTCAATATCTGCGGAATTACCACCGGTTCGCCCGCTCGGCTGGTGAATCATCACTCGCCCATGTTTTAAAACAAAACGTCTCCCTTGTTCTCCCGCTGATAATAAGATGGACGCCATGGAAGCTGCAAAACCACTACACACGGTGGAAACGGGGCTGCTAATCGTTTAATAGTGTCGTATATCGCGAAGCCAGAGGTCACGTATCCACCCGGACTGTTGATGATTAACTGAATCTCTTTTTCCGGATCACGCAGCTCGAGATAGAGTAATGTTTCGATGACGTGTTTTGCGGATGCGTCATCTACGTTTCCCCACAAAAAAACTTTTCTGTTGCTGAGAATTTTTTCGGCGATCATATCTTTTAATCTTGGTGCACTCAAGGGTTCGTTTTAAAAAGGGATGAAATTTTTTGTCTGAATGTTTGGAATTTTTTAGCGCTGAACATTTTTCGGTGTACGGCTTCTATTTCTGCTTTTACTTTTTTGCGGCTATAATGATTAACCAATAGATAAACCTGTTTCTGCCATACAGACTTATCCCTCAGGTCCTCGTTTAAAAGGAGCTTTGCTTCTATCACGAGCCGGTCGTCTGCCGAACCCGTTTTCAGAAGGTAATATTCAAGTTCTTGCGCCTCACTCATAAAAATCTTCTTTAGATAATGACTTTTGTTTAACCACGCTTCTTATTTTTTAGAGACATTTAAATTTCTGAGCGGTTGCCGAACGCTCCCCTGAGAACCCAAATTTCTCAGACACATCTTTCATGCTGAGTTTATCGTAATAAAAAGATTTTAAAAGCTCAAGACATTTTTTTCCTGACAGTTCGACAAAGCGTAGAATAGTTTCCGAAACTTTTGGCTCTTCATCGGCTTCTTTCAGATCAGGTAAACTAGCAATGGATCTGTTTAATTTAGTTTGATGATATTTTTTATACCAGAGAAGCCTTGCAATTCCAACTATATAAGCCGATTCGCCATTCTTCGAGTGTTGGCCCGCAACAATTTTTTTTCATAATAGATCACTAGGGCGCCCTGAAAAATATCTTTGGCTTCTTCAAAAGTTCCACCGAGCTTTTTTACAAAAGAGGCCACTTTGGGAAAGGCGATTTCATAAGCTTCAATAAAAAGCTCTTCGTTTGTTTGTGTTTGTTTTTGTGCGATGATCATAGTCTTTATACTTATGTGTAGGAAAGAAGGAAACTATCACCCATAAAATTAAATTATTTTATTGGGAGTTCATTTTATCGGAAACTAATTCAAAAAATTATTCGGGAACAACTTTTTTCTGATAAAGAAAAGCTTTGGGCGGTGTGTAACGTAAAGTGATCTCAATGCCCCCGCGTCTTGTGGATGAAGCCCCCAGCCTTGAGGTATTAATATCATAACTCAAACCGATCACATACTGCTCTTCTTTTTCCAGGTTCAGTGCAATAATGAGGGCGTCCTTGTTCCTATAATAAGCCCCATAACTTATAGAGGATCTTTTCTGGTGCCGTGTATTTTGAATTATCCGAAATATAATATTTTAGCAATACCCCAACCATAAGCTCTGTGGAAGCACCTTGCTTTTGAAATAAGAAAGAAGGGAGGATAGCGGTATTAAAATTCGCCGGTGCAAAATAAAGATATCCATGAACGATGTATTTCATCATTGAAGTCTGTTTATTGGCGAAGAATCCCTGGTGCGGAGCGGTGAGGTTATAAAAGGAGGCTCCTAATTTGGCTTTAAGTTGACTGTTTGTTGCTATACGCTTATCTTCTTGTCCGTAAGACCATACTGCGCCCCCTGCAAAACCAAAATATTTATAATTGTCATTTATCAATCTTTCATTTTGCGGCAGGTTCGGATCATAAGTACTGCCGTTGTACTGACTCGGAAAGATAAGCCTTCCAGCTTCTAATCTTTGTTGAATGTAACTTGCCTGTAGACCAACGGAGATCACACTTTTTTTCTGAATAGGAATAAAAGTTGCTAATGAAAAATTAGAATGCGTTGAATTAAGATTTCCTGTTCCTGCCCTGTCGCCATAAACAGAAAGCCCCCAGGCTAGCCGACCCATGCTTCGTTCTTTAAAAGTCATTGTTCGAAATTTATCGATTTGTTTCCAGTTGCTGTTGTTTAGACGGCTTTCAAAAGAAACGCCAAAAGTTTTATATGGCGTAATCCACAGTTAAATCCAAAGAACCATTTCTGCGTTTCGTTCTGCGCACGCACGTTTAATTTGAAAATTAAAAGTAAGAGAGTCCAGCTAATCCCAGGGCAAACGCATCTAAATTATAAAGCCTTGATTTCATTGGGAAGTTCAATTTTAAAAACCGGAAAACACAATTAATTTAAAATAGACATTTGTTGATTTTACTGTATCTCACGTCATTAT
>Ga0105046_10005228_pt1 | contig 20545 bp, 14 predicted proteins | sample MAT03_FD_78385 | JGI IMG/M metagenome (GOLD analysis project Ga0105046, IMG submission 78385) | Freshwater microbial communities from Lake Fryxell liftoff mats and glacier meltwater in Antarctica - MAT-03 (megahit assembly) | ecosystem: Environmental > Aquatic > Freshwater > Ice > Liftoff...
AACCGGTCATGACTTCATCAAAAATCAGCAGCACGCCATGCTGCGTGCAGAGCTCGCGGCAGCGTTTCATGAAGGGCACACTCCCCCGCACGAAGTTCATGTTGCCGGCAATCGGCTCGATCATCAGGCAAGCGGTACTGCTGCCATGCAGGGCGAAGGCTTCTTCCAGCTGACTGAGGTTGTTGTATTCGAGCACCAGTGTGTGCTGCACCACCTCGGGAGGCACGCCGGCACTGGTGGGATTGCCAAAGGTGGCCAGGCCCGAGCCGGCCTTGACCAGCAGCGCATCGGCATGGCCGTGGTAACAGCCTTCGAACTTGATGATCTTGCTGCGGCCGGTGGCGCCGCGCGCCAGCCGGATTGCACTCATCGCTGCTTCGGTGCCCGAGCTGACGAGGCGCAGCATTTCGATCGAGGGCACCAGCCGAACGATTTCTTCGGCCAGCTCGACTTCGCGCTCGGTGGGTGCGCCGTATGAAAATCCTTCGAGCAAGGCTTTCTGCACCGCTTCGACCACCGCAGGGTGGCCATGGCCGAGAATCATGGGACCCCAGGAGCCGATGTAGTCGATGTAGCGCTGGCCGTCTGCGTCCCAGAAGTAGGCGCCCTGCGCCCGCTGTACAAAACGCGGCGTGCCACCGACTGCCTTGAAGGCGCGTACCGGTGAGTTAACCCCGCCGGGGATCAGTTTTTTTGCGCGTTCGAACAGGGCTGTGTTGCGTGAATTGTCGGGACTAGTGTTTGGTGCCATTGGTGAGTATGTCGAAAGTGGGTAGGGCGGGGGCCGGATCAGCGCTTTCGGCGTCGTCCGCGTCCGCGTCGGTATCCGTTTGGGCCCAGAACAGGCGGTCAGGCACGATGTTGCCCATGCCTGGGTGAAAACCCGCATCCAGGCTGTGATCGAGGTAAGTCAGGGCCTCGCTGGTGGCGGCCTGCAGGTTGTGCCCGTTGGCCAGCAGAGCGGAAACGGCGGCAGTCAGGGTGTCGCCGGCACCCGCAAACACCGCCTCGAAGCGCTCGAACTTCTCGCTGTACAGAACGGCCTGCGGCGTGGCCAGCACATTGTCAATGAACTGCTCGGGCAAAGGGATGCCAGTGACCAGCGTGTAGGGTACGCCGAATTCGGCGGCAGCCTTGGCGATGTCGCGGGCCGAAGGGCTTTTTTCGCCGGCCCAGTCGGGCAGCAACCAGCGCCACAGGCTGCTGTGATTGCCCACGAGCACGGTGGTTTGCGGCAGCAGCAGTTCGCGGAAGGCGTCGAGGTAGTTGTCGATGGCTTCCTCATCCCACCACGACAGGTTGGGCATGTAAGCGATCAGCGGCACGTCGGCATAATCCGAGGCAATCTCCGCGATGGCGCTGATGTTTTCCGGGTTGCCGACAAAGCCGACCTTGATCGCGCTGACTGGCATGTCTTCGAGCGCGGTGCGGGCCTGCTCGGTCACGGCATCTTCATCAAAGGAAATATGGTCAAAAATTTCGGCCGTGTCGCGTATATAGGCGCCAGTGACAACAGCCAGCGCGTGTGCGCCGGCCGAGGTGATGGCGCTGATGTCTGCGGTCAGGCCGCCGGCACCGCTCGGGTCGTTGGCGTTGAAGGTCAGCACGCAGGCGGGCGAGGTTTCGCCGTCCTCCGTTTCCATTTGCGGGATGTCCTGAGGAGGTGTGTTGGGGTTTGCCATAGGCTGGATTTTGCCTTGTACGCGAATAAGCAACGCCGCCTCGATACAATCGTTGCATTCTATTCGAAGGCAACTTAAGCTGTGACTCAATCAATGACCTGGATGTGTTTAATCTGTGGATGGATTTACGACGAAACGACGGGAGCGCCAGAACATGGCATTGCGGAAGGCACGCCATGGGCCCAGGTGCCGATGAACTGGACCTGTCCCGAATGCGGGGCGCGAAAAGAAGATTTTGAAATGGTTCAGATCTGAATGCCCGATCAGTTGTCTAAGCAAACGCTCGGCGGATGTCCACCTGTCGACTGAGCGTCACAAGGAGCACAGTCAGTGAGTATTCCCAGTTCAGGGTTCAAGGTGTTGGTCATCGATGACAGCAACACCATACGCCGCAGCGCAGAGATATTCCTGAAACAGGGTGGCCACGAGGTGCTGCTGGCTGAAGATGGCTTTGACGCCTTGTCCAAGGTCAATGACTATCTGCCGGATCTGATTTTTTGCGACATCCTGATGCCACGTCTGGACGGGTACCAGACTTGCGCGATCATCAAGCGCAATCCGAGATTTTCAAGCGTACCCATTGTGATGTTGTCTTCCAAAGACGGCGTTTTCGACAAGGCGAGGGGCAGGATGGTCGGATCCCAGGACTACCTGACCAAGCCATTCACCAAAGACCAGCTGCTGCACACCGTTCAGGAGCTGGGCAGCGCAAAACAAGGAGCAGCGTAATGGCAATTAAGAAAATTTTGATCGTTGACGACTCGAAAACCGAATTGATGTTCATGACCGACCTGCTCGGCAAGAATGGTTTTTCAGTGAAAACCGCCGAGAATGCGGAAGACGCCTTTCGTCGGCTTGCCGAGGAAAAACCTGACCTGATCCTGATGGACGTGGTGATGCCCGGGCAAAATGGCTTCCAGCTCACGCGCGCCATCACGCGGGACCCTCTGTACGCTGACGTACCCATCATCATGTGTACCAGCAAAAATCAGGAAACCGACCGTGTCTGGGGCATGCGCCAGGGCGCCAAGGACTACATCACCAAACCGGTGGATGCCGACGACTTGATGGCTAAAATCAAGGCGCTGGGCTGATTCGTCACCGACCTCACTAAAGCATGGCCAATCGACAAGCACTTAGAGAATTGCAAAGCCGCCTCGCCGACAGGCTGCAAGCCGCCAAGACGCAGGGTGTTTCGGCTTCCTGGCTGGCCGTGGAGGCGGGGGGCGACAAGTACCTGTTTCCCCTGAACCAGTCAGGGGAAATTTTCCCCTGGGTCAGTGCGCAAAACGTGCCCTACACGCAGGCCTGGTTCGCCGGTGTGGCCAATTTGCGCGGTGGCTTGTACGGCATCGTCGATCTGGCGAGTTATGTGACCGGAAAAATACCGCCACCCCGCAGTGAAATGGCGCGCACCGAGTCCCGCCTGGTCGCGCTCAACAGCGCGCTTGAAATCAACTGCGCATTGCAGATCGACAAGTTGGCCGGCTTGCGCAATCCTGAGGCGTTCACAGACTTTTCCGAGAAGTCGCCAGAATCGCCCGAGTTTTTCGGCCACAGTTATGTCGATGCCAACGGCACCCGCTGGCAGGAGATCAACCTGCAGTCGCTCGCGCAACAGGCGCATTTTTTGACTATCAGCGCCTAGCGCTTTCACGTTTTTCCCCGGAAGGCTCACCATGTCTGTCATCGAAAATATCCAGAAGCTATTCAAAACAAAGCCGGCTGCGCCCCGGGACAGCATGGATGATGCATCACTCGACATGTCGGTCGATCCCTCGGCAACAGGGGCCATGAATGCATCGAGCAGCATGGCAACCGTTGCTCCCGCAGAAGACCGCTTTGCTCCGGAAACCCAGAATACCGACGAAACGCCAGACAGCGTTGAACTGCTGTCGCTGCCGATACTGGGTCGCCGACGCATGGGGGCGCACCAGCAGACACTGGTGATTTTGCTCGGTTTTGCGGTGGTCGTGTTGGGTTCCGTGACCTTTGTCGCGCTGAATCAGGCGGATCAGGTGGCGCAACAGGTGGCGGCCACCGGGCAATCGCTGATGCAGTCGCAGCGACTGGCCAAGTCGGTTTCGCAGGCGCTGGTGGGCAGTGCGCAGGCTTTCCCTGACGTGCGGGAGAGCTCCGATGTGTTGGCCAAAACCGTTCGTGGCCTCAAGTCCGGTGAGGTGTCGTTGCGTCTTGAGCCGGTTGCTCCCGAATTGCAAGCGGGTGTCGACACAGTGACGCCACTGATGGAGCGCGCTGAGAAAAATGCGTCGATAGTGATGGGACAGCAGGCAATTCTGACGCAGGTCGGTAACGCCTTGCGCACGATTAACCGTCAATCGTCCGACTTGCTGGAAATCGCAGAGACGGTGTCGTCCCTCAAACTGCAGCAAAATGCGCCCCCGGCGGAGATTTCAGCGGCTGGCCAGCTCGTGATGTTGACCCAGCGCATTGGCAAATCTGCCAATGAGTTCCTGACCATGGAAGGTGTGAGCCCCGAGGCGGTGTTTTTGCTCGGCAAGGATTTGAACTCCTTCAAGGAAATCGCCCAAGGCCTGCAGGAAGGCAGCCCCGAGTTGCGCCTGACGGGCTCCAAGGACCCGCAGACGCGGGAGCGGCTGGAAGCGCTGATGGCGCTGTATGAACAGACACGCGTTCAGGCCGGCGCGATTCTCGGAAACTTGCAGGGCCTGGTATCTGCGCGCGGGGCGCAGGCTTCGATTATTTCCGACAGCGAACCCTTGCGCCGTGGTCTGGAAGACATTCAGGGCAAGCTCTCATCTCAGACCGGTTTGGGTGTGGGCGCCCTGACCACGCTGGCCATTGCTGCGGCGTTTGCGCTGCTCTGCGCGGCAGGCCTGGCCCGTTTGCAGGTGCTGGACAGCCGGCAGCGCCAGGGTGTTGCTGAAAGCCAGCGGCAGGAAGCCAAGGGCCAGGAGCAGGACGCCAAGCGCGTTAACGATGCCAACCAGGCGGCTATTTTGAGATTGATGAATGAGCTGCAGACAGTTGCCGAGGGTGACCTGACCCAGGAGGCCACGGTGACCGAGGACATCACCGGCGCCATCGCCGACTCGGTGAACTACACGGTGGAAGAGTTGCGCCAGCTGGTGGGTAACGTGCAGAACACGGCGACCCGCGTGGCGCAAACCACAGCCCAGGTGGAGAGTACCTCCACGGAGCTGCTGGCCGCTTCGACCGAACAACTGCGCGAAATTCGCGAAACCGGCCAGTCGGTGCTCGACATGGCGACCCGAATCAACCAGGTGTCCAGCCAGGCGCAGGAATCGTCCCAGGTGGCGCGCCAATCGTTGACTGCCGCTGAGTCGGGTTTGCAGGCTGTGCAAAACGCGATCGGCGGCATGAACTCCATCCGCGACCAGATTCAGGAAACCTCCAAACGTATCAAGCGCCTGGGTGAGTCATCCCAGGAGATTGGCGAAATTACCGAGCTGATCTCGGACATTACCGAGCAGACCAACGTGTTGGCGCTGAACGCTGCCATTCAGGCCGCGTCGGCCGGTGAGGCCGGACGAGGCTTTTCCGTGGTGGCGGAAGAGGTGCAGCGGCTGGCTGAACGGTCCGCCGATGCGACGCGCCAGATTTCCGCGCTGGTGAAAGCGATTCAGACCGACACGCAGGATGCCGTGGCCGCCATGGAGCGCTCCACGCAGGGTGTGGTCGAAGGGGCCAAGCTGTCTGACAGCGCAGGTACCGCGCTGACCGAGATCGACCAGGTGTCGCGCCGGCTGGCTGACCTGATTGAACAGATTTCCAACGCCGCGTCCCGCGAAGCCGAGTCGGCCAACGTGGTGGCCGGCAACATCCAGCACATTTTTGCGGTGACTGAGCAGACCGGAGAAGGTACACGTTCGACGGCCCAGCAGGTGCGCGATTTATCGCGCATGGCGGAAGAACTGCGGCAGTCGGTTTCGCGATTCAAGATTGCCTGACGCATTGCTGCGCTGCCTCTTTCCGTGAACTCCGATTTATGAACCGGCCTGCTATTTATGCAATCGAACGCCCCGAATTCAACAGCCACTGAGCTTGACCTGGCTGTCAATGATCTGGGCCCGCTGGCTTGGGTCCTGGACGAGCTGCGTAAATCGCTGGATGGCTCTGCGAAGGCCTTGAAGCGTTTCGTGCGCGACGCCGAACTGGCGAAGGGGTCTGATCTCGCTGCAATCGATGCCAGTCAGCTGCGTATCGCACGTCAGCAATTGCACCAGGCAGTGGGGGCGCTGGAGATGGTGGGCCTGGGCGCACCAGCGTTGGTGCTGCGGGCCATGGAGGCGGCGGTACAGAAGTTTATTCAACGCCCTGAGCAATGCAGCCAGGACGCGGCGGCCAAGGTTGAACTGGCCAGTTTTGCACTGACGGAGTACCTGGAAGGCGTGCTGGCGGACAAGCCCGTGTCGGCCGTTTCCCTGTTTCCTCAGTACCGCGATGTCCAGGAGCTGGTGGGCGCTGATCGTATTCACCCGGCGGACTTGTGGGTGTTCGAATGGCGCTGGATCGAGCCGGTCATGGACTTGCCGATGGATGCCCGGGCTTACGACGACGCATCGAGGCAGCAACTCGATCAGCTGTTACTGAAGATCATGCGTACAGGCGATGCGCAAGCGGCGCAAAGCTTTAAGGTCATGTGCCTGGGTTTTGCCAGGGCGCAGTCGGGTGGCGAGCCGCGCGTGTTCTGGAAAATCGCGGCAGCTTATTTCGAAGCCTTGTCGCACGGCCTGCTCAAGGTCGATCTTTACGTCAAGCGCGCGGCTTCGCGCATCCTGTTGCAATATGCATCGTTGGCCAAGGGCAGCAGCAATGCCTCGGACCGGCTTGCCCAGGACTTGTTGTTCTTCTGTTCTCAAGCGGTGGCCAACCGCGCCAGCGACGCGCCGATTTTGTCTGCGGTTCGCGCAAGCTACGGCTTGGCGCGCTTCAAGCCGGTTGACTACGAGGCGGTTCAGTTCGGCCGCTTTGACCCGGCATTGTTGGCGCAAGCGCGCAAGCGGATTGTGTCGGCCAAGGAAACCTGGTCATCGCTGGCAGCCGGCGACGTTGGCAAGTTCAAGACCGTGGCCGACCAGTTCAGCCTGGTCACGGATTCTCTGGTCAAGCTCTACCCGCCGAGCGAGCCGCTGGCACAGGCCTTGTCGCGGGTGATCGAGACAACGGTTCGCTCCGGCCAGGCGCCGCCCATCGAGTTGGCGATGGAGGTGGCGACAGCCGTTCTGTATCTGGAGGCGGCCTTTGATGACCTCGACCCCAACGACCCGCAACTGACGGTTCGGACTGCCCGCCTGGCGGAGCGGCTCGAAGGTGTCCGCAGTGGCGGCGAAGCCCAGCCGCTGGAGGCCTGGATGGAAGAGCTGTACCGGCACGTGAGCGACAAGCAGACCATGGGCAGTGTGGTCGGCGAGCTGCGTATTTCCCTCAGCGAGATTGAAAAATCACTGGACCTCTTCTTCCGTGATCCGCAGGACAAGGCGGTTCTGGCGGCGGTGCCGGGCCAGCTGTCGCAGATGCGCGGTGTGCTGTCGGTGCTGGGACTGGATCAGGCCTCCCACGCAGTGCTGCGCATGCGGGACAGTGTCGAGCAAATGCTGGTGACGGAAGTTGATGAGCAACTGGCCCGGTCCGCCGGGACCTTTGACCAGCTGGGCAACAACCTGGGCGCCTTGAGCTTTCTGATCGACATGCTCAACTACCAGCCTGCGCTGGCCAAGAAACTTTTTGTTTACGACGAGATCAAGGGCGAGCTCAAGCCGTTGATGGGACGCAGCCAGGCGGCACCGGATGCTGCCTTGACCGTCCAGAGCGAGCTGTCCCAGGAAGTCCTGTCCGTCGTACAGGACGCAGAGGCCGGTGTTTCGCCCGAAAGCCTCAGTGTCAAGCTCGAGGTCCTGGCCACCCATGCCGCTCTGGCCGATCAGCCTGGCCTGGCGCAGACCGCCCGCAATGCGGCTTTGGCTGTGGCCGGAAACACCCAGACGAATGCCAGTTCGCTGACCGATCTGGTTGCTGCCACGGCGCCAGACGTCGTGCCTCAGGCGGCGTCCACCGCGCCGGAAGAATTTGAAGAAGACGACTTGCGCGATATTTTCCTGGAGGAGGCGCGCGAGGTCGCGGGGCAGGCACAAGCTGCCATCCTCGCACTGGCCAATGAGTCAGGGGATATTGGCGAGCTCACGATACTGCGCCGTGCCTTTCACACGCTCAAGGGCAGTTCGCGCATGGTCGGGCTCAACGAGTTTGGCGAAGCCGCCTGGTCCATGGAGCAACTGCTCAATGGCTGGCTGGCAGAACAAAAGCCGTCGAATGACACATTCCGGGCCTTATGCGCTCAGGCGATGGACGGGTTTGTGGCCTGGATCGACGATATTTCGGCCAATCGCGACGCATCATGGAAGGCAGCGCCGTTTCGCAGCAGCGCCGATGCCATGCGAACAGAAGGACGCTTTAGCGCGATTGCGCTGCCGGAACCGGTCGTTCCTCTGATCGAACTGGCTCAAGCCGGGCCTGAGGTGTCCGACGCTCCGGCCGGCACTGATTTTGACTTTGACTTTGACTTTCCGCTGGAGACTCCGCCAGCAGCCGAACCGCTGCCCGTGACACTGGAGCCGCCGGTCGTCGAGATCCAGGGCATCGACTTTGACAGCCTGTCGTCGCTGTCCGGGCTGGGCACTGACGTGCCTGCTCCGGTGCAGGCGTCCCCTGACAGCGTGTTTGAGCTGGACTTCGCCGAGCCGGTACCAGCGGCGCAGGCCGATCCGATTGAGCTGTCAGCCAATGATTTTGACGCACATTTCATGCCGTCTGCAGTGCTGGACGCGGCGTCTGCCCCGGTGCCCCTCGATGCGCCCGTGCCACCCCAGGCCTCGGCCGACGAAGGTTTTGAACTTGCTTCCGTTGTGCCTGCTCCGCAGGCGGACCTTATTCAGGTCCCCGCCACCAGCGCCGAATTTTTAAACGAGCCGGAAGACCTGGCTCACCCCACATTGGTGGATACGGCGGGGGATGACCAGATCAAGGTGATCGGCTCCCTGCGCATCGGCATCCCCTTGTACAACGTTTATCTGAATGAGGCGGATGAGTGGTCCCGCCGTCTGCTGACGGAAGTGACGGAGTGGACGATGGAGCGCGGCCAGCCTGTCGGGGACTCTATCCTGGCACTGACGCATTCACTGGCCGGCAGTTCCTCCACGGTTGGGTTTGACGCGCTCTCGGAAATGGCCCGTGCCCTCGAACATGCCCTGCAGCAGGCGCCGGTCCAACCTGGAAACGGCGCAAGCAGGCACGGTGCGTTGTTCATCAACGCTGCGGAAGATATCCGTCGGCTGCTGCACCAGTTTGCAGCCGGCTTTTTGAAACAGCCGGACCCGGAAATTCTGCAGGCCTTGCGCGAAGTTGACTTCTCCGAGCCTGCCAGGGACGATCCTTCAGGCGCTGAAAGCGTTGAAGGTCTTCGAAGCGTTGAAAGCGCGGCGGAGGCTGCGCTCGTGGCTGCAAAAGCGCTGCCTGCAGCGCCAGCGAACAGATTCATCATCAAGGCAGTGACGAGCGAGCCGGTTCGTCTGTCCGCAGCGACAAAAAATGTTGTTGTTCCAGAGGCTGCCGTTCGGTCATCGCCTCCACCAGATGCTGCGCCTGTCGCTGCACCTGCATTGGCAGCTGCCTCTTCGCCCAATCCCGTGGCCGTGGTTGCCGCACCGTCCCTGTCTTCGGCTTTTTATGAAGACATCGACGATGAGTTCGACGCGGTTGATGCGATCGATCCCGAGCTGTTTGTGATTTTTGAAGAAGAAGGCGCCGAGCTGATGCCGCAACTGGGGGCTGGCTTGCGGCAGTGGGCTGCCCGTCCAGACAACATGGGTGCCCGCGATGAGGTGTTGCGCGCCCTGCACACGCTCAAAGGCAGCGCGCGGCTGGCAGGTGCCATGCGACTCGGTGAAATGGCGCACCGCATCGAGTCTGACATTGAACACATGGGCTCCGCCGCTGCCGCTTCGCAAAATTTTGATGCACTGCTGGCGACCTTTGATGCCATGCAGATGAACTTCGAGGCTTTGCGTCATCCCGGTGATTCCGGTGCGCTTGAGCCTCTTGAACCGCTGTCGTTTCCAGCCAACGCGGGGGACCAGGTGGATACGGCGCCGGACAATGCAGCGGCTACAGTGGCACCGGTGGCCGGCCGCAAGGTGGTGATGTCCATGGCGCAGGCGACGGCCTTGCTACCTTTGCGCCCAGCGGCTTCCGGCTCGATCCGGGTACGCTCGCAACTGCTGGACCGCATGGTCAACCAGGCTGGTGAGGTCATGATCACGCGCTCCCGGCTGGAGGCCGAGCTCAACCAGTTGCGCGGCTCGCTTAACGATTTGAGCGGCAACTTGAGCCGCTTGCGCTCACAACTTCGCGACGTGGAACTGCACTCTGAAACCCAGATGCAGTCGCGCTTGCAGCAGGCCAAGGAAGCACAACTCGGGTTTGACCCTCTGGAGTTCGACCGCTTTACCCGCGTGCAGGAGCTGACCCGCATGATGGCGGAATCGGTCAATGACGTTGCGACCGTTCAGCGCACGCTGCAGCGGACAGTTGAAGCGACCGAGGACGACCTGATCGCCCAGGGGCGTCAGACCCGCGAATTGCAGCGCGATCTGCTGCGTACACGCATGGTGGAATTCGAAGGCATTTCGGAGCGTTTGTACCGTGTGGTGCGGCAGGCTTCGAAGGAAACCGGCAAGCAGGTGCGGCTCGACTTGCAAGGCGGCACCATCGAGATGGATCGTGGCATGCTTGATCGCATGACGCCGGCGTTTGAACATTTGCTGCGCAATTGCGTGGCCCATGGCATCGAATCTCCCGAGACCCGGACTGGCGCGGGCAAAGAGGCCAGTGGCCTGATTACCGTGAGCGTGCAGCAGTCGGGCAATGACGTGTCTGTCGAGTTCCGCGATGATGGTGCGGGCTTGAATTTGCCGCGGATTCGCGAGAAAGCCCTGTCATCGGGCCTGCTGAGACACGACCAGCAGATCGACGACGATGAAGCTGCCAACCTGATTTTCATGCCAGGCTTTTCCACGGCCTCCCACGTCACCGAACTCGCCGGTCGCGGCATCGGAATGGATGTGGTTCGATCAGAAGTCAATGCCCTGGGCGGCCGCATTGAGACCAGCACGGTGGCGGGCAAAGGCACCAACTTCAAGCTGGTTCTGCCGCTGACCACCGCCGTGACGCAGGTGGTGATGTTGCGCGCCGGCGGGTCCTCGGTAGGCGTACCCGCCAACGTGGTGGAAACCGTGCGCCGGATTTCGGCCAAAGATTTGCAGCAGGCCTACAACGCCGGTGTGCTCGATGTCGCTGGCGAACCAGTTCCCTTCTTCTGGTCCGGCGCCCTGCTGCAGGCCTCACGCCGCAGCAGCGAGCCTCAGGGCAAAACCGCCCCGGTGGTCATTTTCCGAAGTGCCGCCCAGCGGATAGCCCTGCACGTCGATGAAGTTCTGGGCAACCAGGAGGTGGTGGTCAAAAACCTGGGGCCGCAGTTGTCGCGCTTGCCGGGCCTGGCGGGTATGTCGGTGCTGGCCTCGGGTGCGGTGGTGCTGATCTACAACCCGGTGGCGCTGGCCACCGTTTATGGCCAGCAGGCACGCGGTTGGAGTTCCGACAGTGCCGAGCCGCACATGCTGGAGCGGTCGGCCGAGACGGGCGATTCGAACGGGGTCAGCGTGGCCGTGGCCCCACCGACGCCCGTGGCGCCCCAGATACCGTTGATCCTGGTGGTGGACGACTCCATCACGGTGCGGCGCGTGACCCAGCGGCTGCTGCAGCGTGAGGGCTATCGCGTGTCCATGGCGGCCGACGGCCTGCAGGCGCTCGAACGCCTGCAGGAAGAGCGGCCCACGGTGGTGCTGTCGGACATTGAAATGCCGCGCATGGATGGCTTCGATCTGGCGCGCAACATCCGCGGTGACGTACGCCTGAGGAGTTTGCCCATCATCATGATCACCTCGCGCATCGCCGAAAAACACCGCGAACATGCCAAGGAACTCGGCGTCGATCACTACCTCGGCAAACCCTATGCCGAAGATGAGTTGCTCAGCCTGATCCGCCATTATTGCAGCGTGGAAGCGACCGCTTGATGTAAAAAAGGCTTCCAGCCCTTGCTGCACAAGCGCAAGCAGCTATAAAAAATATAGCGTATTGCCTCTACCCGGATTTTTTGACGGGTCCATAACGCTGCAGGGTCAGGGCACGCGCCTCCTCATGCTTCACGACGGGAAGCGGGTAGTTGCCCCCCAGTTCGACACCAGCGGCGGCCAATTCGACGGGACTTGCCAGCCAGGGGCTGTGGATGGCCGCGTTCGGCAGCCGGGCCAGTTGCGGCAGGTACCTGCGGATGAATTTGCCGTCCGCATCAAACTTTTCACTCTGGCTGACCGGATTGAAGATACGGAAATAAGGCTGGGCATCGCAACCGCTGCTGGACGCCCACTGCCAGCCTCCATTGTTGGCCGACAAGTCAAAGTCGTTGAGCTGCCTGGCGAAATAAGCCTCGCCCCAGCGCCAGTCGATGCCGAGGTCCTTCACCAGAAAACTCGCGGTGACCATGCGCAGCCGGTTGTGCATGTAGCCGGTCTGGTTGATTTGCGCCATGGCGGCATCGACCAGCGGATAGCCAGTGCGCCCGTCACACCAGGCCTCGAAAAGCGCCTGGGCGCCCGCTCCCTGTTCCCACCGGATGGCGTCGTAGTCAGGCTTGAAGGAGGCCGTGACCACGTGGGGGAAGTTGCCCAGGATCTGCGCATAAAAGTCGCGCCAGATCAGTTCGCTGAGCCAGACGGCGGCCCCTTCGCTGCCGTGCTGCTGCAAACGCAGGGCCGTGGCCGCGAGCTGGCGGATGGACACGGTGCCGAAGCGCAAATGCACGCCCAGATAGCTCGGCCCCTTGACGGCAGGGAAATCACGCGTGGCATGGTACTGGTCGATGCGCTGCACAAAATCGTCAAACAGCTGCCGGCCGCCCTTGCTGCCGGTTGGAATTTTCAGGTCGGCCAGGTTGCTGGCAACAAACCCGAAGCCGGACAGTTCGGGAATGGCCGAGCGGTGCGCCACAGGCGGGTCGGCCAGTGCAGCGGCGTGGCGCTGCACCGGGTAGGACTGAAGGTAAAAGTCATCGACCTTTTTGAGCCAGGCGTTTTTGTACGGGGTAAACACGCTGTAGGGCTTGCCGGTCTGGGTCAGCACTTCCTGACGCTCAAAAATCACATGGTCTTTGAAGGTGTGAAAGGACTGGCCTGCTGTTGCCAGGGCTTCGCCCACCCGGGCGTCCCTTGCCAGTGAGGCGGGTTCGTCGTCGTGGTTGGCAAAGACAGCGTTGACGGACAGGGCCTGGGCGAGCTCCGGCACCGCCTCGCCGGCCCGGCCGTGCAGCACGATCAGCCCGCCATCGGCGCGCCCATGGGCATGGGCCAGCTGCCGCAGCTGCCCGTCCAGATCCACCAGCGATTCCCGGATGAATTCGACCCGGCGGTCAGCGCGGGGCAGCCCATCGAGGATGTCGCGCTCCAGCACAAACACGCAAAATACCTGGTGGCATGCCTTCAGCGCGTGGTACAGCGCCGCGTTGTCGTCGCTGCGCAGATCCCGCCTGAACCACATCAGGCCCTTGTCGTATTGCTTGCTCGGGGTCACGGGGCTACCTTCCAGTGCGAAGTCTGCTGGGATGCCGGTCTTGCGCGGGTGCAGCATGACAGTTTTTTTCTTCCGGCGCTGGTCCGCTGCGCGTAAAATCGCGCCATGGCCATGGATTCTGCACCGATCAATCTTACCCACCACTTCCTCATTGCGATGCCCGGGCTGGACGACGAGGCTTTTGCCAAAAGTGTGGTGTACATGTGCGAGCACAGCGATCGCGGCGCGCTGGGGCTGGTCATCAACAAACCCAGCGACATCAACCTCAAAAACCTGTTCGACAAGGTTGCGCTGCCTTTGCGGCGCGATGATCTGACCGAATCGCCTGTTTTCCACGGTGGCCCGGTACAGACCGAGCGTGGTTTCGTATTGCACGAATGCATGCTGGCCGGCAGCGAGTCGGTGTATGCCTCGACCCTGACCATTCCCGGCGGGCTGGAAATGACGACCTCCAAGGATGTGCTGGAAGCCCTGTCCAACGGCGCCGGGCCGCGCAAGGTGTTTGTCTCGCTCGGGTATTCGGCCTGGGGAGAGGGTCAGCTGGAGTCCGAGATTTCCGAAAACAGCTGGCTGACCGTCGAAGCGGATCTCTCGCTTATTTTTGATACGCCCGTCGAGCAGCGTTACGACAAGGCGTTGCTGCTGCTGGGCCTGCAGAGCTGGATGTTGTCGCCCGAGGCCGGCCACGCATGAGTGCATTGGCCCCGCCTGCCATGGCCGCCAGTCTGCAAACATTTCTCGCTTTCGATTTCGGCCTCAAACGCACCGGGGTTGCCACCGGCAACCGGCTGACGCGCACCGCCACGCCGCAAGGCAGCATTGCCGCCGAAGGCGATGCGCGTTTTGCCGCCATTGCCCTGAAGATCAGGGACTGGCAGCCGGACGCCCTGGTGGTCGGCATTCCCTACCACCCTGACGGTGCGAGCCATGAAAACACCGTGCGCGCTCTGAAGTTCGCCCGCCAGTTGCGCGGCCGCTTTGGCCTGCAGGTGTTCGAGGTCGATGAGCGCTACAGCACCACCGAAGCCCTGTCCGGGGGTGCGGCAGATGCCGATGCAGCGTCTGCCTGCATAATCCTTGAGCAGTTTTTAAGGAGTCTTTCATGAGCAGCCTGACCCTGGACGCCGAGGCCCTGTACCGCGAAGTGCTTCGCGCCATGCAGCAGCTGCTGGCGACCTACGAGCAAGCGCCCCGCCTGGTGGGTGTGGCGTCTGGCGGTGTCTGGCTGGCCCAGCGCCTGCGCGCCGACCTGGCCCTGGTGGACGACGTCGGCAGCCTGTCATCGGCGATGCACCGCGATGACTTTGCCCAGCGCGGCCTGTCGGCCGGCGGCCAGACCCTGCTGCCTTTTGATGTCAACGGCGCCGACCTGATCGTGCTCGATGACGTTCTTTACACCGGCCGCACCATCAGGGCGGTGCTCAATGAGTTGTTCGACTATGGGCGTCCAGCCAGCGTCAAGCTGGTGGTGCTGGTGGACCGGGGCGGACGCGAGTTGCCGATCGAGGCCAACTTTGCCGCTGCACGGGTCGCCCTCCCGGCAGCGCAGTCGCTGGCACTGGCACGCAGCGATGACGGCCATTTCAGTTTTCAAGTCCAAGGAGCAACGACATGAATTCCCACACTGGCGGCCTGGTGGCCCTGCGCAGGGCGTGACTGTGCTGTACCGGCGAAATCCCCAGCTCAACAAGAACGGCGAACTGATTCATCTGCTGTCGATTGAAGGCCTGCCGAAAACCACGCTGACGCAAATCCTCGATACGGCGGCTAATTTTGTCAGCGTCAGTGATCGCGAAGTCAAAAAAGTCCCCTTGCTACGCGGCAAAAGCGTCTTCAACCTCTTCTTTGAAAATTCCACCCGCACCCGCATCACCTTCGAGATCGCGGCCACGCGGCTGTCGGCCGATGTGATCAACCTCGACATCGCACGGTCTTCCGCCGCCAAGGGTGAATCCCTGCTGGACACCATTTCCAACCTCAGCGCGATGGCGGCCGACCTGTTTGTGGTGCGCCATAGCGAGTCGGGTGCGCCTTACCTGATTGCACAGCATGTGGCTCCGCACGTGCATGTGATCAACGCCGGTGACGGCCGCCATGCCCACCCCACGCAGGGCTTGCTGGACATGTACACCATCCGGCACTACAAAAAGGACTTCAGCAACCTGACCGTGGCCATCGTCGGGGATGTGCTGCATTCCCGTGTAGCCCGCTCCGACATCCATGCGCTGACCACCCTGGGTTGTCCCGAGGTGCGCGTCGTGGGCCCCAAGACCCTGGTGCCCGCCGACATGGCCCAGATGGGCGTACGTGTCTGCCACACCCTGGAAGAAGGCATCCGGGATGCCGACGTCATCATCATGCTCAGGCTGCAGAACGAACGCATGTCGGGCGCGTTGCTGCCCAGCAGCCAGGAGTTTTTCAAGAGTTTCGGGCTGACCAACGACAAACTGCAACTTGCCAAACCGGATGCCATCGTCATGCACCCCGGTCCGATCAACCGCGGTGTGGAAATTGACTCCGCCGTGGTTGATGGCGCACAAAGCGTGATCCTGCCGCAGGTGACCTTCGGCATCGCCGTGCGGATGGCTGTCATGAGCATAGTTGCAGGAAACGAATCATGAACAAGAGCCCCCACGCTTGTCACTGCGTGTACTGCGCTGCCCCCCGAGGAGGCGTGCGCGCTTCGAGGCGACCCGGCGGCGCGCCTTCGGTGGGAGAAACAACATGAAAATACTGATTAAAAACGGCCGTGTGATCGATCCGGCCTCCGGCCTGGACGAGGTTCGCGATGTGGCGATTGCTGCGGGGCGTATCGTCTCGCTCCACGAAAAGGTCGCCGATTTTTCGCCCAACAAGACCATTGACGCGACCGGCTGCATTGTGGCGCCTGGCCTGATCGACCTGTCTGCCCGGTTGCGCGAGCCGGGTTATGAGCATGAAGGCATGCTTGAAAGCGAACTCGCCGCCGCCGTGGCGGGCGGGGTCACCAGCCTGGTCTGCCCGCCCGACACCGACCCCGTGCTCGACGAGCCCGGCCTGGTCGAGATGCTCAAGTTCCGCGCCGAAAAGCTGCACCAGTCGCGTGTGTTTCCGCTGGGCGCTCTGACGCGTGCGCTCAAGGGCGAGGCCCTGACGGAAATGGTGGAGCTGACGGAGGCGGGCTGCGTCGGCTTCAGCCAGGCCGACGTGCCGCTGGCCAACACCCAGGTCCTGATGCGCGCGCTGCAATATGCCGCCAGCTTTGGTTACACCGTCTGGCTGCGGGCGCAGGACAGCTGGCTGGGCGGCGGCGTGGCCGCCAGCGGCGCGCTCGCGACCCGCCTGGGCCTGAGCGGCGTGCCGGTGGCCGCTGAAACCATCGCACTGCACACCTTGTTTGAACTGATGCGCGCCACCGGCGCACGCGTGCATATTTGCCGTATCAGCAGCGCCGCAGGTGTCGCCCTGCTGGCCCGTGCCAAGGCCGAAGGCCTGGCGGTGACGGCCGATGTCAGCATCAACAGCCTGCACCTCACCGATATCGATATTGGGTACTTCGACAGCCGCATGCGCCTGAACCCGCCGCTGCGCCAGCAGCGTGACCGCGATGCATTGCGGCAGGCGCTGCTGGACGGCACCATCGATGCCCTGGTGTCCGACCATACGCCGGTCGAAGCCGATGCCAAGACCTTGCCTTTTGCCGAGGCCGAGCCGGGTGCGACCGGGCTGGAGCTGCTGCTGGGCCTGGCCTGCAAGTGGGGTCAGGACAGCGGCGCGGGCTTGCCGCGTGCACTGGCGGTGCTGACCAGCGAGCCGGCACGTGTGCTTGGCAGCACGCTGGGCACGTTACACGCCAGCGCGGGCCAACTGGTCAAGGGCGGCATGGCCGATATCTGCGTGTTCGACCCCCAATCCGAATGGACGGTGCAGCCCGATGCGCTGCGCAGCCAGGGCAAACACACGCCGTTTTCCGGCTACCAGTTGCCGGTGCGTGTGCGCTGGACACTGGTCGGCGGACAGCTCGCTTACGGGGCTTGAGCCGTATGCGCCCGGCCCGCGCCCTCTGGCGCCTGTTGTGGGCCCTGGGCCACATCGCAAGGGGCATCTGGACCATCTGGCGCGTGTTTCCCAAGCTGGCGCAGGCCGAAAAAGAAACGCGGGTCCATGCCTGGGCCCGCGCCATGCTGCAAGGGGTGGGCATCACCTTGGCCGTGCGGGGCGTGCCGGTGGCCAGTGGCCCGGCGCTGCTGGTGGCCAACCACCTGTCCTGGCTGGACATCGTGGTGATGCATGCATCGCGTTATTGCCGCTTTGTCTCCAAATCGGACATCGAACACTGGCCGCTGGTCGGCACCCTGGCGGGCGGCGCAGGCACCCTGTATATCGCGCGCGAGTCCCGGCGCGACGCCCATCGCCTGGTTCACCAGATGGCCGAGTGCCTGCGACTCGGCGAGATACTGGCGGTTTTCCCCGAAGGCACCACCGGCGACGGTGTGTCCATGAAGCCGTTTCACGCCAATTTGCTGCAGGCCGCGATTTCCGCCGATGCGCCGGTGCAGCCCATGGCCCTGCGCTTTGTCGATGCGGACACCGGGCAGACCAGTTTCGCACCACGCTACATTGATGATGACTCGATTTTTGTGTCGATCTGGGAAACCCTGGGTGTCAGGCAGCTTCGCGCCGAAGTGATTTTCGGCGAGCCCCAGCGCTGCAATGGTCGCGACCGCAGAAGCTGGGCCGCCGACCTGCAAACGGAAGTCGCCCGCCTGCTCAGCGCGTCTGCCTAACCGTTTCGGCACCGGGCAAGGCGCGCACACCCTCTCGGGGGACTGGGCGGTACACGAAGCAAGCCTGGGGACCAACCGTGGGGGCTCTTTAATCCAGCAGGGGCCGCGGGTCCGGCTCCGCCGGCCCGCAGGCGCAGCGGCCCCCCGGGGGGCAGCGCAGTACACGCAGTGACAAGCGTGGGGGCCTATTCTTCTGGCTGGAAGGTCACCACGTGATCGACTTCGGCGCGAATGCCAATCCACTCGCCCAGCGCATGGTCGTGGTGAGACGGCACATGCGCCATCACCGTCTCCCCGGTGCGGAGTTTCAGGGTGTACAAAAACTCCGAGCCGCGAAACGCCTTGCGCACAATTTGGGCTTTCACCGGTGCTGCATCGTCGTGCACGATGTCGTCGGCGCGCAGCAGCACGTCGCACACGCCATCGGCGTAAGCGCCGGGCAAGGGGCATTCCAGCACATCGCTCAGGTCACCCAGGACGGTATGCACCACCACGTTGTCGTCTTGCTGGGTGATCTGTGCACGGGTGAACACGCCGTGGCCAATGAAGTCGGCGACGAAACGTGTCGCCGGTCGGTGATAGAGCTCGTAGGCATCGTCCCACTGGTGCAACTCGCCGTCGTACATCACGCCGATACGGTCACCGATGGCAAAGGCTTCGAGTTGGTCGTGGGTGACCAGCAGCGCCGTGGCGCCAGCCCGTTTCAGGATGCCGCGCACCTCGTGCGCCAGGCGTTCACGCAGATCCACGTCCAGATTGGAAAAAGGCTCGTCCAGCAACAGCAGTCGTGGCCTCGGGGCCAGTGCGCGTGCCAGCGCCACGCGCTGCTGCTGGCCGCCCGACAGCTCATGCGGGTAGCGCCGTTGTGCGTTGCCCAGACCGACCATCTCCAGCACCTCGCTGATGCGCTGCTGGCGCTCGGCCGGTCGCAGGTGCGCCAACCCGAAGGCCACGTTGCGGCCCACGTCGAGGTGCGGGAACAGGGCGTAGTCCTGGAACACCATGCCGATGCGGCGTTTTTCCGCAGGCATGTGCAGCGTGCCGCTGCTGACTTTTTCCTGCGCCAACGAGATGCTGCCCGTCTGGGCGCGTTCCAGGCCCGCGACGGCCCGCAACAAGGTGGTTTTGCCGCAGCCCGACGGCCCGATCAGCACGCCAATCTCGCCGACCGCCAGGCCCAGTGACACACCGTTGACGGCGGGCCGGGGTTGGCCCGCATAGTGCACCACCAGATGGGAGAGGTCTAGAAACATGGATTGAATTGTAGATGCTTACAATTCTCATTCACACTCGCAAGACCCTGGCCCGCGAAACAGCGGCGGGCAGGGTGCCCGATCAACGCTATAACCCTTTCTTTTTCTGGACTTCATGCCTCGTCGCTTTTTCCTGTCCACGCTGCTGTTTCTGTTGATGGCCGTCCTCACGCTGCCGGTGTTGGCGGTGATTCTGTCGTGGCTGGAGCTTGATGGCGATTCCCTGTCCATCCTGCAGCAAATGCTGCAAACCGTTCTGCCCGACTATGCATGGACCTCGCTGCTGCTGTGCCTGTCGGTGGGGCTTGGGGTGGCCGGGATCGGCATGGCGACCGCCAGTGTGGTGAGCTTGTTTGACTTTCCGGGGAGACGGTTTTTCTCCTGGGCGCTGCTGTTGCCGCTGGCGATGCCGGCCTACGTGGTGGCCTATGCCTACACCGATTTTTTGCAATACGCCGGGCCGCTGCAAAGCACACTGCGCGAAAGCTTCGGCCTGCAGGGGCGATTGCTGCCCGAGATACGCAGCCTGGGCGGCGCCGTGCTGGTCTTTACCGTCTCTCTTTACCCTTATGTTTATTTGCTGGCTCGCACCGCGCTGTCCGAGCGGGCCGTGCATCTGATGGAGGCGGCGCGGCTGCTTGGCGCGCCGCTGTCCCGCCGCATTCGCGAAGTCGCGCTGCCGCTGGCTCGCCCGGCCGTGGCTGCTGGCGTTGCGCTGGCGCTGATGGAAACGCTGGCCGACTTTGGCGTGTCCAGCTATTTCGGCATTCAGACCTTCACGGCCGGTATCTACAAGGCCTGGCTGGCCATGGACAACCGCCTGGCGGCTGCACAGCTGGCCACCGTTTTGCTGCTGGTGGTGGCCGTGCTGCTGCGCATCGAACACCAGGCGCAACGCCGCATGCGCTTTGCCACCAGCCGGGGCGGCCGCGCCGGGGCAGCCGATGCCGCGCCCACGGTACTGCATGGCCTGAGGGCGGGCATGGCCTGGACGGTCTGCGCGTTGCCCATCGCACTGGGTTTTTTGTTGCCTGTGCTCTTCATGCTTCGCCCCTTGATGGCCGGATGGGGCGAGTTGCCCTGGGCGCAGTTTGTGCGCTGGTCCCTCAACAGTGTCGGTTTGGCCGGGCTCAGCGCAACGCTGGCCACGGCGCTGGCC
>Ga0105046_10005229_pt1 | contig 20539 bp, 18 predicted proteins | sample MAT03_FD_78385 | JGI IMG/M metagenome (GOLD analysis project Ga0105046, IMG submission 78385) | Freshwater microbial communities from Lake Fryxell liftoff mats and glacier meltwater in Antarctica - MAT-03 (megahit assembly) | ecosystem: Environmental > Aquatic > Freshwater > Ice > Liftoff...
AGAAGGGACACCGGATTCGGGTCGAGATCAGCAGCAGCAACTTCCCGCGCTTTGACCGGAACATGAATACCGGCGATCCGATCGGGAATGATGCCAGCCCGCGCCGAGCAACCCAGACGATCTTTCACGATGCGGATCACCCGTCACACATCATGCTCCCGATCATCCCGGGCGAGTAGTTTGGCGAACGTGGTCTGAACCAGGCATGCCCTGAAAGAGTGGTTGATTTCTCATTCAGGGAAATCGACCACTCTTTCTGATCCTTCTCACACGCTCTTCATTTGGTCCGGAAATGATCGCTGAACATGTGATCAGATTTCGTGCAGTGAATGCACGTGAGGCAGGACCGCGCCCACTCTCCGTGAGAACGATTCATCCGCCGTCCAAAGTTCGCAATCAAGCGATTCGGCCAACGCCGCAAAGAGATAATCGTAGACTGATCGTCCACCCATCAGAAGCGCAAAGTGAATTGCTCGTCGTGCCACATGGGGAGGTGTTTCCACAATCGAAACAAATCTAGGCAACTGAAGAAGGATTTCTTCGGCATCAATTTCAGTGATCAAGCTATCGATAGTCCATTGCAGAAGGACATTGGTGATCTCGGCCAACGCCCAACCAGGCATCACGGGCCGACATTCAATTCGTTCCCGGGCCCGAAGAAGTTCGATTGCCACCATTGAATCGTCTTCTTGGACCAGCCACTTGACGACAAGACTCGTGTCGACAACTACATTCAACTGCGTAATCTATTCTCGTGGTTGGTGTCTCGATCACGCCTGATGATCGCCGTGGCGTCATTCGATGTGGATTTCGCACGATCCCAAATACGTTGAATCCGCTCCAGTGCAGAGACAGTCTCTTCTTCATGTGGTGTCAACGGATGCGCGGTCGTGCGCTCGAAGTACGCGCGGATCGTTTCTCCCTCGCGCATGGTCTCGATTGATGCGAAGGAACGAATGTGATCAACTCTTTCGTCGGTGGTGGACATCTCGATTGCCTCTTTTGGAACTCGCCCGTTTGGTCTTTGCTCAACTCTATCAAATGGGTCAAGTGGGTTTGGCTGCCGCGATCTGAGCAGCTATCTGCGATGGCGTTATCTGATCCGTCAGGAGTGTACGGAACCGCGAGTGACGCTCGTCCGCGGGAGCAAGTTCCAGCCATTGACCGAGAAGATCCCGGCCGACGTGATAGGTGAAGATGTACGGGCGCCACAGCGGATCGGCGATAAAGCGCAGGCTCTGGCGGGCTTCCTTCTCCGTCTTCAAACCGTAACGCCTTAAATAGGAGACAACCTCTTCCTCCGGTTTCCCTTCCGCGTGCAGCAGCAGTGCGGCATTCCCGCCAACAGCGCGAAAGGCAGCTCTCGCTTTTGAAATCTTGTTGTCCAGTTCGGGATTGCTTGCGATTCCAGCCGCCGCGTACAACGTATCCGCCTGCCACCGGATCTCCTCATCGGGAGGGAAGATGATCGATTCGGCCAGTGTGGCGATACCTTCCGAGATCACGCACTCCGGAGTATTGATGAGCTGGATGGTGTGCTCACCGTAACCCCGTTCGCGGTAAAGCACCTGCTCCTTGATCGAGTGTTCGGCGTGATGCCCAGGGTACGCCTCGTGCGTTATCAGTCCGATCAACTCGTGTGCGTGAATCGGAAGATCGGTATTGATATCCACCCGGGAACGATAGTCGCCGAGATACCAGTTGTACCCGCTCCAGGGTTTGTCCTCGACGAAAACGATTTCGACCCCGTCTCCCGGAGGAAGCGGCACGAATCGCTCGGTTCGAATTCGCGCTTCAGTCTGAATGAGATCGATCAGATGACGGGCGATTTCAGGCGTCACCACAAAACCGCAACGCCACGCCGACATCCGTTCCTGCACGTCACCTTCGCCTGGGAGTAGATCGTTGAGTTCACGGATCGCATCTTCGAATATCGATTCCGGGGTGTATGCGGGTTCGATGTCGAAACAGGCGCGAACCTCGTCCACGTAGTCGATCGGTTCATCCGCCAACCGGTGGCAGATGGTGATCATCGCCCTTATCTGGGCTTGCAGGAACGCCTGCCGGGACGCGGGGTAGTTCCCCCTGGCGACCAGCTGCGCCAGAGCAGTTGCGCGGGCCATCAGTTCCTGCGGATCGGCAGGGCTCTGGTCAAGTGCACGTTCTTTGAGTTCAGTCGGCCCGAAGTATGCGTCGATGAAACCGGGGAAGAGGTGTTCGATCGCGAACGAGAGGGAGATGTACTCGTTGGAAATAGGCTCAAGAGTCATTCGGACGCTGCTCCTTGGTTCGTGAAGGTCGTTGAGATCACCTTCATTCCAGGTCGGGACCAATTCCTCAATCGTTCAATCATACGGCGTCGCGCGAATTCGCTCATCATTACGCGCGAACGGAACTCACGAGTGACGTGCGGTGCTCCTGACTAACTGTGTGCAGGGGACGAATCCAATGATTGAAGCAATTCCAGCTCGCGGCGACACCGGGTGAAGTGTCGTGAGGCAAACCACGATCATGTCGAGTTCTCGTCTCCTTTCCAGGTTCTCCGCCGTACTCTATGCGATATGGCGTCATCGCAGCATCGCACTTTCGATTCTCCTGTTGTCGTTGATGGTTGCACTCTTCGCTCGCTCCCGGAGCGAGTTCGCGCATGCGGCTGACTCTGCGTTTTCTGCGGATTGGCGCTGGATCACCTTTGCGATCGTGTGTCAGGTGGTCGCCTTGATGCTGATTGCCGTCAATTACCGGATGATCCTCGGGCGACTCGGACATACGCTGAGCTGGAACTTCATGGCGCGTGCGCATTTGCGCCGGCATGTCGTCGCGACTGTGTTGCCATTCGGCACCCCTGCGTCCTATGTGCTCTTTGCGCGAGATCTGGCTCCTCGTGGTGTCTCCGGAAACGATGCCGTTTCTGCACTGATGATGTACTCAGTTGGTGGACAGGCCGCATTCGTGGTTTTCCTGACCGGAACCGTCACCTGGCTCGGACTTACATCGCACCTTCCGTACAGTATCTATGCGGTGTTCGTCGGGGTTCCTCTCGCGATCGGATGGATCACGCTGCTCTGCGTGGCCATGAGGAGAGGAACTGCGGGTCTCTCACATGCGAAGTATGTTCCCCAACGCATACGGAAACTGGCGGAACGGCTGACGGAACAGAACCTGCGGCCGCGGGATCTGATCTTCCCGATGGTGTGCAGCATTGGTGTCAACCTGACAAGCTTCGGAATGCTTTGGGCCGCGTTGCACGCGGTCGGACAGAATCCGTCGATCACCTCCCTACTGCTTGTACGTTTGGTCGCGCAGGTTTCGTCGAACGCGATGCCGATCATGCACGGCGCCGGGGTCGTTGAGATGTCAATGGTTGGCGCGCTGCAGCAAATGGGTGTGTTGGCCTCCCCGGCCGCCGCGGCCGCGATCCTCTTCAGGGTTGCGCAGTTCTGGTTGCCGCTTCTCCTCGGCGTCTTCCTCTTCGTCAATCTCCCCAGAATCTGGGAATGGCTGAAGTCCATCGAATGGATTTCGATGTCAGCGCGTGCGGTATTGGCGCGAGTCTGGTTCGGTGGAGCACGAGGGGGCTCTTGAGGATTAACTCCCGTGGGCTGATGGGCGCCTACGGCGGCGATCCAATGCTCCCGGTGGTCCCGCCGAATGTCATCTGATAGTGAAACAATCTCTTCTGGTTCAGTTCGTGCCGGCCGAGTCTGATCGCAGGATCATTAGTGCGACTGAGCGACCCGTAGATTTCAATGGGTATGACCATGCGTGATCCCCAAACCTTTTATGGTGACTTCCACCCGGAGATGAAACTGGCCGATATTCATCTCCATACCGCTCACTCTGATGGTTGGTGGACTCCGGAACGGCTGGTTGATGCCGCGATCGAACAGGGTTTGAGCGCGATCGCGATCACTGATCACGATGAGATTCGTGGTGGGAAGATCGCCCGGGAGTACGTGGCAAGGCACGGATTGGCGCTCCAGGTGCTGATCGGACAGGAGGTCTCGGCTCGCGCGAATGGACACGATGTGCATGTTCTTGGATTGGATATCGAGGTAGAGATCCGGCCCTGGCAATCGATTGAAGCGAGGGTAAGCGCGATCTATGCGCAGGGCGGATTCGTGATCATGCCGCACCCAAAAGCGAGCGGTCGCGGCTGGCCATCGTTTGAGCAAGTGCTGGGTCTGGGCCGCCCCGTCGCAATCGAAATTTACAACGCAGGAGTCGCTGATCTGGCCGGGATTGCGCGGTTGCGGGGAAAGAGCGATGCGAATCGGGAGGCCCGTGCGTTCTTCGAAGCGCATCGCACCGAACTGGCGGGAGCTGTCGTGGGCACAGATGGTCATTTCCGCACGGTAGGACGAGGGTTGACCGCCTACTCGGGAGATCTCCGCACCGCGATCGAAGAAGGAACCACGAATGTCCTCTTCCGTCCGTACCTTGAGCGGTTGATGCCGTGGGACACTGCGGGTTACATCGGCGGCCTGAAGCGACTCGACCGCCGCCGGAGCGAAAAATATGGTCCACGACCACGCTGAGCACACGACGAGGCGACCATTGCTGATCGCCTCGAATCAATTCAGGGCTGGAGTTGACTTGGATAGCCCGTTACGAGGTTGGCGTCGCAGGCAGTCCCTTCGGTGAAATGACCACACTGATCAATTCGGAACGCTCGTTTTCGCCCTCGACGGCGACCGCCAGAATCATCCCGATCCCCGGGGCGTAGCTTTTGTGTTCGACAATGCCGGGTGCAAGGTCACTCCACTCTTTCGTCCGAACGACATTGGTGTAGGCGCCACCTGGTACGGTTGTGGTTTCGCCGAGCGCAAGGACTTCTGCCTGATCCTCCGCGATCCCCACAGAATACTCCTGGTAATAGCGATCACCGATCGCAGGCGCGGCCGGCATGATAATTCCGGGGAGTGCCCCTGCGACGCCGGCTTCCCATGACCCGTCCATGCTGAAGAGTTCACCATCTTCATACGACTTCGATTCTTCGCCAAAGTACCAGACGTTGCCCTCCTTGTCCTGCGCGAACCAATCCAGCGTGTCTTCGATGATCTCCCCATCTTCGATCGCGACGTCGCGAACGACCACGCATTCGACGCCGAGAATTGTCCTCGTGTCGAACGTGACGGTCATTTCGTTGCGGGTGGGAATGTTTTCGGATTGCCCTTCGTAACTGAAAGTCGTGCCGGGAGTCAACGGGAAATAGGGATTGTCGATCGTGGTCACGAAATTCTCAGCGTCGATCGCCGCGGAACCTGGAGTGGCATCGGGTGCTGCGACCGCGAGTGACAATGAAAGGATCGCGTGGAAGCCAATGACCACATAGGTTGCGATTTTCAGATGTCGCATGGAAATCTCCTTTCGGATGAACTGTCCGGGCGCGGTCATCACGCCGCGCCCGGTAAATAGACGTTCGCTGTCTATTCGTCGACGATTGACGCCAAAACGATGCCGTTGGCAGCATCGACCTTCACATCGGTGTTGCCGATGTCGATGTTGAATACGAGGCGATCATTGAAATACTCGAGGTCGACTTCGCCCAGTGCGCCAGTTCCGGTTGTTTGCGCCACCGCGATTGCCTCGCTCAGGGTGATCGTGGCCTGCGGGAGCAGGTCCTTGCCGTCATCGATTGTTCCTGAAGGCACTCGCTGATCAAAAGGATCGAAGTCATCAATCACATCCGAGGCACGCGATTGGAAACTACTCCACATCGAACCATGTCCGGATTGCACCTGTGTTGTCGCGTCGAATGCGCTGGCGCTCATTGCTCCGCCGGCGAGAAGCGTGACTCCGAACCCGATCGCGGCCAATCCGCTCCACCGTCTCTTCATGATCTCTCTCCTGTTCACCTCTTCTGGAACTTGAACGAGTACATCTCGTCTTATTCCAGATTCAGGCAGGGAGATGAAATGACGATGAAATCAAGGTCACGGCCAGCACATAGGAGTCGGTCAGTTTTCGGTGAAGGTGATGGTCATTTTTGTCACGACGCCGGGGGTACTCGTAGCGACTATTTTCCCGTGGTGTAGTTCTACGATCGCCCGGCAAATGCTGAGCCCGAGACCTGACCCACCACGTTCACGGCTTCTACCCTCGTCGACCCGGTAGAAGCGATCGAAAATGCGGTCGAGATGCTTGGCTTCAATACCGCTCCCGGTGTCCTCAACCCAGAGTATTGTCTGGCGCTCCGTGCGGGAAGCGCCAATAGTGATTACACCGTGCCGGGGAGTGTGCGCAATTGCGTTTTCCACGAGATTGACAAGGATCTGGATGATCAGGTCTTCGTCACCATTGAGCATGAGCTGGCTGGTGTCGGTGTGAAATGAAAGCCCGTTTGTTTCAGCGATCGGACGGTAGACATCAATCACACTCTGAATTGTCTCATCGAGATCGAATGATCTCGTAGCGATGGCGAATTGATGATCGTCGGCCCGCGCCAGCGTGAGCAGCGAAGCCACGAGTCCGGTCATTCGCTGAAGGTCGCCATCGATGTGTTCGAGCGAAGCGCGGTATTGCTCGGCCGTTTTCGGTGACCGCAGCGCAAGATCGACTTCTCCACGCATCATTGTGATCGGAGTGCGGAGTTCATGTGCAGCATCGCCGGTGAATCGTCTTTGGCGATCGAACGTCTGCTCGATGCGTTCCAACATTCCGTCAAAGGTGCGGGCCAGTCGTCCGAGTTCATCGTTCGGGAGATCGAGATTCAAACGCGCATGGAGATCGGAACCGTCCAGATCGGCGGCAAGATCGGCAATGGTCGAGACCGGTGCAATTGCCCTGCCAGCGACGAGGTATCCACCAGCAATCGCAATCACCAGAACCACCGGCACGGCGATCCCGAGCACGATGGATATGAGCCGAAGAGTTTCGTCGACATCACCCCGGGAGAAGCCGATCTGAAGTGCGCCGACAATGTTGTTTCCCGAAGAGATCGGGGCAAGTATCGCTGTGAAATCTTCTTCATTTGCAGAGACCGTGAGTTTAAGAACTCGTCCGCTCAAGACAGACGCGATGCTTTGCGCGTCGAGTGCCTCCGCTCCAACAGTAGGACCGGTATCCAGTGTCAACGTGCCATCACTGGTCAGGATGCGGACAAAGTGTTCGTCATCCTGAAGGGTTGCCAGCATGACCGGATCGAGTTTGGGATGTGGTCCGGAGAGATCGATGTTCGCGAGTGCGAGATCGGACTGCTTCTGCAACTGCTCTTCGAAGTTCTCATGAAGAAGCCTTTGTAGTCCAAGGTAAAGCCCCAGGCCGATGACCAGAAATGACAGCGCGACCAGGATTCCGTATGAGGCTGTCAGGCGCCAGCGGAATGGCAAACGGTAGGTGCTCATGTGGATGTGACCAACCGGTATCCCGCGCCGCGGACGGTCTGGATTGAGACCGTCGGGTTGTCACTGCCGATCTTGCGCCGAATCGAACCCACATGTACGTCGATCACATTGGTGACATTCGGAAAATCGTAATCCCACACGTGTTCCGCGATCATCGACCGGGTGAGCACGCGATTCGGATTGCGCATAAAGAGTTCGAGAATGCGAAATTCCCTGGCACCGAGTTCAACGGCGTTTCCTGACAATGTAACCTCACGATGAGCGGGATCCAGGCGAATATCTCCTACCTGGAAAATGGCGGGCAAGACTTCGTTCGGGCGGCGGGCAAGTGCACGAATCCTGGCGGAGAGTTCAGCAAAAGCGAAGGGTTTTACCAGATAGTCATCGGCTCCGGAATCCAGTCCGTCCACTCGATCTCGAATAGTGTCTTTGGCGGTGAGCATCAGGATGGGAGTTGAGATTCGTTGCGTCCGCACGCTCCGGCTGAACTCGATACCGCTCATACCCGGCAACATGATGTCCAGGATAATCACGTCATATGACGCGGTATCGAGCCAGTCCATCGCCTCCTCTGCTGAAGCAGCCAAATCGACGCCGTGGCCTTCTTCAGCTAAACCGCGCCGGATGAGATTGGCAATGCGGGTTTCGTCCTCGACGACAAGTATTCGCATCGGAGTGCCTTCTTCTGGTTTCGACCGGGTTTTTCGCGCGTATGGATTCAGTGATACCAGAAGAGAGGTAACACACCATCATGAAATCTGGATGAATCGGAGGGTAGCACGGAGAGAAGACCCGAAGTGATTGTCGGGCCCCTCAGCTGACAGGCGAGTGAACGATCTATCAGGACTATGGCGGGGACCGTGTAACCGCACGCCACTCGATCAGGCAATCACTCGCTTGCTACATCAAACAGAAGGCGTCCTGGCAGACCTGGGGTTTTTTGGTTTCGACGGGGGGAGGGCTTCTGCAGTCGCGCGGACGAACGCACTCAGCCACTCTCGATCATCCCATCGTTCCTCGGGAACCCGGAAGGCGCCCTTCGCGCCGGAATACGGTGGTGCCAGGTAAGAGTCATCGAGAAAATCATGGGAAATCGATGAGGTCTTCACGAAGAGCTGATCGTCGCAGATCATCGCGGTGAAGACCTCGTCGCAGTAGACCCCGTATTCCCCGAACATCGCCTTGCATCGGATATCACCGGCGTCTGCGATTTGTTCAACCAGAAATGCAACCGTCTGTTTGTCCGATGCCATGACGAGCCCCAAGCATCAAGCTACAAGGCCCAAGTCACAAGGAGCAGGTACGCTCTCCTTGCAGCTTGAACCTTGCGGCTTGTGGCTAATAAACTTCGAGATAGCGATCCCGCTCCCATCCTGAAACGTGGCGACGGAACTCACTCCATTCGGCGCGCTGCGCCTCGATCAGGCGCTCGAAGACGTGATCGCCCAGTGCGGAACGGACGACCTCATTCTTCTCCATCTCATCGACGGCCTCACCCAGGGTCGCGGGGAGCGTCGGAATATTGCGCCGCTTCAGATCTTCATCGGTGAAGTGGTAGAGGTTCTCCTCGACCGGTTCCGGCAAGGAGATATTGTTTTCGATGCCGTCGATCCCGGCGGCCAGCATTACCGCGAACGCGAGATAAGGGTTGCAGGATGGGTCCGGGCAACGGAGTTCGATCCGCGTGGCCTGTGTGTGCCCCCCACGAATCGCGGGAACGCGGATAAGGGCAGAGCGGTTGGTGCGTGCCCACGACACGTAAACCGGCGCTTCGAATCCGGGGACAAGTCTGCGATATGAGTTCACGAGGGGAGCGACCACCGCGCAGATCGATCGCGCATGGTGCAACTGCCCGGCAATGAATTGTTTCGCGATATCTGAGAGCCCATAGGCGTCGGTCTCATCAACGAACGCGTTGCCAGATCCGCCGAGTGGCGCAAAACTCTGGTGCACATGCATTCCGGATCCGGCGATCCCTTCGAGCGGTTTCGGCATGAAGGTCGCATGCAGACCATTTTTCTGGGCGATCGCTTTGAGCACATATTTGAAGGTGACAGCGCGATCCGCAGTCAGGAGCGCGTCCCCATACTGGAAATCGATTTCGTGCTGACCGATCGCCACTTCGTGATGACTGGCCTCGACCTCGATCCCCATTTGACCGAGTGCGAGCACCATACCCTTGCGGATGCTGGAAGCGAGATCGGTGGAGAAGTCGAAATAACCACCGCGGTCGTGCGGAAGCGGATTGACCTTATCGGCGTCTTTATTGAAGAGGAAGAACTCGAGTTCTGGACCAGTTTTGTACGTGTATCCGAGTCCCGCGAGTCGTTCGAGTTGGCGATAGAGCACGCCACGGGGATCGCCGGGGAATGGGTCGCCATTCGGATTGAAAACCCAGCAGATCACGCGGGCGGTCGGGTAGTCGTCCTTTTCCCAGGGAAGCGGGGCAAAGGTGGAGAGATCGGGCATGAGGAACATGTCCGATTCCGCGATTCGGGTGAATCCGGCAATCGAAGATCCATCAATCCATTGTCCGCTTTCAATCACATGTTCGAAGATGCTGACCGGGATGGTGACACTCTTGACCATCCCCATGACGTCGGTGAACTGAAGATTGATGAACTGAATGCCCTCGGCATCGACGCGAGCCAGTATTTCTTCGGCGGAGGGGCTTGGGCCAAGAATGGCGTTTCGGATGGCGTCATTCGACGTGATCGACATAGCTGATCTCCTCCGTGGTTGTTCAGCGACCGGAAGGCAGTGGCGAGCGCGAAACCTGCCTGTCGGATAAGACGAACGGGCTGGCCATGGCCAGCCCGCCGTCTGGTTTGGTGCAATGGTGAGGCGTCTTCACCCTGTCAGATGTGATGCGATCCCGTAGATGGTGAAATTCGTTCCCGGCTGAGCCCGGTCGTTACGCCAATGAGTCCAGAAAGTGGCCGGAAGTGGAAGCGGTGCCGGTCGAACAAGGAGTCGACCGGCACCCAGCCGATTTAGACGTCGAAATAAAGGTAGTACTCGTACGGGGTCGGGCGAAGAGCTGCCTGATTGACCTCGTTGGTTCGCTTGTAGGCGATCCAGGTGTTGATCAGTTCGGTCGAGAAGACTCCCCCCTCAAGCAGGAAGGCGTGATCGCGCTCGAGCGCGGAGAGCGCCTCACCGAGGGAGCCCGGTGTGCTGCGAATGCGTCGAAGCTCTTTCTCGCTTGCCTCGAAGAGGTCGAAGTCTGCCGGTGCACCCGGATCGATCTTGTTCTTCACGCCGTCAAGACCGGCAAGCAGGAGTGCCGCGAAGAGCAGGTACGGATTCGCGGCCGTATCCGGGCAGCGGAACTCGACGCGCTTGCTTCGCTCACTTTTGGCATAGATGGGAATGCGGACTGCGGCTGAGCGGTTCGCGGCCGAGTAAACCAGGTTGACTGGCGCCTCGAATCCCGGAACGAGTCGCTTATAGGAGTTCGTGGTCGGTGCGGCGAACGCCAGCAGGGCCGGGGCATGCTTCAGCAAACCACCGATGTAGTACTTGGCATACTCGCTGACTCCGGCGTAGCCGCTCGGATCGAACATCAGGTTCTTGCCATCCTGCCAGATGGACATGTGAACATGCATGCCCGAACCGTTATCCGCGAAGATCGGCTTCGGCATGAAGGTCGCGACCTTGCCGTGCTTCTTGGCAGTGTTCCGGACGACGTACTTGTAGGTCTGAACCTTGTCGCCCATGGAGACGAGGGTGTCGAATCGCATGTCGATTTCGCACTGTCCGGCGGTACCGACTTCATGATGGTGAATCTCAATGGGGATACCGAGTTCTTCCATGGTCAGCACCATCTCGGTGCGCAGATCCATCAACGTGTCATGCGGTGCGACCGGGTAATACCCGGACTTCGGACGGATGGTGTAGCCCTGATTGCCGGCATCACTACCCGAGTTCCAGAAACCCTCTTCGGAGTCGACTTCGTAGAAGGCGCTCTCATTTGAGGAACCGTAGCGAACGGAATCGAAAACGAAGAACTCCGGCTCAGGTCCCATGTAGGCGGTGTCGCCCAGTCCGGACTCCTTGAGATACGCCTCAGCTCGCTGCGCGACACCGCGTGCGTCCTTGGAGTAACCCTCACCGGTGAGTGGGTGGAAGATGTTGCAGATGAAGTACATCGTGGGGACTGCGGCGTAGGGGTCCATCCGCGCCGTGTTGGGATCCGGGATCATCAGCATGTCTGATGCGTTGATCGCCTGGAAGCCACGGATGGAGGAACCGTCGAACCCGACGCCATCCTCGAAGATATCCTCGTCAACGTCCGATGCGCTCTTGGACGTGTGCTGCCAGGTACCGAGCATATCGACAAAGCGGAAGTCGAAAATTTTGACTCCGGCCTCTTTGGCCATTGCCATCGCTTCTTTAGGCGAAATTGCCATGATCCCCTCTCCTCGAACAATTCGCGGCCAGTTTGGCCAAACATCCTCAACCAGAGGTACACCGCGTGTGGGTCACGGTGCCTCTCAAGTGAGAAGGACCATCGAGCTTACCCACACATGATCCCCAAGCGAGCAGCATTGGTCGTTGGATCACGTCCCGGAACAGCGCGTTTCAGCGCCGTTCTTTTTGGATACTCAGCACGAAACGGTACGTGAAACGGGGGGTTAACGTCATCGTGCAGGTTGATTGAGAAGACCCTGTGGATTTGTGCACAATGCACACAACGGTGGAAGCCGAGCGTGTGTTGGAGATTGTGCATCGTGCGACGAAACGACCGTGAATTCCTCCCAAGCCTTCCCGTGATTCCCACCATCGCCTTCCAGCAAGCAAATCTCAGGTCTCACCAGGGGCAGCAAGCAGAGCCTCGTCTCAGGTTCAGCTGCAACTCTTTACCGAGTTGTCCGTCTGAGTGAATGTACATGGCAGACTGCTTCGGAAATGAGGCGGAGACGATGGCGATTCGGCAGAGGATCGTGGTGGAAATGCTCGGCGAAACAGACGAGGCGCTGGCAACCCGGGCGCGGATCGATCGAGAGTCGTTCGGAATTCTCTATGAACGGTATGAGGATGCTATTTTCCGGTACTGCAACCGGCGACTGAACGACGATCACCGCGCGTCCGAGGCCAGTGCTCAGGTCTTTTCACGTGCACTCGACGGGCTTCCCCGATTTCGTGGAGGGGGCCCGCTGTCGTTTCGTGCATGGCTCTTCACCATCGCCAACCGGACCATAACCGATGAGTACCGGCGGAGAACAACCGAGCCGATAGAACGTGCAGCAGTGATTCCCGAGAGCAATATTTCCTATCTCCCGGATCGGGCAGCAGAACGGTCAGAAGCCCGCGAAACCCTGCGAGACGCACTCGCCCAGCTTCCCGAGGAACAACGCCGGATCGTGGAACTGCGCCTCTCCGGGTTGAACGGCGTCGAAATTGCCGTTGTGCTGGAAAAGACTCACGCGGCCATCAAAAGCAGTCAATTCCGGGCGTACGCCCGTTTGCGGGAACTCCTTTCGAGTCAGGAGATTGATTGAAATGCGACAGAATGCCGATGAGCGACAGTTCGATGAACTGGATGCAGCCCTCGATCGACTCTCGATCTCTCCTGACGGAATCGACGCTCCTGACTGGCTCCTTGCGCTCAATGACCAGTTGTCTCGTTTTGATCGAGCGTTTGCCTCGCAGGAGACTGCACATGAAGATGCCAACCGGAAACCTAGTAGCGGCAATTCGGCCGGTTATTCTCTGACACCACCGCCAGTTCACCGTGAAGGAGCGTCGCCAGGACGATTGCCAGTGAGTGGCTGGCTCCTTGCCGCAGCGCTCGCAGTTCTGGCGTTCGGGTTGGGTCTCTTCGGCGCAAATCACGGATGGTGGACCGACAACGACAACCGCCCGACCGGCGCGAGCATCGCCGCGGTCAGTTCGCCACGCTCCACCTCCTACGTCGACGAAATGGTAGTGACTCCGTCGACCTGTACGCTGGAGCCGCTGACACGCGAGCAATACGAAGCAATCGTTGGCACAGCGACGCCTCTCACACAAGAGGATTTCTACGGAATGCAGGTGGCATTGACCAATCAACTGCTGCCTTTGCTTGATTTGAGAGTGGTCAACGGCTCCGTCTTGATCACCGGCGGCGGCGCCGTTCCCAGAGAGATGGCGGACGAGATTGAGAGAGTTCTATCGATCTACATGGCGTGCGGGAACGATGGCAAACTCGGTTCTGGCTTTCGCATTTTCAGTGACAGTCTCATTGCAAGACTCCCTGACCGAGATCAATTCCTGGCAGCACTCGAAACTCCCTCAACACCAGAAGTGAAACCACCACTTGAGATGCAAGTGAGCCAGCTCCGTTTGCTGCCGGATGGTCGAATTGTCCTGATATGGACGTTTGTTCCACCTTATTCACCCGAACCCGAATATGAATTCTTTCCAGAAGCTACACCTCATGGCACGGTTGCGCTCAAGGGCGTGCTCCTGGTCTTCGTCCAGGGCACTGACGGGTGGCAGTTGGATTTCCATCGTGGTGGGGAGAACTTCCGGTTGCAATTGAACGAAGAGGCAGATCCACCAGCGGGGACACCTACATCTGTCGACGAAATGGTGGTGACCCCTTCGACCTGTACGCTGGAGCCGCTGACACGCGAGCGATATGACGAAGTCATCAGACTCGGGACACCGATTGCAGATTCGCCAGCATTGGTCGCGGCAAAGACGAGTGAACTTCGTGAAGCACTCGAACTCACAGTCATAGACGGCACTGTCGTGATTGCAGCGGGGTCAAGTCTTCCGAACGAGACCGCAGCGAGTCTCGAAGTCGCGTTGTCCGGGTATATGGCCTGCGGGAACGCTGGAGACAACTTCGCCATGTTCGGATTCATGAGCGACGACTACATTCGGATGATTCCCGATCCAGATTCCTGGTTCGGACAGGTCGAAGCGTATGAAACCCCGATCGGCGGAGTGAAATCCGAATGGCGTTTTGAGCAGGTGCGTTTGCTGCCAGACGGACGAGTAGTCGCAGTCGTAAACAAAACGTCGCAGGAAACCGCGATGTTCCCGGCGGTGGCTACCCCAGACGGTACGGTCGCCAGTCAAAGCATGATCTATCTCTTCGTTGATACTCCCGATGGCTGGCGACACGATTTCGCTCAATCAGGGAGTGCGCTATTGGCGCGTGCTCCTGATTCTGAAACTGCGTCACCAGAGAGCACTTTCACACTCGATTTCGTTGTCCAGGCTCTCACGTGCTCACTGCCCGCCAGCGATTCGATTTCCTCTCCAACTGCCACTGAGATCTCTACCAATCAATCGTCTCCAGGCACCGTTGAACTCTTTGACGCCCTTGATCTGCGCGTTGGTGATGGAACAATTGAAATAGCCGGTGGCGGACTTGCCCCTTCCGACCTCGTGGACGAAGTGATGAACGGTTTTTCAAGCTTTCTCCGGTGCGGAAGCGATGGGAATGACAATGCTGCCAGAAAATTCCTCAGCGCAGATTTCGTTGCTTCCAATCTTCAACCGGATGATCCGTACTACCCACTCCGCCGCCCGGACGGATCAACCTTCTTCCCAATCGACGAAATATATCTGGAGCAATTTCGGGTATTTGAAGACAGTCATCGTCTTGTGGCCGTCTGGAGGTGGCAGGGACTCGAATCGAGTCCCGCGACTCCTGGATCGACACCGCATGAAACGATCATCCTTGTCTTCATCGAAACCCCTGACGGCTGGAAACTCGACACGCCGATACGGGTCACCGGTTCAGATCTCAAGTGAGTCGATCGAACGAAATTCTGAATTGAAATCAGCCTATTAAGCCTGTAGGGGCGTTCGGCGGAACGCCCTCTCGCTGGCAGACACGCGTCTCCCAGGAGTCAGAATGCTCGTAGAACGTTTCTGCCATGCGTCAATCCAGATGGATTGAGGATTTATCGTTCCCTGCTGGACCGGTCGACGTTCGGCCGGGCACACTGCCGTACGTTCGACGGCTCTCGTTGTCTGCACAGTTTGAAGAACGAGACAAACAATGGTCATTCGTATTGCATTGACGAAAATCACCTTGGAGAATTGAAATGGCAAAATGTCACACGAATGTGTTGCATTTCGTGACATTCCGGGACATTTGGGAACCCAGCGCGCGCTCTTCTGCCTGCCACCTGCCGAATGTCCCCCTGTACCGAGGCTCATTGCAACCCGGAAACAGGAAAATCAGCAGTAATGTGCAGAACTCGTCGCATTTCAGGAAGCGATGTTACCCGTTCGATAGCCGGGAATCTTCTCGCGGGGCGTCTTCCCTGGCGACTGCGGGATGGGTCTGCCCGCATATCCGTCCGTTCGCCCGGCATCTCGTTCCTCTATCGCCGGGTTGACTTTGGGCCGGGCACACCGCCGTGTGTTCCTACAGGGCGCGGGTGGTCCACAAAAAAGAACGGGCGAAGGTAGTCACCCCCGCCCGCTTCTTCTCCTGTACGCTGTTTGCTGTCTGCCGTTCGCTAGCTCAATGCCAACAACATCGGATTCTGCAGGTACTTCTTGACGGCGATCAGGAACTTCGCGGCCTCGGCGCCATCGGAAACCCGGTGATCGACCGAGAGTGCGATCTTCATCTGATGACCGACAACCACCGCCCCGTCGCGCACGACCGGCGTTTCCGTGATTGAGCCAACAGCCAGAATCGCGGCCTGCGGCGGGTTGATGATCGCCACAAACTCCTCGACGTCATACATGCCGAGATTGCTGATGGTAAAGGTGCCACCCTGGTACTCGGCCGGGAAGAGCCCGCCGGTGCGTGCCCGGGTGATCAGATCCTTGGCCATTCGGGCGATCGCGCCGACACTCTTCTGGTCTGCATCCGGAACGAACGGAGCAATCAGCCCGCCGTCGATTGCGACGGCGATATTGATGTCGACATTTGCGTGGTCGTAGAGGGTCTCGCCCTCCATCGATGCATTCAGATTCGGGAACTCGCGCAGGGCGAGCGCGGCTGCTTTGATCACCAGATCGTTAAAGGAGACCTTGGAGGCGTCATCTGTCAGCTGCGCGTTCACCTGCGATCGAAATGCCATGGCTGCTTCCATGTCGACTTCTGAGGTGACATAGAAGTGCGGAATCGCCTGCTTGGATTCGGTCATGCGCTTGCCGGTAGTGCGTCGGATTTTGCTCAGATCACGCGCAACCCCACCCGGTCGACCCGAAGCCGAAGGAGCCTGAGCAGCAACCGGCGCCGACGCTGCGGGAGTTGGTGCGACCTGTTTGCTGTCCGCTGCTGACTCCTGGCTCACCACAGGCTGACTGCTGACCGCTGCCTGCTGTCGGCCCCCGGTGATGAACGGCATCACATCATCCTTGACGATGCGGCCGCCCGGTCCGGAACCGGCAATCGTCTGCAGATCGAGTCCATGCTCAGCAGCGAGGCGTTTGACGAGGGGCGAGGCCCGCCATTTTTCGCCGGCGCCGCGAACGACTGCCGGTGTCGGCGCAACGACATCGGCCGACCCGTTGGCGGCAACTGGCGCAGGGGGAGCGGCAGCGGTGACCGGAGCAGCGGTGACCGGAGCTTCGATATGCGCAGCAGCTGACGGCGCCGCCGCTTCGACCGGCGCATCGCCTTCGGCCCCGATGGTCGCGATTGCGGTGCCAATGGGTACCGTTTCGCCCTCACCGATCAGCGTCTGCGTGAGCACGCCACCTTCGGCCGCTTCGATTTCGAGCGTGACCTTGTCGGTTTCGATTTCGGCAATCGGATCGCCGGCCTCGATTTCATCACCGACTCCCTTGAGCCAGCGGAGGAGCGTTCCCTCCTCCATCCCGTCGCCCATTTTGGGCATGATCACTGTGGACATTGTTACGCCCCCCGGTAGAGCGATCGATGGACCGCCTTGATAATGTCTTCTTCGCTTGGGAATGCTGCGATCTCAAGGTTCCGCGCGTACGGAGCGGGAACTTCCGCGCCACTGACCCGCTCAACTGGCGCATCGAGATAATCGAACGCCTGCTCCTGAACGATGGCGGCGACTTCGCTCGCAACGCTGTACCAGCGCCACTGCTCCTGCACGACGACCGCACGATTGGTCTTTTTCACCGAATCGACCAGGGTCTTTTCGTCAAACGGCCGGATCGAGCGAAGATCGATGACCTCGGCGCTGACCTTCTCCTCTTTCTCAAGTCGCTCGGCAACTTTGAGTAGAAGATTGACCTGTCGGCCATACGAAATCAGGGTGATATCAGTGCCTTCACGGGCGATCCGGGCTTTGCCGAACTCGACCGTGTACTCGCCATCCGGAACCTCTCCCTTGGTGCCGTACAGTGCACCCGCTTCAAGGAAGATGACCGGGTTTGGATCGCGAATCGCGGTCAGCATCATGCCCTTCACGTCGTACGGAGTGGCAGGAGAAACGACAGTGAGACCGGGGAAGTGACCGTAGAAACCTTCGAGACTATGGGTGTGCTGGGCCGAAAGCTGCACACCTCCGCCGTTTGGACCGCGGATGACCATGGGCACATGCACCTGTCCGCCGGAGAAGTAATGCAGTTTGGCGGCGTTCTGGATGATCTGATCGGCGGCCTGAAACGAGAAGTTCCAGGTCATCATTTCGACGATCGGCTTCATTCCGTTCATTGCCATGCCGATGGCCGCTCCGGTGAATCCACCCTCGGCGATCGGGGTATCGATCACGCGCTTCGGTCCAAAGCGATCGAGCAAACCGTCGGTGATGAGGTGGGTGCCGCCATAGACGCCGATATCCTCACCCAGGAGGACAATCGATTCGTCTCGCTCCATCTCTTCCGCCATCGCGGCGCGGAGCGCCTCGCGATAGGTCACTGTGGGCATCGTCTAAGCTCCAGGGTTCAAGCTGCAAGCTGCAAGCTCGAAGCCCTGGGGCTCAAGTCGCATGCTCCAGGCGCCAATTTCACAATCATGAATCTTCAACCGGTCTCCCCGCATTGCCTCCACCTCGTTCTCCTTGCAGCTTGCGGCTTGTGGCTTGCGGCTATTTGTACACATCCGTATACACCTCTGAGAGATCGGGCTCCGGGCTCTCTTCGGCGAATTTCACAGCATCCTCGATGACCTTTTTGGCGTCGGCCTTGATCGACTCGACTGCGGCCTCATCCAGCGCATTGAGCTCAAGCAGCTTGTGTTCCAGCAAGCCGATCGGATCGCGCTGGCGCCACTCCTTGATTTCGTCCTTGGTGCGATATCGCTCGAGGAAGTCGGCCGCACCGTGGGCAACAAGGCGATAGGTGAGCGCCTCGACGGCGTAGGGTACGCCGGTTTCGCGCACTTTCTTCGACACGCGATGCGCGCATTCGAGCACCGCTTCGAGATCCATGCCGTCGACCTTCTCATGCTCGATGCCGTAGGACTCGAATTTGCGCGCCAGATCGGTCATCGCGGTCGCACGTTCGACACTTGTGCCCATGCCGTACTGATTGTTCTCAAGAATGAAAAGGGTTGGGTTGAGACCCGACTTACCCCACAGCCCCGCGAGGTTGGCAGCCTCGTGGAAGGCGCCGTTATGAATCGAACCATCACCCAGGTAGAGCTGAACGATGCCTGTGGTGCCGTTGTATGCCTGCGCGTAGGCCAGGCCGACACCGAGGGGAATGTGCCCGCCGACGATCCCATAGCCACCCATGAAGCCGTTCTTCACGTCGAAGAGGTGCATCGAGCCGCCCTTGCCCTTGACCAGGCCGGTGCCTTTGCCATAGAGCTCAGCCATCACTTCATTCGGGGTGCTGCCGAGGAGCATTGCATGGGCGTGATCGCGATAGGCGGTGATGACTTTGTCGCCATCCTGAAAGGCGTCAATGAAACCGGTCGCGACCGCTTCCTGGCCGATGTACATATGGAGGTAGCCGCCAATTTTGCCGGTGCGGAATCCTCGTTGGCATGCCTCTTCAAAGAGGCGAATCTGGACCATTCGACGATATAGCCCGAGGAGTTTCTCCGTATCGGGCCCTGGTACATCGGAAGCGCCAGCGCGGCGCTTCCTTCCTGAACTCTGCGTGGTCGCCATGCATTCGCCTCCGGCTGTCGAGCGGTGCGACGTTGACACCGCCGCGTGCCAGTGAAATCGGGTATCAGGAGCTCAATGAGTCGCCGCGTTTACCAAGTGAAGGGTCCGCCAGAGACGGGCGCGCCGAACCGAGCGAGGAGCTTCCCACTCAACCGGGGATTATACCGGAACCCAACGTTTCCGTCTCTGTTTTTTGGACCCAATATTCTCCCGAATGTTCATTATTGTGGCGTAACCCGCCAGATTTGCCGACGTTTCGAGAGTTGGGCTTGTGATCCGCGTCTAGGAGGCAGAGGTTTCAGAGGGAATCGCTTCGGCCGTCTCCGGGGCTGCGATCGCAGGTTGTGCGGGCCGCTTCGGTGGAAGCGCGCTCAGGTTCGCCCGGCGCAGCTCCTCGAAACTGGCATTCGCCTGCTCGAAGTCCTTCGGCGTCATCTCCGCATCCGGGACACGTGAGAAGACCTGCATGATCTCCTCGGTGGTACCGTACTGTGAGAGTGGTCGCCGTTTTTCGGTAGCCCTGGGTACACGGGTGCTGAAGAATCCAGGGATGCTGGAGCGATCCGGGGTCATCCCGGGCCGTTGCGGAGAGACGTTACCGCCCGGAGAAGCCGGCGATTTGGGCTTCACCGAATCCTTTGTTTCGCGCACATCCGTATCGATGTTGTGATCCGACATACGATTCCCGCTCCCGATAGTGTCCGCGTGCGATCTGCCCGCTTGTTGATACGATCATAGCGCCGGTGGATGCGCAATGACGAGCCGGAAGACTCCTGCTAATCGTCGCTCCTCCGATTGAATGCGCAATCCCTCGCGTCGGACCAGTTCGATGGTGTCCCGATTGAGATGACATCCTATCAACCGCTCCTGCAAGGGAGATACCAGCCGCTCCAGCAGGGCAACGGGCCAGTTCGGCGAAAGAACGTGCTCCAGCAAGACGATCTGACCGTCTGTTCGGCAGACCCGGACCATCTCCCGGAGCGCCGCCGTGGGATCCGGGATCGTGCAAAGCGCGAGATTGATCGCGACGTTATCGAATGACGTACCCGGAAAGTCGAGCGCCTGAGCATCCATCTGCCGGAGATCGATATCGAGCCCAAGGGTGCTCGCGCGTTCTCGCGCCACGGCCAACATCCCGGCCGAAAAATCGATGCCGATTGATGTCGTGACTGCTGACGTGTAGTACGGCAGGTTCAA
>Ga0105046_10005230_pt1 | contig 20539 bp, 17 predicted proteins | sample MAT03_FD_78385 | JGI IMG/M metagenome (GOLD analysis project Ga0105046, IMG submission 78385) | Freshwater microbial communities from Lake Fryxell liftoff mats and glacier meltwater in Antarctica - MAT-03 (megahit assembly) | ecosystem: Environmental > Aquatic > Freshwater > Ice > Liftoff...
GCGGGGGGCCAGCGGCAACGGGGGGCTCCTCGGGGCGGGAACGCGGTGGGGACGAGCCCGGAGCGTAAGCGAGCCGGAGGCCGGCAGCGCTCGGAGTGCCGCTCGCTCACGCCAAGGCTCGTTCGCGCGGGGGCTCGTCCGGACGCGGGGCGCTCGGCCGTCAATACTCCGGGTAGTACGGCTCCTGGTGGTCGTACATCAGCCACGTCGCGCGATCGATGAAGCGCCCGGCCAGGGCCGACGTCGCGGTGCTGCGATCGATCTGGTCGCGGCCGATGCCGCTCTTGTCCGGGAACTTGACCGCGACGGTCCGGTCGAAGGCGTAGTCGTCGGGGATGGGCGAGTCGGACTCGATGACCGAGACGCGCCCGGAGGCGACGCCGTCCCACTCGTAGGCGTTGCCCGGCTCGTGCAGGCGGTACTCGACGATCTCGACGTAGACCAGCCGCTGCACGCCCCCGAGCGCCTTGGCGAGGTCGGCCATGGGGCGCGTGGGCCACGACGGGTTGTTGTAGAGATACTTCAGGACCTGATCGGCGGGGACGAAGCCGCCCGCCCGGGGGACGTTGCCCTGGGCGCTCAGGCGTTCGGTCATCTTGGCGGTGAGGAAGTCGACGAGGCCGGGATGCTCGGCCTGGATGGAGCGGTCGACAGCGACGACGACGGCGAAGGACTTCTCCTCCAACCCGCGATACTCGCCCTTGACCTCGTGCGTGCTGTCGCGCTTGTAGTTGTCGATGGCGCCGCCGACGAGCTCGCAGCCGGGGAGCACAAAGACGCCGGTGATAAGGAGGCACGCCGAGGCCGCGAGTCGGAGGGATCTAATCGTCATCGGGGGTGTCCGCGGGGGTGTCCGGTTGATCGGGCCGTGATCAGCCCGTGGGCCATGTCGCGAGCTTGTACGCCCACGACGCGGCGGCCAGCCCCGCGAAGGCCCAAAGCCATCGCGGAGCGAGCATTCTTGCACAAAGCCGGCCCACGCGTGAGCCGGTGGCGGCGATGTACGCACCGATCCATACGCCGCAGGCGGTGAGGAGGGCGAGGAAGGCTCCGGCGGGCTGAGCGACGAGGCTGGACCAGAGGCGGCCGTGGGCGGCATGGGCGAAGGCGGTGGTCATGCCGCAGGTGGGGCAGGGGCGGCCGAAGCCGATCACCCAGCCGCAGGCGGGGAGGCCGAGCTGGGTGTGGGTGCCGTGACCGGCCGGCTCGGGGTCGAGACGGGCGGACAGGATGAGGAGGGCAAGGCACGCGGCGGCGGCGAGGGCGGCGAGGACGCGCTCAGAAACGGGGACACGGGGCGACGCGGGACGCGGCCCGGCGACGGGGGAGATGGTGGGGGCGAAGAGGTGCATGGAGTGCGGCAGTGGAACGAGCCCCGAGCGTGAGCGAGCGGGACGCCGTAGTCGTGCGATCTCTGAGGACCCACTCCCTGACGGTCGGGGCTCGTCCCGACCGCCCTCGTGCCTGATGCCGAGTGCCTAGCGCCTCGACCTCAGTCGAACTTGAACACGCCCTTGCGATACCCGTAGAGGTACGCCACGACGGTCGTGAGCAGGAAGAAGAGGATCCGGACGAGGAAGACCAGCCCCTCGTCGCTGCGGGGGGCGATGTTCGGGAAGGTCGATGCCCACGGGTACAGGAAGATGATCTCGACGTCGAAGACCAGGAAGACCATCGCGATCAGGTAGAACCGCACGTTGAACCGCTTGCGGGCCGTCCCGATCGGGTTCATGCCCGACTCGTACGACTGCCCCTTGATCTTCCCCTGCCGGCGCGGCCCCAGCATCTGGCTCAGCACGATGTTCGCCACGCCGAAGGTGATCGCCATCAGGACGATCAACGCGATAGGCAGGTACGTGTCCAGCCGCGTTCCCGCCGGGACGGGCGTCACCAGGCCGAGGAACGCGACGGGGTCGATGGTCGGGGTGGGCGTCACGGGCCCCATGGTAGCGACGCCCCGCCGGGACGCCACCGGCAGGGGTCGGCCTCCGCCGCGGACCGCCCGCTGCTCTCGGCCCCTCAACCCTGCCAATCCGGCAGGCCGTTCGCGGCCGCGGGTTGACCTGACAGGCTGATCCCCACCCGATCCCCGGCCGGACGCCGCGGCAGGCCTCCCCTCCCCGTGGCACGCGGGTTGCCTTGCGTCCCTTGCCGACGGGCGCGGCTCCGCCACTGGCGGGGGCGTGTCCGGCGGCCCGATCGCGCCCGATCCTCATCGGATTCCTCATCTTGGCCGGTGCCACCCGCGCCCGGCCTTCCCGTTCTCCGGCCCCCGGGGCCCGTTGGAGCACCCAGTCCATGGCAGCCAAAGACCTCGTGTTCGACGTCGACGCCCGTCAGTCCCTCCTCGCCGGCGTCGAGAAGCTCGCCAGGGCCGTCAAGGCCACCCTCGGGCCGCGCGGCCGCAACGCCGTGCTGGACAAGAGCTGGGGCGGCCCGACGGTGACCAAGGACGGCGTGAGCGTCGCCGAGGAGATCGAACTCAAGGACAAGGCGGAGAACATGGGCGCCCTCCTGGTGAAGGAGGCCGCCAGCAAGACCTCCGACGAGGCCGGCGACGGGACCACCACCGCGACGGTCCTGGCCGAGGCGCTCTTTCGCGAGGGGCTCCGCCACATCGCCGCGGGCGTCGACGCCAACGCGCTGATCCGCGGCATGAAGCTCGCGGTCGAGGTGGCCTCGCGCGAGATCAACGCCATGGCCACCCCCGTGAAGGGCAAGGCCGACATCCAGAACGTCGCCAGCATCTCCGCCAACAACGACATGACGATCGGCAAGATCATGGCCGACGCCTTCGACAAGGTGGGCAAGGACGGCGTCATCACCGTCGAGGAAGGCAAGAACATCGACACCGTCGTCGACGTGGTCGAGGGCATGCAGTTCGACCGCGGCTACCTGTCGCCGAACTTCGTCACCGACGCCGACGCCATGAAGGTCGTCTTCGAGAAGTGCCTCGTTCTCGTCCACGAGGACAAGATCGACAACGTGACCAAGCTCCTGCCCCTGCTCGAGAAGGTCATGGCCGCCAAGAAGCCCCTTCTCATCATCGCCGAGGACGTCGGCGGCGAGGCCCTCGCCACGCTCGTCATCAACAAGCTCCGCGGCACGCTGCAGGTCGCGGCCGTCAAGGCCCCGGGCTACGGCGATCGGCGCAAGGCCATGCTCGAGGACCTGGCCGTCCTGACCGGCGCGACCGCCGTCATGAAGGACCTGGGCCTCGAGCTCGACTCCCTCGAGATCGGCCACCTGGGCCTCGCCAAGCGGATCGAGGTCGACGCCGACAACACCACGGTCATCGAGGGCGCGGGGGCCACCAAGGACATCCAGGCCCGCATCGGCCAGATCCGCGCCGAGATCGAGAAGACCACCAGCGACTACGACCGCGAAAAGCTCCAGGAGCGCCTGGCCAAGCTCGCCGGCGGCGTCGCCGTCGTCAAGGTCGGCGCCGCGTCCGAGGCCGAGCTCAAGGAGCGCAAGGCCCGCATCGAGGACGCACTGCACGCCACCCGCGCCGCCGTGAGCGAGGGGATCGTCCCCGGCGGCGGCGTCAGCTTCATCCGAGCCCGCAAGGCGCTCGAGGCGATGAAGGAGTACCGCGCGGCCTTCGGCAAGAACGAGGACGCCACCAGCGACGACATCGGCCGCTTCAAGTTCGACGTCGCCGCGGGCATCCGCACCGTCGTCACGGCCCTGTCGGTGCCCCTGCACACCATCGCGGAGAACGCGGGCGCCAAGGGCTCGGTCGTCGTCAGCAAGGTCTCCGACGGCCAGGCGGCCAAGGGCGGGGCCAACTTCGGCTACAACGCCCTGACCGACGAGTACGGCGACCTGCTGCAGATGGGCGTGATCACCCCGGCCAAGGTCGATCGCATGGCCCTCCAGAACGCCGCGAGCGTCGCCAGCATCCTGCTCGCGGCGGACTGCATCATCACCAGCAAGCCCGAGCCCAAGGAGAGCGCCGGTGGCGGGGGCGGTGGAGGCATGGGCGGGATGGGTGGCATGGGAGGAATGGGCGGCATGGGTGGCATGGGCGGGGGGATGGGGTTCTAGCCGTCAACGCGGTCGGCCCGCCGTCCGCACTCGGGCGCCTCAGCGATGGAACAGCTCCTCGACATCTTCCTCAACGTCGACAAGCACCTCGCCGCGTTCACCACCGAACACGGCGCGTGGCCTGTCTACGGCCTCGTCTTCCTCATCATCTTCTGCGAGACGGGCCTGGTCGTCACGCCGTTCCTTCCCGGCGACTCGCTGCTCTTCGCGGCGGGAGCGCTCGCCGCGAGCCCGGCGCGGCCCATCGACGGCTTGACCATGGCGATGGTCATCTTCGTCGGGGCGGTCCTGGGTGACGCCGCGAACTACCACATCGGCAAGTACCTCGGCCCCCGCGTCTTCCGGGCCGAGGGGCTCCTCAAGCCCGGGGACCCGCTGTGGAAGCGGATCGTCGCCATCGGTTTCAAGCGTCAGCACCTGGACAAGGCCAACGCCTTCTACGCCAAGCACGGCGGCAAGGCCGTCATCCTCGCCCGCTTCGTCCCCATCGTCCGCACCTTCATCCCCTTCGTCGCCGGTGCCGGGGCAATGCACTACTCCCGCTTCATGGTCTTCAACATCGCCGGCGCGGTCCTCTGGATCGTGATCTGCCTCGGCGCCGGCTATCTGTTCGGCAACATCGAGATCGTCCGCAAGAACTTCGAACTGGTCGTCCTGGGCATCATCGCCGTGTCGCTGCTGCCCATCGTCGTCGAGATCATCCGGGCCCGCGCGGCGAAGCCCGCCGCGGCCCTCGTCCCCCCGCATCAGTGAGTCGAAGTCGCACGTCAGGTAGTCGCACACCGTCCCTCGCCGGGACCGTCACTGGAGAACCGCAGATGGCCGTCAAGCCCCTTGAGGATCGCGTCCTTGTCAAGCCCATCGAGGCCGAGTCGAAGACCGCCAGCGGGCTCTACCTCCCCGAGGCCAGCAAGGAGAAGCCGGTCAAGGGCCGGGTCGTGGCGACCGGTCCGGGCAAGCGCCTCGAGAACGGCAAGCGGGCCGAGATGTCCGTCCGCGGCGGCGACACGGTCGTCTACGGCAAGTACGCCGGGACGGAAGTGGAGATCAAGGGCGTGAAGCACCTGATCATGAAGGAGTCGGAGCTGCTGGGCGTGATCGGAGGCTGAGCGGACGGACGAGCGCGGCCGCATTCTCGCCGCTTCCCCGAGCTTGAGGACGAAACGAAACAACCGCGTCGCGCTCGGGACCGATGCCCGATGCCCGATGCCCAGTGCCTGAGGTATTGATGACAACCAAGCAGATCATGTTCAAGGACGCCGCCCTTCTCGAGATGAAGAAGGGTGTCGACCGTTTGGCCGAGGCCGTCCGCTGCACGATGGGCCCCTCCGGGCGCCACGTCGTCATCGAGAAGTCCTACGGCGGCCCCCACGTCACCAAGGACGGCGTCTCGGTCTCCAAGGAGGTCTCGCTCCCCGAGCCCTTCCAGGCGATGGGCGCCAAGATGGTGAACGAGGTCGCCAAGCGCACCGCCGACAAGGCCGGCGACGGGACCACGGCCGCGACCGTCCTCGCCCAGGCCATCTTCACCGAGGGTCTACGCCACGTCGCCGCGGGCGCCAACCCCGTCCTCCTCCACCGCGGCATCAACGCCGCGGCCCAGGCCGCGGCCGCCGCGATCGACGCCATGGCGGTCAAGTGCAAGGGCAAGGAGGACTACCGCAAGGTGGCCACCGTCTCGGCCAACCACGACGCCAACGTCGGCGACCTCATCGCCGAGGCGATCGCCCGCGTGGGCGCCGACGGGGTGGTCGAGATCGAGGACGGCAAGTCCGCCGAGACCACGCTCGAGTACGTCGAGGGGATGCAGTTCGACAAGGGCTACCTCTCCCCCTACTTCATGACCGACCCCAAGACCGGCGAGGCCGTGCTCGAGGACGCGTCGATCCTGCTCTACGAGAAGAAGATCGGCAACCTCCCCGATCTCCTCCCGCTGCTGAACAAGATCGCCGCCTCGGGCAAGCCCCTGCTCATCGTCGCCGAGGAGGTCGAGAACGAGGCGCTCGCCGCGCTCGTCGTCAACCGCCTGCGCGGCATGCTCAAGGTCTGCGCCGTCAAGGCCCCGGGCTTCGGCGACCGCCGCAAGGCCATGATGGGCGACATCGCCGCCCTGACCGGCGGCACGTTCCTCTCCGAGGACCTGGGCCGCACCATCGAGAGCGTCGAGCTCTCGGAACTGGGCCGCGCCAAGCGGATCGTCGTCACCAAGGACGACACCACGATCATCGAGGGCGCCGGCAAGAAGTCCGAGATCACCGGCCGGGCGGACCAGATCCGCTCCCAGCACGAGAAGTCCACCAGCGACTATGACCGGGAGAAGCTCATGGAGCGCCTCGCCAAGCTCACCAGCGGCGTGGCCATGATCTCCGTCGGCGGCGCGACCGAGATCGCCCAGAAGTCCACCAAGGACCTGGTCGACGACGCGCTCAAGAGCACCCGGGCCGCGGCCAAGGAGGGGTACGTCCCCGGCGGCGGCGTCGCGCTCCTGCGCACGCAGGAGGCCATCCTGAACGCGGCCAAGAAGGCCAAGACCGACGACGAGCGCCTGGGCTTCCAGATCATCGCCCACGCCGTCGAGGCCCCGATCAAGCAGATCGCCGAGAACGCCGGGTACGACGGCGACCTCGTCGTCGAGCGGGTCAAGGAGGGCAAGGGCGGCAACGTCGGCTTCAACGCCGCCACGGGCGAGTACGTCGACCTCGTCAAGGCCGGGATCATCGACGCGGCCCTGGTCGCCAAGACGGCCCTCATCAACGCGGCGAGCGTCGCGGGCCTGATGCTGACGACCGACGTCCTCATCGCCGAGCTCAAGGACGACAAGGCCCCCGCCGAGGGCGCCGTGTCCTGAGGACGCGGCCGCCGCGAGGGCCCGCCCGCCGGGGGCCTTCTCAAAGACCGATCGCGGCCCCGCTCACCGACAGGGGGCGGGGCCGATTCCGGGAGGGATCCCCTCCCGCCGCGCCGGGACGAGAGCGCTTCATGCCCACGACACGCGACTACTACGAGATCCTGAGCATCGAGAAGACCGCCGACGGCGAGGAGGTCAAGCGCGCCTACCGCCGCTTCGCCATGAAGTATCACCCCGACCGCAACCCCGGCGACGCCCAGGCCGAGACCCAGTTCAAGGAGTGCGCCGAGGCGTACGAGGTCCTCTCCGACCCCGCCAAGCGCCAGCGCTACGACCAGTTCGGCCACGAGGGACTGCGCGGGAGCGGCGCCGCCGCTCACGACTTCTCCCGCATGGACCCCTCCGACATCTTCTCGATGTTCAACGACATCTTCGGGGGCGGCGGCGGGGGCGGGCGAGGACAGCGCCGCGGCCCGGCCCGGGGCTACGACCTCGAGACCGAGGTCGCCGTCACGCTCGAGGAGGTCGCCGCCGGCTGCGAGCGCGACGTCGACTTCACCCGCATGGACGTCTGCGAGAAGTGCACCGGCAACGGCGCCAAGCCCGGCAGCAAGCCGATCAAGTGCCCGACCTGCGCGGGCCAAGGACGCGTCCAGCAGACCGGATTGGGTGGCATGTTCCGTATGGTCGTCGCCTGCCCCTCCTGCCACGGCCGGGGTCAGGTCGTCAAGGAGTTCTGCGACGCCTGCCGCGGCAAGGGCCGGGTCGCCAAGCGCCGCACGCTCACCGTCAAGATCCCCCCTGGGATCATGGAGGGCCAGGCCGTCCGCGTGCAGGCCGAGGGAGAGCCCCCGCCCCCCGAGGCCTCCCCCGCCGGCGAGGGCGTCCGCGGAGACCTGCACGTCCTCGTCAAGGTGCGCGACCACGAGATGTACGTCCGCGAGGGCGACCACCTCATGCTCGAGCTGCCCATCGGCTTCTCCCAGGCTTCACTCGGCGCTCAGGTCGAGGTTCCTACCTTGGAAGGGGCCGAGACGTTGACGGTGCCCAAGGGCACGCAATACGGCGCGACCTTCCGCGTCCCCGGCAAGGGCCTGCCGAACCTCAGGAACGGCCGCAAGGGGGACCTCGTGGTCGTCGTCAAGATCGAGATCCCGACGCGGCTGAGCGGCAAGCAGGAGAAGATCCTGCGCGACTTCGCCGAGACTGAGGACGCCGCCGTCCTCCCCGAGAGCCAGGGCTTCCTGAAGCGCGTGGCCGACTTCTTGGGCGGACGCTAGGACCATGTGGCCCCGCAAGACCCCCCGCACGCCCCCACACCAGCCGGGGAAGACCGAGGACGAAAACGTGCCCCACGACGACCCCAAGAACGACGCCGAGAACGCAGTGAACAGCGGGGACGTGCCGGAGCCGCGCGAAGACGCCGGCTTCGAGGACGAGGCCGCGGACCGGATCGAGGCCCTCGAAGCCCAACTGCGGGAGGCCAACAGCCGCGCCCTGCGTGCCCTTGCCGACTTCCAGAACTTCCAGCGCCGTGCCGCGCAGAACGAGGTCGTCGCCCGCCAGCAGGGAACGGGCGCCCTCGCCATGGGCGTCGTGGCCGTCCTGGACACCTTCGACCTCGCGCTCGCGCAGGACATGAGCCGCACCTCCGCCGAGCAGATCGTCGCGGGCATCCGCGTCATCCGCGCCGAGCTCATGAAGGCCCTCGCCCAGCAGGGAGTCGGCGTTATCCATCCAGCTCCCGACGACGAGTTCACCCCCGGCCGCCACGAGGCCATCATGCAGCAGGAGGCCGAGGGCGTGGAGCCCGGCAACGTCGTCTTCACACTGCAGCCCGGCTACACCCTCGGCGGCGCCGCGGGGGAACGCGTCCTCCGCCCCGCCAAGGTCTCCGTCGCCCCGCGCGAGTAGCCCCCGGGCTCCGCGCCCGACCTCACACCAGATCGGATCGTCCCCGCGATGCCCACGTACGAATACCGCTGCACCGCCTGCGGCCACGCCTTCGAGGTCTTCCACTCGATCAAGGACGCCCCACGCCGCAAGTGCCCCGAGTGCGGGAGGAACGCCGTCGAACGCCTCATCAGCGCCGGCGCCGCGGTCATCTTCAAGGGTTCGGGGTTCTACGAGACGGACTACCGGTCCGACTCCTACAGGAAGGCCGCCGCGGCCGACAAGGCGCCCGCGGCCCCCGTCGCGGACGCCGCCCCGAAGCCCGCCGAGACGGCGAAGCCCGACGCCAAGCAGCCCGGGAAGCCCGAGGGCCCGGCGGCTCCGAAGGCGATCCCCAAGACCGATCCCAAGGCGGACGTCAAGCCGACCTCCCAGCCGGCGCCCACGGCCTCAAAGTCCGCCGCGAAGGCCCGGTCCAAGCCGTACTCCAAGCCCGCGTCCAGGAAGCGGGCATCCTGACCGCGCCCCTCGGCCCGTGAGGCTCGGTACCCATGCGCATCGTCGGACACGGCATCGATCTGGTCGAGGTCGCCCGCATCGAGGCCATTCTCGACCGCCACGGCGACCGATTCCTCGCGCGCGTCTTTACGCCCGCCGAGGCGGCGCAGAGCGAGGGCCGTCGCCGCCGCGCGGAGCACCTGGCCGGCCGTTTCGCCGCCAAGGAGGCCGTGCTCAAGGCGCTCGGAACCGGGCTGGACTCGGGGATCGCGTGGACCGAGATCGAGGTCGTCCCCTCGCCGCGCGGGCAGCCCACCGTCCGGCTCGTCGGCCGCGCCGCCGCGATCGCACGCGAGTTGGGGATCGGCTCGTGGTCGCTGTCGATCAGTCACACGTCCGCCCAGGCGGCGGCATCGGCGATCGCCATCGGCTGAGGGCCTAGAGCACCTCGGGGGGACCGCCGTGATCCGGCGCAGGCTTGTTCACGTCACCGCCAGCGGCGCGGGGCTTCGCTCCGGCCGCCGCCGCCTCCTCCGCGGCGAGGCACGGAACGAGATCGTTGTGGTACCACCGGAGCCAACGGCCGTTGTCCCACCCCAGGTCGCGCGTCGGGGCACCCCACGCCCGCGAGGAGAGGTCCACGAGTTCCCAGTGCAGGTCGACCCGGTACGTGAAGACCGTGGCGTCGAGCACCCGGAGGATGACCCCCTCGGTGACGACGCTCAGCTGCGGGTCGAAGGCGACGGCGTTCTCGCCCACCACGGGGGTGAGGTCGCTCACGAACGCCGTTTGCGTGCCCACGAGGATCCACGCCAACGCCCCCTGACGCGAGCCGTTGGTGCTCGCCCCCGCCGCGGCGGGAGCGTTCCGCTGGGCGCCGATCTGGGCGATGATCATCCACGGGATCGCCTCGGTGATGTTCAGCCCGTTCGCGACGCGTGCCGCGGCGGTCATCGTCTCGGTCTTCCCGGAGCGAAGGGCCTCGTAGACCACCAGCTTGACCGTGTCCGGGGTCTCCGACGAGGCGGCCATGCGCGTGCGGAGACGGGCCTCGGCGCCGAGGCGGGTCTCCTTCTCCTCGCCGAAGACGGCCATCCACGCCAAGGAGGCGTCGCCCTCGACGCTCGCGTGGTCCTGGAAGTGGTCGAGGAGCGCGGTGCGGACGTCAGCGTCCTCGCCGCCGAAGATTTCGATCAGCGTCGGGAAGAGCGCCGCGTCGGTGTAGTCGCGGAGGCGGAGGATTCCTTCCTGACGGATGGGGGCTCGCTTGCCGACACGGAAGTAGGTGGCGCGGAGTTTGCGCAGGGCCTTCTCCGTGTCGAGCCGGGACTTCTGCTGCGCGGCGTGGCGCTTCGCGGGGGCGCTCGAAGGATCGATCCCGAGCTTTCGCACCCACTCGGGCGCATCGTCCGCACCGGCGAGGTTCACCGGATCGTTCGCGAACGTGGAACCCGCGGTGCCCGTGAGCAGAGCGAGCGCGATGACGCAGCGGGCACCGAGCCGGGTCTTCGTGGGTGTCATCGGCGACCTCGGAGTTGTGCCGGCTTCCCGGCCGCGGAGGGGGGTGGAGCGGGGGTGCCGCGAGGTGCCCCCGTGAATATACGGGTCCGTCCGGGCCGGGTTGCACTGGACGGAAGGCCTCGGGATGTTTCTGACGCTCGAGAGCCCGCAGGCCGGAGTCACTCGCCGGTCGCGGCGGTCACGATTGCTCGGCCACCGATGGACCGGCGGGCCTGCTCGGCCTCCTGACGGGTCCCGTATCGACCGACTCGGACCGCGTATAGACGGTTGCCGGCGCGGTCGGTGATCTGGGTCGTGCGTGCGGGCGAGGAGGCCCGGACGCGTCCTGCCTGTCGCTGGGCGGTGCGCTGATCAGCGAATGCGCCGATTTGGACCGTGTATCCCCCGGTCGATGTGCGACCCGCGGTGCCGGCGGGGCGGGCGGTGGTCGTCGGGATCGGGGCGCCGCTGAGGCGGTCGCCGATCATGGCGCGAAGGGCGGGGTCGGTCTGGACCTTGGCCTGTGCGAGCTTGTAGGTCGCCTGCGATTCGGCGACCTTCTTCTCGATGCGGAGCGAGTCGGCCGCGTACATCAGGGCGCGGGCGCCCTCGTCGCCGGGAAGGCGGCGTCCGGCGGTCGTCAGCAGGTCTGCGGCCTGGGCGTGACGGCCCCGTTCCTGGGCGATGAGGCCGAGTGCCGCGGCGGCCTTGCCGCCGAGGGCGGGGTCGGAGTTGCGGGCGAGCGGCGTGAGCCAACGCTCGGCCTCGTCGTTGCGATCGAGGGCCTGCGCGGAGAGGCCCGCGATCAGGGCGGCGTGGTCGCGGTCGGTGGACCGCATGGACCCGGCGATGCGCGAGGCGGACTCGTAGCTCTCGGCGTAGCGGCCGCTCTGGAACTCCTCGATATAGGCGGCCCGGGGCGCGGTGGGGGCGGTTGAGCACCCCGCGAGCACGAATGAGGCGGCGAGGGGGAGGAGTGCGGGGAGGAGGCGGCGACTGGTTTGCATGGGCTGGGTCCTGGCGTTTCCGAGGGCGCGTCGCGGGGAAGAGCGTCCCGGCCGCGATGCGGTTTCGGTTAGCATGGAGCGACCGGGAACCGCCCGCGTGGGCGCGGGGTCGGTTTCGGAGCGGTCCGGCGTCCACTCGTCGGCTTTTACGGGGTCTTCGCGTGAGCGTCCACTGGCCGATCATCCGTACCCTGCTCACGCGGCCCGGGCGCGTCGGGGTCGTGGACGACAAGCGTTCCTACCGCAACATCGAGATCCTGGTGGCGGCGATGCACGTCGCGGCGGCGGTGCGCGGGAAGTGCGCGTCGCCGACGATGGCGGTGCTGACCCCGACGAGCGGGGCGTTCGCGATCTGCGCGCTGGCTGGGTGGATGCTGGGCAAGACGGTGGTCCCGCTGAACTACCTCCTGAAGCGGGATGAGCTGCAGTACGTGATTGACGACTGCGGCGCGGACACGGTGGTGACGGTGCAGCCGATGCTGGACTTCATGGGGTACCAGCCGCGGGTCGAGCACCTCGTGCGCCTCGAGGACGTGGGATTCGCGGGGGTGCCCGAGCCTGTGTGGCCGGCGTCGGCGTCGGACGACGAGCTGGCGGTCTTGCTGTACACCTCGGGGACGAGCGGGAAGCCCAAGGGCGTGATGCTCACGCACGGGAACCTGAAGGCGAACCTGGAGCAGGTGCGGGAGTGGGTGGATATCTCGCCGGCGGACTCGGTGCTGGGGGTGCTGCCGCAGTTCCACTCGTTCGGGCTGACGGTGCTGACGCTGCTGCCACTGACGGCGGGGATGGGGGCGGTGTACACGGCGCGGTTCGTGCCGCACAAGGTGGTGAAGCTGATCCGGGATCACCGGCCGACGATCATGGTGGCGATCCCGTCGATGTACGGGGCGCTGCTGTCGGTGAAGGACGGTGCCGCCGCGGACTTCGCGTCGCTGCGGCTGGTGGTGTCGGGGGGAGAGCCGCTGCCGGACGCCGTGCGGGAGCGTTTCCGGGAGCGGTTTGGCGTGACGATCAACGAGGGGTACGGGCTGACGGAGACGGCGCCGGTGACCAACTGGTGCCGGCCGGAGGAGTGGCGAGCGGGGTCGGTGGGGATGCCGCTGCCGCGGGTTCGGGAGCGGATCGTCGACCTCGATTCGGGGAAGACGCTGGGGGCGGGGGAGGAGGGAGAGATCCAGATCGCGGGGCCGAACGTGATGCGGGGGTACTTCAACCTGCCCGAGGAGACGAGGGCGGCGTTCACGGCGGACGGGTTCCTCCGGACTGGGGACATCGGACGGTTCGACGACGCCGGGCACCTGTCGATCACGGGGCGGCTGAAGGAGATGCTGATCGTGGGAGGGGAGAACGTCTTCCCGCGCGAGATCGAGGAGGCGCTGCTGCAGCATCCGAGCGTGGGCGCGGCGGGCGTGGTGGGGATGCGGGACGAGATGCGGGGGGAGCAGCCGGTGGCGTTCGTCGAGATGAAGGAGGGGGAGGCGTTCGACGAGATGGCGTTGCTGGCGTGGTGCCGCGTGAGGCTGGCGGGATACAAGGTGCCGCGGGAGGTGCGGGTGATGGAGGCGTTGCCGCGGAACGCGACGGGGAAGATCATGCGGCGGGAGTTGAAGAAGCTGGTGTGAGGGGTGCGGTCAGCCTGGGGGCCTCACGTGTCTGCCGCAGACTGCCAGCCCGGGGCACCCGGCGGTAGGCGTGGTTTTGCACGTGGGTGGGACCGCTCCCTTACGGTCGCGGCTCCGCCGGATCAGGAGGTGAGCTCTTCAGGAGAGCCGGATCAGAGCTCGCAGGGTCCGCCGCCGATGACGCGGAAAAAGGCTTCGATGTCGGCGTCGGTGCCTTCGTCGCCGTCGCCGTCGAAGTCGGTGCTGCCGCAGGTGGCGGTGGGGCAGCCGCTGCCGCCGATGACGGAGAAGAAGGCCTCGATATCGGCGTCGGTGGCGTCGTCGCCGTCGCCGTCGAAGTCGGTGCTGCCGCACGTGGGGGTGGTCGTGGGGAGGGTGATGTTGCCGAGGTAGAGGACGGCGTTGTAGGCCTCGTCGGGGCTGGTGGGGTCGCCGGCGAGTTCGGTGGGGTCGGCGAAGGCGCCGCCGTTGACGTTGTAGAGGATGCGGGCGGAGACGACGAGGCCGCCGAGGTGGAGGGGGGAATCGGTCGGGAGGCCAGATGTGTCGGTGCGGTTCCAGGGCTGCTGGGTGACGCTGCCGGACCAGAGGGCGCTTGAGGAGATGGAGTCGCCGTCGCCGAGGCTGAGGGACTGGATGAGGTAAGGGACCGCCGAGTTGGCGCCGGTGACGACCTGGCCGGGCTCGAGGACGGATTCGAGGCGGTAGCAGAAGGCCGCGGGGTCGTAGATGGCGCGGAAGAGGGCGACGCGGTATTCGTTGACGATGGCGACGCCGACCTTTTCGCGGAAGGAGGCGGAGGCGATGAAGTAGACGTTGCCGGCGCTGTCGAAGGCGGGGGCGGAGAGGGAGGGGCCGACGGGCTCGAAGGGCGTTTCGGTGAGCGAGGCGAGACGGCCGATGGGGGCGTCGAGGGCGTCGACCACGCCGTCGCCCTCGCCCGCGTCGAAGGTGCCGGGGGCGCCGTCGGCGCCGTAGTCGCCGGTGATGTCCTTGCCGTCGCCAGCGTCGGGGTCGACCCACGCGGCGGTGCGCCAGGTGACGGGGGAGCCGGGGACGGCGGGGTCGAAGCGGGCCACGGCGACGGCGTTGTACGGGTTGCTCGCGCCGGTGCGGGTGCCGTTGGAGACGACGGCGGCGGCGAGAGCGCGACCGGCGGCGTCCTTTCCGAGGGCGACCGGGCCGGAGCCGCCGCGGAAGGTGACCTGGCTGTCGTAGTGGCGGAGTTCGCCGCCGGAGACGGGCCAGGCGAAGGGGTCGCAGGCGTCGGTGAGGGAGGCGGGGAGGGTGATGGTGCGGGGGAGGACGACCGAGCCGTCGGGGGCGACTCCCCAGAGGCTGATGGAGTCGGTCTTGGCGGCGCCGGAGCGGGTAAGGATGCCGGCGGTTCCGACGGAGCCCGCGAAGACCGGGGCGGCGGAGAAGGCGGGGCCGGCGCGGTGGTCGGTGGTGGAGGGGCGGTGGGTGATGGCGGTGATGGTGGCACCGGCGGTCTGCTCGTAGCGGTACTGGCCGAGGAGGTCGGCGCCGAGGAGGACGCTGCGACCGGCGAGGTCGGCGGGGATGGCGGTGGGAACGGCGTGCGTGACGGTGCTGCGGACGAGGAGCCACGACGCGGCGGAGGAGTTCGACACGCCGTTGTTATTGAGGAGGTTGGTGGCCGTGGAGCGCTGGGGGAGGCGGACACGGAAGAAGTTGTCGCCCTGGAGAGGATTGGTGGTGCCGCCGACGCCGAAGCCGTCGGCGCGGAAGGTGATGTTGCCGTCTGCGTCGACGGCGCCGTAGCCGAACTGGGAGACGTCCTGCGCGCCGGCCGCGGCGTTGATCGCGGCGACGGTGCGGGTGACGTAGAGGCGGCCCGGGAGGGCGGGGTCGAAGGCGACCTGGCAGCCGACGACCTGGTTGGCGAAGACGGGGGTGGCGGAGACGGTCACCTCGTCGAAGTCGAGCAGGCCCAGCGCGAAGACGCTGGCGGTGCCCGCGGGGGTGACAGCCGTGTTCAGGGCGGTGTTGTTCTGGGCGGCGTTGACGCCGGCGGTCGCGGCGGTCCAGCGGGCGTACGTCGCGGAGGGGAAGGGGGCGGCGAGCTTGAGGCTGGCGCTGATGGAGGAGGGACCGGTGTAGGCGTTGAAGCGGGTGGTGTTGACGCGGCCGGACTTGGCGACCGGACCGAGGCCGAAGAGGGTGCCGCGGGAGGTCGTGATGGGGGCGAGATCGAGGATGTAGGTCGCGCGCTGGGTCGCGCCTGCGGCGAGGGGGTTGAGGGCGTCGCCGGGGAGGCCGTTGCCGCCGTCGGAGTTGGTGGACGTGCTGTCTTGGGCGGACGCGGTGGCGGCGAGGCCGGCGAGGGCGATGAGGAGAGTGATCGGGAGGGTCGTCCGCATGGGCATCCTTTCGGGACCGGAGTCGGGCTGGACGTATCGGCGGCTTTGGCGTCGCGATCTTCCGTACGCAGGGGAAGGGGGGCAGGACCGGCGGGACGCGAGATCGTACGGGGGAAAGGGGCGGGTGGCGCGGAAAGGTGGCGGGGGTGGGAGGGTCCGGAAACCGGGTCGAAGGGATCGGTCGGGTCGCGAGGGATCGCCCTTACGCCGGGCTGAGGAGGCGGGCGAGGTCGGCGGCGAGGGCGGTGTTGGAACGGACGAGATCAAGGTTGGCTCGGAGGGTGCGGCCGTTCGAGATGGCGTGGAGGTGGGAGAGGATGTGCGGGGTGACGGCGCGGCCGGAGACGCCGCGATGGCCCGCGTCGGCAACGGCCGCGGCGAGCCAGGCGTTCCACTCGGCGGCGGGGAGTTCGCTCGCGAGGGGGATGGGGTTGGCGATGACGATGCCTCGGCGGGTGCGGGGGAGCTCGGCGCGGATGAACGCGGCGAGGTCGGCCGGGTCGTCGAAGCGGGCGTCGACGCCGGCGCCGCCGTCGCGGAGGTAGAAGGCGGGGAAGCGGTCGGTGCGGAAGCCGACGACGGGGACGCCCAGTGATTCGAGGGCCTCGCGGGTGGCGACGACGTCGAGGAGGCTCTTGACGCCGCTGGTGACGACGGCGACGGGGAAACGGGCGAGGGCGGCGAGGTCGGCGCTGACGTCGAGATGGGCGGCGTAGTCGCGATGGATGCCCCCGATGCCCCCTGTGGCGAAGAGGCGGACGCCTGCGGCGGCGGCGAGCTCCATGGTGGCGCTGACGGTGGTGGCGGCGTTGGAGCGGCGGTGGATGAGGACGCCCAGGTTTGGGGTGTTGGCCTTGGGGACGTCGGGGGCGGCGAGGAAATCGGCGAGTTCGGCGTCGGTCATGCCGACGGTGGGGACGCCGCGGACGACGCCCACGAGGGCTGGGTCGGCGCCGCGGTCTCGCACAATGCGGGCGAGGTCGGTGGCGAGGGGGGCGGCGTCGGCGGCGGGGACGCCGTGGACGAGGAGGGTGGTTTCGAGGGCGACAGGGTGGGGGCCGGCGCGGTTGACGAGGGTGGGGAAGGGCGGGAGGGGCACGGGGCGAGTGTATTGGGTGGTGGGTCGCGAGGGTCGTGCGGAGATGCGGCGTGAAGGAGCCCCGAGCGCTAGGGAGTGGGACGCGGCAGTCCCCCATGGCCCGACTCGCTCACGCTTGGGGCTGGTTCAGGACGGGGTCGTCGCCGCTTGACGAAGCGTGGGGGGGCGTGGTACCCCGTGGCCCATGTCGTTGGTCGTGATCGCCCTGGGAACGCTCGCGGTGCTGGTGCTCGGGTACTTCGGGTACGGCACGTACATCGCGCGGCAGTATCGGCTGGATGACACGGTGGCGACGCCGGCGACCGTGCGGAACGACGGGGTTGACTTCGTGCCGACGCGGCCCTTCTACCTGCTCGGGCAGCACTTCTCGGCGATCGCGGCGGCGGGGCCGATCGTGGGGCCGATCGCGGCGTGCCTGGTGTTCGGGTGGGGGCCGAGCCTGCTGTGGATCCTGCTGGGCGTGGTGTTCATCGGCGCGGTGCACGACTTCTCGGCCCTGGTGGCGTCGGTCAGGCACGGGGCGGGGTCGGTGGCGGAGATCGCGCGGTTGTACCTGGGGCGGCGGGCGTGGCTCGCGCTGTTGCTGTTCATCTGGCTGGCGCTGTTGTACGTCATCGTGGCGTTCACGGACGTGACGGCGCAGACGTTCAGGGGGTTGTCGCCGGAGTTGCTCGCGGCGCCGGGGGCGTTCAGCAAGGGCGGGGCGGTGGCGGCGTCGAGCGTGATCTATCTCGGGATCGCGTTGGCGATGGGGGTGGTGCAGCGGGTCTTCAAGCCGCGGATGTGGGTGCTGACGGCGGTGTTCGTGCCGCTGACGCTGGGGGCGGTGTGGGTGGGAACGCGGGTCGACGGGGTGCTGAACTTTCCGGCGGGGGTGTGGCACGGGGCGATCCTGGGATATTGCTTCGTGGCGGCGCTCTTGCCGCTGTGGCTGTTGCAGCAGCCGCGGGGGTATCTGGGGGGGTTCGTGCTGTACCTGGCGATCGGGGTGGGGCTGATCGGGGTGCTGCTGGGCGGGTTCGAGATCAGGCAGCCCGCGTTTAGGGAGGTGGCGGACTATGGGGCGGTGCTGGGGGGGAAGGAGGGAGCGCCGCCGGCGACGTCGCTGGTGTTCCCGTTCCTGTTCGTCACGATCGCGTGCGGGGCGTGCTCGGGGTTTCATGGACTGATCTGCGGCGGGACCACCAGCAAGCAGGTGGAGCGGGAGTCGCACTGCAAGTCGGTGGCGTTCGGGGCGATGCTGCTGGAGGGGCTGGTCGCGGTGATCGCCCTGGCGACGGTGATGATCGTGGCGCCGGCGGAGACGGCGGGGCGGTCGCCGGGGGTGCTGTACGGGGACGGGATCGCGCTCTTCGTGACGCGGTTCCTCGACCCGGCGGCGGTGGCGGAGGGGCGGTTGGGGGCGTCGCCGGTCTTCGCGTTCGCGGCGACGTTCGGGGCGATGGCGTTCTCGACGTTCGTGTTCGACACGCTCGATGTGTCCACTCGGCTAGGGCGGTATCTGCTCACGGAACTGGTGGGAGCGAAGTCGAGAGTCGCGGGAGTGGGGGCGGCGGCGCTGACGGCGGGAATTCCCTTCGTGATCCTGGCGACGGCCGGGACGCCAGGGCCGGGGCAAGCGCCGGCGTACATGCAGTTCTGGACGCTCTTTGGGACGTCGAACCAGTTGTTGGCGGCGCTCACGCTGATGGGGGTGACGGTGTGGCTGCGGAGGACCGGGCGGCGGTACTGGTACACGCTCGCGCCGATGCTCTTCGTGCTGGGGGTGACGGTGAGCGCGTTGGGGTTGCAGGTGTTGGTGGGGGTGCGGGCGGCCGTCGCCGCGGGAACCATCATTCGTCCGGAGGTGTTCAACGGCGGGGTGGCGCTGGCGTTGATGGCGCTGGCGGGAGTGTTCGTAGTGGAGACGGTCAGGGCGGTGCGGCGGCCGGTGGAAGCGGTGGGGGTGGGGCGGACGTCGCCCGAGGAAGGGGTCACGGCGTGACGAAGCGTTGCGAGTGGATGGGCGTGGCGGCGGTGATTGCGATGCTGGGCGTCTGGTCGGGAGTGCTCGCGGGCGAGCCGGAAGGGCGCATCGCGGCGTTGAACGCGCATCCGACGCCGGAGAGCCTGCGGACGTGGCACGATCTACTGGCGCAGGAGACGCACGTGGCGGGGACGGCGGGGGACGCGCGGACGATCGAGCGGCTCGCGGCGGCGTTCGGGGAGATGGGGCTCGAGGTCGAGGTGCACGAGATCTGGCCGCTGCTCTGCGAGCCGGTGAGCGCGGCGCTCGAGATCGTCGCTCCCGAGCGTGTCGTGCTTGAGATCGCCGAGCGGGTGCTGCCGGAAGATCCGGCGACGGCGGAGTCGGCGGGGTTCGGGTGGAACGCGTACGGCGGGAGCGGGGACGTGACGGGGCGGGTGGTGTACGCGAACCAGGGAACGAAGGGGGACTTCGAGAAGCTGGCGGGGATGGGCGTCGACGTGCGGGGAGCGATCGTGTTCGCCCGATACGGGGGGAACTATCGCGGGTACAAGGCGAAGTACGCCGAGGAGGCGGGTGCCGCGGGGCTGGTGATCTACACGGACCCCGGCGACAGCGGGTACGCCAAGGGGCTGGCGTATCCCGAGGGGGGTTACGCGAGCGACTGCTGCGTGCAGCGGGGCTCGGTGCTCACGATGGCTTATCAAGGAGATCCGCTGACGCCGGGAGTGGAAGCGACGCTGGAGGCGGAGCGGATCGGGGTGGAGCGGGCGGGGTTGCCGCGGATCCCGGTGCAGCCGATCGGATATGGCGCGGCGCGGGAGGTGCTGGGGCGGATGACTGGGGCGGCGGTGCCGGAGGGGTGGCAGGGGGGTTTGCCGTTCACGTACAGGGTGGAGGGGGGCGAGGCGTTGCGGGTGCGGCTGATGGTCGAGCAGGTGCGGCGGGTGCGCCGGACGGCCAACGTGGTGGCGACGCTGCGGGGGGCGATCTTTCCAGATGAGATGGTGATCGTGGGGTGCCACCACGACGCGTGGAATCACGGCGCGGCCGACCCGCTGTGCGGGACGATCGCGCTCATGGAGAGCGCGCGGGCGTTCGCGGCCGAGGCGCGGGCGGGGCGGCCGCCGGCGCGGACGGTCGTGTTCGCGGCGTGGGGGGCGGAGGAGTTCGGGATCATCGGGTCGAGCGAGTGGGTGGAGGCGAACCGCGAGCGGCTGCGAAGGCACGCGGTGGCGTACATCAACCTGGACATGGCAGCGATGGGAACGAACTTCGGCGCGTCGGCATCGCCGAGCTTGCGCGGGGTGATCGAGGCGGCGGCGGGGGACGTGCCGCAGCCGGGCGACGCGGCGGGACGGGCGGTCGCCGCGGTGTGGCCCGGGACCTTTGGCGACCTCGGGGGCGGGTCGGACCACGTTGGGTTCCTGTGCCACGCCGGGGTGCCGTCGTGCGCGCTCGGGGGGAGCGGGGGGCGGGGGTGGAGTTACCACTCGGCGTACGACACGCTCGCTTGGTACAGGAAGGTGGTGGGGCCGGGGTACGAATCGGCGTTGATGGTGACACGGATGACCAACGCCGTGGCGTCGCGCCTGGCGGATTCGCGGATCGTTCCGCTGGAAGCGTCGGCGTATTCGCCCGACGCGGTGCGCGTGCTCAAGGCGCTGAC
>Ga0105046_10005232_pt1 | contig 20536 bp, 19 predicted proteins | sample MAT03_FD_78385 | JGI IMG/M metagenome (GOLD analysis project Ga0105046, IMG submission 78385) | Freshwater microbial communities from Lake Fryxell liftoff mats and glacier meltwater in Antarctica - MAT-03 (megahit assembly) | ecosystem: Environmental > Aquatic > Freshwater > Ice > Liftoff...
GAAAGCCCAGGGACGGCCGTCCCTGGGCTTTCGCGGACGTTAGATCAATCCATGATGTCCGAGATAGCGCTCGGCATCAAGGGCAGCCATGCAGCCGGTGCCGGCGGCCGTCACGGCTTGGCGGTAATAGTCGTCGGAGACGTCGCCCGCCGCGAAGACGCCTTCAATGCTTGTGAATGTCCGTGCCGCCGTCGTCCACTTGATGTAGCCGTTCTCGTTCAGGTCAAGTTGACCGTCGAGGAAGCTGGTGTTCGGGGTATGACCGATGGCGCAAAACATGCCGGCGGCCGCGTAGTCGTCGACCTTGCCGGTTTTCAAGTCTTTGATGCGAACCGTCGTGACGCCGTCCTTGTCGTTGCCCACGACCTCTTCGACTACCGAGTTCCAGCGTAGTTTGATTTTGGAATTGGTCTTGGCTCGTTGGGCCATGATCTTGCTGGCCCGAAGCGTGTCACGGCGGACGACTAACGCTACCTCGGTGGCGAACTTGGTCAGGTAACTGCCTTCTTCGACTGCGGAGTCGCCTCCGCCGACGACGACCAGCGGCTTGTTGCGGAAGCGCGGTAGGGCCCCATCGCAGACGGCGCAGGCTGAGACACCAAGATTCTTGAAGCGATCTTCGGAGGGGAGGCCCAGGTAATTCGCTCGGGCTCCCGTGGCGATGATCACCGTGAGCGCCTGTACCGTCTCGCCACCCAGGGTGTAAAGCTCGAACGGTTTCTTCTTGAAGTCGACCTTCACGATGTCGTCCGTAATAACGCGAGTACCGAAATTCTTCGCCTGCTGGCGCATCAGTTCCATGAGTTCCGGACCATTGATGCCGTGCGTCGGCTGCGGTTTATTGGCCGACACCCAGTAGGGCTGCAATTCCTCCGGTAGGCTGGTCTTGAGATAGGCACGAGTGTCGCCCGCGGGCCAACTGGGGAAGTTTTCGACTTCGGTGGTCAGGTTGAGTTGGCCCAATGGACCCGTTCCCTGTTGGCGATTCTTCTCGGTCACAGCACCTTCGTAGACGAGCGGCTTCAAGTCCGCTCGGGCCGCGTAGATTGCCGCCGTCCAACCTGAAGGACCGCTGCCGATGATTATGACTTTTTCCACCTGTCCCGCCATGACGCACTCCTCTTCAATGATTCCATGTCCGATATCTGCTTCCGGATGTAAAAATCTTACAAGGAAAGTCCGATACAATCACGGGCGACTGAAACTTCCGGCCAACAACTGATCTTTTGACAGCGAGCATCATGCTTAGACTGACCGATCTTCGTGAGATCCTGCACTACATCCCCGAGTTCCGCGATCGTGTTTTCGTGATCGCGATCGACGGGGCGGTCGTTGCCGACGACAACTTCGGCAACCTGCTGCTCGACATCGCCCTTTTGCGGAGCCTGCGAATCGGCGTCGCGATCGTACATGGAGCCGGCCTCCAGGTCCGCCAGCTCGCGGCTCAGGCGGGACAACGCATCACGTCGAGCGATGGCACGGGCATCACGGACGAGGCCACTCTTCAACTTTCCATCACCGCCAGCAACCGAGTTTCCCATCAGATGCTGCAAGGGCTCGCCGATAACGACCTCCGAGGCGTGTCGGGGAATGCGCTCGTCGCGCACCCCGCTGGCATCCTCGGCGGCATCGATCACCAGTTCACGGGCAAGGTCGAACGGATCGACACGCAATTGCTCAAATCGCTGCTCGACCATGAAATTATTCCGGTCGTCCCGCCGCTCGGTTGGGATGGCGAAGGGCACACCTATCGTCTGAATTCGGACGCCGTCGCCGTCGAAGTCGCTCGGGCGTTGCAAGCGGTCAAACTCGTCTACATCGCCGCCCATCGCACTCCACGGATCGGCGAAAAAGTTCTGCGCCACGTCACCATAGATGAAGCCGGGAACTTCCTCAAGAAGCATCGGGGCGAGATCCTGCCCAACGAAGCAGTCTCGAAACTGGAGAACGGCCTGCGTGCCGCTCGTGGCGGCGTGCCCCGTGTTCACATCATTGATGGCGCTATGCCTGAAGGCCTCCTCGCCGAGGTTTTCTCGAACGAGGGCGTCGGCACGCTCATCCACGCCAACGAGTATCAATCGATCCGCAAGGCCCGCAAAAAGGACGTTCGGGCTGTCTACCAGCTCATCCAGCGCGGCATCGAATCGGACGAACTCCTGAAACGATCGCGAGCCGAAGTGGAACGCCAGATCGATGATTTCTTCGTCTTCGAAGTCGACAAGAATCCAGTCGCTTGCGCGGCCGTGCATTCGTACCTTTCCGAAAAGATGGCCGAGATTGCCTGCGTTTATGTCGATTCCCGGCATGAGAACCAGGGGATCGGCGCCAAGTTGATTCACTTCGCGGAAGACCATGCCCGTTCTCTCGGACTGAATGATCTTTTTTGTCTTTCGACCCAGGCCATTAACTTTTTCGTCCAAAAAGGCGGCTTTCGACTCACGACTCCCGATGATCTTCCGCCCGCTCGTCGCGAACTCTACGATCGCAGCGGTCGGAAGTCGCAGGTGCTGATCAAGCGGCTTTAGTTGATCGTGCACCTTTCTCGGGTCGTGACGTCTATTCCCATCAGTCCAGGCCTGTTTACGGCAATCGGCCACCCGCGTACCGGCCGCGCAACGAATTTCCCCTCGCAACGGTCGATACCCGACTAAGCCCATCTCTTCTTTTCCCGGCGCCGCTGCCGTTTTAGAGGAGAAGAGTGGTGAAACGATTCCACGAGGTGTCATGATGTCGATTTTCTACATCCTTCCCCCGCGTACAATTCTGGGCGAGGTTTTGGCGAAATTGCTGCGGCCGATGATGCCCGGTCTCAAGATTTCCCGGGAAACCTGTATCGACCTCGTCGAGGGCCTCGTGGCGGATTCGCCTGATGCGGATCAAACGTATCTCGTTCACCGGGAAGACCTTCCGGAAGGCGTCGACCTGAATGCGGTCCTGCGCGACGGCTACGGAGCGGAGCCCGGTGACCAGATCGTGCAGGTCTCTGTCGGCACGCGCGTCGACGAACCGCGGATCGACTCCTGGCGGCTCGAAGCGGCCTGAGGGCGCACGACGTAGCCCCGATTCGTATAATGGCTTTTGATGAATGAACAGAATTTCCTTGAACGGACCCCTATGAACGGACCTACTGACGATTCCGGATGGGATAGCCTCGACGATATGCTCGGCTTGGGGCCAGCTTCCGCGGCGACGGAACCGGGGCCCCCCGCGAAAAAGCCACATGAATCGAAGCCGGTGGCCTCTCCACTTCCACGACCAAAACCGGTCGCCGACGTTGAGGATTTCGACTCCGACTTCGGTGGCGAAATTGTCGAACCGGCGAAAGTGAACGTGGTGGTGGAACACGCGCCGATGCATGAACCGGCGGTTGTCCCTGACATTGTCGAGACCGATTTCGGCGGTGAAGTCGAGATCGACGAAGCGCCGGAACCGTTGGAAGACGAGCCGGAAACAGAGGGATCTCCCACCGCGGAAGCGCTTGGCGGCAAGCGTAAGCGCCGACGTCGCCGCCGGAAAAAGACTGGAACGGAAGCGACGCCGGATGCCGCCAAGACCGAGGGCGAAACGGCGGTCGTTGACAACGTGGCAACAGCGGAAGTCGCCACGATCAGCGAATCAGTGGAATCCGCCGCTGACTTTGAAGACGACGACGAGGAAGATGAGGACGATCACTCTCCTCATGATGAACTGGGGGAGGATGAGTCGGCGGAACCGCTTCCCGACATGAAGGTCATGGCCTGGACCGATCTTCTGGCAACCTTGTACCGACCGCAAGAGCGCGGCTGAGCGAGGCTGGTTTTGAAGACTGGAACTTCGCCGAATGTTCAGATGGAAGAATTGAAATGGCTGAAGCCGTGATCGACATCGTCGGGATGGACAACCTGCCAGTAGTCGTCGAACTGTATAACCAGATATTCCGGCCGGCGCGGGAGATCGAGTCCTTCCGTCGCCGGTATCTGGGCTGCTATAACGTCGTGCAGATGATTGCTCGCTTGAAGGACAAGCCGGTCGGCATCTTTCTCGGGTTCGAACTGAAGCCGTCGACTTATTTCGCCTGGTTCTATGGAGTACTCCCCGAGTTTCGGCGAATGGGAATCGCATCGCAGTTGATGGATGCGGCTCACGACTGGGCGCGTCAGCACGATTATGAATCGATCCGGGTCGAGTGCCAAAATTCGAACCGTCCGCTGCTGCATCTGTTTGTCGCCCTAGGTTATAACATCGTCGGCATCCGCTGGGATGCCGATCGCGATGACAATTTGGTGATCTTCGAGAAATCGCTCGCGGTGTAGAATGTCCGCTCCCATCTCTCCCTTCGTGAAAAGCACCCCTGAGAATTGGGAGTTCATGCCATCATGCAAAAAATCATCTTCGTCCAGGGCGGCGGCATTGGCTTCGATCAGGAGCAGGCAGTGCGGCGGATTATTTCCGCCGCGGGGGTCACGCTCGATTGGCAAACGTTTCCCGCCGGTTGGGCGTCTCAGTCGCAAGGGTTGCCCGTCTTGCCCGAGGAGATGCTGAAGGCTGTTCGCGAGACCGGCATCGCGCTCAAGACAAAGTTGCTTACGCCGCCGAACAACTCATTGAGCAACTTCAATATTCAGTTTCGCAAGGAACTTGGTTTGTACGCCTCGGTGCGGCCCGTCCACAATCTCGCGGGGCTCCCGTCTCGTTTCTCCGGCGTCGACTTTCTACTCATTCGCGAGATCACGGAGGATCTGTATACATCGACGGAACACGAGATCGTTCCGGGCGTCGTGCAGAGTTTCAAGATCGTCACAGAGGCCGCATGCCTGCGATTCTTTCGCTTCGCCTTTGAACTCGTGAAAAAGCAGGGGCGAAAGTCGATGCACTGCATCCACAAGGCCAATATCCTCAAGCTGGCCGACAGACTTTATCTCGACTGTTTCCGCCGGGTCGCGCGCGACTATCCGGACATTCAGCCGAAGGAGATGATCGTCGACAATTGCTGCATGCAAATGGTCAGCCGGCCACAGCAGTTCGAGGCTCTCGCGGCGGGAAATCTCTATGGCGACTTACTGAGCGATCTCGGGGCCGGGTTGGTGGGCGGGATTAGTTCGACCTTGGCTATCAACCATGGCCAGGGCATTCGCGTGTATGATGCGATCCACGGCGGATCACGCGAATCGATCGGACCCGATAAGGCCAACCCGCTCCCGTTGTTGCTGCCCGCCATCGAGATGTTGAAGGAAATTGGCAAAGGCAAGGCCGCCGAACGCATTAGCCACGCGATCGAGACGGTTCTACTGGCGGGCAAAACGCGTACGGCCGATCTCGGCGGCAACGCGAGCACGACGGAATTCACCGACGCGATCGTGAAAGCGCTTTGAGGCGTTACTTGCCGCGAAGATACATCGCGCGATAGATGGGCCGGCCTTCTTTGCGAAACTTGCGTTCGAAGTTGGTCAGGTAGTCCAGGTCATGTTGCGGCTCATGTTCGGCCGGCGGGGTCGATTCCTCGAATAGCGGCATGGCTTCGACGATCACGCGCATCACATCAAAATATTCAGCGACATCCGTAACGAGATGGAATCGGCCGCCCGCTTGCAGGATATGGCCAACCGCCGTCGCGAACTCGGGCGTGAAGAGCCGTCGTTTGTGATGGCGAGACTTCCACCAGGGATCGGGAAAGAAAACATGTACTGCCTGAACGCTACCGGCCGCGACGCGATCGCGCAACAGGGCTCGGGCGTCCGCACAGGCGACTTTGACGTTGTTGAGTTTATGCTCGGCCAAACGGGTGGCGGTGAGCAGTTGGTACTTGCGGAGAATTTCGACGCCGAAGAAGTTGACGTCGGGCCGGGCGGCGCCGGCGTTGAGCAGGAATAGCCCTTTGCCGAAGCCGACTTCGACTTCCACGGGATGATCATTGCCGAACAGGACCGCCCAATCGATCGGCGGACCGACCGTTCCCCGCGGTACGTCCGGGAACAGATTGGGGGCAAGTTGGTCGATCGGCAGACGGCGTCGTTGGCGCAAGGTCGAATCAGCCTCCGACGCCGTTAAGGCAGACGTCTTGATGCTGGAGAACTTTGTCCTGGCCCGGGATGGGTAAGCCGATCACGTCAGCATTGAAGACCATGGTCGAGCCGACGTAGCCGTGAACTTCGAATTCCGATTTGCGGCGATGGATTTTGCGGCCGCGCGCCACGAGAACGAGCCGGTCGCCGGGAACAACAGGCGCGCGGAAACGGGCGTTCTCGATGCCGCCGAGGCCCATCAGGTCGTTAAACATGGCCCCGTGCGTCTTCGTGTAAAAGCAGCCGATCTGGGCTGCCGCCTCGCACATCAGCACGCCGGGCAGGAGGGGATGGCCCGGCATGTGGCCCGGCACCCAGAACTCATCGTCGCGGATGTCTCGATACCCGACAATAATGTGTTGCGTGCGATCAATGTGCACGATCGCATCCAGCATCCGCATACCGTAACGATGCGGATTAATTGCTTCGATCGCGTCGACGTCGCACACGATCTGATCAAAGTCAATCTGCGTCGGGTCGATAATCTGAGTCGGAGGCATCCGTCACTTCCCCTAACTATTGGTCCCGATCCATCAGACGAGCGAGCTTCCGTAGAGGGAAGCGTTCGTCTCTTCAACAAGTTCGATATCGTCTTTACCTGAATTTTGCAAGGCGGACCTGCACGGAATCTTCATTCCGGGCATCCGAGATTCAAGAAGATTGCAGTCCTTGAGCACGGTCAAAGCTCTTACTTGATGCCGAGATTCTCCGCGAGCGCCATTCTACATCACTTCGAATGTTCGTCGAACTTGGGGCGATATCGCCCTTGACAAGTTGACGCGTTTTACGTTATTCCCGCCCGCCTGCAACTGGCGAATTTGCAAGGGCCGAACAAGGCGGCGGGAATTCAATTCCCGCGTTGCCAAGCGGCTTCTTGCCAAGGGGGGCGTTGTGTCGCGGCGTTTCGTCATTCTACTTCTGATTGGGATCGTGGCGCTGGTAGTCGCGAGCACACCGATGGTGGCGCAAGTCTCGGGACCGGCCCGGCGCGACCTTGGTGAGAGCCGCGATAGCCTGGATGTGAATGCCGACGAGATTGCCACTTGGGAGGAGAACGGTCAGCGAATTGTCTCGCTCAGCGGGAAAGTGATCATCTCGCAGGGCGCCAACTTGATTCAATCGAACCGGGCCTTTCTCTGGATGCCCATCAACGAGAGCGATCGCAACGGGCCGACTCACGGCGAACTCTTCGCCGAGGGAAATCTCCGGATGAGCCTGAATGGAAAAGCGGAGAAGCTGCCTTCCGTCGTTGTCCAATTTTCAACCGCCCGCGAACTTCGCTTCCAGGGCTCCTCACGCATCGAGAAAAAGTCCCTGGCAGGGACGACAGCCTATCAACAGGCATTGCAGGCTCGTCTGCCCCGACCCGAACCCCTGAAGTTACCGGCCGAACTCCGAGCTCCGCCGGGCGGCAACCCAAATATCCAGCTTGTCCAAAATGTCGCGCCGCCGCTTGATCCGCTTCCAGGATCCAAAGGCGGGCCGCCCACGCTTGAACAGCCCATTTTTGAGACTCCGAACATTCCGCTGCCGAACGTCAGCACGCGCAAGCTCAAGGTAAGCAATCGCTCCTCCAACCCGACGAGCGCCAAGTTCATGAACTTGCCGAACGGCGAGCAGATCGCGATTGTCACTGGGGGCATCAAACTGCTGGCGATGTTTGAAGGTCAGGGCGGCCTGATCCTCGATATGGAAGCGGATCAACTGGTCGTGTGGCAGAAAGGCGGCAAGCCCCAGGATCTCGTTGACGCCATGCGTGACAACGACGGCGTTACACAGGGTAATGAAAAAGAGACAGAGGTTTATCTGTCGGGCAATGTGGTCATCCGCTACGGGGCGAAGAAAGAACTCAAGAGAACCGCGGCCAACCAACTGGGCATCCCGGATGAGGACAAGGTGTTGCGGGCCGAACGCGTGTATTACGACGTGACCCACAATCGCGCCGTGGCGATCAACGCCGACCTGGAAATGATCAAGCCCGGTCTCCCGATGCCTGCTCATTTCCGCAGCGAAGAGATCCAGCAACTTTCGCTCCAGGAATGGATGGCCATTCGATCCATTGGATCGGCCAGCCGGTTGCCTTCTGATCCTGGGCTCGACATTCGGATGCAAAGAATCAAGATCACCGAAGAGAAGGAACAGGTCCGACGTACGATCTTTGGCACCGCCTTCATTGATCGCGAAACCGGCGACGAACTCGTTGGTTCCGAGCGAAGATTCAAGGCTCGCAACTCCTATGTCGAACTCGCGGGCGTTCCGATCATGTGGTACCCGTATCTTGCGGGCGACGTCAATGATCCGACCGGCCCGCTGAAGAATCTCGTGTACCGGCAGGACCAGATCTTCGGTTCGCAGATTCTCACGACATGGGATGTGATGGAACTAATCGGCGTTAAGAAACTTCGGGGCGAGCGCTGGGATTTGATGGCCGACTATCTTTCGGATCGCGGGCCGGCATTCGGAACGGTCTATGATGTTGCCGGGGAAAAATTATTCGGAATTGAAGCCCCGTTCGCCACGCACTTTCAAGCTTACGGCATCAATGATAAGGGCTTCGATCAACTGGGTGGAACACGCAACTTGGCGTATACTCCCACCGAATACCGCGGCCGCGTGAACTGGCGGCACGTTCAGGAATACGACAATTTCACGTTCCAGGGCCAGGTCGCCTACCTGAGTGATCGTAACTTCCTCGAACAGTACTATAAGTACGAGTTCGATTCGGGACCGAATCTGGAGACCTTCGGCTACCTGAAATATCAGGATGGCATTGGCGCCGTTTCGATTCTGGCCCAGCCGAATCTGGATCGACCGTGGGTGACCGAAACTCAGTGGCTGCCGAAGGCGGAAGCGTACTGGCTCGGACAATCGCTCTTTGACGTATTCACCTACAACACTTGGCTCAGCGCTGGTTATGCAAACCTTCAGACTTTCTCGCTGCCGGTGAACGAACTTCCGACAACGATCAACCCGGCCACGGTGCCGACCGAGACGCCGATCCAGACCGGCCGCTTTGACTGGATGCAGCAACTGAGTCTGCCGTTCTCGGCGGGTGCGTTCCGCGTCGTACCCTATGTGAATGGCGATGTGACTTACTACACCCAAGATTACAGCGACGAAAGCCGCGCCCGACTGTATGGCGGCGGCGGCACCCGAGTCAACCTGCCGCTCTCTCGCCTCTACGAAAGCGTCGATAGCGAACTGCTCAATCTTCACGGTCTATTCCACAAGATGACGTTCAGCGGCAACTACTATACGGCCTACTCTGATACGCCGAATAACTTGCTGCCCCAGCTTGACCGGCTTAACGATGACGCGACCCAGCAAGCCGTTCGCGACATCACCCCGTGGCAACAGACCTTTGTTCCGGGGATCGACGGAAATGCATTGTACACCTCGCCCCTTTACAATCCGCGGTTGTATGCCATCCGCCGGTTGGTGGACACACGCGTGGACACGCTCGACACCATGCAAGTCGTTCAGGCCGATGTTCGTCAACGATTTCAGACCAAACGCGGCTATCCGGGCCAGGAACACACCGTCGACGTCTTTAGCTTCGACTTATCCGCTTCGTTCTTCCCGGCCGCCAACCGTGATAATTTTGGGCACCCTGTGTCGTTCATCGAGTACCAATCACAGTGGGCCGTGGGCGACCGCAACGGCTTTATCGCTGACGGCTGGGTCGACCCGTTCGCCTTTGGCACTCGCTACTGGAGTTTAGGCACCTATTACAATCGACCTGACGGCACGAACTTCAGCCTTAGCTATAAGCAATTCGAACCGGTCAATAGCCGGCTCGTCTCCGGTTCGGTTTCGTATATTTTTAGTCCGAAGTACGCCGTTTCCTTCTTTACGGCTTACGACTTTGGCTTGCAGGCCAACCTGAGCTCGGGCATGACCTTTACCCGCACGGGCACCGACCTGACCTGGAGCGCCGGCTTTACCTACAACGCCATCATCAACAACTTCGGCTTCAGCTTCATGGTCGTCCCGAATTTGCTCGCCATGAAGGGCGGCGCCGGCAGCAATCCCTTCAACTCCGGCGGAAGTAACATGGGCCGCCGGTAAACCTCTCACCCTTTGATGACGCCGATGGGCCGCATGCGGGCAACTTTCTTGGAAAGACCCGCATCGTGGACGACATCCACAACATCGTCCACGTTCTTGTACGCACGAGGCTGTTCTTCCATCAGCCCCTTGCGGCTCGAAGCCATGGCGATGATTCCCTTCGCTTCCAGTTCCTTGTCGATCCTCCGGCTAGCCGCGTCCTTGACGGCTGCCGTGCGGCTCATCGCTCGACCGGCGCCGTGACACGTCGTGCCAAAAGTCCGTTCCATACTTCCCGGCATGCCGACGAGCACCCAAGACGCCCGACCCATATCACCGGGAATGATTACCGGTTGGCCGACTTTGCGATAAACATCCGGCAATTCCGGATGCCCGGCCGGGAACGCGCGGGTCGCCCCTTTGCGATGCACCCAGAGTTTCTTGATCACGCCATCGACCGCGTGTTCTTCCAGCTTGGCAATGTTGTGAGCGACATCGTAGAGAAGCTCCATCCCCAGATCTTCCCAGGAACGGCCAAAAACCTCGGCAAAGACTTCCCGTGCCTGTTGCATGAGGAGTTGGCGATTGCAGAACCCGAAGTTGGCGGCGGCCCGCATGGCCGCGATGTACTTGCGGCCTTCCGGCGAATCGGCCGGGGCGCAGGCGAGTTGGCGGTCGGGCAGCGTGATGCCGTACTTCTCGGGGGCGTTGCGGAAGACCGCCAATGCGTCGTCGCAAACCTGGTAACCCAGGCCGCGCGAACCGGAGTGAATCATGACACAAATCATGTCCTTTTCGAGACCGAACGCCGTGGCAACCTCTTCATCAAAAATGTGATCGACGACCTGCACTTCCATGAAGTGATTGCCGGAGCCGAGCGTGCCGCACTGGCCCAGACCCCGACTGATCGCATGCGGGGAGACGTCGTCCGGATCAGCCCCGTCGATGCGGCCGGTCGCCTCGATATGGCCGAGATCGCGTGGCACGCCGAGTCCCCGGCCGACGACGTAGCTCGTCCCCTGGCCTAGCAGCGCCGCCATCTCTTTTTCGTTGAACTTGTACTTGCCCGAACGCCCTACCCCGGCCGGCACCGTTTCGAATAGGCACTTGATGAGCGAACGCAAGTAGGGTTTGACGTCACGGACGTAGAGGTTGCTGCGAATCAGGCGGACGCCGCAGTTGGAGACCACGAAGCCGTTGGCAACAAAATTATGATCCGGGTGGTCAACCGTGAAATCGTAGACCAGACCGTCATATTTGATCGGTTGAATGGACTCCACGGTATCCCAGACCATTCCGTTCGCGTTTTCCCCGATGGAGATTTCGTCACGGAATTCAGCGAATGTGACGAACGAATCCCCCGCCCGACAAGCTGTTTTTCGCCCCTCATACAAGGACCGCTCGATGAATCGTGCGTTCGTTTTCGCTGACGCCAGTTGCGACACGATGACGCCGCTGCGTGCCCCGGCGTTTTTCATGGCCACCGCTCTCTCCGCCACTTCTTCTCGGCAGGCAATGAACTTGCGTTTGTGCTTGAGGTATTGGACGGCTTCGCAGGCCCGTCCTGAACGAGTGCGATTGTACTCGAACCCGACGCGACTCCATAAACGGATCAGGTTGTCGCTATCGTTGGACACGGTAAGCCGAAAGCGAATCGATCGCTCGCCATCCGCGTTTGTTTGCTCCGCGCGGCGGGTGCTTGTCTGGGTGACGACGCCGAACTGATCCAGCCAGCCAGCGATTTCCTGCAGGAACTGGCGACCACTTTCTTCACAGGAGATTCGTTTGTTCATGCTGATGGTGGGTGCTGCCATGACCGTTGGATGGTTGGGCACGGTCACCGGTGAGGAAAGCTCAGCGCCAAAGAATGCCGCGAGGAACAAGCGCCTTTGCCAGAGCGGAGCGGAATTCAGCCATTGCGGCGGGCCATAGGTTTGATGTGACTTTTTCCCGACGGGGGCCTCGAGGCAGGCTAGCAATACCGCAAAACTACGACCGACCACCTTGAACCATTCTTCACGATGCTCGAACGAATATTCGCGGTAGGTGGTGCGAATCGCATGTTGCCGATCGCGTGAGTAGACGCGGGACGGAGTCACGCCGATGGCTTCAATATCAGCGCGGATGAGTTCCAGATCCGCTGCTTTTCCGTAGAAGGCGGTCACCCCCTTGCCGGCTTTGGGAAAGTGCAGGTTTCCGTCGCCAAATACGAACCCGAGAATCTTGCAGAGATTCGGCGTCGCGGGTGATGAATAACGCAGCGGGAGCAGGTTCCGATCGCGCAAATACGTCAATACCTGCGAACAGCCCGCGCCATTGGCGCCAATGCCGAGGGCCGAAAGCTTTTCGATGACCGCTTCTTCGGAAACGATGACCTCATCCGTCGGTTGCTCATAGGGGACGCCTTCAAACGGAGCGACGGCAACGAGATCCTCCGGACGCAATTCGCCCAGCTTTAGCATTCCCTGCGGCGTCCAGAAGGGGTGGTCGGCCGTTGCGCGAATGACGTCTCCTCCGTGCGTCACGACTTCGAGCACCGGACGAGATGGCTTTTCCGAGAACCAGCGAACGACACGAGTCTTTGCCGGCAGGGCTTCATTCAACGAGAAGCAGGCAAGCGACGCGTCCTTCCATTCATTCGCCAATTGATCGATCGGCCGAGTGAAGCCATGCTGGTGCAACACCTTGGCATCGCCCGTAAGGCAGTTGATATCGTACCCAACGCCGCCGGGCGAGATGACGCCGCCTTCGGCGGGATCGGTGGCCGCGACGCCGCCGATGCAGAAGCCGTAACCCCAATGGATGTCCGGCATCGCCAGGCTGGCTTTCTGAATGCCGGGCAAGAACGCGACATTGGCGACTTGCTCCACCGCCTGGTCTTTCTGGATGGCGCCCAGGAGTTTTTCGTTGGCGAAGATGAGGCCGTCCACGAGCATCCCGGCCTTGTAGCTCTTCGGGATGCGATAGCAGCACGAATCGACTTTTTCGAGCGGGCCGTGATAGGATTCTTTAGCCATGAGGACGCATCCTTCGCTCAGATGTCGACAATGATCTCCGCGAGCCAGCCCTCGCCGTCGGGGACGACCTTGAGTTCATGATAAGTAATGGCTTTGACTTCATGCCCAAGTTGATGCCGCTCGCGGTCAAGAGGTTCGCCCCAGGCCGTCGCCTTCAGACCGTATTCGTCGACAAAGACTTCGAATTTCGAGAAGAGCCGGTGCTCGGCGTCGAAGCGGTAGAGAAGTTCCCGAAGCCAATCGAACAGGAGAAAATCCAGTTGGGTCCCAGGTATGGCGATCATCAGCGTATCGCGCGGCTTCACGGAAGGAAGATCTTCAACGAACGTGGAAAAAAGCGCCAGAGCCGACTCGGCGAAGAGCGTGTTCAGATCCGCGGCGCGAATGCGTAGGCCTAGGTCCGCAGTGTGGTCAAAGGTTTCGAACATGGGTGACCAAGCTTATAAATCAGAAGGCCGAGGATTATCGAATTCATAATTCATGATCGAATCCTCGAGTTCGCTTGGAGCGAGAAGTAGGAGCGTTGTAATGTCCTGTCGCACCTCTTTGGATATACGGCGCGTCAAGATCGGCCAAACCTCGTGATCCCTCAAAGAAATTCGCATGCCTTTGAAGATGGGATCGACAATGCGAATACGAACTGACGCGGAATTGTAACGATAAACGTCGATTTGAGCCGACGGATGCGAAGATTGATAATGTTCACGCAATGTCTGTTCCAGCAGTTTGCACGATTGATCTTTCTTACGCTTCAGGGTTTGCATCTTAAATACTCCGCTTTGTCCATTCAACGATGACATCCACCGAGTCGAGAAACTCGTCCGTTTCCTCGTAAGCGATCCTTCCAGTATAATAGCGAAGTTCGGTGGACCAATCGAGCCGAAGAAGTAATCGCCGAATCGAATCACGCAACATTACACTGCTTCTATTCAGCTGTTGTTGCAGCCAATCGAACGAGTGCCCACGGGATCCTCGAAACAGATTAAACAAGGCGATGCGGCGTCGAGACGGTGTGTTCGCCGAAAGAACCGCTTTAAGCGCACACTCGACGGCGTACCCGGACAAGTAGACACATGCCGTGGTGAAAGTGCTGTGATCGAATAGAAAATGTGCCTCTTCCAGACGCTGCACGGCAACGCGATAGAAATGTCGCGCATCCGGAACGATCGACTTAGACCTTTTCTTCGCCATGCCGTCACCAGCGCATCAACGCCGTTCCCCAGGCAAGTCCGGCGCCGAAGCCGGAGAGGATGGTGAGATCACCAGGTTTGAGACGGCCTTCCGCGATCGCTTCGTCGACGACAAGCGGAATGGAACCCGCGGAGGTGTTGCCGTACTTTTCGAGGTTGTTAAACACCTTCGTCCGCGGGATTTTGAGGACATCGATCGAAGCGTTGATGATGCGAATGTTCGCCTGATGGGGGAAGAAGATGTCGATATCCTCGGGCGTCATCTTGGCGTCGGCGAGCACGTCTTGAATGGTGTCGCACAGGATGTCGACGGCCCAGCGGAAGACCGCGCGACCGTCCATGTACATGAAATGCAGGCCCTTATCGATGTGCTCCTTCTGGGGCGGCATGCGGCTGCCGCCTGACGGTCGGCAAAGCAATTCGCCGCCCGCTCCATCGGAGCCCATGCTGTAGCTGAGGATGCCCTGGTCGGGGCGGCCGCGTGTCAGCAGAAATGCGCCTGCTCCGTCGCCGAAAAGCGGGTAAGTCTTGATGTCGTCTGGATTGAGAATGCGCGAGTTGCAATCACCGCCAACGATCAAGGCCATGTCGCTCGCACCGGAGGCAATGTAGGCCGCCCCGGTGATCAAGGCGTACATGAAACCGGCACAGGCCGCCTCGACTTCGATGGCGGGGCATTTCATCTTCAATTTGTCTTGCAGCAAGCAAGCCGTCGAGGGGAATGACATGTCGGGTGTGAATGTGCCCAATACGATCAGGTCAACATCCTTCGCTTTGACGCCCGCTGAAGCAAGACATCGTTGCGATGCTTCGAGGCAAAGATCGCTCGTTGCCTGGTGGGGCAGGGCGTGACGACGTTCGAGGATGCCGGTTCGTTTGACGATCCAATCGGAGTCAAACCCGAGACGTGCGTGAAGATGGTCGTTACTGACGACGGCATCCGGGACGTAGCTGCCGGTGCCGATGACCTTGAGGCCCATCAGGCGACGGCAGCGGGGGCGCGGTGACAGACTGCGTTCGCTGCTCATGCTCTCATCCGCCTGGTAGACGATCCCCCTGGACGGCCGAAGACGTTGAGCCGACAATTTTGTCGTGGGACGGGAGAGTCGGCCCCACCGTTCCCCGAATTATAGGGAAAGGGCCGGCCGTTCGTCCCGCTGATTATTGAGTGCGATCCAGCCCAGCGGTCAAAAATTGCACGAAGGCGGAGACGCCGGCCGCTCCTTGATCAATCCGCACGTTGCCGTCAGTCGGGGTCGGATGAAAACCACCCACCAAATAAAGACGGTAGTTTGCCGCAATATGCATCGTGTTCGCATCCGTGAATTGCAAGCTCGTCAGGAACTGGAGCGAGCGCAAAACCGTCAGCCGATAACGCTCGAATCGCGGGACGTCCGGTGTCGGCATCTGGCGGACGAGCCGGCAACAATCAGCCAGGCTTTGAGCGTAGAGCGCGGCTTCAAGCCCCGGAACAGCTGCTTCGACTTTCCCTTGAACAACTTGCTTGAATCCGCCACGCCAGTGAGGCTTTCGCGGATCAGGCGACTCCGCGTACTGCAAACCGCAAAGAAAGTCATTCATTTCAAAAGCGAACTCGACAAACTGATTTTCCTTCTCGATGCCGTACGCCTCGGTACAAGCCGCGGTCATCCAGGGAATCGTCTCCGGGGTCGGTTGCCGCTTAAAAGCCCGGCGGTAGTTCGTCAGCGATTTTCGTAAGACTTCTTTCTTCCAATCTGCCGGCTTCATCCGTTGACTCAGGGCGAGACCGTAGAGTGCCAGCCCTGGCCCGCGTACCGTGTCCTCTCGCTGCAACGCGGCCTCTCCCGAATCCGGGTCGGCCAGGGCGCCGTCCTCACGCTGCATCTGGCGAATGAAGGAAGCGAGTTCCTCCCCTTTTTGGACGAGTTCCGGCGATGGCTCGGGCAATTCGTGAATCGCCATCAGCAAGCAACCGGCGGCGGCAAGGCGATTGCAGACTGCCGCAGGTTGCGAAGATCGGCGAATGCCCGGAGCGCTCGGGTCAACCGAAGTTCCACTCAGAAGTGTCAAAACGGCCTGGTTGGCCCGTACCGCATAACGATCATCACCCGAGAATCGGGCGGCTCGAGCCAGCGTGAACGTCGCGAGTGTTTGATGTAGGATGTGATCGCCTTCCAGCGGTTGCCCCACACCTGGCAGATAGCCGTAGAGGAACAGGCCGTTTGGCTGATGGTAGCGATGCAACCATTCCATGCCGGTCAGAGCTGTGATGACAAGCGGTCGAGTGGCATTGGGAACTGAATCGAGATTGCGGAAGCGATCAAACGGAACACTGACACGAGGCTTGGGCGCCGGGGGAGCCGTTGTGGGAACGACCGGGGTGGTTGTGCCGTTGACAGGTTGAACGCTGGGTGGCGCCTTGATGTCTTCCGCAGGCAGAAACGCCGGCAATTTGTTCGGTGGGGGCGGCGGAGTTTGCCCGTTCGATCCGGAAATCAGCACGGCGGCGAAGAGAATGCCGCCGAGCCCGAAGAATAAAGTTCGCATGACGAGCCTCCTTGCCCGAAATGGAATGGTCGAACCGAGCTGAAGATCAGTTAGCCGACGGCTGGGGGGCCGGTTCTGGCAACGCCGGAGCCTGCTGGCCGGCCAGCAGGATGTTGGTCACCTTGACCTCGACATAGTGCTGCCGATGCCCGTTCAGCCGGCGGTAATTCTTACGACGGCGGAAGTGCTGAATCTGAGTCTTGATCGACGGTTGTGCGACGACCGTTCCGACCACTCGGATGCCATCGAGAGCCGGTTTGCCGATCTGAACGTCGGCGCCGGAAGCGGTGAGCAACACTCGTGGGAACTCGATCCGAGAGCCGATCGTGGTGTCGCGGTAGTCGACCCGGACAATGTCCCCTTCGCTCACGCGGTACTGGCGGGACCCGTCTTCAAAAACTGCGTACATGGACCACTCCAACGGAGATTCTCATTCAAAGAAAGACTAGATTAGCAATCCGGGGTGAGTTTGGCTAGGCGGAGTGGGGAAAAGGCGAGTCGTTCGGGGTTTGAAAAGTGTCAACCGTCCAGCTCACGTGGCGATCTCATGCATTCGCCGCCGGTTTACCCGGGGCCGTGGATGGCGGTTCTATCCCCTCCAGCATGTTGTCGTTCCACGATTCTTCCGCTTCGATCGGCTCGATATGTATCGTCGCGATCAAAGCGGGAAATAGTTGACGTAGGGCCGCTTCGATTTTTTCCGCAAGGTCATGGGCGACGCGGACACGCATTGAGCCCGGTACCAGGAGATGGAAGTCGGCGAAACGACGTGGGCCGGCCTGGCGAGTTCGCAGGGCGTGAAACTGCATGCCTTCCGGAAGTTGCGACTGCACGGCTGCCCGGAATTTTGCCTGCTCTTCTTCCGGTAATGCATGATCCATCAGGCCATTGAACGAACGGCGCACGAGCGTGTAGCCCGTCCAGGCGATGCTGACGGCCACCAAGCAGGCGATCACTGGATCGAGAATTTCCCAACCCGTTATTTTGACGACGAACAAGCCCACGATGACGCCGGCCGAGGTCCAGACGTCGCTCATCAGATGTTGGCCATCAGCTTCGAGAATAATTGATTCGTGCTTGCGTCCGGCCTGAATAAGCAAGCGGGCGACGAAGAGATTCACAAGAGATGCCGCGAGAGAAAGGCCGGCTCCCAGGCCGATCTCTTCCAATGGCACAGGTACGATGAAGCGATGAACGGCGGCAAAGATGATGCCGATTCCGGCGACGACAATTAACGCTCCTTCAAGGCCGCTGGAAAAATACTCGATCTTTTCGTGTCCGTAGGTATGGTTGGCGTCGATTGGCCGGGACGAATACCAGAACGAAAAATAGGCGGCGAGCGCCGCGACGAGATTGATGAGCGATTCGAGAGCGTCGGAAAGCAGGCTGACGGAACCAGTCAGCAGATAGGAGGCGGACTTGAGTCCGAGCGTAACGAGAGCCGCCGCGATGGATAGGGCAATCAGGTTGCGAAGTCGAGGCGGATTCATCAAAGGGTCAATCGTGCGATGTCGGGAGAGCGATCAACGTAATTCTTCGAGACGCTTGCGAGCTTCGGCGATTCGGGCGTTGTCTGTGTCGTGGGTCAGAATCTCTTTGTAGAGCGCCTTGGCCTTCTCGCGGTCGGAAATCTGTTTATCGTAGAGTTTAGCAGCTCGCAAACGAGCATCGCTGTTGCCGACCCGGTTCCACTGGAACGAGCGTTCAAAGTAAACAGCAGCCCGAGGGAACTGGGGAGAGGGGCGATATTTTTCGTAAATATCCCCGAGCTGGTAGGCTGTCTCGCCAATCTTGTCGCTCTCGGGATATTTGTCGAGCAGGCGCTGAAAAAGGATCTCGGCACGGCGTTGATTGTCCATCGCGTCGGTCCCGAAACCTTTATCCTTGTACATCATCGCCTCGCGGAACAGATCGTTCGCTTCGGGGATGTTCTGCTTCGCTTGCAAGGTGGGAACGGGCACGTCGATGTCGAGCCGATACGCGTATTTCAACACGCGATGATACTGCTTCAGTTCATCCTCGGCCCACTTCGACTTTTCGATGTCGCCGACGCGCAAATAGTGTTGGCGCAATTGCTCAAGGGTAATTTGATACTGCTTGCGGGTGCCGTTCAGTTTCTCGACCAGTTCGATGTCAGAAGTCGGATTCTTGGCCGGAGGACCCTTCGGCGGCGGTTCGGCGGCCGAAAGCAACGCCCAAACGCCCGTGGCGGCAACGAACCCGCTCGGCAGCATCCAGCGCGTCTTCACGATTAGCGATCTCCTCTGAGTTCTACTTCGCCGCCTCAGCCGGCAGCGGCGCCAGCGGGGGAGTGTTCTTGCCTTCAATTTTGCCGAAGATCATGCGGCCGGCCGGCGTCTGGAGGACGCTGGTCACCGTGATGTTCACTTCGCTGCCGATCCAATTGCGGCCCTGTTCGATCACCACCATGGTGCCGTCGTCGAGGTAACCGATCCCCTGATTCTGTTGATCGCCTGCTTTGACGATCTTCACCAACATAATCTCGCCGGGCAAAGCCACGGTCTTTAAAGCATTGGACACTTCGTTCAAATTGATGACTTCAACACCCTGCAACTGGGCAATTTTGTTCAGGTTGAAATCGTTCGTGACAACTCGGCCGGAAACTCCCTTGGTGAACAAAACCAAACGTTCATCAACTCGCATTTTGGGGTCGACGTCGCGCAGTTCCGCGACATTGCCATCATGCATCTCCATCTCGATAGCCGGGTTTGACTGCATCCGTTTCAGGATATCGAGCCCGCGTCGACCGCGATTGCGCTTCAGTTTGTCGGAACTATCGGCGATTCCTTGAAGTTCCTGGAGGACGAAGCGTGGAACGACCAGTTTCGAATCGATGATCCGTGTGTCGCAAATATCGGCAATCCGGCCGTCAATAATAACACTCGTATCCAGAACCAGCGGCTTTCCCCCCTTTACCTGCTTGGAAAATTCGACATAAGGGATAAGGAAGCGAAATTCATCCTTGGTTTGCAGCAAGAACGAGATGGTGATGTAGCAAGAAATCAGCGAAATCAGAAAACGCATAATCTGCGGCATGGGGGGAGCGAACCACATTTCCATGAAGGGATCGAGCACCAGCCAGAGCAAAGCCCCGATCAACAAGCCGGAAATGATGCCAAAACCGACGGCGGAAATCGTCGTGATCTGCTTATTCGGGTCGCGCCAATCGATGTAATAGGCAAAGGCTGCCATTCCCAAAATAACCGCAGCCGATTTGAAAGCATTGAGCCAGTCGGGCGGATCCATTGCAAAGTAATTCAGAAATGCGAAAAGGGCCAAGCCGACTGTCAGAGCGAGAAAACAGGCCCGCAAAATGGAAAGACGCATGTGGGGAACTCCGGGAGGACATTTCGTTTCAATTGAGTCGAGCCCGAAGCCTCATGGATGAGTGGTTGTGAGAGTTTTATGAATCCCCTTCCGGATGGAACAGTCTGAGATACTCCTGCCGGGCAAAGCGATCGGTCATGCCCGCCAAGTAGTCGGCCACGATTCGTTCGATCCGCGGTTCGCGAGCGACCTGCGGCAGATTAGAACTTTCGGCAGCCCCTTCCCAGCGACGAAGATGCGTCACGGGCAAAAGTTCGGGATGGCTGGCGAACTCCGCGAAGAGTGCCGTCAACAGACGTTCCCCCTTGATCGCCATGCTTTGCACTCGCGGGTGGCGGTAGACCTGCTTGCGGAGAAAAGTCTC
>Ga0105046_10005233_pt1 | contig 20536 bp, 17 predicted proteins | sample MAT03_FD_78385 | JGI IMG/M metagenome (GOLD analysis project Ga0105046, IMG submission 78385) | Freshwater microbial communities from Lake Fryxell liftoff mats and glacier meltwater in Antarctica - MAT-03 (megahit assembly) | ecosystem: Environmental > Aquatic > Freshwater > Ice > Liftoff...
AACTCATATGAAATAGACACAGAAAAACTAGCACTTTTTATTTACAATAAAATCCCTCATAATCCCAAGGTTATTTCATGACATACGCCTCCAAAAAATTCAAATATGGCTTTTTAGCGCTATCACTTTTTGCAACCATTCATGGCAATGAGCAACAAACATCAATCTTTAAAGTTGTTAAAGATTTACATGTGCCATCTCTTGATTTACCCTCAGAAGTTTCAAAACCAGTAACACTTTCTGAAAAAGATAAGAAAAAATTAACATTGCAAGTTAATGTTCTTACTTCTGAACAAGTAATTCCTATGATATATGATCTTTGCACAGAACATATACAAGTAGGAAACGACTCAAAGACAGAAACTGATTCGACGTTTTTATCAAAAATGGAACTTTTTGCGGGTGGTGAACATAAAAAAGATAGTCTTTTAAACAAAATTGATCATACCAAAACCAGTTTTGGCAAAGTGCTTCTTGCCCTTCAGTTAGCCCAACCTATTTATGATGTTACCATACTTACTCTTCGCCAAGAATTAATAAAAACACTCATTAACGATCAAGAGTTGTTACAAAAAATTGAACAACAATTGGCAATAATGGCTGTCGCTGAGCCATATCTATTCTCATATTTTGAGCAAGAAAATACGGTTAATGAAGAACTATTCAAAAAAGTTTATTTCGGTGAATGGTTCAATTACCTCAATACAAGTGCTATCGCTTTAGAAGGATGGACTCGCCTAGGAAACCTAGGAAACTTTTTCATGGCAACTTTACTTCCTCTTGAAATGTTAAATATTGGTACAGAAATCAATTACCTACTTGCAGGAATGTCTGAAAATCCCATCACCCGCACACAAGCATTGGGTAAAACAATAAAAAATATTCCATATTATGTAAGCGCTTTGGATCCTCGATTGAGAGCTTTCAAAGATAAACCATACTTTAATGGTAGCACTATTGACTACCAAACTCTTGGTGACGTCTTACACGTCCAAGATTACAGAGCATCACTTTCACCTGAAAATGCTAATGTAGTAAGAGGTGAAAGAATTTCAGCAGGCATAGGTATTAGCATGATATTAGGAGCACAAGCATACTTTACTTATTCTGCTTTTAAAGATGCAACGCTAAAAAGAGATATTTCAAATTATTTACAAACCAAAATGATTGCCGTTGCTTCATACTTCCAAGCAGCAAAAGAATTATATGAACTTGCACAAACTAATCCTATTCTTTCAACAATTCCAGGATTACAGCACATTGAAGAATTATTCAATCCCTACGGAAAAATTTCATCTGATTTAAAACATTTGATAAACCTTCTTGATCATAACACCTTCACAGGAAAAGCTTCTGTATTTTCATTAACTGGCCGTGTTCTTGCAGCTCATCAATTGATGAAAAAAGTAAAAAACGAACTTATTCCTGCATGCGCAGCCGCAAGCACCTTTGATGTCTATTTTTCAACAGCTAAGCTCTATAATAAATTTGAAAATCAACGTGTTCACTTTACCTTTGCAAACTACATTACTAATGCGCAAGCTCCTTATGTTAACTTGAAAGCATTCTGGAACCCTGGCGTTGACGCAAGCATTGTTGTAGCAAATGATATTATCTTTGGCTTAGAAAATCCAAATAATATCATTCTTACCGGGCCAAACACCGGTGGAAAATCAACGGTCATCAAAAGCTCATTAATTGGTCTTTTGCTTGCTCAAACAATTGGCATTGCTCCTTGCGATGAACTTACTTTCACCCCATTTGTCGTTCTTAATTGTTATCTTAATATTACTGATGATCTTTCAGCGGGCGTTTCGCTCTTCAAAGCTGAAGTCTTGCGAGCGAAAGCACTAATAGAAGCAATTAGAAGACTACAAGTTGGACAATTTAGCTTTACCATTATGGATGAAGTCTTTAGCGGTACCTCACCAAAAGAAGGTGAAGAAGCTGCTTATATGTTTGCAAAGGAACTTGGCATCATGCAAAACAGCATTTGCACCATTGCAACGCACTTTCCTAAACTAACTGATCTTGAAGATATGAGTCGTTTCAAAAACTATCAAGTTAAAGTGTGGAAAGATGAAAACAATAATTGGGTTCGTCCTTTCAAGCTTGAAGAAGGAAAATCAACCCTAAATATTGCCATGGATCTTTTAGAAGAAGCGGGTATTTTTAGTCACGCTTAGATAACAAATACAGGCGAAAGAAGATAGACTCTTTCGCCTGTATTAACGCTATAATTACTGTTAAACAATCAGTTTATACTTCACTATTCTTTGTTCTACATTCTCAACATCATAGTCTAGATGTATTTCACAAATTTTATGATCTAGCAAAGGCTCAATTACTTCGGGCCATTCAATAAAAGCCCAACTTTGTTGCCCATATAAAAGTTCATCAAACCCAAGGTGCAAAAACTCATCAAGGCTCGTCAAACGATATATATCAAAATGGTATAAAAATTCCTGTTTATCATTTTGATAGGTATTAACATAACTAAAAGTTGGACTCGTCACTGATTCCTGAACGCCAAACTTTTTTAATAAAGCTTTCACTAAGGTAGTTTTTCCCGCACCAAGATCACCGGTAAAAATATATATTTTACAATCATCTTTAAGCGCAAAAAGTTTTTCTACGAGCACATTTATATCATCTAACCGATATATTTGCGTTACTTCTTTTATTGATTTTTCCATGATCATGCTTTGATTTTCTATAATTTTTTTAATTTTTCTAATAAAAACCGTTCTTTTTTTGAAACTACTTTTTGTTTATGAGATGGCTTTATCTCATCTTCTTCTTTTTTCAAATCACGTGAAATATTGAGCGATGCCATAAGTTCATCAACCTCTTTATCTTTAGTGTCAGTTGTTTTATAAAAAGGCTGCGGCGACGTTTTTTTTATGGCAATATTTTGATCAAGTGCATGCTCAAGCAAATTAAGAAAAACGCGTGAATCGATTGACGTAATTGAGCGTTGTGCTGCAAAAAGGTTTAATTCTCTATCGCTTGAAACAAGAGCAATTTCATAGCTTTTATGCTCTTCAAGATAGTCTTTAATATAGTCATCGGCTGATTTGCTTTTTCCAACATACACAACCTTCATTTTCGTTGAAGGACTAAAAGTTTCTGGCCATAAGGAGATGCCACCATCAAATACAATATTTATGGTATGATCTTTTTTATGCGCATAACGGCAGAGTCTCTTTATAAATTGATCCCTCTGACTTTCATTGGCATAAACAGTACCCAATAGTTTTTTAAGAACATTATAACCATCAATAACTAATACCACGTACCCACTACAATCTTTAATTAATTTTTAATGTATGTTAGTAATCTTTTTTATTGTAAACTATTTTAAATATAAAACGATAGATTTCCACATTGACAAACAAATATTAAAGATTTGATTTGCAAAAAAGAGCAAGAATCTATACAGTAAAAATTATTGAAGTACTATTTGTAGTTAGGGAATGTTCATGGCACAACTTATTCAAATGCGTCAACGTATTAAAGCAATAGAAACAATAAAGAAAATTACGCATGCTATGCGCCTCATTGCTATGTCAACCCATTTACGATTACGCGCAAAAAAGAATAACGTCGATTTTTTTAATAATGAAATCCTCTCTTTATTTGCCTATCTCTCCGTTTTAGATAAAAAATGGCATCACCCACTGCTTACACAACAAAAATTATCAGGTAAAACCTTAATTATTCTTGTTGGCTCACAAAAAGGACTCTGCGGTAATTTTAATACTGAATTATGTACTTTTTTTGAGCAAGAACTAATAAAACACAAACAAGCAACTATAGAAATTATAGCTGTTGGCAAAAAAATAACTGAATATCTCCAAAAAGACCCTACTATTATTAAAGAGTTCAGCGAATTCAACACCAATAATTTACAAGCAATCACCCAAGCAATTATCGCGCATATTATCAGTTCAAAAGTGCCTTATGACTCAGTGATACTCTACAGTAACTACTCAAAGACCTTCTTTACTCAAAAACCCCAACAAACAACCCTAATTCCATTAGCTACTCAAGTTACCAACATTCAACCCTCAGAAGATGTTTTGTCAGAATATGTATGGGAACAAACACCAGAACAAATAATGAACTTTGTTTTTGAACAACTCCTTCAAAATACTCTTTATTATGTGCTCTTTCAATCACTTATTGCCGAACAAGCTTCTCGCTTTATTGCTATGGATAATTCAACAAGAAACGCGAGCAAACTCCTTGATGCAATGCGCTTAAATTATAATAAACTTCGTCAAAGCAAAATTACTCGTGAACTCACCGATTTAGCTGGTAGTTTTTTTTAAGATAATATTTGCACCAAGCAAGGCAAGTTTTTTTTCAAGTGATTCATAACCACGTTTCCAATGATGAATTCCTGTCATAACCGTTGTTCCTTTGGCTGCTAACCCTGCTAACACAAGAGCACATGATGCCCGAATATCTGTTGCAATAACAGAAGCACCATATAAAGCATCAACACCTGTTACCACAACGCGATCACCATTAACGGTAATTTGTGCCCCCATTTTTTGTAGCTCGCGCACATGAAGAAAACGATTTTCAAAGACTGTTTCATGGATAACGCTTTTTCCCTCAGCCAAACATTGCACCGCCATCATTGAAGCTTGTAAGTCAGTTGGAAACCCTGGGTAAGGACCCGTTGCAAAAGATACCGCACGAGGTTGTTTTGTTGCGTGCAGCGTTATTCCTTTACCGGCCGGACCAATGAGCAAAGAATGCCCCATTTCTTGTAATTTTAACAAAAAAACTTCCATTAACGTTGCATCAGCTTGTGGCAATGAAACCATACCACCCGTTACTGCTGCAGCCAATAATAATGCTCCCGCTTCAAGGCGATCATGCATAACATGATGCTTCACGGGAAGCAACGCCGCAACGCCATGAATTTCAATGGTAGCAGGTGGCAAAATTTCAATATGCGCACCCATTAATCTTAAAACAGTAATAAGATCTAAAACTTCTGGTTCTAAAGCAGCGTTAATGATGCGCGTTACTCCCGACGTTAACGCCGCAGCCATCATTAAATTTTCCGTTGCACCAACGCTCGGATATTCCAAAACAAGCGTTGTTGGTTTTAATTTTTTTGTCACCCCAATTAAAAAATCACCATCGATAGTGTAATCAACATTCATTTTTTCAAAATTTTTAATGTGAAAATCAATTGGTCGATCACCGATAGCACACCCACCAGGCAATGCAATTTCAGCGCGAGAGAAACGTGCCAACAAAGGGCCCATCACCAATATTGATGCCCGCATTTTTTTCATAATAATTGGATTAACTTTATAACTCGTAATAAAGCGCGTATCAACTTCAAGCGTGTTTTTATCAGCATAAAAAATTATATGTGCACCTAAATCACGTAATAAATCAATCATCTGTAAAACATCATCTGAACAAGGAACATTTGTTAAAACAGAAATTCCTTCTGTTAATATAAGAGAGGCAATAATCACCAAAACAGCATTTTTTGCCCCAACTAATTGGCTTTCTCCTGATAAACCTAAAGATTGCTCAACGGTCAATGTTGCGTCGCTTGTTTGTGCAATTATTGCATGATTGTGCATAAGGTAATGCGTTGTTGATTGATTATCAGAACCTGTATTCATTTATTTGATTATCCTAGCTTGTATATTTTTCATCAAAAATAGAAAGTACTCGTCTACCATTATTTTATGATAAAATCATTTGTCAAAAGTAATATAAAAAGTATTATTTTACAATAGTAATTGTATCATTTATTATTTTTTTAATGAGATAAAAAATAAATTAAGACCCTTAAAAAACAAAGTAACTATCATGCAACACGACAATAAATCAAAAGGTATTCTTGAAGTAATCTGTGGCTCAATGTTTTCGGGAAAATCTGAAGAGCTCATTCGTAGAATCAAACGAGCACAACTTGCAAAATTAAACGTGCTTACATTTAAACATAGTTTAGATGATCGTACAACTATTGAGCATGTGGCTTCACATAATGGTAACCTGCTAAAAGCAATCGCCATCAAAGAACCTCAAGAAATAATGAATTTTGTTGTGCAAGAAACAGTCGTTGTTGGTATAGATGAAGTACAATTTTTTTCACCGTCAATAATTAATATCATCTGCGATCTTATAAACGCTGATAAGCGAGTCATTGTGGCAGGGCTCGATTTGGATTTCAAAGGACTACCTTTTGGTTGCATGCCTATCTTACTTGCCATCGCTGATTCTGTTACTAAATTAAAAGCAATTTGCATACAATGCGGAAAAGATGCACACTTTACTCAACGTTTAGTTAATGGAAAACCAGCACGTTATGATGACCCTGTTGTCTTAATCGGCGCTCAAGAAAGTTATCAAGCATGTTGCCGTACGTGTCATAGCATAGATCGATCACCAGTATTTTAACAATGAGTAAACAAAACATAGAATTTTATTGCACAAACTGTGATTATAGACCACCAAAATGGCTTGGCTGTTGTCCTGAATGCCAAGAATGGGGAAGTATAGCAGAAAAACAACCGCTAAAAAGCACCTTGAGGAACAATGCAGGAAGTCCTGCACTTTTAACGAGCTTAGACACTCTTGTTTCAGAAAAAAAAAGGCGCATGCTCTCTGGCATTAATGAATGGGATCGTGTTGTGGGTGGTGGCGTTATGCCCGGTTCTTTACTTATTTTAACGGGTGATCCAGGCATCGGAAAATCAACATTGTTGTTGCAAGTTGCCCATCATCTGGCACAAAATTATACCGTTTTTTATTTCTCATCGGAAGAATCATTAGAACAAGTTTCATTGCGTGCAGAACGTTTGAAATGTAAAAACACAAAGCTGTTATTTTCCGATCAAGGCGATCTTGAAACTATCATTGCAACGGCAGAACAAAAAAAACCTGATTTAATTATTATTGATTCAATACAAAATTGTTATACCCCAACAACGCAAACTATTCCTGGAACTGTTGGACAATTACGAGAAGCAGCATTTCACGTGATGCGGCTTGCCAAAGAAAATGCCATCACCGTTATACTCACGGGGCACATTACTAAAGAGGGTACCATGGCAGGCCCTAAAATGCTTGAACACATGGTTGATGCCGTGTTTTATTTACAAGGCGAAGATCGATGGCAAACACGCGTTTTAAGATCAGTAAAAAACAGGTTTGGCGGTATTAACGAACTTGGTTTTTTTGAAATGCATGAAGATGGTATGCAAGAAGTTGCTAACATCAATCAACAATTACTAAATGAAGCATCATATGCTCCAGGATCCATGCTCATTAGCTATATTGAAGGATCACGACCACTTTTAATTGAACTTCAAGCACTCACCATTGCTTCTAAATTTGGCATGCCCCAAAGAGTTATTTCGGGCATCGATCAAAAACAAGTGATCATTATTGCCGCAATCTTAGAAAAATATCTGCATATAAAATTTAGCACCCAAGATATTTTTTTCAAAATTAGTGGAAGCTTTAAAATTAAAGAAAGCGGTATAGACTTGGGCATTGCGCTTGCTCTTCTTTCAAGCTACTTTCAAAAACCATTGCCAGAAAAATCAATTGCCTTAGGCGAAATTAGTTTAACCGGACAAATCAAACCGATTAATCAAATTGGAATTCATGCAACCGAGGCACAAAAATTTGGTATTGAAAAACTTTTAGTTGCTAAAAACCAAAAAATTGAAAAAACTTCAACGTCTATTTTAAGATTGAGCAGTGTCTATGAATTGTTAACGCTATTTAACGATTGATTGCAATACTCCTCGGAGAGACCATTTTTTTTTATCATTATGCGCATCAGGAACACCAGCAATTTTTTCAAGAAGCATACTTGCTACTCCTTGATGAGAATTAAGACAAGCTACTTCTAAAAAGGTAAATTCCTCTTGGGCATCACCTAAGTCAACATCCTGTTGGAAAAGAAATGCAACAGATTCTTCATGTCCTTGAGAAACAGCTGAAAATAAAATTTTTCTCATAACATCTTGTTTATGCTCTTCATCTACCAGCGTTAAAAAAGATTGAGTGGTCAGCTTCTTTGCCGTTAGGCCAATTTCACAAAGCTTATCACAGCTAAAGTTTATAGGATCGCTTTTATAAAGCTCAACAGCCAATTTTATTTTTAAAAAATCTTGTTTATATTTTTCAAAATTACCTTTAAATCCATGTACCTGTTCAGTGGATAATTCTGCAGCAAGTAGTGCCATATAATATGCTGTTGATTGATTTTCTTCATTTTGCTTATCTTGCTTCATCGCACTAATACCGATAATTTGCAAACTACACAGTATGACAATCACTAAAAATTTTTTGTACATATATTTCTCTAAAAAAATGACCAAATTAGCTCATGAAGTTACCTTACCACAAATAACTCACCAGTAGCAACGATCATTTTTAATGCTTGACAAATTGAATTTTTTTGATACGGTATGTAGTAGAATCAATTATTTCAAATCTCAAATTTTAACCCAATATAAGGATTACCTATGAATTTTAAGCTATTGATACTTACCCTTTGCCTGTCTTTTTCAGCAGTTAATGCGATGAAAAGAAAAGCCCAACGCCAACTAACCTACCCAGATTTCGAATTAATGAACCAAGAAATTGACCAGAAAAAACTTTTAGCAGAGCTTGATCAAGAAACAGGTGCATTTAACAACAATAAAGAGCAAGCTGAGCTCATAGAAAAAGGCATTTTAGCATGTTCGCCGAATAAAAAACAAAAAAAAGGAAGTTTAAAAGATCAATTAAACTCATTAAAAGAAGAAACTGTAAACTTAGATACCTATTCACTCGAAGAAAAAATAAGATTTGCTCATAATGTTAAATCATTATACGAAGAAAGTAGCAAAACAAATATTAAAATTACGCGAGATCTAGGTAAATTACGTCAATCAATTATCAATACTTTTCATGCTTCTCCTTCAGGTGCAAGACAATTAACTCCTTCAAAATATAAAAAAAATAACTAATCTTAAAAGTTTACTAATCTTTGGCGATTGATTGAATACCATTTCAATCAATCGCTTTTTTTTGAAATTCATAGTTTAATTAACGCGCTCACGACTCGACAAAATATCTAGACCTTGTATTTTTATTATCATTAGTATTCGGTTCACAAAAATAAGGATAGATGCATGCGTTATCAAGTTCGGGGACTCACAAAAACTCCATTTTTTTGGATTACCTTTCTTTTGATTTTTATTGCTGGAAGCTGGTTTGCATTACATTTTTTTTCAAAAGCGTTTCCTATAATCGACCTTGAAATAACCATGGATCGAAAAAACGCCCTTACTGAAGCCAAAAAATTTGCTCAACTCTATCAATGGGGCCCTCAAGATTTCAAACAAGCTGCTTCTTTTGGTGTTGATAATGAAACTAAAAACTTCATAGAATTAGAAGGTGGCGGTATTTCAAAATTCAAGGAAATACTTAATGACCCTGATTATTCACCTTATAGCTGGTCGGTTCGCCATTTTAAAGAATACGAAATTAATGAAGTCACTCTTTATTTTACTCCTGAAGGCACCCTTTATGGCTTTAAAGAACAAGTTGCAGAAGATCAAAAAGGCGCTGCTCTCACTGCTGAACAAGCACGAGCAATTGCTCTAGCAAATGCAACAACCAATTGGAAAATAGATTTTACTCATTTTGCTCAAGCAGAAACTTCACAAGAAATACGACCAAACGGGCGCATTGACCATACCTTTGTTTATGAACGAACTGATAAAAAAGTTGGTGAAGCTCCCTACCGATTAACCCTGGTTGTTAGTGGAGATACATTTACTCAATTAAAACGCTCCATAAAAGCACCTGAAGGATTTATCCGACGCTATCAAGAAATGCGCTCCAGCAACAGTATTATTGCCTTTGTCGCGCTTGCTGCAATCATTATCTTCTATGTTTTTGGTGGATTTATCGCACTCTTTTATCTCATGCGCAGGCGATGGCTTTTGTGGAAAATTCCGCTTATCTTAGGCGTCATTATCGGTATCTTACAAGCAGCAGTTACGCTTAATGAGTTACCTCTTTACTGGACAATATATCCCACATCACTTTCACTTCAAGGATTTTTAAGTCAAATTCTTGTGCAAACGTTTCTCACCGGATGCGCTTATGCTGCCATTGCAACATTAATCATCATGCTTGCTGAAAGTTTATCACGCAAAGCATTTGGTCACCAAATTCAATTATGGAGAATGTGGGGCAAAACAGCCGGCCATTCAATCCAGGTTATTGGCCGGACGCTTGGCGGCTATTTGATCCTTGGCTTTGATTTTGCTTTTGCCATAGGACTCTATTATATTGCACTGCGATATTTTGGTTGGTGGTCACCATCCGAAGAACTGTACAATCCTAATATTCTTGCACATTATCTCCCTTGGCTTTCACCACTTGTTCTATCATTTTGCGCAGGATTTTTAGAAGAATGTCTTTTTCGCGCTGTTCCTCTCGCGGGTGCCGCGTTATTAGGAAATAGATTTGGAAAACGTACTTTATGGATTAGTGGTGCCTTCATTGCCCAAGCCATAATTTTTGGCGCCGCTCATGCAAGCTATCCAGCTCAACCTGCGTATGCTCGCTTAATCGAACTCATTATTCCTTCATTTGTTTTTGGGGGAATCTATTTGCAATTTGGCTTATTACCCTCTATCATTTCTCATTATATTTATGACGTTGTTTGGTTCTCATTACCTATTTTTGTCTCATCTGCACCAACAATTTTTTTTGATAAAATTATAATTATACTCGGCATTTTGTTTCCTCTGCTTGTTGTTGTGTTCAGATTAATTCAAGCCAAAAAAATAACTACCTTACCTGCTTACTTTTATAATCGCGCTTGGCAAAAGTCACCCGAAAATTCAGAATTGTTCCACCAAGAAATGAAATCTCAACCTTCAACAATAACCGTATCTAATTCCTACAAATATAGCATGATTGGCCTAGGATGCCTTGCCTTGTTGCTTTGGCTTCTGACAAAACACTTTCAGCATAATAGTCTTCCGGTAGAAATCAATCGCAAAAAAGCTCTTGAAATCGCTCATTCTACTCTTGGGCAACCGACAACTCAATGGCATATCTTATCAAATATTATGCAAACTTTACCTGATAAAGAAGAAGAACAAAAACAACAACATCATTTTGTTTGGAAAACGGCAGGAAAAAATATCTATCACACGTTATTATCAGAACACTATTTAAAGCCTCATGCTTGGTTTATTCGTTTTGTTCGTTTTGATGGTGACGTTATTCAACGAGCAGAAGAACATCAAATCACTGTGCGTACAGATAAATCATTCATTGCAAAAAAGCATATTTTTGCTGAGAATGCATCCCTGCCAACTTTATCACTCAACGAAGCACGCAAAAAAGCTCTCGAAGCATTGTACAATGATTTTAACATAGCACCAGGTTCTGCAACGGAAATATCAGCATCCCCCAAAAAACTTCCTGAAAGAACTGATTGGACCTTTATTTATAGAATAGTGTCACCTGTTGATCTAAAAGATGGTCAGCAACGCATAACTATTTCTCTTGCTGGCAATGAAGTCAATGATGCCTATCGATCTATTTTTGTGCCAGAAACGTGGAAACGAAATTATACTGAACAAAAAGCATTTAAAGATATCATAACGACCATAGCGGATTTTATTTTTATCATCATCATGATTTGCGCCATTGCCTTGTTAACATCCCACTTTAATTTCCACTATTTTTCGTGGCAAACATTCTTGATTTTCTTTACCATTCTTTTTGTTAAATCATTCATTCAATTCTTTAATATTTGGCCAACGAATGAAATACAGTTTTCTACGATTGAACCATTTAACCATCAACTCTGGCAAACGGTACTCTTAATCTTTATGATTTCTTTTGCAAAAGCATGTATCGTCGCCCTTCTAGCGGCAGCTATAATGCCTATAACTATGCAATCTCCACAGTATAAAAACAACCTTGTTTGGCGAATAATTATTGCATTAAGTACAGGAATTTTTGTAGCAAGCATCTATAGCATAGTTAGTTATTTTCAACATCCTCAAATTCCGCTATCACCTAATTTTGCAGCAGCAGGTGCCTATTTTCCTGGATTAAGTGCAGGATTGATTAACCTCACATTTTTCATCGAAAAAACCGTATTATGTATTGCATTAATAGTTGCTTGCGATATTTTTACTAACGGCTGGCAAAAAAGAAAAATTTATTTTATTGTGCTTTCAATAGTATTAGGGATAGCCTTCATGGCCCACAATTTAGAAACATTTTCACTAATTAATATCTTTGGTGCAGGGATTCTTCTTGGCTTACTTTTCTGCTTGGCATATATTTATATTCTTCGATTTGATAAAGTCATGTTGCCATGGGTTATCGGAGGTTATTTATCACTTACCATAATCCAACAAACAGTTTTTAACGCTTATTCAGGAGCAATTTTGGGTGGCATCTTAAGCTTGCTCTTAATTCTAGCGATGATAATTTTTTGGATGCAGCTTTTACGAAGAAACGATTTAGCTCCTTAAAAAATCTCCTAATTCCAAAAAAGGGCCGGTGCAATAATTAATGCGCCAGCCTTTTTTTGGCAAAAAAAATCGTTGATTAACATAGCATAGGAGGCATGAAGGAAATTATAGAGTGATGGCCCATTTGAAGAATAGAGAAACAACACTTGATTTAGCCCCAAGAAAAAGCTTCACTACAATCCAAAAACTTTTGAAATATTTCTCACAAAACAAATAGGTTCTAATGATGCTGGGCCATAAAATATTTTTGACTTCGGGCAATTTGTTCAATTTGCACAGCAGAAAAAATAACCGTTCTATCATAGTTAGGAATAACCGATGCAACAACCAAATCGATAAAATATTCAATCGAAAAAACGAGCGCTGCGTCGCTGCTAAAAAAGTTACGAATATTTTCTAGATATTCATTATAGGTTGCTTCAGGCATGTTTTTCAAAAAATTATATAAATCATCATGCGATGCAAATCTTTCACGGGCAATATAACAATTTTCAGGAATATATCGTGAAACATTCTCTGCACCCCAATACACCGGAACACAGCCAGCAACAAAGGAATCAAATATTTTTTCCGTGATATAACCACTTGCATTGCACATATTTTCATAGCAAATTGAAAACTTATACTGCTTCAAATAAGGCACCTTATGATCAACTAATCCTTTATAGGTTAAAAAAGAACTCGACTGCCATCCAAGACCATAAAAATCAAAATCCTGTGATGCATTTTCTTCAAAATAATAAATAGCTTCAAGTCGGTGAGAATATAATTCAGCAGAATGATTAGATTTCTTATTGCAGGCAATGAGCGTACACAATTTTTTTTGCGCAAAAGGCACAATATCATCAATCATAGATAATTTAGGCTGTGGATATTGAAATTTTCTATACTTATTGCCATCAGTTAAATCATCAAACAGCGTAAATACTTGATCAAAAGACTGATGTGAATTTTTGCAATAGGTGTGCGCCACCACTGTTGGCGGCTCCCATAAAAATAATTTCCATGTTGCACCTTGGCACTTTGGAGGAACTTTCAAGGGAATTGCATCAAAGATAATAGTTGTTTCAGATTCACAGCACGCTTGTTCAAGAGGCATAACTTTTAATTCAAAGCCTAACTTGTAGAATGCTTCTTTCAAATCACATAATGCTTTCATGCAATCATCACGCGCATTCGCATTATAAAAAAGCTTTCAGGGTTTTCTCCTCCTGAAAGAGGCACCAAATGAATGGTGCCTGCTTGAGAAAAATTCACACTAAAGAATAAGATGACAAGTAAGAAATATATTTTCATACTACTTTTTATCTCTTTATATAGGATACTTGAAACTCACCATGCGGCGCTCGGTTGGGCATAGCATGGAATGGTTTATAATCTATTTTTAAGCCATCATTAAATAAATCTAACAAGTAACTTGTTTCACAATGCATATTGGTATTATTCCGTTCTGTTTGAACAACATTGAGAGGTATATTAATTATTTTTGAACTTTGATAACAATTACCAACTTTTTCATAATCCACAAATTCAGGAATAAACCAATTTCCTTCAAGATTACTTGGATTGGAATAAACAAGTTGCTGCAATGCTTCAATAATAGTTTCTTTTTTATATAACGTCATATCGACACTATTTGGATAACGCCAATCATACGCACCATCTTTGAAAGACCATGCAAGCATCTGATTACCAAAAGGAATCAAAGAAGGCACATTATGCGATTTATTTGCCATATAACAATGAGTTATATTCATTCCCAATCGAAGATAAAAACCATATGCATGAGTTTTTTCAAGAGCATCTATGCAATCATTAAGATCACAAAAATCTTTGACAATAATGTCGTCAACGGCAAAAATAATATGATCATATTTACCAGCTTCAACTATTTGCAACGTAAGTTTCTTAAAATCTTCTTGAGGGGAAGTTTTTGATTGTTCAACAAAAACAACTGAAGGAAAGATCTTTTGAACTTCTTCATAAGCATCTGCATACCCTTGATTATCAGCTCTTGCTAACACCGTTATTGTTCCCAGATTTTTTACATACGCAAAAAGTGATTCCAAAAAACAATGTAATTGCATTGGGCGATTATAGGAAAATACTAATAGATCTGCTTTAGCAATGTGCTCATCATCTTTTATTGGTAATGAATTTAACGGCTCATAGCGTTTCTTATTCCGTATTTTATTGAAATAATACATTTGCTGTTGCAAACGAACTTTGTAATCATTTAGATCATTTGCCGTGTTATAAACATACAAAATATCCTTAATAAAACGCACATGTTTACCTGCCATTTCCAAAATTGGCCAAAAGAACGCAATATCACCTGCCGTCGGTAGGAATGCACCATTATCAATTAAATCTTGCAGTAAAATTTGTTTAAATAAACATGCTCTGAAAGTTCTCAAATGAGTTGTTGGCAATGGTAATGGTAAGTAACGCCATAAATTTTCATTAATGATATTTTGAGCTACTGGTTTACAATGACCCAGGGTATTATGAGGATATTCTACATATTGACCATAGGTAACCCAGACATTAGGATCAGCATATTCTTGGTTAATTCGTTTTAATACAGTACGATCCGCAAACCAATCATCGCCATCAAGATGAACAATAATACAATTATCCTTGCAACGATGCACAGCATCCCAATGATTTGCAAGGGCCCCTTTTCGAATTTCGTTATAGATCAATGTTACACGATGATCTACATCATACGGTTCTAAAAATTTTTTTATTAGTTCAAATGATCCATCATTTGAACAGTCAACATAATATAACACGGTAAAATTTTTATAATCTTGAAGCAAGATTGAAGCGATGTTTCGCTCAGCCCATTCCCGCGTATTATATGAGGGAACTACAATTACTATTTGCTCTTCTTCAAATGCAAAAACAGTATTTATTAACATAAATGATACATAAAACAACCCCGAAAAGAATAACTTTTTCATTATTTCCCGTCCGCATTAGTTATTAACGCACTCTCGCTTCTGGCTCAAGCCAACTTCCAGCCCAATGATGAACTGCATACGCTTCAGGTTTATCCCACACAGTGCGCGGCATTCCTCTTTGATCATAGCCGCATGGATAGAAATATGAGGCCGGCAAAGCTATATCACGCAAACCACTTTTCCCGGCTGCATTTAAAAATGCTAAGGTAAAAAGAATAGGGCCGGTCGCCACAATAATCTGTTGAATATCTTTCTTCTTTGGTAAATCCTCAATGGCATAGTTTAAAATTGGATGATTAGGAATAGAACCGATTAAACCGATTCCCAATTGCACCATATTGGTATCCAAAGGTTGAATGCCAATATAGAAATGATAATAATGATTGAAATCATCAATTGGCTTTAAACATTCATAATCAACATCAAGATACACCCCACCGTGTTGCTTTAGTATTTCATAGCGCCAAATATCTGATTTTTGCCCATAATTATTTGCAGCATCGAACAGCTCTCTGTTTATAAAAGGAAACGTATCAAGATCCGCTTCTGTCCAAACATAATAGTCCCAATCTGGGTGCATTTCTAACCATGATTGTTGATAGGCACGATATTTTTCGGGAAGTTCGTGTCGTTCTGGATGTGTGCCGCCTAACCAAATCCAATTAAATTTCTTTTCAATTAAAGGTTTTGATGAAGGCATTAACAATTTTGGTTCAACGTGTTTATATACCATCTCAAAGTAATCCAGAATGGATTTATATAACGATTTTTGCAAAAGTTGCTGATAATGAGCTGTTTGCATTGATTCATGAAAATCAACCGACCGAATAGGATTAACTTGATATTGCGCGTAAGAGTATGCACTATAATGTAACAAAAAAAGTAAGATTAAATGTATTGTATACATTACATTCCCTCAGCATTAGGACAAAATCGTTTATTTCTAAAAATAATATCATGCTCCAATCGAGTAAGAATAATAAAATTTCTTTCAAGAAGATACTTAACCAATTCTTGATCGCCATAATTATCCTCAACACAAATAACATCTATTCGATCAAGATTAATTGATTTAATAATTGTATCCTCACCACCCTCTGTGTCTACACTCAAAATATCAACGTGATCAATGCCGTAGGCATCTAATAAAGAATCAAGCTTATAACACATTACCTGAATGACTTCGTATGAAGCCCGATTTTGATTAATTTCATAAGCAATACGAGAAACATGCCGTGGATCATATTTTGATGTTAACCCACTTAACATTTCACAACCACCTCTAATTTCTAAAAACTGATCCGTACCTTCTTTTTCTGCAATGCATCCTTGAACGCATATACAATTTGGTCTATTTTTCTTTAATTCTGTAAAGGCTCGTGGCAATGGTTCAATGCATAGACATTGCCAATTAAGTTGTTCAACAAAAAACAATGAATTGCTTAATGTCTTTCCATCATTAGCCCCTATATCAACAATAACGCCATTTTTTTTATCAGGAAAAATATTTTTGTGCATATATTCATCTTGACCGACCTGACTATAATATTTTGCCGGCTGTTCAGCTCCGTAACTAGGAAAAACATAAAGACAAACAAAAAATGCACATATGAAAATTCGTTGAAGAGAATCTTTTTTCACTTACTATCCTTTATACTTTTTTTGAATTTATTAAAAAGAAAAATTCTACCACATTTTAAAGCGGCATTATAAAAAAAGCAAATGACAACACGAGCACATTCTCAAGATACATAACAAACAAATGAGCTCCAAGATAAAAAATCTTGGAGCTCATTTAATTTTTTATTCATTACAATTATCGTTGAACTTCTTGAAAACGAGGTTGCATCAGTCCTTCAAATACAATCGATTCAGTAAACATAGATAGAGGTCTCAGCCAAAAAGCTTGATTGCCAAATTTTTCATCATGATATAACGCCTGATAAACAACGTATTCTTCTAGATTTTCAGTGTGTCTTGCGATTGCAATTACTTTATATTTTTTACCTTTATAATGTTCATAGATTGCTCCCACAGATATCATAAGCACTTCTTTCAAAAAAAAAGCCCCCAGAAAGAATCTTGGGGCTCAATAGAATATATTTAATTTATTTGCGACGAATTAGACCTGCATGCGCTGAAAAATAAACCCATTTTTCAAATTCTAAAGGAATAACTTGACCAAGCCATACCGTTGCATTAGTAATAAATTCTTCTTTTTCGTTTGACTCGGTAATATTAAATTCATCAGCTAAAGTAGTAAGAAGTATATTTCCTCTGTTTTTTAAATGCACTTGAACCACTTGCATAATTTTTTCCATACCCTTTTGAGGTTCTTTACTATAATTTTGCAAGAGCCAATCAACCGTCATTTTATTACATCCTATAATATCTTTCACAAATTCAGCCACCATTCTTCTCATAAGCATCATTTCCATACGTTGCTGTTGCTCTTCTTGGGACATTTCAGTTTGAGCTTGCAATTCGTTTTGTTCTGCATACATGCCGACCGGAACCATTACAAGGCTAAGAGCTATAAGCATTTTTTTTAATAGTAAATTCATAAGAGACCCTCTGGTTTTTTAAAAATAAAAAAAAATCTGATTATATTGTAGCAGAAAATTAATGAATTGCATTTTTTCGAATTAGTGAGCATTTATTGCTTGTTTTTAAAACTATTGTAATTTTAAAACTATTTTTTATATTATTTATGGAGGACTAAATAAGAAAAAATGGGTGTCATGAAAATTTATAAATATGTTTTTTCTTTGATTTTTTTTAACTTGCCTGTTTTAATATTGCCACAGAAGATAAATCTAACGTCGCCCAAAACAACCATTAAAAATCCATATACGGTTTTACAAATCGAATTACAACAACTTTCTAATACATTATCCTCATTAAACAGCGCACTAACTAGAACAATTCCAACTCAAAAATATACACAAACACAAGCTTTGCTAAGCATTCCTTCAATTAAAAATTTAGTGTATAAGCAATATCCCCTCTTGAAAACAGAGCGTGGTAGAAAATTTAAAAAAGATATTATAAGACTTGAAGTTAAACATAAAGAAACGCACTATGTATTTTATCATGCGCTAACAAAAGCTTGGTTAGTCCCTCAAGATCTCATGTTAGAATTAACAAGAGGACTACGACCTTTAACATCGAGATTGCCAAAATTTAGATTTTTACGATGGCAAGATTTTGAAAAACAAACAGCTTCAGAATTTCTCATGAAAGAAATTAGCGCAGAAGGATTAATTAATGATAATAGTCCCGAGCATAGAGCTTCACTTCTTTCGGTAAATCTTGCGCTCTTTGGCAATGTTGGCTTTGAAGGTGAAAGTACTTTTGATTATTTTGTAAAACCAAAAAGTCATGCAACGGTGAATCCCGATATTATTAAAAGTATACTAAAAATATACGATGCACCAGAAACATATCTTAATGATATTTTAGCTCTTGATGAAAAATATCTTTCGCCAGAAAAAGCAAGGGGCGCAAAACCTGAACCACAGGCATTGTTACAGATTTTTATTCCAAAACAATTAGTTGATGATATTGGGTATGTTGCCTGGGTCCAAGGCATTCCTTATGAACGTGAATTAGTCGCTTTGGTTGATAATCTATCAAGATATTCATTAAAAAAACCACCAGCTTTCCTCACAGGCACGGAGCCAATATTGAAAAAAATTAAGAATAAGTTCAAACAAGAAAAAGAAAACGACCCTCTTTATGCCAAAATCGTTAAACATATAAAAAAAGGCAAATTTAGATTATCAACCTTACTTGAAAAATACACGAATCTACCTGAAACCATTCCTAGTATTCAAAACCTACAAGCACGATTACTCTTTAGCAATGAACTGCTTTTGAATCCAAGTAGCAATATTTTATTTTACACTCACGATATGATTCCTCAAAAAAATAAGAAATTATATAAAATAGAATTAAAGAAAATTTCAGATAAAACAATTAAAGAAAAGCTAATGCCAAAGAGTATCAACGCACCAATTTAAATAAAATTAAAGAAAAAAAAAGGCACTATCGATTTGATAGTGCCTTTTTAATTTAAACCTGGCAGTACTTACTTTTCCAGTTCGTCTCCAAACAAGTATCATCAGCGTCGTAGACTTAACTGCCGTATTCGAGATGGGAACGGGTGTTTCCCTACGACTATTTCCACCAGGAAATTTTTAGTTCATCGTTACTTTTAATAGTGTAACAGATTATTCAAAATTTTCAAATTTTTCTTGCGAAGAAATATTTGTAACTTAAACGATAGCTTTTATAGTTATTACCGACCTGCAACGCCATAAAAAGTAAATGTGATTAAAACTTTCGATCTATTAGTACTGGTTAGCTGAACACATTACTGTGCTTACACACCCAGCCTATCAACCTTGTAGTCTTCAAGGGATCTTATTTACCAACCGAAGTTAGTAAGGGGCATCTTATCTTGAGACGAGTTTCCCACTTAGATGCTTTCAGCGGTTATCTCTTACAAACTTAGCTACCCAACGCTGCTCTTGTTGAACAATTGGAACACCAGAGGTTTGCCCATCCCGGTCCTCTCGTACTAGGGACAGCCTCTCTCAAATACCCTACGCCCACGACGGATAAGGACCGACCTGTCTTACGACGGTCTGAACCCAGATCACGTACCGCTTTAATTGGCGAACAGCCAAACCCTTGGGACCTTCTTCAGCCCCAGGATGCGATGATCCGACATCGAGGTGCCAAACCTCCTCGTCGATGAGGACTCTCAGAGGAGATCAGCCTGTTATCCCCGGCGTACCTTTTATCCGTTTAGCAATGGCCCTTCCATTCGGAACCACTGGATCACTAAGTCCTGCTTTCGCACCTGATCGACTTGTAAGTCTCACAGTCAAGCTCCCTTGTGCCTTTACGCTCTACCGACGATTTCTATTCGTCATGAGGGAACCTTTGAACGCCTCCGTTACATTTTAGGAGGCGACCACCCCAGTCAAACTACCCACCAGACACTGTCCT
>Ga0105046_10005235_pt1 | contig 20530 bp, 19 predicted proteins | sample MAT03_FD_78385 | JGI IMG/M metagenome (GOLD analysis project Ga0105046, IMG submission 78385) | Freshwater microbial communities from Lake Fryxell liftoff mats and glacier meltwater in Antarctica - MAT-03 (megahit assembly) | ecosystem: Environmental > Aquatic > Freshwater > Ice > Liftoff...
AGAGACGCTTTTCCGAAGGTGTTTACCAATGGTATTCTCCCTTGAAACCTCTTCATCGCGTTATTCCTCCAGTGTGACAATACATCGGATCGGCGGCACACCCTCGGCGCGGAGGTCGGGATGGAGGTCGCGGCGGAAGGTGTCGGCGTTCTCGGGGCCGAAGTCGGCGTCGATGCCGGGCAGGGCGAGGTTCATGATGGCTAGGCGGCGCATGGTGGGGCGTGGGGAAATTGCGAATGACGGATTTTGAATGTCGAATGGGACGGGCAGTCTGCGTTCGCACTTCGCACTTCGGATTTGGATATGGCGTTGCATTACCCCCCTCCCGATCGCTCCAATCCCACGCCATGAAACTCGCCCTGTTCGCCTCGCTCGCGCTTGCAACCACTGCCCCCGCCCAGTGGTCCGCCACGGAACGCGACGCGCTTCTCCAGCGCATGGACACGCAGGCTGCGCACTTCGGTGACCTCTCGAAGCAGATTTGGGAATTCGCGGAGGTCGGCTATCGGGAGACACGCAGTTCGGCGTTGCTTCGTGATGAACTGAAGAATGCCGGCTTCGCGATCACCGAGCGCGTTGCCGACATCCCGACCGCGTTCACCGCACAGTGGGGCAGCGGGCATCCGGTGATCGGCATCCTCGGTGAGTATGACGCGTTGCCCGGCCTCGAGCAGGAAGCCGTGCCGGTGAAAAGGCCGCTGAGGGCAAACAACCCGGGTCATGGCTGCGGACACAATCTTTTCGGCGCTGCATCCGCCTTCGCGGCAATCGCGGTGAAGGAACAGCTCGCCGCCATGAAGCTGCCGGGCACGATCCGGTTTTACGGCTGCCCCGCCGAGGAGGGCGGCGGTGGAAAAATCTACATGGTCCGTGCTGGAGCGTTCCAGGACTGCGACGTGGTGCTGCACTGGCATCCCGACAGCGCGAACGGTGCGAGCCTGAAGACGAATCTCGGCAATCTCACCGGCAAATTCCGTTTCCACGGCAGGCCCGCGCATGCCGCCGGGTCGCCGGAGAAAGGTCGCTCGGCCCTGGATGCCGTGATGCTCTTTGCGCATGGCGTCGATTTGCTGCGCGAGCATGTGCCCGACTCGACGCGCATCCACTACATCGTCACGAATGGCGGCGAGGCGCCGAATGTGGTGCCCGCGTTTAGCGAGGTGTTTCTCTACCTGCGCTCGCCGAGCATGACGACGGTCGATGAAGTCTGGCCGCGCATTCTCAAGTGCGCGCAGGCCGGCGCGCTCGCCACCGAGACGGAGTTCAAACTCGAGGTCGTGAACAGCAGCTACACCATTCTGGTGAACGAAGCGCTCGCATCCCTCCTCGACCGGAACCTGCGCATCGTGGGCGGTGTGAAGTATGACGCCGACGAGACGGCCTTTGCCGAACAACTGCGGCTGTCGATGCCGGACGAGGGTCTGCCATCGCTGGATCGTGCGTGGACGATCCAGCCTGCCGAGGAAGGCGTGGGCAATGGCTCGACCGATGTCGGCGATGTAAGCTGGGTGGTCCCGACCGGCGGTCTGCGCACCGCCACCTTCGTCCCCGGCGCTTCGGCGCATAGCTGGCAATCGACCGCCTGCGCCGGGATGAGCATCGGTCGCAAAGGAATGGTCGTCGCCGCGAAGACGCTCGCGATTTCCGCGATGGATCTGTTCACCGACGCGACGCAGGTTGAGGCGGCGAGGAAAAGCTACGAGAAGCGCAAGGGAACGAAGAAATACGAATCGCGCCTCCCCGCCGACCAAAAGCCGCCGCTGGACTATCGCAGCGCCGGAAAGTAGGGCCGCCTTCGCCCCTCGGCGATACCGCTCGCATTTCGGGGCGCGGTGACTGAGAAGACCGCATGTCCACGGCATCTCTTTCATTCAAGGAACTCGGAATCCCGGCGGAGATGATCCGGGGCCTGGAGGAACTGGGCATCGTCACTCCGACCAAGGTTCAGGCGAAGGTGATCCCGTTTCTGCTGAAGAGTGGCGGCGATCTGATCGCGCAGGCGCAGACCGGAACCGGCAAGACGGCTGCCTTCGGTCTGCCGTTGCTGATGAAGATCGATCCCAGATTGAAGGAGATCCAGGGTCTGGTCATAGCCCCCACGCGCGAGCTGGCGAAGCAGATCGGCAAGCAGCTTTTTCGCTTCACCAAGTACACCGAGAAGATCTTCGTGGAGGTGGTGAGTGGCGGCGACAACCTCGACCGGCAGGTGCTGGCGCTCCGCCGGCCGACGCACATCGTCGTCGCGACGCCGGGGCGGCTCATTGACCTGATCGTGCGACGGGCGCTCACGCTCGAATCCGTGCGGCACCTGGTGCTGGATGAAGCGGATGAAATGCTGAGCATGGGGTTCAAGACGGAACTCACAAAGATCCTCAGCCTCGCTTCCAATCGGCGCAGCACGTGGCTCTTCTCCGCGACTTTCCCGGAGGCGATCCACCACCTCATCCGGGGTTGCATGTCTCCGCAGGCGCACTCGATCCAGATCGATCAATTCCACGTGGTGAACCGCGACATCGAACATCGCTTCGCCCTTTGCAAGCGCGAGAACAAGACCGGGTTCATCGCGGATTTTCTGAAGCGGCAGAAGGAAAAGCGCGGGCTGATTTTTTGCCGGACCAAGGAGGGTGCCGTCGCGCTGTGCGGGGAACTGGGCGCGCTCGGTCTCTCGGTGGATGTCTTGCAGGGCGACCTCCTGCAGAAGGAGCGGGACAAGGTGATGCGGGCCTTCAAGAAAGAGCGCATCCAGTTCATGGTCGCGACCGATGTGGCGGCTCGCGGGATCGATGTCGCGGGGCTGTCGTTTGTGATTCACCACCAGCTCCCCGATCAGATCCAATACTACACGCATCGGGCCGGGAGGACGGCGCGGGCGGGGAACAAGGGTCTGTCGCTCGCACTGATCGAAGCGAATGAGAAACGGGACATCGCCGTGCTCGAAGCGAAGCTGCGCGTCACTTTCACCGAGCACCGGGAGCAGCGGCCGCGGTGATCAGCAGTGCGGATGGCGGACTTCGGGCACGCTCCACGGCGGGATCCGCAGCCGAGCCGACGTGTGCGAAAGCAAGTCCTTGGCAGGGGAATCGAAGCCGCCTTATCGTTTGCAGCGCAACCGAGCTTCCGCAGATGCATAACGGGCAAGAAACCTATGAATGAACGTCAGCGCGACATGTTCCTCTGGAAGTGGTCACGCAGTCGCCGGGCTGGGCGGGCTGCGATTGCGATTCGTGGTGCGGTGATTGGCGCGCTGGGCGGTGCGGTCTTCGCGGTGATCATGCTCAGCGGAATGGGCAATGGCGGGAATCCGAGCACCGAAGCCGTCATGTCTTGGTTGCAGCAGGGATGGCTGATGCCCGTGCTTTCGGTCCCGGTGTTCGGCGGAATGGGATTCGCCACCGCATACCGTGTCTTTTCTTCGCAGGAGGCCATTTACCGGTCGCTGCTGCGTGCTGGTGCGCGCGTGCCGGAGCAGAAGCCTGTCCTGGTCGCCGGCGATCGTGGGCCTGCGATCGCAGTCGGGATCGTGGTCGCCGTGATCGTGGCCTTCATTGTTTTCATCTTCATCAAGTTCGGATAACCCGGCTGCAAAAATGGACGCGCACATTGTAACACCCGAACAGACCGCCGGCTGGCGGCTGGAGCATTCCTACGCGAGGCTGCCGCAGTTGTTTCACGCCGCAGTCGCTCCGACGGCGGTGCGGGCGCCACGGCTCGTGATTTTCAATCGGCGATTCGCGGAGTCGCTTGGGCTCGCGGCCGATTTGCTGGAGGCTGATGCGGGTGCGGCGGTTTTCTCGGGCAATCAACTGCCGCCGGGTGCAGCGCCGCTCGCGCAGGCGTATGCGGGTCATCAGTACGGGAATTTCACCACGCTCGGCGATGGTCGGGCGATCCTGCTGGGCGAGCAGATCACGCCAGACGGCCAGCGCTTCGACATCCAGCTCAAGGGATCGGGTCCCACTCCGTTTTCCCGTCGCGGCGATGGGCGCGCGGCGCTCGGGCCGATGCTGCGCGAATACATCATCAGCGAGGCCATGCACGCGCTCGGGATCCCGACCACGCGCAGTCTCGCGGTGGTGGCCACGGGTGAGGAAGTGTGGCGTTCGGACCCGCAGCCGGGTGCCGTGCTCACACGCGTCGCGGCCAGCCACATCCGCGTGGGCACTTTCGAATGGGCTGCGGCGGCGGGGGATGAAGCGGCGATTCGCGCGCTCGTGGATTACACGTCGCGGCGTCATTTTCCGGAGCTTGCCGATGAGGAGAATCCGGCGCTCGCGCTGCTCACAGCGGTGATTGAGCGGCAGGCCGCGCTGATGGCGCAGTGGATGTGCGTCGGCTTCGTGCATGGCGTCATGAACACCGACAACATGGCGCTCTCCGGCGAGACCATCGACTATGGTCCTTGTGCCTTCATGGACGCCTACGATCCCGCGACCGTGTTCAGTTCCATCGACCGGCACGGTCGCTATGCATTTGGAAGGCAGCCCGGCATCGCGCAGTGGAATCTGACCCGGCTGGCGGAGACTCTGTTGCCTGTGCTGCATCCGGAGGAACAGCAGGCGGTCGCGATGGCCGAGGATGCGCTCCGAGGATTCAAGGATCGCTTCGAGCATCACTGGCTCGCTGGCATGCGTAAAAAGCTCGGCTTGTTCGGTGCAGAGCCTGAGGACGCGGCACTGGTCGAGACGCTGCTGGAATGGATGCACAGCGCAAAGGCCGATTTTACCAATACGTTTGCCTCGCTGTCGCAAACCGACCGGACCGATGAAGCATGGCGGATGGACGCGAATTTCCTCTCCTGGAATGAACGCTGGCTGGCGCGTCTTGGACGACAGTCACAGCCGCCCGCTGAGTCCGCGGAGCTTCGTCGTGCGAACAACCCCGCCTTCATCCCGCGCAACCATCTGGTGGAGGCCGCGCTCGCTGCGGCAGGGCAGGGGGATCTGGGCGTCATGGAACGGCTGCTGGACGTGCTGACTTCGCCGTTTGATCACGCAAGGCACGCGCCCGAGTTTCGCTCGCCGGCTCCGGCTGGCGATGCTCCTTACCAGACCTTTTGCGGCACTTGAGCCGGTCCGCACCGAGGCAATGAATCGCAGGAAGTGAAGGATTCGATCTAACAATTTCCCTCGTTCGGCCTCGTTCATTGGCCAGCCACCGGCACGTTTCCTATCTCGATGAACCCGCCCCTTTTCTCTCCCGGCCTCGATCGCCGCGCGTTCCTCGTCGCATCCACGATGGGCGTGGCCGGCTTGGGATTCGGGCGCTCGCTGCTCGGCGCGGAGACGGCTCCCGCGCGCCGGAAGCCCGCGAAGTCCACGGTCCTCTTTTTTCTCTGCGGCGGAGCGTCGCACATCGACATGTGGGACATGAAGCCGGACGCGCCGGTCGAGTATCGCGGCGAGTTCAAACCCATCCGCACCACGTCGCCGGAGATCCAGCTCTGCGAGCATCTGCCATTGCTCGCGAAGCAGGCGCATCATTTTGCGATGATCCACGGCGTCACCGATCGCGGTCGCGCGACCGGCGATCATCACGCCGGCTATTACTACAACCTCACCGGCCACGCGCCGGATGACACTTTCAAACAGCAGGGAAATAATCGCCGGCCATACGCGACGGACTGGCCGCACATGGGCTGCGTGGTCGGCATGCGCAGGCCGCCGCACGCGCATCTGCCGAATGTAATTACGTTGCCGCACAAGCCGAGCAAGCTGCCCTACACACGACCGGGGCAGTTCGCGGGCCGGCTCGGCATGGAATACGATCCGTTCTATCTCAGCGGCAGCATCGAGGAGCCGATGAAATTCAGCGCCCCCTCGCTCACGCTCAGCGCCGGCATGACACGCGGACGCGCCAACGAACGCCGCGAGTTGCTCGACGCCATCAACCGCGCGCGTCGCGAACTCGACTACGAAGCGGCGGTCAGCAACTACACGCGGCAGCAGGAAAAGGCGTTCGGGCTGCTGTCATCGAGCGCGACGGCGAATGCGTTCGACATCGCCTCCGAGCCGGCATCGGTCATAGAGCGCTACGGCAGGACGGTCAATGGCACGAGTCTCATCATGGCGCGGCGCATGGTCGAGGCCGGCGTGCCGTTCATCACCGTGTTTTGGAAAGAGAACGAAGCGCTTGCCGCCCGCTGCAGGAGCGCGGGCGGGTGGGACACGCACGGGAGCAACTTCCACTGCCTGCGCGAATACCTCCTGCCCGAATTCGATCGCGGCTTTTCCGCGCTGCTCGAAGACCTCACGCAACGCAGCCTGCTCGACGACACGCTCGTGGTGGTGACGAGTGAAATGGGCCGCAAACCGCAGGTCGGCGATCCGCGTTCGGGCGGAAAACTCGGAGCCGGTCGCGATCATTGGACGGCGTGCATGAGTGTGCTGATGGCCGGCGGCGGGGTGCGAGGCGGTCAGGTCATCGGCAAGACCGACGCGCGCGCCGAGTTTCCTGCCGACTTTCCCATCGGCCCTGAGGACGTGACGAAGACGGTGTATCACGCCATGGGGATTGGGAATCTGGAAGCGACCGACATGCAAGGCCGCCCCTATAACCTGCTGGAAGAAGGCAGACCGCTCGTGCAGTTGTTTGGCTGAGGGGACTTGCTGACTCTGCTGCGCGCAGCATCGCCGACAAGTTGCAGTGCAAGCCGTCCGGAGTTCGCGAGGCCGGTCACAGTTTACGATGTTCCGCGCTCCGCTCCGGCAGATTCGGCACGCTCTCCGGATCGTGTTTCTTCGCACGGCGATGGAGTTGGCAGTTGGAGTCTTCCTCCACACGGAATGCCTGCGACGGGCTGCTCGTCAAATGCCGGGGATGAACGCTTCGTGTGCCTCTGCGATGCGTGGTAGCCTCCGCGCATGGATGTATTTTTCAAGGGACTCGGCGACGCCGTTTTGGAACGCTGGAAGCGCGAAAATTTTTCGCTGACGAAGTTCCCCGGCATCGCGCGCGCGGCGCTGGAGGAGCGGCCTCCGGCGGAGCACGTGGATCTGGCGGCGCTGGTGCGCGAGTTCCTCCTCGATGACGCGCAGCCTTTCCAGACCGACTCGGGCTTCGGCCAGCCGGAACTCGTGGCCTACAGCGATGCGCGATTTTACATCCAGCTCCTGTTTTGGATGGATGGGACCACGGCCATCCATCAGCACGAATTCTCCGGGGCATTCCATGTCATGAGCGGGTCCAGCATTCACGCGATCTACGCGTTTGAAAATGCGCGGACGGTGACGCCCTACTTTCGCATGGGTGATGTGCGGATGAAGCACATCGAGCTGCTGGAGACGGGCCGCACCGTGCCGATCATCTCGGGCCCGCGCTCCATCCACTCGCTGTTCCATCTCGATACGCCGTCCGTCACGGTGGTCGTGCGCACGCAGCATGATCCGGGGACGGGGCCGCAGTTCAATTACCTTCCGCCGCACATCGCGCTGGACCCGGTCTTCAGCGACCCGCTCATGATGCGCCGCCGGCAACTGCTCGACGTGCTGGAGCAAACCGAAGACCCCGCCTATGCGGACTTGGCGATGGAAATGATCGCCACGCTGGATTTCGAGCGCGGCTTCTACGTGCTGCAAAATTGCCGGCGCCATCTGCAAACCCTCGGCGAGTGGGAGCCCGCGCTCAGGGCGTTTGTAAAAAAGCACGGCCCGCTCGCGTCAGGAGTCGCGGCGACCCTGGCGGAGGAGGCGCGGCGGGATGTCATCAAAGGCCTGCGCGGAATGGTCACGGAGCCCGAGCACCGGTTCTTCCTCGCGCTGCTGATGAACGCACCCACGCGCGCCGACCTGCTCGCGCTGGTGGCGCAGCGGTTCCCGGAGGAAGAGCCGGTGGAGATCGTCCTGCGCTGGGCGGCGGATCTGGCGGAGATGTCGGATTACGGCATCACGATCCTCGACGCATCCTTCCCCGAGACACTGGAAATCGCAGGCAAAGCGCAGCCGGAACTTTTCATGGCCGCACTGAGGCACTTCATGAAATGCGGCAGGAAACTCCCACCCGCCATGAGCGCCCTGTCCGCGTCAGCCGTGAAGGAACTGCGCGCCGCCTTCGCGGAATCGAGCCTGCGTGTGCTGGTCGCCTGATGCGCGTCGCCGCGGACGATACAGCGGATCGCATTCTGTCATCTGCCGTATGTGGCACCTTCGATTCTGAAGGATTGAATCGCGCGGCGGAAATCCGGAAGCTGCCCCGACATGTTCACGCGCATTCAGACCCGTCACTTAACGTCGTCGGCTACTGTCATCGGCTCGATGCGGACGCTCAGCGCCGCTTTGAGCCAGAGGCGTGGCCAACGCGGGGGGGCGTGCGGATTTCGAGAATCCTTTTGCGTTGGCACGCCGGGGCTGGCAGCGGCGCGGAGCGACCGCTGCCAGAGGGCGGTATTCATACCGCCCCTCCTTGGGTTCCGGCTCCGCTGAGTTGGGATAGGCGGTATGACAGGCAGGGATTTTCAGCCAGCGCGCATCCATTCGCGCAGCCGGTCGCGGAGCAGTGCCATCTCCTTGAACTGCTGGCCGAGTTCATCGTGGAAATGCTCCAGACACCAGGGACCGCGGAAGCCGGCATCCCAACCGATCTGGAAGGCGCGCTTGAGGTCATAGCGCAAATGCGAGCCGTCGGCTTCCAGCGGAAAGGGCTTGAAGTCGCACGATGCGGCGAAAGGGAATGCCTTCGTCAGCCCATCGAAGCGGGCGCGGTCGGTCCAGTTCCGCGTGTCGGGCTGTGAACGCAGGCCCGGGCCGACTGCCTTGATGATGGCGGGAATGGCGTCGGCGTCGTCCTGCATCCAGCCGTAGTTTTCAATGAGCAGGGTGATGTTCTTGCCCGCGCCGTGGTCGATCAGTTCACGGTATGACGAGGCGAGCACTTTGAAGTCGGGCCGCTGCGCTCCGGGCAGCGGGCGCACCCAGCGGCAGCCGAGACGTGCCGCGGCGTCGATGGTCCGCTTGTATTCATCCAGCGAGCGCCGGCGCAATGCCTCGTCCTCGCTGGCGAGGTCGAGACCGCGCTGGTTCATCTTGAGGTTCGTGAGGATGCAGCCCGCCCGTTCGGCGGCAGCGCGCAGTTTGTCGAGATAGTCCGGCTGCATCGAGGCAAGCGTGGCGGTCATGAGATCGATGACGCGAATGTCCAGTTCCTCGCGCATCCGCTTCGGCAGATCGAGCAGGCGCAATTTTCCTTCCGCCGGTTCGACGGTAAGGTGGCGGACGAATGAACCGGTCGTGATTCCGACCTCGCGTGCGAGCGGGGGTTCATCCTTCGCCACCGACGCGTGCGGGAGCAGCGACGCGCCCGCAGCGGCACCGAGGGATGAACGGAGAAAATTCCGGCGGTTCATTGCATGGCTGGCCTCAATGCCTCTCGAATATTCGAGCCCACACAAGGAGGGGAACCTCCGGCAGGGGGCAAAGTGGGCAGTGGGGCGGGCGACTCGCCTGCCTGAGTCTCTTCCGGCGACTCGCCAGAAGAAAGCAACGCCCGGGGTTCCGCTGCGGACAAACTTTCCCCGGCGCAGGTCCTTGAGAGCGGCAGCCGCAGGGAACGTGCTGCCCTGGGACAAACACATCCATGGCACACCACACACCGTCGCTGCTTCCGGCGAGTCGCCGGAAGAGACTGCGGCAGGCGAGTCGCCCGCCCCACTGTCGGTGTGCCGCCTCCTGTTCGGTTCGGAATTTCCGAAAGGCATTGCGGCTGGCGGGATGCGCGGCAAAGAGGCGGTGAGGGGTGCATGGAAGGTGGAAGCGCCCTGCCAGGCGCTTGCCTGGGCGGCGCTGGTGGGAAGCGGCTGGAAGCTCGCTGCCACTTTGAAGAAGGATCAGGGATTCACTTCCCACGCCTTCACATCGTCGAGCACGACCGCCGCGCCGCGCATGACGAAACGGTATCCCGTCTTGTCCACATCAAGGCTCGCATGGGATCCCTCGACCTTCACCCCGTTGTCGGACTGCACGGAGACCTTCGTGCCCTGCACCTCGACGAGCATGGTGTACCACTGGCCTTGCTCGAATTTCCCCGCCGCCTTCCCGAGTTGCTCGCTCTTGGAGTCCGCGTCCTTCTTGTCCTTGTCCGTGGCGATCGTGACGCCCTCCGCCCCGATGCTCACGCGGAAAAGATGACCCTTGGCGTGATTGAAACTCAGCGCGAGCCCGTCGGTGCCATCAAGCTTGAAGGAAAACCGGATTATCGAATTGTGATTCGGCTGCGCGAGCGTGAGCACTGCCGCGTGTTCGTCTTCCTTCTTCTCCCTGCCCACGAGCGCGCCATCCCGCACCTGCCAGTCGCCTTTCGCCGCCGTCCACTGCTTCGAGAGCGCCTCGGCGTTGAATGATTCGTTCACCGTCCCGGCACCGGCCTTGGCGAGCAGCGGCTGGAGTTCAGCCGACTTCGCGCCAAAGGCGGCGCTGGTGAGACCGGCGGCGATTGCGAGGGAGAGGATGCGTGGGGTGGTTGTCATTGGAGGTTTGGGGTGCGGGTGTTGGGGATTTCAGGCATTCCGCAAAAGCGGCGCCTCCACAGGAACAGCAGGACGGGGGATTTTTCGCCCGACATTTCCGCCCGTCGTGAATCGAACTCTCCGCGAGTGCCAGCGCGGGCGACGTCTGGAGCGCCCGCGAATTGGATCTGCGGATGCGGGAATTCATGCACGCGCTGGGTGTGATTGAAAGTGAGGCCAGTGGATGAACAGAATGATGGTCCGAGCGTGGCGCCAGCCTTTGGACTGCGCGCGGCTCGACGCCGCTTTTCCCTCGCCTCGGGTCCGACGCGCAAATTCACCGTTGCCCCGCAAAGCAACCCAGCGCCTCTCGTCCGCGCGGCGCATACCGCGATCTCGCCCATCGCTCCTCCGCAAAGCCAAAGCGGAGTCGAGCCTCCGCAGTCCAAAGCCTAGCGGCGCTCACACGCCACTCTGCTTTGGCCGGCAACCAGCCTCTGCACTCACACTGGATCACGCCCGAACGCGCTGGCAGTGGAACTCCGGCATTGCGAAGTCCTCTCACGCCGGACACTCTCCCCCGCATTCCGAGCCCCTGAATGCCGCGATGCGGCGAACCATCCCCACACCCAATGAATACAAGCCTGAGACCGTCCACCTTCCCCACCCGCGGCAGCATCCGCGCCTTCAAGTCCGCAAGCATCTTGCTGCCCCTGGCATTGGCGCTCTGCCGCATCGCCCCGGCAGACGAAGCGAAAGCGCCGGCCGGGCAGCGGGTCTTCTACACCGGCCACAGCTTTCACATGTTCGTGCCGGGGATGATTGACGAGATCGTGAAGACAACCGGGATCCAGGGACACGTTCGCGTGGGGCAGCAAAGCATCGGTGGCTCGAAGGTGATCCAGCACTGGGAAATGGCCGACGCCAAGAACACCGCCAAGCCGGCTCTCACCAGCGGCAAAGTGGATGTGTTCACCATGGCCCCTCACATCATGATTCCCGATCCCGGCATCGCGAACTTCGTGGACCTCGGGCTGAAGCAAAATCCGACCATGCGCTTCCTCATCCAGGGATCCTGGTATCCTTTCGATGTGGCCGCGCCGACGGACGGATCGCCCGACAAACGGGTCAAGGACAACGCGCAGCGCGACACGATGAAGAGCGAGGACCTCCAGGGTGCCATCGACGAATGGCGCAAGCGGATCGAGACGCAGGTGGACGAACTCAACAAGCAGCACGGCAGCCAGAGCGTGTTCATCGTTCCGGTCGGTGACGCGGTGGTGAAGTTGCGCGCGATGGTCATCGCCGGCCAGTTTCCCGGCATCACCGAGCAGTCGAAACTTTTCCGCGATGCCATCGGCCACGGGCAGGGCCAGATCATGGTGCTGGCAGCCTATTGCAACTTCGCGGCGATGTATCGCATGAGTCCCGTCGGCCACAGAGCCCCGGAACGCAGCGTCACCGACGAGCAGCACGCGATCCTCCAGAAACTCGCGTGGGATGTCGTTTCCAAGTATCCGTACGCAGGCGTCGCCGCGGTTGCGAAATGAGCGATCGCAGCCGGCGAAGGCGTCTGGCAGTCTGGTGAAAGGGCCTCATGCAAAGGACGCGAAAGTCGCAAAGGAAACTCCTTCACAGGGGCATTGCGCCCCCCGCGTCCTTTGCGTGAGACATATCCATGGGTTGCAGCAGGTTGCCGGACACGCAGGGTCATCCACGCGGGAACAAAGGGCTGCAACTTCCGACGGGATGGGTGGTTTGAGGGATGATGAAAGCACGCTCCCTCCTGCCCTTGTTTGCCACCTTGGTTTTCACCGCGACGGCCCGCTCCGAGTCACCCGGCCAGCCGCGTCCCGATGGTTCGCTTCCCGGCGGCCCCATGGCGGAGCGCCTGAAGCATCGGCTTGAGGAGCTTCACCGCGACGGGAAGCATGAGGAAGCCAAGCGTCTGGAAGGCAAGGCCAGCGAGATGTGGGAGCGACGCCGCGGCAATGCACCGGGCGGGCACCGCGCGGGACCGCCTGCCGGAATGCCGCCGGTGAATCCCGGTGAACGCGCGGAGCATCTGGCCGAAGCCGCAAAGCATTTGCGCGCAGCGGGCATCCCGGTTTCGCCGGAGCAGCTCGAAAGGATGGCGGGCAAGGCCGGGGAGAGGATGACGCCGCGTCCGCCCTTCAAGCCAGGTGGCGGTCCCGGCGCAGGTTCCGGCAGCTCTCCGTGGCACCACCCGTTCCAGCCGATGAGCAAGCCCGCACCCGGAGGAGGCTCACCCATGGAAGCGATGCACGACGAGATTCGAGCGCTGGCGAAGCAGGTGCAGGAATTGCGCGCGATAGTGCAGGGCCAGCGCGGCGGACCACAGCCATCGGCACGCCCGGAAGATCGCAGCCGGGGTGGCGACCGCCGCTCGGAGCCGCGAAAGCATTCGGAACATCGTGGCGACAAGCCTCACGGAGACGGGGCGCATGCGGACAAACCCCACGAGGACAAAGCCCGCAGGGAAGAGCATAAGGATGATGCGCCGGCACCCGGAGCTGGCAACGAGCCGCGTCGCGAAAACCCGGCGCGACCCGAGGGCGCATCACGTCGGCGCACCGAAGGCTGAGCGGTGGAGTTGCGCGCGCAAAAAATGCAGGGGCGCTTCGCTCGTTCCAGCCCAGAGCCGACGATCGGATCGACCGCGGATATCGCGGATTGCACGGATGCAAGAAGCGGATCCTGCGCGCAAATCCGCTCATCCATTGGTTGAGCGCCATACGATTTATTCGGCCTGAATGCCTGAATGGAGGAGGCCGCGGCGGGGTGCCGTAGCGTAGCTCTCCCGAGCTGCGCGGGTGGTTCCGGAGATGAAGCCTCGTGGTGCGCAGTTCTGGAGAGCTACGCTACTTTCCAGTCACGCGCCGCCAGCCTGTTCGTCGGGTGTCAGCTTCTCGCCCTTCTGGTCGCGCTGGTAGAGGCTCTTCGCCTTTTCCCAATCGATGTCGCCGCCGGTTGCGGCGGTCTTGCCCGCAGACGGCTGGCCGGCACCCTTCCCTTTTTTCAGAGCGATCGCCCGCTGGAGGTAGGGGCGCTCGTCGTCGGTCAATGTCTGGCCGGATTTTCTGTCGTTCGAAAAGCTGCCGCGCATTGTCGAAGTCGATGTCACCCGCGGCGGGTTCGGCGAACAGCGACGCGCACCCGAGGAGTGCGAGGAACAGCGGAGGGAGGAGGTGTTTCATGGAGAGCATGTCCATCGAACACCGCACTCCCGCTGAGGTTACCCACTTTTCGCCGAATCCACCGTTCACAAACTGCAGCGTTCGCCGCACTCCTTCATTTTGAAAGAGGTGGCTGGGGCCGGAATCGAACCGGCGACACGAGGATTTTCAGTCCTCGCTTCTAACAGAGCAAATGTGCGCATTTTTCGACTTGCATGACGCATGCATGACGCATGCATGAAGCCTAGGAGTGTGTCGGACCTCGGCCCTTGAATTATTGCCACTTCACTCGCAGTGACAGATAGACGTATTAAGTTCGAATTTCTGGCAAATAGATAACTAATGATAGCCAGTCAATCCAGTAAGTCGTACGCATGCGTAAGTCCGACAGGCTGCTAGACGTATTGAAAGGAGAAGAAGCGTCATGAAGAAGCCACGCACACCCAAGTTCCCGATCACGATCGCCAAGGGCAGTGCCCGGGTGAAGATCTACCGCCAGTTGAACCGCGGGCGGGAACTCTTCACCGTCGCCTGCGTCGGCTCGGCGGGCCGCGTTCGCGAGAATTTCACCGATCTTGAAGCAGCACGCAGCAAACAAGCGCCCACGCCGCGATGCTCGCACAGGGCGACCTTGAAGCCCTCAAGCTCACCGGCAGAGAGCGGCAGATATTCGTGGCGGCATCCGAGGCACTCGGACCCACGGGCATCAGTCTCGACATCGCCGCACGCGAGTTTGCAAAGGCGTTCGAGATTCTCGGGCACGACGCGATCATCGAGGCCAGACGATTTTACAAGCGCACCGGCGAAACGGCACTCCCTGACATCACCGTTGCCGAAGCCGTGGCGAAGTTCTCCCAAGCCAGGGTTGCCGGGGGAATGTCCGCCCTCTACCTGAAGGACATCCGCGGCCTGCTCGGGCGCTTCGCTCACGCCTTCCAATGCCAGATCAAGACCGCCATCGCCGACGACCTTCAATCTTACATGGCTGCGTTGAAAATCGGCCCCGTCGCGAAGAACAACCATCGCCGCCTCATCGTGGCGCTGTTCAATTTCGCCAGGGCGCGAGGCCGACCGTGCTTGTGTTGGTTCCACTCGCAGCTTACAAGGCCGCCCTCTTATGTTCGCCCGCAACCTCCTCCTCTCCCTCGCCTCATTCACGCTTTCGACCGACGGCTTCTCTGCCGACGATACCTTTACCGACCCGGCTTCGGCTGGCGTGGACTTCCAGCTTCAGGGGGAATACAGCGGGGAAAATTGCGGTGCGCAGGTCATCGCTTCGGGCGGTGGGAAGTTTCACCTCGTCGGCTGGAGCAAGGGCCTCCCGGGCGAAGCGCCCGATGCCGAAAAGAAACAGGAGATTGACGGCACACTCGAAAATGGCGCCGTCCATTTCAAAAATGACGAATGGGACGCGACGCTGAAGGACGGCGAAATCCACGGCACGAACAAGGAAGGCAGGAGTCAGACGTTGAAAAAGCTCGTGCGCAAATCCCCCACCCTCGGAGCGACGCCGGCAGCGGGAGCAATCGTTCTCTTCGACGGCACAAACGCCGACGCGTGGAAGAACGGCAAGCTCGACAAGGACGGCAACCTCCAGTGCGGCGTGGTGAGCAGGCAGGAGTTCGGGGATTTCTCGATGCACACCGAGTTCCTCCTGCCCTTCAAGCCCACTGCCCGCGGCCAGGGCCGCGGCAACAGCGGCGTCTATTTGCAGGACCGCTACGAGGTGCAGGTGCTCGATTCCTTCGGCCTCAAGGGCGAGAACAACGAGTGCGGCGGCATCTACACCAAGCACAAGCCGAAGGTGAACATGTGCTTCCCGCCGCTGAGCTGGCAGACCTACGACATCGACTTCGAAGCGGCGAAATGGGACGCCGCCGGAATGAAGCTCAAGAATGCCATCGTGACCGTGAAGCACAACGGCGTGCTGATCCACGATCACGCCGAGGTCAACAGTTCGACGACTGCCTCAGGCCGCAAAGACGGGCCCGGCCCCGGGCCGATCCAACTCCAGAATCACGGCAATCCAGTCGTGTTCCGAAACATCTGGCTGGTGGAAAAGAAGTAACCACCGCAGCGCAACCGGCGAGCGAGCGGGGCAATCGATTCCGGCACCGAGTAAAAAGGAGCCTCCATGAGCCCGTCGCACCTCCACTCATGGTTCCTTGGAGTCGGTTACTCCCATGCCTACGAGGTGTTCAACTATTTTGAATGCGCCGCGTGGATCGTCATCGCGGCGGTGCTTCACCTCCGGTTCCGAAAGCACCCTGCCGACCAGCGTGCCGTCGCGCGCACTTGCATCGCTCCCGTCGTCATCGGCAGATCCGACTACTTCGAGGCGCCGACGCCAGGCGCGTCTGCCTTGGTGGCTGTGGGCCTGGAAAATCCGCTGCGCCGGACCCCCTCACTCCCCGGCACCGCCCGACGCCCGGCCCGTTTCCGGCGCGGCGCGGTGAAAAGCGATTTCCTTGCGAGGCTCTTGCAAAACCCCGGCCGTAAGAGGGCGAGATGCCTTCACTCCTCTGCGCGATGACGCCGCGCGTCGGTGACCGTGTAGGTTTTGCAAGAACCTCTTGCACTTAGTCATTACAACACTCTTTGGCCTCATCCCGCGCGAGAGGCACCGCTTCTTCTCTTGCCGGGCTTTCGGGATCTCCCTACGGGACTCGGACGATGAAAATTCAAATTGCTCTCATTTTCGCGGCACTGGCCCTTCCGGGCCCGGCGCAGGAAGTCGATGCCGTGGCAGAGGGCAAGACCGCGTTCGAACTCTACGGCTGCGTGGTGTGCCACGCGGTGGCAAAGGACGATGCCACCGTCCGCATCGGGCCGAATCTGCACGGACTATTTCTCAACGAGCCGCGCGAGCGCGAGGTGCTCGATCCGAAGTCGGGGGAGAAAAAGAAGGTGAAGGCGGACAAGAACTACTATCTGGATTCGGCGCGCAAGTCGTGGGACGTGCTGGCGGTCGCGGAGAGCGGACCGACCAAGGGGACTGCCTTCCTCGCCGCGATGCCGTTGTTCACCACCGAGGTGCTCCCCGGCCAGGCCGTGGAAAATATCTGGCATTACCTGCGCACGTTGGCGGACGCGGGACAAGCCGGACCGGCGGTGGTGAAAGTGAAATTGGCAAAGCAAGCCACGCCGAAGAACATCGTGGACATTCCCAACGAGGAGCCGGTGTCAAAGCGGACGCGTGTCTTCCGCGCACCGCTCCGCGGATCGAGCGGACGGGCTCTGCATGTGGGACTGCCAAATGGGATGAACTACACGTTCGACCCCCGGTTCCTCTCGGTGCGCAACATCTGGGGCGGCGGATTTCTGAACCTCTCGAAGGAACGCGAGGGCCGTGGGACACCGGGCTCCGTCCGGGGGCAGGGAGCGCAGGTCTTCATCGAGGGCGGGGCCATTTTGCAGCCGCTGACATCCGCGGGCGTCCCGGTGGATTTTGAGTTCAAGGAGCCGGACGTTCTTGATGATCAGGCGGTCGAGAAATGGCTGTGGGACGATCGCGATTTCCGCACACTCCTCACGTCGGTGGACGCAAAATTTCTCGGACACACGCTCGATCCGGTCACCGGTGATCCGGCATTCCACATCCGGATCGGGAAGAACGACATTTTCCAAAAGGTGACGCTCACCGGCGACGGGCGGATCGAGTTTGTGATCGAGGGGAAATTGAAGGAGCCGCAGAAATTCAAACTGGCGGAGAACGGACTCTCGGACGTGAAGGCCGGGGGCGAAACATTCACCGGCGGCGTGTGGACCCTCGATCCCGCGATGGGGCCGCTCCACAAACTCACCGCGCGACTGGCGGGCGGGCTCGTCGCACGACCGATCCTCGATCGCGAGGAAGATTGGGCGTCGCAGCCCGTGGTGACAAGTCCGCCCAAAGAGGGAAGGCAAAAGCTGGAACTGCCGGCAGGTTATTCCGTGGAGGACTGGGAATCGCCGAAGGATCTCTACGGACGGAAACAGTTGTTCGAGCCCACCGGCATCGCGGTGGCAAAGGACGGCACGATCGTCGTGGGCACGCGCACCGCGGGAGTGTGGCGCATTCGCGATGGAAAGTGGACGCTGTTTGCAGAGGGAATTTACGAGTGCCTCGGCGTGGTGATCGAGGACGACAAGGGTGACAGGATTGTCGTGACGCAGAAGCCGGAGCTGACGCGCATGACCGACACGAACGGTGACGGGCGCGCTGACAAGTTCGAGACGCTGTGCGACGACTTCGGGTGCCACGCGAACTATCACGAATACATCCACGGCCCGGTGCGCGATGCGGAGGGGGCCTATTACATCACGCTGAACCTCGCTCACAGCAAGAGCGAGCGCGCCTCGTGGCGCGCGGGCGGGCCTTTCATGGGAACGATGGGCGGCTTCCGCGGCTGGGCGCTCCGCATCACGCCCGATGGCAAGTCGGAGCCGTTCGCCTACGGGCTGCGCAGCCCGGCGGGCCTCGCATTCGATCCCGACGGGCGGCTCTGGTACGCGGAAAATCAGGGCGAGTATGTCGGCTCGTCGAAGCTCGTGCCGCTGGAGAAAGGGAAATTCTACGGGCACCTGTCGAGCCTCGTGGACCTGCCGGGGAAGATGAAGCCCGACTCGAAGGAATTGAACTTCGACCTTTGGAAGGACAAGCGTCGGATCGGCGCGGTGTGGCTCCCGCACGGGCGGCTCGCGAATTCTCCGGGCAACCCCGTGTGGGACACGACCGGCGGAAAGTTCGGCGTTTACGAGAAGCAGATATTCATCGGCGACCAGACGCTCTCGACCCTTCTGCGGGTCGTGACCGAGCAGACCAATGGCATTGACCAGGGCTGCGTGATTCCCTTCGCGCGGGGGCTTGCAGCGGGTGTGATGCGGCCGTGCTTCCTGCCAGACGGCAGCCTGCTCCTAGGTCAGACCGGCCGCGGCTGGGTTTCAGCGGGCGGCTCCCAGGACCGGTTGCAGCGGATCCTCTACGACGGCAAAACAGTCGCCGCCGACTTCCTGCGGATTAACGCCGCCAAGGACGGATTCGTGATCCATTTCACGCAGCCGATCGTCTCCACGGTGACGGATGAGAATCTGGCTGCCGCATTGAAAGAGAGTTCCTATTTCTACGCCGACACCGGAAAATATGGATCCCCGGAAAACGATCGCCGGGACGATGTGGTGGCGGGCGTGAAGCTGAGCGCCGATCGCAGGTCGGCATCTGTCGGGGTGAAGGATTTCGGCAGCGGCGACCGGTGGCTGAACCGCATCTACCACATCCGGATCGAGGATACGAAAACGCTCTTCGGCGAGGCACCGGTCTGGAAGAAGCTGGAGGCATACTACACGCTGCGGGCGATCCCGTGATGGTGGAATCGCGCACACGCTCACCTGCATGGACCTCCTCACGGAAAAAGTGCTTTGGCAAATCGCGCCCGACAGCGGCTGCGATCGCATGTCCATGGCTGCCGACGGAAAGGAAATCTACCTCCCGTCTTTCGAGAAGGATTTCTGGAACCTCGTGGACGCTGCGAACGGCGACATCATACCCCCTCACTCCCCGGCACCGCCCGACGCCCGGCCCGTTTCCGGCGCGGCGCGGTGAAAAGCAAATTCCTGGCAGTGACACCGCCACGACGGTGCTTCCACCATTGCGGCTCTGTGCGGTTCTCCCGCGTAATCCGCGCTATCGCCACTCCTTCAAGCACTCCACTCTCTTTTTCAGAAAATGCTGCGCTCTCCGAGGCAGCCATTAAGTCTAGGCTCCCTTCGCGGACGTATTCACAAATGATCGCCTCCGGTTATTCCACGATGATGACTTCAACATCTAATCGCTTGCTCAGAACTTCGGAAATGACAAAACACACGCTATGAATCGCCTGGAATTTCTTAAGCTGACGACCGCCGGAGTGCTGGCTACCACCGTAACGAACTCCGCCGCCGGTGGAAAGGATGACGCCATAGCCGTCGCGGTGCGTCCGAAGATGTTGTTTTTCGATGTCAATGAAACGCTTCTCGATCTCACTGCGATGAAGACGAGCGTCGGGAAGGCCATTGGAAGGCCGCGCCGACCTGGTCCCTCTCTGGTTCACCACCATGCTTCAGTATTCCCTCGTGGCCACGGTCGGGGATCACTACGACGACTTCGGCAGGATCGGCGCGGCAGCCATGCTAATGGTGGCGCGCAATCACGGCATCAATCTTTCCCAGGAGGCCGCGCTTGAGGCGATGCGCCCCATTCGTTCACTGCCGCCGCATCCGGAAGTGAAGGCCGCGCTCCAGAAGCTGAAGGTCGCTGGTTACCGTCTAGTCACCTTCACCAATTCCTCCCAAGCTGCGGTGGATGCGCAAATTCAAAACGCTGGTCTGACCGAGCTCTTCGAAGCGCGGGTGAGCATCGGCGAAATTCAGATTTTCAAGCCGCACGGGCACGCCTACCGCTGGGCTGCGCGCAAGATGGGATTGCAGCCCGCCGAATGTCTTCTCGTCGCTGCACACGGTTGGGACATCGCGGGCGCGCTTTGGGCCGGCTGGCGCGGGGCCTTTGTCTCGCGTCCCGGCGCACAACTCTACCCGCTCGCCCCCGATCCCGAAATCGCTGAGCCCGACCTCACGAAAATCGCCTCACGGCTCTTGGCGCTGACGAATTAGCGGAGGGGTTATCAATATGCTTGCCGCTCTGTATCATTTGCCAGACTCCGATTTGGCAGTCGCCGACTCCACCGGGCCGTTCTCCACGCCACTCACATTCGAATCCACACTTTGGCCTCCATGCGCGGCAACGCAGTTATCCTGCTCTTGTTTTTTTGAACCGTATTCTCCCTCCATGCCTGAAAAATTAGAAGCCCCTAGAGGCTCTTGCAAAACCTCCACGGCTACCGACCGGGCGGCGTCATCGTTCAGATGAGAGGTGGCGTCCCGC
>Ga0105046_10005237_pt1 | contig 20524 bp, 21 predicted proteins | sample MAT03_FD_78385 | JGI IMG/M metagenome (GOLD analysis project Ga0105046, IMG submission 78385) | Freshwater microbial communities from Lake Fryxell liftoff mats and glacier meltwater in Antarctica - MAT-03 (megahit assembly) | ecosystem: Environmental > Aquatic > Freshwater > Ice > Liftoff...
CGACGAACTGTTGGAACGTCTTGAGCGAACGTCGCGGACGCAGGCGCCGTTGGCGCATATCGACACGTTACTTTCCGCCGCCGAACTTTTGCCTCCGGAACAGCCGCGGCTTCGGTATCTGGAAGATGCGGTCTCGCTACTGGGGGCAATTCGGGAAGAGGAGCCACGTTACTTTTACTTGGCCGCCGCCGCGCATCTGCTGGCCACGCAGGACCGCGATGAGGCTGAGCAGATCTGCCTGCGGATTCCCGCGCGCCAGTCTGTTAAGTGGCGCACGGACTACCGCGGACGGTGCTGGCAGTTCCTGGCGTTGCAATCGAAGAACCGGCGAGCCACGGTGCTGAAGGGCTTGCAGACGGGTGCGTTTCAGATTCCGATGGCGCTCGATCTGATCGATGCGGCCCCGGAGGACGGCGGCGATATTTTGCAGGCCATGATGACATCGTTTCCGGGCGCCAAAGCGGCGCCGGAGGACGTGGCGCTGCTCGACAAGGCGTTGCGGATCGTCGCGCCCTTCAACCTGGGGCTGGCGCGGGAAGCCGCGATACGGCTGCGTCAAGCCCCACCGCCGCCGGAGCCACCGGAGGAGGATGTCGAGCCACCGGCAGCCGATCGCGCCGAGGAGCTATTCACGCAGGCCGACGATCTGAGTCTGCCGCCGGGCGAGCGATCGACACGCCTTGTGCGGGTTCTGGATGCCACGCCGCGCATGAAAAACTTCCCGCGGAGATTGCAGTTACAGGCGTATCTCACGGCCTGGTTCACGGCGGAAGGCTCCACCGGTACGGCGAACAGGGCGGCCGACTATCTCAACGCTTCGCTGGCCCAGTGCGCGGGCGAAACGTGTTTGGAGTCCATCGATTCGCTGGTCGATTTCATCGTCAAGAACCGCATCGATCCGGAGAACCTGCGGGTGCGGCATCCGTCCCTGGCGGCGCGGCTCTTGCTCCGTGAGTTGCGCCTTCAAATGCAGCGTTAATATGTTACTCGCTTCTTCCGCACTGGTCCTGACGCTGCTCCAGCAAATCGAAGAGGCCTCCCACGCGGAGCCGCCGGTTTTCCAGGTGGAGACGCTGCTGAATACGGCAGGGTTGCTGCCGGCGAAGGACTACGCCGAGCAGCGAAGTGACTTTATTAAGAGTGCGCTGCGGATCACGGCGGCGATTCGCGACCAGAGTTCGCGGGATATCTTCCAGGCGCACGCGGCGCATTTGCTATTCGCTCACGACCGGCCGGAGGCGGTGCGGATCTGCCGGGAGATTAGCGGGCGGCAAGCCATTTCGTGCTGGAGTATCGTCGATCCACTGGAGGGATTGCGGTCGATAGCGTATCCGAAGGACCGCACCGAAGAGGAGGCCAAGTTTCTGTTGGAGGCTTCAACGGTACTGGCCGCGAAGGATTCGACTCGCGCCAAGGAGATGTTGGACAAGGTGCAGAAGCAGGCGGAGAAGAAGCCTGCGCCGAAAGTGAAGCGGAAGGAAGCAGGTCCGGCTATCAAGGCGAAAATGGACCGGGCCGACCGGGACGAAATCTCCGATTTAGAGCGATCGCTGCTATTTCGCGAGGTTTTGGAGGTGTCGGACACGATTGAAGACTTCACCGACCGGATGCTGCATGAAGGGGCGATCGCCGTGTGGTTTGCCACGAATCGCGAGGAGGCCACGGCGTCGTTGACGGCGGCTAAATTGCACAAGACCTTCGCGGAGGCGTGCAAGTGCGAGGATGCACAGTGCGACTCCATTGAGGGCCGGGCGGATTGCTCGGACAACATAGACATTTTTGTGCGGTACATGGCCGAACAGAAGGTGGACCCGGCGGCACTGCGTATTCGTCACCCTTCGCTGGCGGCGCGGGCGCTGGTATACAAGTTAAAGGAGCTTTTCAAATGATCGGACCCATTTTCACAGCCGCGGCCGCGGCGACGCTGACGCAACATGCCGGGCGCATTGAGACGTGCCTGGGAAAGCTTACCCAGGAACAGATCTGGACTCGCGGGAGCGACGATGAGAACGCCGTGGGCAATCTGGTGCTCCATTTGTGCGGGAACCTGCGGCAGTATACGCGCCACGCGATTCTGGGCGACCCGGATACTCGGACGCGCGACGAGGAGTTTAACGCCGTGAGCGGCGGAGCGCTGGGGGAGCAGCTACATGGGGTGGTCGCTGACGCGGTGGGGATCATTAAAGGGGTTAGCGAGGAGCGGTTGGCGGAACGAATTGTCGTTCAGAATCGCGAGATGACGGTGTTGGAGGCGATCTTCAGGACCACCGAGCACTTCTCGCAGCACACGGGGCAGATTCTGTACGCCACCAAGCTGCTGACGCATGAATCGCTGGGGTTCTTCACGCACAGGAAAGTTTCGGCGTAAAGCGGGCACTGCTTTTTGTAGCGGCCGTCGCGCTGTGCGCGCAGCCGGCGACGCGCTCCTTGAACGACATCAACTGGATGGAGTTTCAGGAGTTGATCCCATCGAAGATCGAGACGATTCTGATCCCGGTGGGGACAATGGAGGCGCACGGCGTGATCAACAACGGCGCAGATAACACGGCGCCGGAGGCGATTGTCAAAGCGATCGCTGAACCGCTGAACGCCGTCTACGCGCCCGTGCTTCCCTACGGGGTGACGGGCGCGTTGGCGCCCTACGCGGGTTCGTTTTCGATCAAAGAGTCTCACTACCGGGCGTTTCTAACCGATGTTCTTGAGGGCTGGGCGGGGCACGGATTCAAGAACCTGATCATCATTAACGGGCACGGCGGTCCGCAGACGGCGATTCTTGAGGGGATCGCAACCGATGTCGGTTCGCGGCTACGGGTGCGGGTCCTGGTCATTAACTGGTGGGCCTTGGCCTCGGACCTGACGAAGGAGATATTCGGGGAAGATGGAGGGCACGCGGGCTGGAACGAGACCGCGTACGTGCAGGCGGTTGATTCCAAGCTGGTTTCGCCGAAGCGTTATTCCAAAGAGCTGGCGACGGCAAGACCCGCACCCAGCACTTGGTTTGCGTATCCGTTCCCTTCCTCGATCATTCTGTATCAGCCAAATCAAGGCTACGTTCGCTTCGACGGAGATAAGGCCGAACAGTACCGGAAGGCCGTGAACTTACGGATGCAGACACTGGTGGCGGACACGATCGGCAAATGGGACAAAGCGAAGATCTTCCGGGATTAGGCGGGTCCGGTCCAGCCCCAGCCGGGCTTGGCGAGATCGAGCGAGTCGCCGGCCTGCTTGAGCAGCATTCGCATGAGGAGATCGAGTTGGCTCACGGTCTCCTTTAAGATTGCGTCTTCGGCGAGATTTTTCATTTCCCAAGGATCGGCGGCGATGTCGAAGAGTTGGCGGTTTTGCACGCCGTTGGCGTTGTAGCGAATGAACTTCCAGCGCGTTGTGCGGAGCGCTCGCTGGTAGTGACGGTAGCCGTAGACCATGCCGTCGCGCATCTTTCGCTTCGGGTCCTTGAGCACCGGGACCAGGCTTTTGCCGTCGACGGTGGGCGGGACAGGCAGGCCGATTAGGTCGAACAGCGTTGGGAAGATGTCGAAGAGATAGACCAGTGTGTCCGTGCGGCGGGCGGCGGGGATACCGGGACCGGCGAAGATGAGGGGCACGCGGATGGAGTGATCGTAGAGGTTTTGTTTACCGAGAAGGCCGTGCTCGCCGACCGCCAGGCCGTTGTCTCCGGCGAAGACGACGTTCGTGTTTTTGGTCAGGGCTTCTTTTTCGAGGGTGTCAAAAATGCGCCCGAGTTGGGCGTCCATGTGGGTGATGATGGCGTAGTAGTCGCTGCGTTCTTTGCGAACGGCGGCGGGCGTGCGGGGCCAGGGGAGAAGGGCTTCGTCGCGGACCTTGAGCTCGCCGTTATCGAAGGGGTGTTCGGGCAGGAAATTTGGAGGAAGTTCGATGCGCTCCTCAGGATACATGGCCTTGTATTCTTTGGGCGGCTGGCGGGGGTCGTGTGGCGCGGTGAAGGCGCAGTAGAGGGCGAAGGGCTTGGATTTGTCGCGGTTTTTGAGGCTGGCGATGGCGGCGTCAGCGAAGATCTCGCTCGAGTGCTTCGCGCTTGGCTTAACAGCGGACTTGGGGTAGACGGCTTCGGGATTGAACTCGTGCAGCGGGGTTTGATAGTGATCGGCCATGCCGCCGAACAGGATCGGGCCGCCCTTTTGAAAGGCGCGATGATAGAGCGCAGGGCCGTTGTGCCACTTGCCGATGCCGATGGTTTCGTAGCCGCTTTGCTTTAGCAGTTCGGGCCATAGATGGAACTCTTTTGGCTCGCCCCATTCCTTTTTCTTTTCGATATTTGCCGTGACGTGGAAGGTGTTTTGGCCGGACATCAGCATGGCGCGGCTGGGCACGCAGACGGCGGGTTGCAGGCCGCCCATGATGCAGGCGTGGGTGAACGCCGTGCCGCGCGCGACGAGTTTGTCGAGATTGGGCGTCCGGATTTCGGGGTTGTTGAGGGAACGGATGGTGCGGTAACTCATGTCGTCGGCATAGATCATGAGGACGTTGGGGCGGGCCTTGGGAATCTGCACGGCGGCGGCCTGCAAAAAGGTTCGGCGCGAAATAGACATAGGAGCCATAGTATCGGAAAATGTGGCATGCTCGCCCCTGTTACTTTGGAAGGTCAACACGTCCGATTAGAGCCGCTGTCGCAAGCGCATCTGGATGGCCTTTGCGTCATTGGAATGGACCCATCGCTATGGGCCTACATGTTGGTGCACGTCACGAATCGCGATGAGATGGCCGCCTACATCGACGCCGCGCAAGGGCCCACGCAGTTGGCGTTCGCGGTGATTCACAAAGCCAGCGGACGCGTTGCGGGCTGCACGCGATATTTGAACTACGAACCGGCGCACAAACGCATTGAGATCGGGTCGACGTGGTACGGGCTGGAGTTTCAGCGGACGGCGGTGAACACGGAGTGCAAGTATCTGTTGATTGGGTATGGGTTTGAAACGCTGGGGATGAATCGTGTGGAGCTGAAGACCGACCAGCGGAACGAGCGTTCACAGAAGGCGATGCTGCGGGTGGGCGCGAAACAGGAAGGGACGCTGCGGCGGCATATGATCGTCCCGGGATTTGTGCGGGATACCGTTTATTTCAGTGTGATTGCGGAGGAGTGGCCGGAAGTGAAGGCAGACCTTGAAATCAAACTGCGGGGCGGGAACATTCCCGCTGCGCCCGCAGTCTAATTGAAATCGCTCCTATATTAGAAGTCCGAAATCTCACGAAACGTTAGGCGAGCCTGCTGGCCGTGGACGGGGTGAATTTCTCTATTTCGCCGGGCGATGTGCTGGGGTATCTGGGCCCGAACGGCTCCGGAAAAAGCACGACGGTGAAGATGCTGACAGGGCTGCTGGAACCGACGAATGGAGAGATCCTGTTCCATGGGCGGCCGGTACGGGATGACTTGATCGCTTATAAACAGGCTATCGGCTACGTTCCGGAAGAGGCCCAATTATACGGGTTTCTGACGGGATGGGAGTATCTGGAACTGATCGCGACGCTGCGTAATATTCCGGCGCGGGCGTTTGAGGCGAAGGCGCGGGCGATGCTGGAGGCGTTCACGATCTATACCTATCGCGATGCAACGATTTCATCCTATTCCAAGGGGATGCGGCAAAGGATTGCGTTGATCAGCGCGACGATGCATAACCCGGATCTGCTGATCCTGGACGAGCCCTTCACGGGACTGGATGTTTCCAGCGGGATTGTGCTGCGACAGGTGATTGAGCAACTGGCGGCGGCGGGGAAGGCGATCTTTTTTGCAAGCCCGGCGATTGAGGTGGTGGAGCGGCTTTGCAATCAGCTGGTGCTGTTGCGCAAGGGCAAGCAAATTGCGGCGGGGAACATGGCGGAGACACTGGCGCAACTGGGCTACACGCGACTGGAAGACGCTTTTGTGCAGATGGCGGAACAAACCGACACAGCGCAGACGGCGCGCAATATTGTGGCCGCGATTGAGGCCGATTAGAATGTTCCGAACGCTGGTGGGACACTTTGCGAGGCGGTTGGTGCAGTCCGGCGGCGAGGAGTCGGGTGATGTGGATATGAGCCTGGGCGCGATGCTGGCGTTGCTGGCTTCGCCGGGTGTGTTTATCGCGATTGGCTTGTTGGACCGCTACTCTTCGCTGCTGAACTATTTTCGCGGCCAGCCGGTGATCGCGGACAACTATGCGCGGGCGGTGGGCGATGGGTATACGCTGCTGGTTTTTTCAATGGCGGTGACGGGGCTGGTGACGGTGTGGAAGTGGGACCGGATTCTGCCGGACGCGATGGACCGGCTGAACCTGGGGCCGCTGCCGATCCCGGACCGGACGGTCTTCCTGGCGAGTTTGGCGGCGATCGGGCTGGTGGTGGCGGTGTTCATTCTCGATGTGAACGCGGGGTCCATGTTCATTTTTCCGATGGTGGTGACGGCGGACCAGCAGGGCGTGGTGGCGTTTGTGAAGTTGACAGCGGCGCATTTTCTGGTCCTGCTGCTAGGGAGTTTGTTGGCGTTTTGCTTCTGTTTTTCGTTGATGGGGGCGCTGATTGCGGTGGCTCCGGCAGCCTGGTTTGGCGGGCTTTCTATTGCGCTTCGCGCGGTGACGGGTTTCGCGTTGCTGGCGATGTGGCTGACTTCGAACCGGGGACATGGGTGGCTGCGGATGACGCGGGGCGGGACGGCGACATGGCAAGAGTGGGTACCGCCGGTGTGGTTCGCTTCGTTGTATGGCCCGCTGGCGGGCCGCGACGAATTGGGTGTGCCCCTTTTGTGGCAACGAGGATTATGGGCGTTGGGGCTGGTGGCACTGGTGGCTTTGGGCGGCTATCTGATTGGCTACCGGCGCGGGATGGATGGGAGGCTGGTCCGTTCTTCCGGGCGGAAGCGATGGCCGAACTGGTTGTTGTTGCAGGGATCGACACCTTTGGAGCGGGCGGCGTTCCGCTTCAGTCTTTTGACGTTGTGGAGAAGTGAGCGGCATAGTTTGCTCGTGGTGGCGCTGTTGGGCGCGGGGCTGGTGTTTGGCGTGATGCAAGGCGCACCGGAACGAATTCCGTTCTTCGCTGGGTTCTCGCTGATTGTCGCGCTGCGCATGGCGTTCAGCGTGCCGGCGTCGCCGGCCGCGAATTGGCCGTTCCGTCTGCTTGCCGTCGCCCGGCACGGGGAGATGGGCCGGGTGGCGCGTCGACTGCTGTGGCTGCACTTTGCAGCGCTGGTCGTGATTCCGACTTTGTTTTTCTGCCCGCCAGCGGTCACGGTGACAGTGACATTGATGCACACGGTTTTAATAGAGGCGTTGCTCCTCGATTTTCGTCAGATTCCATTTACCGTACGAGTGGCGGGATTCCGCAGTAACCGCCTGGCTTATGCGCTGTTAGCGCTGGTTGGGCTTGGTTTGATGCCTTGGGCCGGGGGCCGCATCGCAGCGTGGATTGAGTTCCAGCCGCTGCGGGTGATGGCGCCGTTTGCTATTGCGGCATTGTTACTCTACTACCGCGCACATGCTTCGGAAGCGTTGACAGCAGGACAGCCGCCACTGGTATTTAAAGATGACGTGGAAGAGGTGATCCGGTTGCGGCTTTAGGTTACAGGGCCGGGATTGAACGGCGCGAGCGAATTATGCAGCCGCCACTGTTCGGCCCAGGTTTTCTTGCGGCCGCTAGCGACGTCAAGCAGGTAGCGGAACAACTCCCAGCCGACGTCTTCGATGGTCTTGTGGCCGGTGGCGATGGTTCCGGCATCGAGGTCGATGAGGTCCGGCCACTTTTCGGCGAGCGCGGTGCGGGAACTGACTTTGGCGACGGGGACCATGGCGAGTCCGTAGGGCGTGCCCTCGCCGGTGGTGAAGACATGGAGGTTCATGCTCGCCAGTTGCTGGGTGCCGCAGATGAAGTCGCTGGCCGGGGTGGCGGCGAAGACGAGGCCCTTGGCAGTGACTTTTTCGCCGTGCGTGGCGACGTGATGGATGGTTCCGGAGCCAGCTTTGGCGATCGAGCCAAGCGCCTTTTCGACAATATTATTGAGGCCGCCGCGTTTGTTGCCGGGGGTCGTGTTGGCGGATCGGTCGGCGCCGCCTTTGGCGAGGTATTCGTCGTACCAGAGCATCTCGGCGATCAGTTTGCGGGCAGTGGATTCGTCGGCGCAACGGGGAGTCAATAGGTGAATCGCATCGCGAACTTCGGTGACTTCGGAAAACATGACCGTGCCCCCGGCGCGGACGAGGAGATCGGCAAAGTAGCCGACGGCTGGATTGCAGGTGACTCCGCTGAAAGCGTCACTGCCGCCGCATTGGACACCGACGTTTAGCTCGCTGGCGGGGACAGTGGAACGGCGCCGCTTATCGAGCTCGGCGAGGCGCTTTTCGGCTTGCTCGCAGATGGCGGCGACCGTGGCGGCGAAGCCTCGATTGTCCTGGAGACGAATGACACTCGGTTCAAAGAATGGAAGAAGGCGGTTGGGCTGCATCTTCTCGCAGCCGAGGCTGACGACGAGGGGGTCGCCGGCGATGTTGGCGTGGCGGCTGATGTGACCGAGCGTGGCGATGGGGATGCGCGCGCCGGGAGCATCGATGGCCACGCCGCAGCCATAGGTGTGGGTGACGGCGACAACGCCATCGACGTTTGGATACTTGGGGAGAATTTCGGCTTCGATGCGGCGGACGGCGTAATCGACCGTCGGCGCGACGCACTGGACGGTGGTGGTGATGCCGAGCATGTTGCGCGTGCCGACGGAGCCGTCGGCGTTGCGATAGCCGTCGAAGGTGTAGCCCGTTAGTGGTTCAGGAGGGGGCATTCGCCGGGTGGCCAGGGCCAGTTGATCGAGCGGCGGCGCGGAGGGCAGCGTCAGCATGTCCTCGCGGATCCAGCGGCCGGCTTCGACATCGGCCAGGACGTGGCCAATGACTTCGCCGTAGCGCACAACCGGCGCGCCGGCGGGAAGCCGGATCAGCGTCACCTTGTGCGACTGCGGGATGGATTCGGCGGCGGTTAAGCCGTTGGCGAACTGAGCGCCCGGCGCTACGCCTTCAGGATTTACGATAATGGCAACATTGTCGTTGCTGTGGACTTGAACGAATAGGGGATTCACGAGTGCAACCAGAGACCGTCTTCTCAGTCTGCAACACATCCGCGCTGCTCGGTTGGATTGTGTTGCTCGCCGGATATCAAAAATCGTGGAGCGTGCGAGCGGCGCGTTGGCTGGCCATGGCGTTCGCTGTCACCTACGTCATTGTATTGTCTCTGCACTTCGGCGAAGCGGAGGGTGGGTTCGGGTCACTGCCTGAGGTGATGAAACTGTTCACCGACCGCTGGGTGACTCTGGGCGGATGGATCCACTACTTGGCGTTCGATTTGTTTGTTGGAGCCTGGATTGTAGAAGCGGGGCAGCGGGAGGGGTTGGCGTGGTGGCGCGTCCTTCCGGCGTTACCGGTCACCTTTATGTTCGGTCCCGCGGGATTGCTGCTGTTTGTGCTGTTGCGAGGAAAGGGATTTTGACGATGTGGGTTGAGTGGAAATCGCGGCAGCCGCTGCTATTTTGGACGGCCGTGGCGCACGCGGCGGTGTTCCTGGTTTGCGCGGTTTTAGCGCTTGTCGACGATACCAGATCACCGGGCTCAATCGCTGGATCAAGCCGATGAAGTTCGGCATTTCCGTGGCGATTTATCTGGCTTCGCTGGCGTGGTACTGGCCGGTGGCCGTGGCATCGAGCAAGGCGAAGCGATGGGCTGCGGGAGTGCTGGCGTGATCGTTATGGGGCAAGCCGGACGGGTGGTTCGCAGCCATTTCAATCTCGACACCCCGTTTGATTCGACGTTGTTCAACCTGATGGGCGTGGCGATAATTGTGAACATCGTCACCGCGGCGATATTTTGCCGGTGGACGTTCCGAGCGGCGCCGTCGCCCTATGTTTGGGGGATTCGGATGGGCTTGGTGAGTTTCGTAATTTTCGCGATGGAGGGGATGATTATGGCGCAGCGGCTGGCGCATTCGGTGGGTGTGCCGGATGGCGGGCCGGGGCTGCCGGTGGTGAACTGGAGCACTACGGGCGGGGATTTGCGCATCGCCCATTTTCTGGGAATGCACGCGTTGCAGTTGCTACCGTTGGTTGGCTTTTTCGGGCGCAGTACAGCGGCCGTGGCACTGGCATTTTCGGTTTGGGTCTCGATTTCGGTGGCGGCGATTTGGGGCGCACTGGCGGGAAAGACGATTCCAACCGGCTGAGGCCGCGAGTTCGCGGCCTGCCTGGAAGAAGGGTGCGGTAGATGCTTAGTGTGGCTTTTTCTTCTCTTCTTTCTTGTGTTCGTCTTTCTTGTGGTCGTCCGCAAAGGCGCACATGGAAAGGAAGGAAACAGCCAGCAGAATGGTCGCGAATTTTTTCATTGGTAATCGAAGCTCCTGGAGAAGTAGCGGTCTAATACTTCGCCGCTCCAAATCCATATCGTTCGTTACCGTCAGCCCTTTAGACTTTTTCGACAAACCGCGAAAAAGTACTATAACCGAAGGGCTCAAGTTATGGGAGCAAACGGCCTCAGTACGGTCTTCCCAGGTTCGACGGCGTCCGGCAAACTGTGTGACGGAGATCCCGGTTGCAGGACATTTTCCTCGTTATTCGCTACACACGCCGATGGATTCAGTACGGCATTATCAGCCACGCGGTGATCTGTATTTTCATCGCCGCGGTCGAACAGACGTTAAGATAGATTGAAATGCAATTGCTGCAGGCTGGTTCGCACCGGTTGGTGCTTCTTGAGTACGATATTGATGCGTTGACGTCGGTCGCGCAGCAGACCGATTTTCAGGTGGAAATTCAGGAAACGCCGCGGGCCGTCACCCTTGATCTCTGGACTGAGAAGCGGCAAGTGCCGTTGTTGCTATTTGATGCCGCCGAACCGGCTAATCTCGGCTGGTTTTCCCGCTGCCAGTTTTACGTCGACGGCGCGACGGGAAACGTGCTGCAAACGCCTATTAGCGTCGGCAATAAACGCGACCGTTCCGGCAATTTGCTTCCCGACGCGTTACGCCTGCGACTCGCCAAAGAGGTCCCGGCGGACTTCCGTCTGCCGGGCAAACAGGCGCTGAATGAACAGGTTGTTTACGGCTTGTTGTTCAATCTGCTGGATGCGTTTCAGAAAGTTGGCGTGGCGGTCTGTGGTGGTCCGGTTTTTCAGCCGCTTTCGGGGCGGCGCGAAGTCCCTGTTTCGCGTGACTAACCCTTACCCGGCGCAACGGGCTAAGTAGTACTTTCTGGACTCGAAAAACACGACAATCGTCAGTGTTTATGGCACTCTGGAGAAGCCGGAAGAAAAACTCCGCCGGAGGATTTTTCTCCCGGATCTGTATCTTATTCACGGCCGGTTTCGTCTCCCTGAAGCCGGCCTTTTTTAGTGGGTTTCGACGAGCGGTCCGCCCGTCTCCCGCACGAGCACCTCTTCCACTTCGGCGCGATAGGCGTCGAGCAACTCCTGCGTTTCCGCTTCAAAGCGCATCACCAGAACGGGTTGTGTGTTCGATGCGCGGACCAGGCCCCAGCCGTTCGGAAAGATAATACGCGCGCCGTCGACATCGACAATTTTCCGGGTCGCGCGAAAGTGGGCGGCGACGCGGGCGACAACGTCAAACTTCGTCTCGTCGGTGGTTTCCATACGCAGTTCCGGGGTAGAAACGGTCTTGGGAAGGCCGTCCAACTGGCGGCTCAGCGGCAGGCCCGAGTTGGCCACAATTTCCAATAGCCGGCAGGCAGCGTAGAGCGCGTCGTCGTAACCGAAATAGCGGTCGGCGAAGAACATGTGGCCGGACATTTCGCCGGCGAGTTCCGCGTGTTCCTCCTTCATCTTCGCCTTGATCAGCGAATGGCCGGTTTTGTACATAATCGGGCGGCCGCCGAGGCGGGCGAGTTCGTCGTACATGATCTGGCTGCATTTCACTTCGCCGATGAAGGTTGCGCCGGGTTTCCGGGTGAGGATTTCGCGAGCGAAGATCAGCATCAGCATGTCGCCGAAGACGGGCTCGCCGTTCTCATCGACAGCACCGATGCGGTCTGAATCGCCGTCGAAGCCGATGCCGAGTTCGGCGCCGGTCTCGCGGACTCTGGCCGCGAGCATTTGTAGATTTGCGGGGACGGTGGGATCGGGGTGGTGATTGGGGAACGTCCCATCCATGTCGCCGAACATGCTGTCGAACTCGCAGTTCAAGCGGCTGAGGATTTGCTCAATTATAGGTCCGGCGGTCCCATTGCCGGAGTCAACGACGACTTTCAATTTTCGAGGGAATTGGAACTGTTTGACGATTTCATCGACATAGTCCGGGACAACATCGAGCGTTCGATAGGAGCCCTCGCCGGACTCGAAGTCGCCCAGTTCGATCATCCGGTAAACATCCTGGATGGCCTCTCCGTGGAGCGTCCCGGAGCCGCAAACGGTTTTGAATCCGTTGTAATCGGCCGGATTGTGGCTGCCCGTGATCATCACGGCGCCATGGGCCTGGAGCTTCACGGCCGAGTAGTAAGTGACCGGGGTGGGAACCACTCCAATATCGGTTACGTGGCAACCGGAGGCGATGAGGCCCTTCCGAAGCGCCAGGTTCAGGCGTTCACCGGATAACCGGCAGTCCCGGCCGATGTTCACCAGCGGCCCGGATTGCCGCTGCAAATAAGTGCCTAGGGCGCGGCCAAGAAGCTCTACGCCGTCACTCGTCAAGTCCGTTTCGGCGATACCGCGAATGTCGTACTCGCGGAAGATCGTGGATTTCAGCATATCGACTTGAGGGTAACAAATGAGCGGCGCAGGGCCGCGCCGTTCATTTCATTAAGGCGCCAATAGATGAGCGGCGCAGGGCCGCGCCGTTCATTTCATTAAGGCGCCAATAGATGGGCGGCGCTTGGACGCGCCGCTCATTGATTCCATGAATCCTTAGAAGCGGAAAGCGATGGTGATGTTCATCAGGCCCTGACCGCCGGCGTTGGCGGTTGTGCCTTCGTCGGAGGTACTGGTGGAGACTTTACCGAAGATCGCCGGATTGGTGAAGTTGACGGCCAGATTCGGAACCGACAAGTTGTACCACTTGAAGGGGTTCTGGAAGTCGAAGCGGAAGGTGGCCGTCGCGCGCTCCTTGATTCTCCACTCTTTGGAAGCCGAGAACTGCGTGTCGATGAAGCGCTGGCGATCGAAGGTATTGCGCCCGACGTTACCCTGTGTGAACGCCGCCGGATAAGAAAAGTAGTCCATGGATTCAACCAAGCTGTTTTGAGCGGCCTGCAAGAAGCGGTTGCTGCCAATGTCCTGCCAGTTGTCGCGGAGGCCCGCGCGTTGACCGGTGGAATTTGGCCGGCCCGCGCGAGTGGCGACGACGCCCGGCATGTACTGGAAGGGGCTGCCGGCAAAGCTGAGCGAATAAGCATCGCCGCTTTGAATGCGGTACAGCCATACCATGTCAAAACCGCCGACGGCGGCGTTGAGCCAGCTGTTGTTGTTCAGCCATTTGCGGTTCTTGCCGAACGGCAGCGCGTAGTTCATGCTGCCGGTGTATTGGTGCGTCCGGTTGTTGGATGCCTCGGCCCTATCCAATTGGCGCGGTATCAGGTTGTTGGAGCTGGTGGCGTCGATTAGCTTCGAATAGGTGTAGAAGGTGAGGAGGGACAGACCTTGCGACATCCGCTTTTCGAGTTTCACGGTTCCGGCATGATAGTTCGTCCGGGCGCCATTCGTCCGGAAGAGAATGCTGCCGAAGTTGGGGAAGGGGCGGAAGGGCTGTGAGTTGTTCAGGAAGGTGTTGAACTGCGTCGGGTTGGTCAGGCGCAGATTGTTGGCCCAATCGTAGGAGATGCTGTTGATTTCCCTATTTTCAAAGCCGTTCACCGAGCTATTGCCGGTGTATGTTAGTTCCACCAGGTAGTTGCTGACGAAGCTGTGCTGAAGGCCAAGGTTCCAGTTCATCGTGTAGGGCGACATGCGATTCGGATCGACCCAGGTGGCGCTGCGGCCGCCGAAGTTGGCTCCGGCGAAGGGGATCGTTCCATCCGGCCGGAGCACTGGCTGGAGCAGGAGGGAGGCGACGGGACCCTGGCTCAATTGAAAGCGCGGGCGGAAGTCTCCATTGGGCGTGTCGATGCGGCCGGTGGCTGAACCGTACTCTTCGGAAGGCGCAACCGGGAGGCGCTCATCTACAGTGGACAAGGCGAAGCCGGCGCGTAACACGCTGCGTTTCGGCAACGACCAGGCGAGACCGATGCGCGGCTGGAAGTTATTCCAGTCCTTTTTGTGCAGTAGCGTGGGGTGGGTGATTACACCGATTCCGCCGGGCACGACATTGTCGGCGCCAGTCGGATCGAAGGTCGATACCTGGCCGTATTTATTGTTTTCGGTGCTCTGGAACTGATAGCGGACGCCCAGATTCAGGGTAAGCGCCGGAGTGATCTTCCAGTCGTCCTGGAGGTAGAAGGAGTTAATCCAGTTGCGCGGCAGGTTGCTGAGAAGATTCCGGGTGACGGCGTAGCTGGAAACGGCGCCGGTCAACAACTGGCTGAGGGCGTTGCCGCCGGTGTTGGGAATGGCGGAACCATTGGGATTGAGTCCGTTAGTGCCTGCGAGGTTGAAGGTGCCGGCGCTGTTGTCACGCGTGTAGTTATTGCGGCGCAGGCGCATCAAATCGTAGCCGAACTTGAAAGCGTGTTTACCGGAGAGCCGGCTGACATCTTCGCGGAAATTGATGGTCTCCTCGACGTTCAGGCTGGGATTGGCAACGCTCGGGATGCCGTTAATTACCGGTAAGCTGCCGGCTGTGATGTTGGGAATGCCGAGGCGTGCGCCAAAGTCGGTTCCGTATCCGGGCCAAGTGGTGTCGTTGCGGAAGCGGTAGTAGTTCAGGCGCGTCTCGCTGATCATGGACGGGCTGATGGTGTAAGTGGCGCCGATGCCGCTGGTGGTCTGGGCGTCGGTGGAGATGCGTTGGGACGTGTTGTAGAGCAGATTGACGATGTCGAGGTTTGGAGTGAAAGCCGTACGAGTATTGAAGCTCCAGTTGAAGAACATCTTGAAATTGCTATTGAACTGCTGGTCCATGCGGAGGCTGTAGTTGGCCCAATCGACGGTTTTCTGACGCGGGAGTTGGAGGTTGCCGGTGACGCCGGTGGCGGTTGGAGAGCCGGGGAGGTTCTGCGCTTCCCAAACTTTTTCGCTGAGGAACTTGGTGGCGACGGGATCCCACTGTGCCCTGGGGATGATGTTGCCGGGGAAGGGGGAACGCGACCAGACGCCGTTGTTCACGGTGGTGGTGCGGGGATCGAAGATGGCGTTGACACCGGAGCGGCCGCCGAAGGCAAAGTTGCCATTTAGCTCTTCAGGAGTCGGCACGCTCCAGGAGATCTGTTCGCCCTGCCGTTCCTTCAAATATTGCCCCGCGAACATGAAGAAGGTCTTGTTGCGGCCATCGTAGAGTTTGGGAATGAAGACGGGACCGGCGAAATTGAAGTCAGGTTGGTAGAAATGGAGACTGTTACCGGTTTGTTCAAACCGGGCCGGCTGCATGAAACGGCGGTGCTGCATGGATCCTTCGCGGAATAGCATTCCGGCGCCGCCGTGAGGCGTATTGGTGCCGCTTTTCTTAACGATGACGATGGCGCCGCCGGCGGAGTGGCCGTATTCGGCGGGGAGCACGGTGGTGATGACCTTCGCTTCTTCAATGGTGCTGAGAATGGTGTCCGTGGTGTTGGTGCCGCTTGGCTGGACGCCGTACATACCGTCCTCAAAGTAGCCGATGTTGCCGGTGGCGCCGCCGTTGATAGAGAAACCGCCCAGCGATCCGGCGTAGGCCAGACCACCGACGTTCACGCCGGGGGTGAGGTAGAGGACGGCGCGCGAGTGCCGCTGGAAGAGCGGCATGCGCTGAAAGAAGTCGCCGCTGATGACGGTGCCGGTTGAGGATGTCTCCGTTTCCAGTAACGGTGTGGCGGAGGTAACCTGGACTGATTCGGTGACGGCGCCGAGTTCCATAACGCCGTTGATGGGCAAGGTCGCTCCGACGCGCAGTTCGATGTTGTCGCGGACGAAACTTTTGAAGCCGACGGCGGTTATTCTGACGCGGTAGGTGCCGGGACGGAGGAACGGAATACGATAAAGCCCCTCGGAGTTGGAGGTGGTGGCGGAGTCGAAATTAGTATCGACATTGACAGCGGTAATCTGCGCGGCAACGACGACAGCGCCTGACGCATCGGTGACAGTTCCTGAAAGGGTGCCGGTGTCCTGAGCAACAACCGGAATGGCAGCGCACAGGGCAAGGGCCAATAGGACTGTCGGACGCATCAATGAAAGCATTCAATATCTCCTCAGGCTGGGGCTACGACCGGCTCCCAATACGGGGCGATCCTAAGTATTAGTCGGTTCTTAGATTGGGAGAAGTATATACCACTCGGCGGACGGCTTCCAATGGGGTTAGTTGGGGACAGGGTCAGAGTTGTAAGTGGGGAGCGACAAACCGCAAGGGCCAGTCAGCGCAATGGCGAATGCCAATGCGCGGGGTGACGAGAATTTCCCCGGTCCTCCACCCTTCGTCACGAACGGTGATCGCCGAGCCGGGATCAAAGACTGGCAGTCCATTGTGCGCTCGCGAGATTCCGAATGCGCGCGTCAATCGCCCCGGTCCCGACACGCCTGTCACGCCGCGAATTAACACACAGCCCGGTACGCCATCGGCTTCGGTGACCAGGTTCAAACACTCGTGAACGCCGTAAATCAGGTAGACGTAGGCGCGGCCCGGAGGACCGAAAATCACGCGTGTTCGCGGCGTGATTCCGCGAGCGGCGTGGGCGGCTTTGTCGTCCATTCCCAGGTACGCCTCCACCTCTACAATCGGCGCTGCGATGTTGCCGCAAACGAGCACCTTACCCAACAGGTCACGGGCCACCGTCACGGTGTCGCGGGCGTAAAAGGATTCAGGGAGTATCGACATGCGCACGGGATAGACTAGGGAGAAGTTAACACGCGCCATGCGATTGTTTACAGCCCTCGACATTTCCGACGATGCCCGCGCCGCCCTGGTGAACCTCTTGAGTGAACTCGCGCCTGCCGCCCCGTTCCAATGGAGCACGCCGGCGAACCTGCATATTACGACCAAATTTATCGGGCCCTGGCCGGTGGAAGATTTTGACAGGCTGCGTGCGGCGTTGGCGGCGATTCCGAGACCGGGAGCTCTTAAGATCGGCATTCGCGGCCTTGGCTGGTATCCGAATCCGCATAGTCCGCGGGTGCTCTTCGCGGGCATTCATGCCGGTCCGGAGTTGGCAATTCTGCATAAAGCGACCGACGAGGCTTGTGCCGGAATCGGCATCCCGGCCGAGCTGAAATCGTTCGGAGCGCATTTGACACTGGCGCGAATTAAGACGCCGGAGGGATTGCGCGAGGTACGGCGGTCAATTGCCGGCTTGCCGATGACGGATTTCGGCGAATTCAGCGCCCGAGCCTTTCACCTTTACGAAAGCGTCTCGAGCCCCGGCGGTTCCAACTACATTAAATTGGAAGAGTTTCCACTCCTATGACGATTCTGCTCTTGATTGCCGCCTATTTTATCGGCGGCATACCTTTCGGTTACCTGCTGGTGCGGTGGCGCACGGGCGAAGACGTGCGGGCGACGGGTTCCGGCAATATCGGCGCGACTAACGTGCTGCGTTCATCGGGACGAGCCATGGGAGTCGCGACGCTCCTGCTCGATATCGCGAAAGGCTGGGTGGCGGTGTGGCTGATGGCGAAGTATGGCAGCGCGGAGCCAGTGTGGACGGCGCTCGCCGGAATCGCGGTGATCCTGGGGCATGCCTTCCCGGCCGTTTTGAAGTTCCAGGGTGGCAAGGCGGTGGCGAGTTTTGTGGGCGCCTTCGCTTATCTGGCGCCGTTACCGCTATTGGCAATTACGATCCTATTCATCTTCGTCGTCGCGGCGACGCGGTTTATTTCACTGGGGTCGATCATTGGCGCCGGGCTGTTCCCGTTGGCGGTGTGGATGATTGACCATCCGGAAATGCCACTCGTCCTGGCGGCGCTCGCCGGGGGTATATTCATCATTTGGCGGCACCGGGCAAATCTTCAGCGCCTGCGCGCCGGAACCGAGAATGTTTTTACGTTTTCGCGAAAGAAGGCCGCCTGAATGCCGGCAACGCGTCTTACTGTGTTAGGCGGCGGCAGTTGGGGAACAGCGCTGGCGATGGTGCTCGCGCCGCGATTTGAGCGTGTCAGCTTATGGACTTACGAACCCGATCTGGCTGCCGAGATGTCGGCCGAGCGTGAGAACAAGGTCTTCTTGCCCGGATTTCGGCTCCCGCCTAATATCGATGTCACCTCATCGTTGGGCGAAGGGCTGCGCGAGGCGAGGATGGTCCTTGGCGTGATGCCAAGTACCGTTCTGCGGCAGGTGTATATGGACGCGAAAGCTTTCATTCCGCCGCACGTTCCGATTGTTAGCGCCACCAAGGGAATCGAGCGCGGGACGCAAAAACGGATGTCGGAGATCATTGCCGAAGTTACCGGGCATAGCCGCATCGCGGTGCTGAGCGGCCCATCGTTTGCACGGGAGGTCGCCCGCGGCGAGCCGACACTGGTGGTGGTGGCGGCGGCGGAAGCGGCGCTGTGCGAGGAAGTGCAACGCGCTTTTACCGGCCCTACATTCCGGATGTATACGAGTTCGGACCCGATTGGAGCCGAGGTGGGGGCGGCGTTGAAAAACGTGATCGCGATTGCGGCGGGAATTTGCCACGGGCTCGGGTTGGGGTCGAACGCGATGGCGGCGTTAATCACGCGCGGATTGGCGGAGATCACGCGGCTGGCGGTTTCAATGGGGGCGAAATCGGCGACGTTGGCCGGATTGGCCGGATTAGGTGATTTGATTTTGACTTGTACGGGCGAATTGAGCCGTAACCGGCGAGTGGGTGTGGAACTTTCCAAAGGTAAGAATCTGGAGGAGATAACGGGCTCGATGCGGATGATTGCGGAGGGCGTGGAGAACACGTACTCAGCGGTGGAACTGGCCCGCCGCCAGGGCGTTTCTATGCCTATCGCCGAGACTCTCTATTCCATCTTTACGCACGGAAAGAGCCCGCACGACGCAATACGGGAGTTAATGGAACGGCCCGCCGGAGCCGAAGCGTAGTATATGTGATGTGAGTCAACATGTCGCCGCAACCTTTACAAGATGATCGGGTTCAGAAAGACATGATGGCCGTTGCCACTTTAGAACGTGACGCGGAGTTGATGCTCCGGGTTCGCGATGGCGACACGGAAAGCTTCGGGTTGTTGCTGGAGCGGCACCGGTCGCCGGTCATTCATTTCGTCTATCGCATGGTTCAAAACCAATCGGTGGCGGAGGAACTGGCCCAGGAAGTATTTCTGCGGGTCTATCGGAGCCGGGCGAATTACGAGCCGACGGCAAAGTTTACAACCTGGCTCTTCCGGATCGCCAGCCACTTGGCGTTGAACTGGATCCGGGACCGGCGGCACGAACGGGGCCAGGAGAGCCTGGATCAGGAAACGCCGGACGGCATGGCGCGCCAAGTGTCAGACCGCGGGATATCCAAAGAAGCGGCGATGGTCCGGGAATCAAAATTTGAAGAAATTCGGCGAGCGATCCACGGTCTGCCGGAGAAACAGAAGGCAGCCGTGTTGATGCATAAGTATGAAGAGATGGAGTATTCTCAAATCGCAGCCGTATTGGAGTGTTCGGAGTCAGCGGTAAAATCGCTGCTTTTTCGTGCGTATGAGTCGTTGCGCGCCCGCCTGGCGCACATGGCATAAAGGGGGAATGGGATCATGCACAACACCAAAATGACCTGCCCGCTGCAGACCGACAACGCGGACGTGCTGCTTGACTACTGTGCCCGTTCATTGGACGCCGAACGAAAGGCGATGCTGGAAAAGCATATGGAAAGCTGCGCCGAATGCCGCGAAATGGCGAGCGTGCAATCGCAACTGTGGGGCGCGATGGATTCGTTCGAAGCCGAGACGATTTCGGCGGATTTCGACCGTAGATTGTATGCCCGCATCGAGGAATTGGAGCGGGTCCCGGCGTGGGAACGCATTTGGGCTCCGGTGCGGGAGTACCTGCAGGGTCAGCCGGCGTGGAAACCGGTACTGTCGATTGCCGCCGCATCCGCCGTACTGGTGGTTGTATTCGTCGTCCGCGGTGATATGCCGCAACCTGTGATTGAAACCGCCGACTCGATTATTGACGTCCGCGAGATCGAACAGGCCGAAAATGTGCTGGAAGACCTGGAAATGCTGCGTCAACTCGACGGCTCCGGCCCCGCCGACAGTTCCGGCGCCAAGGCGCAGAAAGAAGTGCTGTGATGCGCTTACTTTCCGTATTCGCGTTGGGCGCATTCTTATCCGTGGCCGCATTTGCGGATCCGCAACCGCCTTTGAAGGGTAAGGGACCGGCATTTATGGGCAAGGGCCGGGCCGCCGGCGTTTCGCCGGACGTTATCGACCGGTTCAGCCGCCTGACACCGTCGGAGCGCCGCGAGGCTCTTGGGAAATTGCCGCCGGAACGGCGCAAGATGATGGAG